>Ga0208863_1001121_pt1 | contig 18702 bp, 10 predicted proteins | sample RifOxyD3_FD_184040 | JGI IMG/M metagenome (GOLD analysis project Ga0208863, IMG submission 184040) | Soil microbial communities from Rifle, Colorado - Rifle Oxygen_injection D3 (SPAdes) | ecosystem: Environmental > Terrestrial > Deep subsurface > Rock core/Sediment | place: Rifle, Colorado...
CCGGGGGGGTCGCCCATGATTTCAACAACCTGCTCACCGGGATCATGGGCTACAGCGAACTGACGCTGATGCAGCTGCCAAGCGACCATCCGGCCAGGGAAAACATCAGCTTCATCCATGAGGCCGGCCTGAAGGCCGAGGGCCTCACCAGGCAACTTCTGGCCTTCAGCCGCAAACAGGTGCTGGAGATGCTGCCGGTCAACCTGGATACGATCATCCAGAACCTGGCCAAGATGCTCCACCGCCTGATCGGCGAGGATATTGCCCTCGAAATCAAACCGAATCCGGTTGTCAGAAACGTGCTGGCCGATGCCGGTCAGATCGAACAGATCCTGATGAACCTGGCGGTCAATGCCCGGGATGCCATGCCCGCCGGCGGCCGGTTGATCATCGAAACATCAGAGGCCTATCTGGATGAAACAATCGCCACAACCGATCCGGACCTCCAGGCCGGCCTTCATGTGGTCGTTACCGTCTCCGATACCGGACTCGGCATGAGCCGCGAAATCCAGGAAAAAATCTTCGAACCCTTCTTCACCACCAAAGACATCGGCAAAGGCACTGGCCTGGGGCTGGCCACGGTCTTCGGCATTGTCAAGCAGCACAAGGGCCACATCTGGGTGTACAGCGAACCGGGCCACGGAACCTCTTTCCGGATATACCTGCCGGTGGTTGACGCCAAGCCCACCGAACAAACCGGCGGCCCAACGGCGGCGGCGATGTTTCCCCGCGGCACGGAAACCATCCTGGTGGTTGACGACGATGAAGTAAGCCGGCGACTCATGACCGACACGCTCGCCCCTCTTGGATACCAGGTACTCCAGGCGGCTTCCGGGTCGAAAGCCCTCGAACTCTGCAAGGGTCGCGAGGATCAGATCCAACTTCTGGTCAGCGATGTCATCATGCCCGGCATGCACGGTCGCGCCCTGGCCGAGGCCATTTTAGCCATACATCCCGGCCTCAAGGTTATCTTCATCTCCGGGTATACGGAAAATATTCTCTCCTCTCTCGGAATCTCCACCGCCCAGAGTATATTCTTCCTGCCGAAACCCCTGTTGCCTTCCACCCTTGCCAAAAAGATCAGACAGGTTCTGGACGGCAAGAAGGCCCCCCCTTCCGAGTTTTAGAGAGTCGGAAATACTAACGTACCAGGACCACACCGCTATCCAAACCGTTATCCACCGGCAAAGACCCTGATCCGCTCACCCAGCTCCTTATAATGGAAGAGACGTTCGTATTCCACCATGCCGGCCAGGGCTCGGGACTGTAGCCGGATGCCTTTTTCCTCGAGGATGGCAATGGGATTCAAACCTCCAATAACAATGGCGCCGACCCGACCCTCACTCACCGGAATTTCGAGCAGGGGCTGACCGGGCCAGCCGATGGTCAGAAATCCCCCCAGGCCGACATCCTGCAGTTTATGCGTCAATTCAATGACATGATCCCGGCTGTCCGCCGGCACCTCCCTGAACCCGGCGCCGATCCGGCCGTTGCCGGTGGCGGTCGCCCCGACGTAGTCAGTCATGCCGCTGCGGATGAAGATCTCCAGAGGATCCAGACTGGTCCCCTCATAGGTTATGATTTCCACGAAACGGGTCGGCTCCCGCTCGTGCAGTTCCAGCAGACCGCCGAAATTGGAACGGGTCGGGATGCCGTGGGCCAGGAGCACGCCGTTCAAGGTAATGGAGCAGATGGTGCCGATGCCGACCATGCCGTCCGGAATCGTGATACCCTCGATCCTTTCGCCCGGGCTGAAAAGGGCCAGCATAGTACCCATGGAATAACCGGCCTCGAAAACCCGGCAGATCAGGGGAGAACACTCATCGAGCAAATCCCGGCCCACCAGGCTGACGTTGGTAATCACCGTGCCGCTTTTCCGGTAGAGATCAAAGGACATCCTATAGGTGAGTTGATCAATCTTGGCGGCCATGAACCCCACTTTGTCAAAGGCCCTGACCGCATGCAGTTCCCGTCGGCCGTCATCGGTAATCACCCTTCCCCTCTTACCCAGGTTTCGGGTTAGCCCCTCGCGGTCCATATCCAACAGATAGTGACGGACCGTCCGCTCGCTCACTTCTATCCCCATGGCCAGCAGGTTTTCAAGAAGGCGGGAACTCTTGACCGGGCCGCTCTCTTTCTGCAGGATTCTGAGGATTGCCAGCCATTTTTTTTCAATTTTTTCATTCATAAATCTTCCTCCCTCCCCGAGCCAGGATCTGCTGGTTTCCGGACCAGAAAGGCAATTTTGCCGTTATCATTGTGCAGAACGCCCTCCGCAGAAAACTGCCGGCCGGATCGCAACCAAAGAAAATACAATGACAAAATAACGCAATCTTACACAAATCGCCAGAGGAATCACCCATCTGCGGGCAAGGCGCCAAAACGGCAATTTTGCCGATTCTCAACATATAGCAACAATCCAACCACTCGCGATCAAACCAAAACCATGTTGATTTAACGACACGATTATTGGTTGCAAATACTTTTTTTCTTATTACAGTGGCAAGGCATTACCTGATGATTTTGTTTTCGTCATCGTGACCGGCTGGTGTCTTGGCCACGGAGTTCTTCGGCATGAACCTACTTGATTTTCCCCTTGCTCCCTGTTCCAATATTCGGCAAGCGATGGCCGCTGCCGAAAGAATATTGCGTCCTGCCCAGTCACGGTCCAGCCGGCAAGGCCTGATTTTCTTGCAATCCGGCATGGCGATGACAGGGATAAGAAAACAAGTTTTATGAACCCATCTACTAATTTTATGAACCCATCTACTAAGGAGGATGACCGAACATGTCGTTTAGCAAAGCAAATCGAAGCGCTGCCACCCTCACCACCACCCGAGTTGCCCCGGCCCCCGGATCAGGCATCTGCGTTACCTGCCTGGATGGCTGCAAGGGACCTTGCGAAATAGGCAAATCCGCCATAAAGGGCAGGGAGGTCCTCTATCCCATGCCTTTCGGCAAGATCACGGCCGGCTCGGAAAAAGACTACCCGGTGGATTTTTCCCACTTCAATATCCAGGGCACCGCGGTCGGCGCCAAGGGAATCGAGGCCGACCCGGACAAGGCTACCTTCCCGGCTGTTGACACGACCACCAAGTTAGGCGCCGACGGCAGCATCAAGCTTGATTTTCCGGTGTTTACCGGCGCGGTCGGCTCCACCGACATCGCCCGGATCAACTGGGAAGACGTGGCCGTAGGTGCTGCCATCTCAGGTGTCATGGTGGTCGCCGGCGAGAACATCTGCGGCATGGACTCCAAGGCGCAATTCAAAAAAGGCAAAGTGGTCAAATCCCCGGAGATGGAACGCCGGGTCGATGCCTTTAAGCGGTGGTACGACGGCACTGGCGGCATCATCGTGCAGGCCAATGTCGAGGACACCACACTTGGCGTTCCCGAGTATGTCATCCAAAAACTCGGGATCGAGATATTCGAACTCAAATGGGGCCAGGGCGCCAAGGATATTGGCGGCGAGGTCAAGCTTCATTCCCTTGAAAGGGCCTTAGAGCTTAAGAGCCGGGGCTACATCGTGCTGCCCGACCCCACCAAGCCGGCAATTCAGGCGGCCTTCAAGGCCGGCGGCATCACCGAGTTCGAGCGCCACTCAAGGCTCGGCATGGTAGAGGAAAAGGCCTTTCACAAAAGCGTTGCCCACCTGCGTTCGTTGGGCGCCAAGTACGTGACCTTAAAGACCGGGGCTTATCGGCCGGCCGATCTTGCCCGGGCCATCAAATACGCCTCGGATGCCAAGATCGATCTTCTCACCATCGATGGTGCCGGCGGCGGCACCGGCATGAGTCCCTGGCGGATGATGAACGAATGGGGTATCCCCACGGTTCAGCTCGAATGCCTGACCTATCAGATGTGCGAGAAGCTAGCGGCACGCGGCGCCTATATCCCACCCATCGCCATCGCCGGCGGTCTTTCCCTGGAAGACCATATCTTCAAGGCCCTTGCCCTAGGCGCGCCTTATGTCAAGGCTATCTGCCTGGGCCGGGCCATGCTCACCGCCGCCATGGTGGGCAAGACTCATGGCAGGCTTATGAAGGACAAGATGGAGTCTGAAGACGAGAGTATAGCCGACGGCTATGTACAGCTGTTTGCCGTGGGCGCCCAGTTAAGGGAGCGCTTCGGCAAGGACTTCGACAAGCTGCCGGCGGGCGCCATCGGTATGTACTCCTATATCGACCGGCTCAAACAAGGACTTCAGCAGTTCATGGCCGGAGCCCGGAAATTCGCGCTTCCCTACATTGATCGTAACGATCTCGTAGCTCTTACCAGGGATGCCGCCGATGTTTCAGGCATTGCTTATGTAATGGACTCGGATCGGGAAGAAATTGACAAGATTCTCGGTTAACCTGTTACTCGTGGAGGATCTTCGATCCTGAAAAAACTGGAGAACATGAAGGGCGTTCGTTTATGATGACTGAGAGCAAGGCCTGACCTGGATATGCCAGGCGCTGTGCCGGGTTAGCGGCTGGCGCCAGCCCAACGGTCTTCCAATAGATCAGATTTTCAGCTTACTCCCGAACAGGCTCGCTCTGCGAGGTCTCTCTACCTGCTGCCAGGCAAGGGCGGCATTTCCAACGGCACTATGTCCCGCCGGAAATGCCGCCCCGTTTTTCGCGATAACCGCTCAAAAGACATCTATCTCAACCCGCCCCGACCCACACAAAACTCCCCCTTGCAATCACGAGGTTTTCCATGCCTACCCATCCGAAAGCTAGGGTTACCACCTGGTAGCTTTCAGCGCGAGCAGGCGCCAAACAATTTCTCAGCATGGAATATCACCAAAGAAATCATACGAAATTCGAGAAGGGTACCATGTGGTCGGGACAACTATTACCGGCCCGATAATTATGAAGCCCTCACCAAGTTCAGCCTGATGCGAATGTTGCTGGAACCCGGCGTGGAGGGATATTCTCCGATACGACCCGGGCCGCTGAACCACCCCTGTTTGAATATTTCACAGCCCATCCGGCACCGACAGCCGGAATAGGCCGCGCGCCAGGAAATACTCGATCTCCTCGATACTGAAACGGGCCTTACGTTCAACCGCCTCCCGAGTGTTGAAGGCGTTGTGCGGGGTGCAGATGACCCGTGGCCGGCCGGCCAGTTCGAGAATGGCCTGGACCTCGGAATCGGTACTCTCTGTTTTCTGCCGCAGGCAATAGGCCAATTCCTGTTCGCAATTATAAACATCAAGGCCGAGGCCGCCGAGACGGCCTTCGTCCAGGAGGCGGAGCAGGTCGCGGGCCGGGGCGATCTCCCCGCGTGAGATATTGATGAACAAAGCGCCGGGTTTTGCCTGATGCAGGCGCCGGTAATCAAAATACCCTATGTTGTCAGCTGTAAGATTCATGGCGCAGACCACGATGTCGGCCTCTGCCAGACCCTGATCAATAGCCACATAGTTGACCTTGACATGTTTCTCGACAATATCAACGCCGAAGACACGCATGCCAAGGCCCTGGCCGATCCTGGTCACCTCATAACCGATGTTGCCGACCCCGACCACGAGCAGGGTTCTGCCCTCACACTCCAGGCCGGTCAACCCGTCCCTCTTGAAACACCCGAAATATCGACCCTGGGTCGACAGATCGCGCAAAAGAGCCAACCAGAGCAGCATGGCCTGTTCGGCCACGGCCCGGCTGCAGTAAGGCGGCAGAAACCCGCAGGGCAGGTCGCCTGTCTGTCGGCATTGGCGCCGGTAGGCGGCCAGATGATCGTAGCCGGTGCTTCGCGACAGGATACCGGCCAGCTTCGAGGCCCAGGCCAACGGCAGCACCGATTGGGTGCGGATGCTGATCAGAGGGGCCGGCGGGTCGGCGGCCCCGTATTCCTGGATGGTTTTCCAGGTAATACCGGCCCGGATGCGCGCCGGCAGATATTGCCGCAAAAAGGCGGCCTCCTCCTCAAATGCTTCGAAAAAAAAGACATCCATAAACAGCCTTTCTGGTATCGGGCAAACCCGCTCAGCCTGATCGCTCACATGATCGGCAGATATTTTTCGATCTCATAGCGACTGACATGGGTGCGGTACTCATCCCATTCGATCTTCTTATTCTGAATGAATTTATTAAAGACATGATCGCCAAGCGCCTCCCGAACCAATTCAGACTTTTCCACCTCGCAGATGGCCTCGTAGAGATTGCCGGGCAAGGTCTTGATCCGACGGGCCTCGATTTCGGCCGGCAGCATCTCGAAGATATCCTCCTCAATGGGCGCACAGAGCTCGTATCCTTTCTCAATACCCTTCAGGCCAGCGGCCAGCATCACCGCAAAGGCCAGATAGGGGTTACAGGCCGGATCCGGGGCTCTGAACTCAATCCTGGTCGCCACCTCCTTGCCGGGCTTGTACATCGGTACCCGGACCATGGTCGAACGGTTTCTTCGAGCCCAGGAGATATAGACCGGGGCCTCGTAGCCGGGTAGCAGCCGCTTGTAGGAGTTGACCCACTGGTTGGTCACCGCGGTGATCTCCCGGGCATGTTTCATAAGACCGGCAATGTATTGCTTGGCCATGACCGACAGATGAAATTCATCATCGCGGTCAAAAAACAAATTTTTGTCACCCTGAAAAAGGGATTGGTGGACATGCATGCCGCTGCCGTTGATGCCGAAGACCGGCTTCGGCATGAAGGTGGCGTAGCAGCCAAACTGCCGGGCGATCTCCTTGACCACCACCCGGTAGGTCATGGTCTTGTCGGCCATGAGCAGGGCTTCGTCATAACGCAGATCGATTTCGTGCTGACTGGGAGCCACCTCGTGGTGACTGTACTCCACCCGGACTCCCATGCCCTGCAGGGCAAGAATGGTCTGGCGCCGTAGGTCGCTGCCCATGTCCAATGGCCGGGCATCGAAATAGCCGCCGGTATCCAACCCCTCTGTGCCCTTATTGTCTTTAAAATAAAAATACTCCAACTCCGGACCGACATAGAAGGTGTATCCCTTGTCCACCACCCTTTTCAACATTCTCTTCAGAACATAGCGCGGATCGCCGCCATAGGGGGTGCCGTCCGGATTGAGGATATCGCAGAACATTCTAGCCACCGGTGCATCCTGGGTCCGCCACGGCACAAAGGCAAAGGTCCGGATATCCGGCTTAGCGATCATATCGCTTTCCTCGATCCTGGCAAACCCCTCAATGGACGAGCCGTCAAAGCCCATGCCCTCGATTCCGGTTTCCAGTTCGGAGGGGGTAATCGCAAAGCTCTTCAACACCCCTAGGACATCGGTAAACCAAAACTGGATAAAGCTAACATTTTTCTCCCGCACAATTTTGAACAGCTCTTCTTCGTCGCGGATAATCATCTGCCCCTCCATCTGACGGCAACGCCGCTGCTTTTTTTGAGATTTTCCCGATCCAAAAATTAGGCGCTGCCTGCGATCATCTTGGATTGGAATGATGGTTCAAGGGAGAGCCGAGCCACTAGGCACGACTCAGCTTCTGCTCCCTTAACTTGTCTCTCACCAACTCCGGCCTCTGTCAAGTAAAATCTCACCGGCCTCTGGTAATATCGTGAGAATGGGAACAATCACCTGGTCAACGTTTTGCCTTGATAAAATTTCCCAACTATAATAAGTTTTCTGGCCTCTTTATATTTCCAGACAAAATTTGCCTTGCCATTTTTTTTAATAAGGCCCCAACAACACAACTGTAAAAATTATTTTACAGGGAGAAAATCATGTGTCGATTAGCCCTAAAAACCGCCACCGAACCCTTTTCGCCCTATTCGATCCTGACCGCCATGGAGGCAATGCAGGAGGGATACGACGGCAGCGGCCTCGGACTTCTGTTGCGCGGCCTGGAATTTACCGATTTTAATTACAAGATCAGAACAACCTACCCAGTCCTCTCGGGGATTGCCCATACCGGCGAGGCCCTGGCCCGGCTCAATTCTCTCATGGAAAAATGGGGCTACAAATTAAAATACACTCACGAATTCGATGTTAATCACTCGATGATTGAGGCCAAAGACCGGAACACTTACATCCTGCGTGTCTATAAAACCCCTGATCACTGGGTCTATTTTGATCAGGAGCACATAGAGAGCGAACTGATGGCGACCCGCATAGATCTGCGCCGCAACGGTGAGGAGAACGGCGGCGATTTAACCGTTTTCTCCTTTTGGCCGGACGTAGCCATGATCAAAGAGGTAGGCTGGCCCTTGGAAATCGGCAAGGCCTTGAGTCTGCACGACAACCGGCTCAAGGCCCGGGTCGTCATGGCCCAGGGCCGTCAGAACACCAACTACGGCATCAATCTCTATGCCTGCCACCCATTTTTCATCCAGGGAATCGCCACCATGACCAACGGCGAGAACACCGCCTTCGTGCCCATCAAGGAATGGCTGGCCGGCACCCATTATCCGGGCTATATCGGCTACCAGAGCGACTCCGAGGTGTTCGCCCACATCCTGCACTACGTGGTCAAACGCCTCAACCTGCCGCTGGAGGCTTACAAACATGTAATTACCCCGCTGAAAACCGAAGAACTGCTCCGCCATCCCCAGGGCGATTTTCTGCGGGGACTGCGGGATGTCTGCCGGCGGCTGATCATCGACGGACCCAACTGCGTGATGGGTTCCCTGCCGGATGAGTCCTGTCTGCTGGTCATGGATCACAAAAAACTACGTCCCGCCACCATCGGCGGCAAACCCGGCGAGTGGGCCATGGCCTCGGAAATGTGCGGCGTCGATGCCATGATTCCGGACCGCGACCGCTCCCTCGACTATCAACCCATGCGTGAAAATACGATAATCGTTCCGCCAGACCGAAAGGAGTTCAAGATATGGTCTCAATTCGAACCATTCCCTCTACACCAGGCAGCCTGACCCCTGTTGATCTGCAGTGGGTCATCAGCCACCGCGAAGATCGCTGCACCCTCTGCGGTCACTGCACCTCCGTCTGCCCCACCGGCGCGATCTACCTGACCTACCGCCGGCAGCGGATGCCCAAGCTGGACCTTCTGCAAAAAAAACGGGGCAGTGAATACCGGGTCTTCACCGGCATCCGCCAGCGCACTGAGGTCGGCAGCCGCTGCATCGGCTGCGGCATGTGCACCGCGGTCTGTCCCAACGAGGCGATCGGCCCGAATCCGAACGCCACGGACGCCAGGGTACGGCTCCTGATGAACGACAAGGGTGGAGCCTGGACCCGCGGCGGCCGCCGCAATTCGCCAGAATCCCTGCTGGACCGCATCATGTTCAACCGGATCTCCATGCTCACCGATCCGGCCCTGGACGCCGGCCGTCACGAGTTCTACATGAACACCCTGCTCGGCCGCGTCCTGCCGCCCGAGGAATACCTCCGCCGTAAAGCGACCGGCGAGTGGATTCCGCCGGTCCGCGAGATCTTCCCCTTTGTCATCGGCTCCATGTCCTTTGGCGCGCTGTCGCCCAATATGTGGCTCGGCCTCCTGCAGGGCGTGGCGTACTGCAACGAGATCCTGGGCATCCCGGTGGTCATGGCGACCGGCGAGGGCGGCTGCCCGCCCTGGGTTTTGAGAAGCCCCTATCTCAAGTACATCGTACTGCAGATCGCCTCGGGCTATTTCGGCTGGGATGAAATCATCCGGGCCATTCCCGACATGCAGTGCGACCCGGCCGCCATCGAGATCAAGTACGGCCAGGGCGCCAAGCCCGGCGACGGCGGCCTGCTCATGTGGTTCAAGGTCAGTAAGCTGATCGCCCGCCTGCGCGGCGTGCCGGAGGGTGTTGATTTGCCCTCGCCGCCGGTGCACCAGACCTTATATTCCATCGAAGAGTCGGTCATGAAGATGATCCAGACCATGTCCATGGCCTGGGACTTCCGGGTGCCGGTCTATCCAAAAATCTCCGGCTCCACCTCGGCCAAGTCGGTTTTAAACAATCTGGTCCGCAACCCCTATGCCTCAGGCCTCTTGATCGACGGCGTCGACGGCGGCACCGGCGCCGCCTACAACATCAGCATGGACGCCACCGGCCATCCCATCGCCTCCAACCTGCGAGAGTGCTACCTGGATCTGGTTGCCCAGGGCAAGCAGAACGAGATCCCGCTGTTCGCCGCCGGCGGTGTCGGCAAAAACGGCAACGTCACCCAGAACGGCATGGCGCTCATCATGCTGGGCGCCTCGGGCGTCCATATCGGCAAATACATAATGCAGTCGGCGGCCGGCTGTTTAGGCAGCGAGCGAAACCGCTGCAACGTCTGCAACATCGGCCTCTGCCCCAAGGGCATCACCAGTCAGAATCCCAAGCTCTACCGCCGGCTTGATCCAGACCAGGTGGCGCAGCGGGTGGTGGATACCTTCATGGCCATCCAGACGGAAATGAAAAAAATCATGGCGCCGCTGGGCCGCTCCCAGAGCCTGCCCATCGGCATGTCCGACGCCATCGGCATCAACGATGCCGACGTGGCCGAGCGCCTGAAAATAAGATACATCTGCTAGAACCGAGCGAGCAGCGATAACTCCAGCAACCACTCAGGGACTCAGCCTTCTATCATCAGCAAGGAGCGGATAACAGTGAGCAGCAAGGCGCAGAAAGCGATCACCATAAAAGGCATTGACAAGACCGGCCAACGCATCAGTTCAAAGGACTTTGAGGAAAAGGTCCAGGCAGCGGCGGCGGTCTCGAGCAATCTCATTCTTCATACCTACGGCCAGCACAACGTGGGCGGCCGGCTAAAAAAAGACAAGGCGCCCTACAGCCTCAGGCTCCAGGGGCCGGTGGGCCAGCGCCTCGGCTGCATGGGCCAGCCCGGCACCACCATTGTCTGCGAGGGGCCGGCCTCCGACGACGTAGGCTATCTCAATATCGGCGCGGACATTGTGGTGCTGGGCGACGCCACCAACGGGGTCTGCAACGCCATGGCTCAGGGCCGCGTCATGATCGGCGGCTCAATCGGCGCGCGCGGTTTAACCATGACCAAGTGGAATCCGGACTACCAGCGGCCGGAGCTCTGGGTTCTGGGCTCGGTGGGCGACACCTTTGCCGAATTCAACTGCGGCGGCATCGGGGTCATCTGCGGGGTCGAGCCAAAAAAACCGGACAACGTCACGGGCTATCGGCCGTGCGTCGGCATGGTCGGCGGCTGGATCTTCTATCGGGGCAAGACGGACGGCTCCTTTTCCACCACCAATGTCAAGGACAGCGAACCGAATGACGCGCAATGGCAGTGGCTGATGGAGCGGATGCCCGCATATCTTGAGGCCATCGGCCGCAAGGAGCTGCTCAAAACCCTGTCGGTCCGGGCCGAGTGGAAGATCCTCATGGCGGTCACCCCGCAGGAACGGGCACTGATGTTCTCCGGCCCCATGCCCATGTCCGAATTCCGGACCCGGGTCTGGGACAAGGTGTTCGGAGGCGACCCCCTGCGCGACCTGGCCCCGGGCCTGGACCGCAGCCCCATCGGCCTGATCGAGACCGGCGACCTGCGCCGCCGGCGTCCTTACTGGGCGAACCACGAATCCGCCGCGCCCTGCACCTTCTACTGCCCGGTCCACATCCCCACCATCGACCGTCTGCGGCTAATCCGGGCTGGCAAGTTCGACGAGGCCTATGAACTGGTCCTCCGCAACACGCCCTTTCCCGGCTCGGTCTGCGGCGCCATCTGCCCGAATCTCTGCATGGAAGGCTGTTCAAGGCAGTTTGTCGACAACAGTATTGACGTGGCCATGCTGGGCCGGGCCATCAAGGATGCCCCCCACCCGAAAACCATCCCGGCCATCGGCAAGAAGGTGGCCATTATCGGTGGCGGGCCGGCCGGCATGAATGCCGCCTGGATCCTGGCCCAGGACGGCATTGAGGCGCATATCTTTGAAAAAGATACGCGGCTGGGCGGCAAGCTTGCCCAGGTCATTCCCTGGGACCGGCTGCCCAAGGCCATCTGGGATGCGGAGGTGGCACGTTTCCTCAGCATGCCGAACATCAAGGTGCACTTTGATGTCGCCATGACCAAGGAAAAATTCGCGAAGCTCAAAAAAGAGTACGATTATGTCATCGTGGCGGTCGGTACCCACGAACCGCGGCGGCTGCCGTTCCCGGGTAAGGAACGGGTGATCGCCGCCCTGGATTTCCTCAAATCCGCCAAGAGCGACAAACCGGCCGCCGTGGGCAAACAGGTGGTGATCATCGGCGCCGGCAATGTCGGCTGCGATGTGGCCTGCGAGGCTTACCGCCTGGGCGCCGAGCAGGTGACGTTGGTCGATATCCAGAAGCCTTTGGCCTTTGGCAAGGAAAAGGCCGCGGCCGAGAAACTGGGCGCCACCTTCCGCTGGCCGATCATGACCAGGGAGGTCACCCCGGAAGGCCTGGTCACCACGGACGGGGAACTGCTGCCGGCCCAGACCGTGATCATCTCCATCGGCGACGTGCCGGCCCTCAAGTTTCTGCCGGAAACCGTGGAGGTGCTTACCGTGGGCGGCGCCGGCTGGGTCAAGACCGATGCGGTCGGCCGCACCTCTGATCCTGGGGTGTTCGCGATCGGCGACGTGGAACGGCCTGGCCTGGCCACCAACGCCCTGGGCAGCGGCAAGAAGGTGGCTGACTTCATCATCAACACGCTCAAGGGCGTGGAATGGCAACCGTTCGCCAAGAAGGTAATCGACGTCAAGACGCTGACCCTGGAGCATTATATCCCGCAGGACACCGGCAAAACGCCGGAAGAAGAGGCGGAGCGCTGTCTGTCCTGCGGCAAGTGCCGCGACTGTCACCTCTGTGAAACCATCTGCCCGACCCATGCCATTGCCCGAAGCGAGATCCCGACCGAAGTGGGCTATGAATATGTCTCGGACAATGACAAATGCATTGCCTGCGGTTTCTGTCGCGACACCTGCCCCTGCGGCATCTGGGTGATGCAGCCTTTTTAGTCCCGTAGGCGTTGATTGTTAACAGTTGTAAACTTCAGGGGCTGGCCCGCAAGGGTTGGCCCCTTTTTTCTTACTAGGCCTGAATTCTGGCCGGCACGGCAACACTCGAACCCGACATCACCGGACAAAAATGCCTGTATTCCGACTCAGCGACCAGTTGGTTTTCCCGCCGCCGGAGATGGCCGAGCCCGACGGTCTGCTGGCCATCGGCGGCGATCTTTCGCCGGAGCGTCTGCTGCTGGCCTACAGCCTCGGCATCTTTCCATGGTTCGGACCAGGCGACCCGATTCTCTGGTGGTCGCCCTCCCCGCGGCTGATCATCGAGCCAGCCGCGTTCACCATCCCCAAACGGCTGGCCCGGTTGCTCCGGCAACAGGCCTTCCTAGTCACCATGGACCAGGCCTTCGCCCAGGTGATCACGGCCTGCGCGGCCATCCAGCGGCGGCAGGGGCCGGACACCTGGATCACCCCGGAAATGGTTGAGGCTTACAGCCGGCTGCACAGCCTGGGCTATGCCCATTCGGTGGAGTGCTGGAGGGAGGGAGAACTGGTCGGCGGGCTTTACGGCGTGGTGCTGGGCAGAATATTCTTCGGCGAGTCCATGTTCAGCCGCACGACCAACAGTTCCAAGGTCGCCCTGGCAACCCTGGTCAACCAGCTGCACAGATGGGAGTTCGAACTGCTTGACTGCCAGATCAAGAGCGATCATCTTCTGCAGTTCAGGGCCAGAGAAATGTCCCGGCAAGAGTTCCAGAAACGGCTGGCCACCAACGCCCGGCATCCAACCCATCGGGGCAAATGGGATTTATCCGTGGCATAACCGCCACCGGCAGTGCAGACTAATTACTGCTCTAAAACGAATTCGTAAGGCATGCCGGACTTGGCGATGTGCTGGAGAATACTGCGCAGGTCGTAAAGGGTGGCCACCTCGAAATTGATCTCCCAGGCTGGCGCCTTGGTGTCGATCCGGGAGAGCGCGATGATTTCGGAGAGTTTCATCTTGACCGGGGCCACGGCCAGCAGCATCAGGAGCCGATTTCTGGCCGCCTCCGGCACATAAAGGGTCTGGGGCTTGGTGACGTCGGTTTCCTTGAGCTGCCAATGCGTCTCCACCACGTCTTCCCGCTGCACCTTCAGATTGCGGAATCGCGCGCAATCGTCCTGGTGAATCGACAGGCCCCGCTCGCTCAGCAGGCCGACAAGCCCGTTGTCGGTGGGCACCGGTTTGCAGCAGGCGGAAAATTTGATGCAGACCGGATCCAACGAGGTGAGATAGATCCGGTTCAGCGGACTGACCGGCGGGTGTTGTATTCCCTGGCCTTCGCAAAGATCGACGATGAGTTTCAGGGCGAACTCGCGGAGACGCACCCGGCCTTCCCCAACGTTCAGGAACAACTGCTCAAGGGACTCCAGGCCGAAATGTTCCAGCACCTCGTGGACATTCTCGTGTTGGAGAAGATCAGCGGCAAGTCCGTGCCGCTTCAGCTCCTGGGCCATGATCGAACGTCCTATTTCTCCGGCCAGCGCCTGCTGCCGGATACGAAAACCCTTGGCGAGCGCCGACCGCGCCCGCGGCGTCTGGCAGAGTTCCAGGAGATACGGACCAAACAGCACCGGCAGATCATGCCGGACAATCCTGACCCGATCGCCGTCCTTGAGCACATAATCGGGCGCAACCCGCTTCTGGCCGACCACGGCGGCAACGCAGCGGTTGCCGACATCGGTATGCACCCGGAAGGCAAAATCAAGCACCGTGCTCTGCCTGGGCAGACAGATGCGGTCACCCTTCGGGGTATAGGTATAGATCTCCTTCTTGCCGGTGGTGGCGATCATCTCCTTGGGCGAAAGTCCCTCGTCGGCGCCGAGGATATTGAACATCTCCCTGAGCTCGTTCTCGAAAATTCCCGCGACCATCGTCTGTGCCGACCAGCCCCGGATAAAGCCTTTCTGCGCGGTGCGGGCCATTTCCGGGGTTCTGATCTTAAAAAGATAATTGTGTCCCTTAATATTGGCCCGGGCATGCAACCCCTGGTAGCCGGTGGGTTTGGGATTGGCGATGAAGTCGCGGATCGAGCGCGGAATGGGCGGATAGTTCCGGTTGAGGATGCCCAAGGCCTGGTAGCAGGCAGAGGGGTTGTTCACCAGCAGGATGAATTCGAGCGGGTGATCGATCTCCCGGTGCAGGAGTTTGTTGACCGGATCAAAATAACCCCAGAGCCCCTTGGGACGGATGGTAAGTTCGCAGTCGACCCAGGCCTGCTGCATCTCGGCCCGCAGGCGCTCGGCCACCTCAAGGACCGCGGGGCTGTCGGCCAGCTGGCGGATCTGCGCCTGCACCCGATGACTCTGCCGGGGGAATTTATACTGCAGGGCTAGGTCATAGAGTTCCCGCTTCATGTCGAAAAAGCCCATGATCGTTGCCATGGGCGCATAGATATCGAGAGTCTCCTCGGCGATCTTCTGGCGGCGGTCCCGGGGCATGGCCTGCAGGGTGCGCAGATTGTGAAGCCGGTCGGCCAGCTTCACCAGCATGATCTCAAGACGGGCCGCAGCCCCGGAAAAAATCTTGCGGTGCACCTGCTTATAAAATGTCTGGCGGTCGCCGGAAAACTGAATAATCTTGGTGCAGCCGTCAACGATGGCCTCGACATTTTTCCCGAACCGCTCGCCAATGACCTCGGTGGTTACCTCCGGCACATCCTCGACCGTGTCGTGCAGCAGGGCGGCCGCCAGAATCTCCGGGTCTCTGATATCCATCTCCTCGGCCAGAACCTGGGCAACACGGCAGGGATGCAGGATATAGGGTTCGCCGGAACGCCGTTTCTGACCGGCATGGGCCGCCCAGGCGAAATCGAGCGCCTCCCAGAAGACCCGAGCCGCGCCTTCCGGCCCGCCCAGATACGTTTCCATCAGCCGCCGATATTCGGCAGGATCGAATTCTTCAATATTTTGCATGAATACGGCTCGGCATAGTGATGATAAGTCGGCAGGTACAGGCGACAGGACAACATGGTCCTGCTTCGCCCCGGATCGCCAGCCCGCGGCGCCGGTGCAACGCGGTTTGGCCAATATCGTGTATCTTTACAGTAAAATCGGTTATGGTACGGCTGACTCGGCTAACAACAGGCCTAACCCCGGCGGCAGAAAAATGGTAATCGTTCAGCAGCACCCCATCTGCTTTGGCATCGGCCTGCTCACGTAGCACCAGTACAGTTCGCAGGCCTCTTTCGCGCATCTGGGGCACTGCTGAACGATTACAATGCCGATAGATGTGGACCCGTTTAGCTCACCCGGTGCACGGTTACAAAAAATGTATCGCGAAAAGTAATGGGAAAACGTCTTCAACGGAAAAGAATATACCAAGACACTCGCCCGGAAGGCCACCCAAAACATTGTCGCCGACCGGCGCATCGTCCCGGCCAGCGGCGCAACAGACACTGAACTTACTCGAACCTCTGTTTATATTCAATAGAATCGGGATGATCCACGCAGATTACAACGGAGCGAAAATGAGACACAGAACAAGACACGACAAAAAGCTCGCAAGCCGGCCGGCCGGCGGCATCCGCCGACGAAGAGGCCAGCGGCCCCCTGCCGCGGGCTCGAATCACCACCTACCGCAAGCCCCGGTGAATCCTCTGGAGGAGGAACTCCTCACCCTTTTCCGCCGGGAGCAGGGCGAACTCTCCCTGGCTGATATTATGGAGAGCCTGCATCTTGGCCATCACGAACGGAAAGAGCTACTGATCCTGCTGGCCGACCTCGGCCGCCGACAGCTTGTCACCTCCTCCGGCAAAAGACTCTACCAGTTAGCGGCCGGCCAGGATCTGGTTGAAGGCACCGTTGAGATGCATCCCCGTGGCTTCGGATTCGCCATTATCCAGACCGCCGGCCAGGGACAAGCGCCGCGCCCCAAGACCGGCGACCGGCAGGATCCCTTTATCGCGCCGGAGAATCTGGCAACGGCCCACCATGGCGATCGGGTCCTCTTACAGCTGTTCAAAAGGGGCCGCGGCCGACAAGAGGCCAGGGTGGTCAGGGTTCTGGAGCGGGCCGCCAGCCGGGTGGTTGGCATCTACATGGCCGGCCGGGCTCAGGGTCTAGTGACCCCGGAGGATGATCGGCTGCTCTTTAACGTCCTGGTGCGCAAGGAACATTCCTGCGGAGCCCGGGACGGTTTTGCCGTGGTGGTTGAAATCGGCGCCTTCAAACCCGGACAGCGCAACCCGGAAGGCCGAATTGTCGAAGTACTGGGCGATCCCGCCAGCATCGACGTGGAGACCGAGATGGTCATCCGCAAGCGCGGCCTTCCCCATCAGTTCAGCGCCGAAACCGTGGAGCAGGTGGCGGCACTCACCGAGGACCTTACCCTGACCCCGGACCGGGCCGATCTGCGCGATGTCCTCCACATCACCATTGACGGCGAGACGGCCCGGGACTTTGACGACGCCGTGGCCGTTGACAAGACGACCCGCGGCTTTCGGCTGTATGTCTCCATTGCCGATGTGAGCCACTACGTCCAGCCGGACACCCCTTTAGACCGCGACGCCTATCAGCGGGGCACCAGCGTCTATTTCCCCACCCGGGTCGTGCCCATGCTGCCCGAGCGTTTATCCAACGACCTGTGCAGCCTGGTGCCCGACCAGGACCGGCTGACCTTTACGGCAATTCTTGAATTCGACCGCACGGGCAAACGGTTGTCGTCAAAATTCACCAGGAGCATCATCCGCAGCCGCTACCGGATGACTTATACAAAGGTCAAAAAAATAGTCGTTGACCAAGACAAGGAACTGCGCAAGGAATACCGGCTGCTGCTCACCCCGCTCAAAAGGATGGCGGAACTGGCCGCGGCCCTGGAGCAGCGCCGTCAGGCCCGCGGCAGCATCGGCTTTGAGATCCCGGAGCCTGAAATCGCCATCGGGCCAGATGATCAGATAAGCGCGGTCAACAGATCGGCGCGCAACCTGGCCCATAAAATGATCGAGGAGTTCATGCTGGCGGCCAACGAGGCAGTGGCCGAGGCCCTGTCCGAAAACCACCGGCCGACCCTCTACCGCATCCACGAAACGCCCGATCAGGCCAAGGTGCTGGAATTCACCCATTTCGCCCGCTCACTCGGCCTGGGGATTTCCACCGATACCGGCAGCCCGCAGTGGTTCGGCAAGATCCTGAAGCTGGTGGCGGGCTCCCCCAAGGAGTACATCATCAACAACCTGCTGCTCCGCACCATGCAGCGGGCCAGATACTCACCGGACAATGTCGGCCACTTCGGCCTGGCCGCCACCTATTACACCCATTTCACCTCCCCAATCCGCCGCTATCCCGACCTGATGGTCCATCGCGCCCTGGCCGGCCTTGCAGCCGCCAAGGCGCCGCGCTCCAAAGCAAAGAAAACCGAGGCATTGCCCGCTTCGCCCACCGCCGACCTGACCGCGGCCGGCGATTTTCTCTCGACCCGAGAACGGGTAGCGGTGGAAGCGGATCGTGAAATGACCGAACGCCTGCAGGCCCGGTTCATGGCCGACAAGATCGGGGAATCCTTCGAGGCCGTTGTCTCCGGGGTATCGGCCTTCGGGCTCTATGTTGAATTGCTGGAATGGTTTATCAGCGGCGCCGTGTCCATGACCAAACTTAAAGGCGATTATTTCCAGTTCGATACCAAAAACCACCGGCTGGTCGGCGCCAATACCGGCAAGATCTACCAGATCGGCGACCTGGTCCGGGTGCGCTTGGCCAGTGTCGAGCCGCGGCAGCGACGTATCAATTTCGCCATTGACGAGCTCAGGCCAGCTATTGCCGATACCTGAGGAAATCCTGGAAAGCCGTAGCCAAACAGCGAATATCGAATATCG
>Ga0208863_1001122_pt1 | contig 18697 bp, 15 predicted proteins | sample RifOxyD3_FD_184040 | JGI IMG/M metagenome (GOLD analysis project Ga0208863, IMG submission 184040) | Soil microbial communities from Rifle, Colorado - Rifle Oxygen_injection D3 (SPAdes) | ecosystem: Environmental > Terrestrial > Deep subsurface > Rock core/Sediment | place: Rifle, Colorado...
TCACAGGGCACCACATCTTGCGGCGATCGGTCCGGCTCACGTACAAAAGTACGCATCGCCGTCCCGCTTGCCGCAACCTGCGGCACCCTGTGACCGCTTTTAGTTGAGTTGAGTAGCTTGTCTGCTCAAAACGAAACTTATGCCCGAAGGGTGATTCCGTGGTTATTTGACCTTTGTGGGGCTTACCCCGTGATTGGTTACAAGGGGTATGAGTTTGCTGGACCGGTTGTAAGGCGGAGTGTAATCAGACGAGCCGGTTCCAGCTCGCGGATTTTTTGAAGCTGCCGTCCTGGGCGACAATAAAACACTCACAGCCTGACTGGCGGTCGGCAAAAAGCACGCCTGCCGTGGGCGGCATGACCATGATCCCGGTGGCCAGGGCATCGGCATCCATGACCGAGTGCGCCTTGACCGTGACGCTGGTCGCCAGCCTCGGCGAACGACCGGTCTTGGGGGTGACGATATGGTGAAACATCTTCTCCCGGTCGTAAAACACCTCGTAGCTGCCGGAGGTGGAAATGGCGCCGGTGGTCATGGCCAGCACCTCGGGGTAGGCTTTTTGCTTGGCCGGATCCTGAATAGCCACGGTCCAGGGTTTGCCCTTGGCGGCGGTGCCGCTGGTGCGGATGTCGCCGCTGCAGTTGATGAGATGATTGGTGATCCCCTTGGCGGCAAGCAGCGCGGAGGCCCGGTCCACGATATAACCGGGGGCGATGCCGTCCAGGGTGATGCCCATGCCTTGGCGTCCGAAGGAAATATCGCCGCTGACAAAGCGGATCTGCTCAGAACCCACCCTGGCCAGGAGCGCGTTGATTTCGGCCTCGGAGGGGGTAACCCCGGCGGCAAAACGCTCCTTGAAAAGATCAACCAGGGGCTTGACCGTAATATCGAAGGCCCCGCCGGTCTGCCGATGCAGATAAAGAGAGCGGGCTACAACCTCAAGCACTTCAGGCGGCGCCTGGCGCAGCGCGCCGGTGCTGTTGAGCTGGGAAACCGGGGTGGAGGCGTCATGGCGACTCAACAGCCGGCCCAGCCGGTCGATCTCCTCCCAGGCGAGGCCGATAGCGTTTTCCGCCTCGTCCTTGGAGGAATGGATGGCGGTGATGGACAAAAAAGAACCCATCGCCAGCCTGGTCGAAGAAACCTTGTATTCCCTGGGCCCGAACAGAACCGCCTCCGCCTGGGCCGCGGGCAGAAAAGCCGCGGTGGCCGCGCCAAGGCCGAGCAGGCCGGAAAGCTTCAAAAAGGATCTTCTCTGCGGATTGCAAAGGTTCGGCATGGTAGATTTGGTTTTCATTCTGTCCCTCACTCAAGGCAATAAAAAGGATCAGGGGCTACTCCCCTGTCGCCCTTCATTTGATTCCGCTTCCAGTTCAAAACGACATTATTGGTAGAAGCGGCTTCAGCCGCGATCTCTTTTGGTTTCGCGGCTGAAGCCGCTTCTACATCCGGCATTTGCCCCTATCTAGGAGACCATCCTCAACCCTTCCGGCTGGCGGGCAATGGCGGCCCTGCCCTTATATCTCCGCATGATATTGCGGGGACATTTTTCCACACAGATCTCCTGACATTCAGGGCCGTAAGCAATGCATTTCGGATGGTCAATCTTGATCAGCCCGTCCGTATAGGCAATGGCCTCAGCCGGACATTTCTTCACGCACATCTGGCAGGAGATACAGCCCACCTCGCAGACCTTGCGAACATTCTTGCCCAAATCCTTGGTGCTGCAGGGCACATGCACCCTGGCCTTGAGTGTCATCAGTTCGATTATCCGCTTGGGACAAGCCCGGACGCAGGTGCCGCAGGCCACGCACTTGTCGGGGTTCACCTGCGGAAAGCCGTCCACCATGGCAATGGCGTCGAAGGGGCAGCTCTCGGCGCATTCGCCGAGACCGATACAGGCATAATTGCAGGCCGAGGGCCCGCCGAAACCGAGATTGGCAGCAGTACAGGAAGCAAAACCGATGTACTCGTGCTTGTGGCTGACTCGGCCTTCCTTGCGGGAACAGCGGACCAAGGCGATCATATCCTCCACCTCGGTCATCTTCTTGCCGGTGAGCTGGGCCACCCGGGCAGCCACCTTCTCCTTGCCTGGGTAGCAAAGGTTGGGCGGCACCTCGGGGTCGGTGACCACCGCTATGGCGTAGCCTTCGCAGCCAGGGTAACCACAACCGCCGCACTGGGCCCCGGCCAGGGACTCCAACACCTCTTCGATCAAGGGGTTGGCCTCCACGGCAAATTTATGGGCCGCCAGGGCAAGACCGATGCCGAAGAAGAGGCCGATGCAGCCCAGAAGGGCAATGCCGCCCAGGGCGATTTTGACTAATGCTGGATCCATTTACACACCTTTCCCGTACACAAGGGAATCTGTCAGCTATAAGCTATAAGCTGTCAGCTGTTAGCTGTCAGCTAACGGCTCCTAAAAAATTACCAGCCCGGAAAATCCCAGAAACGCCAGGGCAAACTGTCCGGCAACAATAAAGGCAATGGGCACTCCCTTGAAGGTCCGCGGTATATTGGCCAACTCCATCCGCTCCCGCACCGAGCTCATCAGATACAGGGCCAGGAGGAAACCTCCGCCTGCCCCCAGGGCAAGCATGAAGGACTCCCAGAATTTATACTCGTTGTCGGCCAGGATCAAAGGCACCGCGATGATCACGCAGTTGGCGATGACCAGCACCAGATACACGCCAAAGGCGTTGAACAGGGCGGGATTAACCTTGCGCAGCACCGTGTCCACCGCCTGCACGGTGAGAGAAACCAGACCGATGAACACCACGATCTGCAAAAAGTTCAGGCCATAGGGCTTGAGGATGAACTGGTAGAAAAACCAACTCATGATGGCGCTGACCACGATGACCATGGTAAAGGTGAGCCCCATCCCCTTGGCCGTGTCCTTGCGCTTGGAGGTGCCGAAAAAGACGCAGAGCCCCAGATACTTGGTAAAGACAAAGTTGTTGATCAACAGGGCGCCGATCAGAATGGAGAACAGGTAGCCAAGATAAGGCTTCATCACCGTAAAGGCCGCAGTCCCTCCGCCTTCGGAAAGGTGGCTGATGGTGACCACATGGGAGAGCCTGGCATTGAGCGGCTCCTTGAAGGTCAGGGTGGCGGTTTTCTGGTCAGCGGCCAAGACCACGCTTTCCAGGGCAAGGAGGATATCGGGATCCTGCTCCTCGTAGACCCGGTAGTTTGCCGGATCCTCTACCATGGCCCGGTCCACGGTCCCGGCAAAAGTGACGACGATCTCGTTTGGCCCCTTGCCGAAGTCCTGATCGGCAATAAGTTCCTGGCCTTGGGCCAGAACCGGCAGGCCAAGCAGCAGAACGAGAGAAAGCAGTATCCGTCTGAGAGTATGGTTCGTATTCATGGTTCAGGCCCGCTTGGCTCGCTTGTAGACGATTTCGATGTAGTTGAAAAAGGCCATCATCAGACCGACACAGAAGAAACCGGCCAGGGGCAGCACGAAAAAGAGCAACGGTTTGAAGCCCAGCACGTCATAACCCAGAAGGGTTCCCATGCCCAGCAATTCCCGAACAAAGCCAAGGGCCATCATCCCGAACATGAAACCGAGCCCCATGCCGATACCGTCCCAAAACGAGGCGTTGACGCTCTCCTTGGAGGCGAACATCTCCAGGCGCATGGTGATGATGGCAAAGGCGACGATGAGCTTGATAAAAATGCCCATCTTGGCATAGGCCTCCGGCAGGTAAGCGGCCAGGACCATGTCGATCACCGTTACCCAGGTGGCGATGGTCAGGGTGTAAGTGGGAATTCGGATCCGGGGATGGATGACATTCTTGAACAGAGCAATGGTGCAGCTTGAACAGACCTGGACGAAAAGCACGGCGATCCCCAGCATGAAGCCGTTCATAACCGTAGTGCTGATCCCCACCGCCGGACACATGGAAAGGACCAGCCGGAAGATGGGATTCTCGTTCAGGATTCCGTTGACCACCAGTTGCAGATTTGTTTTGTCAGTCGCCACTGTCACATTCTCCGTCTACTAAGCCGTCGTTCAAAAACACCTTGAACAATGGTGACTCCGTGCCCGGCATAAAGAGCCGTACCGAAGGGCCTAAGGAACTACAGGTTTTTTCGTAACGGCTCCTAAAAAGGCGTCGCGATATGTTGTTCGGCAAGAACCCTGTCCAGGATCGCCAGCCGGTAGGCGAATTTCTTCACCATCGCCTTGACGCCGTTGGTCACCGAGCGGCTTGAGATGGTAGCGCCGGTGAGGGCATAAATGTCTTTATCCTGGTATTGCTTCTGGATACTCGCCACCTCTGCCGCGCCGAGACCGCTCTTCTCTGCCTCCAACGCCTTAAGATACTCCTCCGGCAGTGGCGTTTTCACGACCTCCAGCTTCTTCACCGTTTCCAGGGGCTTGCCCTTGAACTGGTTCTTGAAATATTCCTGGTCTATCTCCGCGCCCAACCCCGGATCCTCCTCGTGCTCCATGATCTCAAGACCAAGGATGGAAAAATCAGGATCAATGGCCAGAATAGCACCGATGAAGGTCTTGAAACCGGGAAACTTGCCGGGCAGCAGATAGGCGGTTCTCTTGCCGCCATCGGTGACCACGATGGTCTGGTCGGCGTAACGCAGTGGTTTATCAGCGCCGAGGGCGACGGCAATGGCCGCAGTACGCGCCTCCGCCTCCCCTGCCTTTTCCGCGGCAAGGGTCACGGGATTCTGGGCCACGAACCCGCCGGCCAGATCGATGGTCACAAAGGAGAAGGAGCCGTCCCGCAGGGGCAGGAGATAGCCCATGGCCAGGGCCTCGCCCTCGCCGACGAGATAGCGGTATACCTCGTGCATGGCCACGCTCGCCGGGGCCGGATTCTTGGCTGAATAGCCAAGGAGGCTGAGCATGACCTTCTGCTCATTCACATGAACATTATGTTTTTTCGCTTTGTCGGTGGCGATGAAGACAGTGCCCATGACCAGCCCGGCCAGCAGGCAGGCCACGGTCAGTCGGAAGATGATGGTAAGAATATCTTTCATTTTGCCCCCCCTTGAAGAGGCGCAAAGCGCTTGGGCTTAAAAAAACCGTCCAGCACCGGGCTCAGCGGATTCATGAGCAGGATGGCGTAGCAGACCCCTTCCGGATAGCCGCCTTTCAGCCGGATCAGGACGGTGAGCGCCCCGATGCCCAGACCGAAAATAAGCTGGGAGGTCTTGCTGGTCGGACTGCTGACATAATCGGTGGCCATGAAAAAGGCCCCGAGCAAGGCGCCGCCGGAAAGCACGGCCAGGAGCGGATCACCATTGAACAGTCCCTCGCCGCCGAACCCCCAGGAAAGTAGAGCGATGGTGGTCAGCATGGAAACCGGGATATGCCAGGTGATATAGCCGCGATAGAGCAGATAGAGGCCGCCCAGCACAATAAACAGACCCGAGGTCTCGCCGATGGAACCGGGCCGCCAGCCGAGGAAGAAATTGGTGTAAAGATTGGCCCCCGCCCCGAACTGCTCGCTGAAGGCGGCAAGCCCCTGGGTTTTGAGGACTGCCAGCGGCGTAGCAGTGGCCACGGCGTCGATGGTGGTGCCCAGATAAGAAAAAATTGCCAGGTCGGAAAGCGGCGGCAGCCAGGCCGAGGTCATGGCCACCGGAAAGGTGGCAAGCAGAAAGGCCCGGGCCAGCAGAGCCGGGTTGAAGATGTTGTAGCCGAGTCCGCCCAGCAGATGCTTGCCGATGGCGATGGCCATGACCGCGCCCAGCACCGGCAGCAGTGGCGAAACTCCGGGCGGGATGACAAAGGCGATGAGCATCCCGGTGATCACCGCGCTGCCGTCGCCGATGGTGATCCGGCGGCCCAAGGCCTTCTGGGTTGCCGCCTCCACCGCCACGCAGCTGGCCACACTGACCGCGGTGATAATCAGGGTTTGGATGCCGAAGATAAATACGGAAAGAACCAGGGGCGGCACCAGGCAGGCCACCACGGTCCACATGATTTTCTCAACCGATTCGCCGCTCTTCACATGGGGGGAAACGGAAACCTTCCACAAATGCGAGGCGACGGGGGACTGGCTTTCTGATGCGTGCTCGTTAATGGCCGTTCTCCTTCTGAAAAATCAACGCTTGGCCTTCATCTTGGCCAAACGGACAAACTGAACCAGCGGCCGCTTGGCCGGGCAGACATAAGCGCAGCTGCCGCACTCAAAGCACTCAAACACCCCGAACTGGCCGGTATCCTGCGGGCGGCCCGCCTCCACATAGAGCGCGATCTCCTTGGGCTCCAGGCCCATGGGGCAGGCCTCCAGGCACCAGCCGCAGCGGATGCACGGGGAATGGGGGGTAGTGTCGATCTCATCTGCGGCGAGAAACAGCACCGATGAGGTGGTCTTGGTAACCGGGATGTCCAGGCTGGATACGGCAAAGCCCATCATCGGCCCGCCCATGATAACCTTGGCAAGCTCCGGCGTGACCCCGCCCAGATAGGCGACAATATCGCTGACCCTGGTGCCGACCTTGACCCGCAGATTGGCCGGCCGCTTGATCCCCTTGCCGGAGATGGTCATTACCTTCTCGTACAGGGGCTTACCAAGAACCACCGCATCATATATGGCCTTGGTCGTGCTCACGTTATGCACCACCACCCCGACGGCGGAGGGCAGGGCAAAACCCGGCACCTTGCGGCCGGTGATGGATTGGATGAGCTGTTTTTCCGAGCCTTGAGGGTACTTGACCTGGAGAGGGTCAACCGTGATGGCATATTCGCCGGTGGAGCCGGTGGCCGCCGCTTCGGTCATGACGGCAATGGCGTCGGGCTTGTTGCTCTCAATGCCGATGTGGCAGTTGCGGATGCCGAGGATCTTTAAAATGACCTTGGCGCCCTCGACAATCTCCCGACTGTGCTCCAGCATCTGGCGATGATCCGCGGTGATGTAGGGTTCGCATTCGGCGCCGTTTAAAATCAGGGTATCAACCGGGTTGTCCGGCGGCGGGTTGAGCTTGACATGGGAAGGAAACCCTGCCCCGCCGATGCCGATGATCCCGGCGCCGTGCACCTTAGCCAGCAGATCCTCCCGACTCAAGCCCTGCCAGGCGCTGGGGGCATACTCTACGGCCGGAGCCGCGTGGTCGGTCTGGATGGTAATGGAGGGCGCGCTGACCCGCATGGGATGGCCGGACATGCCGAAGCCCTTGATGATCCCGGAAACCGGGGCGTGCAACGGCACTCCAAGACCCTTGGTCACCTCCGCGATGACCTGGCCTTCCCGGACCACATCCTTAATAGATACCGTCGGGGTGCAGGGGGCGCCGATATGCTGGCCCAGGATCATCTCCAGCTCGTCGGGGATCGGCATCACCTCGATGGCCAGGCCGGAGGTCAGATTTTTTGCTTCAGACGGATGCACCCCGCCTTTGGGGAAGGTCAATAACGATGTCATGTCGCATTCTTCACGGGGGTTCTCGGCACAAAGCGCCAGGCATAATTTGTCGAATTCAGGAGCCGTTACGAAAAACCATTGCTTTCCTGACTATTTCGCTACGGCTTCTTGTGCCGATTTTGCCGGCAACGGAACGGTAACTCGCCACAACTGCTTAAGCCGATTGTAAACAATAGATTTCCAGCGACAGCACGCTGTGCCTACTGCGCCGGGAGAAATTTGATTATTCCTTTTGTCTTTTTTTGTCAAGGGAAAATGGTCCACTTTTCCTACGCCGACTGGCAAGACTTTCAGGAAGGCCACCGGGCCACCGGCCCTTATTTATCCTTTGTAAATCTTATGGATAGTGCTGATCTTCCTCTGGAAAACCATAGGGAAATTTCTTCGATGAATCCGCCTTCATCCTTTCTGCCTTTCAGCAAATAATTCCAACCAGGCCTTTCAACTTTCCTGTTGACATCATACACTTCTGTCGTATAGTTATCTCAATGAACGGCGACTCATTATTTCCCCTGTTTATGGTACAGCAGAAATAATTTGGAAATGATTTCCAAACAAACCTAGGAGACTCTAAAAATGAACAAAAAAATGATTTCCCTGGCAATGGCAATGACATTCGTAATCGGCACCGCCGCGGCTTCTTTCGCTGCCGACTGTGCCGGCGTGGTAAAAGCGGTTGCCGGCACCGCCGTTACGGTAACCTGCGCGGACGGCACCGAGACCATGGCCACAGGCGCTGCCAAGGTTGGCGACAAGGTAACGGTAAAGGGCGGCAAGATCGAAGCTGCCAAGAAGAAAAAAGCTATCGAAGGCTGCTAATTACCTCAGCAGACCGGAATTCTGGTCCGCAAAAGCCCGGCCTTTGGCCGGGCTTTTTTTATTCACCCTTCCCCGCTCCTCCATCTTTACTTTTACTCACCCCTTTCGTATAGTGCCAGACCATGAATATCATCACTGCAGCCATATTCGGCATTATCCAGGGAGCCACGGAATTTCTTCCCATCTCCAGCTCCGGCCATCTGGCCCTGGCCCATTATTTCTTCGGCGCCAAGGAAGCCGGGCTTACCTTTGACGTGGCCTTGCATCTTGGCACCCTCCTGGCCATCGTCATCTATTTTCGCGATGATTTTTGGCAAATGGGCAAGGCGGTACTCGGCCTCAACCCGGAAAGGGGCGAGGCAAAAAGGCTGCGCACCATGGCCTGGTATATCTGCCTTGCCACCCTTCCCGGCGTCGCGGCCGGTCTGTTGCTTGGCGAGCCCGCGGAAAAATACTTCCGGCATCCCGCCATGGTGGCGGCGGTCCTGGCCGGGGCCGGCTTGCTCCTCCTGATTGCCGATCAGGCCGGCAGGCGCGTCCGGGATTTCGGCAAGATAACCCTGCTTGATGCCCTGCTCATCGGCCTTGCCCAGGCTTGCGCCATCATCCCCGGCGTATCGCGAAGCGGAAGCACCATCACCTGCGGCCTGGCCCTGGGACTCACCCGGCAGGCGGCGATTCGTTTTTCCTTTCTGCTTTCCGCGCCCATCATCTTCGGGGCCGGGGTCTATAAACTCCCCGAGATAATCGCCCAGGGTCAGATGGGCGGGCAAAGCGCCCTGTTCGCTACAGGCTTTCTGGCTTCCGCCATCTCCGGCTACCTGTTCATAACCTTTCTCATGCACTACATCCGGGCCAGAAGCTTTGCCATTTTCGCTTACTATCGCTTCCTGGTAGCGGCCCTGGTCATTATCGCTCTCTTTTTGCAACGCTGAACTTCCTTTGGAGACCATAATGGATCCAGCGCAGCTTCCTGAAAAACAGTATGCCCGCCTCCGGGAAATCCGAAAAACATACAAGGTGGACTTCGCGCCCCTGCGTCTGCGCGGCAAGGAAATTCAGCTGCTGCAAGTTACCGATCTCGAACCGCTCCTGGCGGGCAAAGACCCTTTCCAGGATGTGGCGGGCTTCCCCTTCTGGGTTAAACTCTGGGAAGCCGCCATGATCCTGGCGGACCTTATGCTCACCACTCCGCCGGTCAAGAAGGAGCAGACCCTGCTCGAACTCGGCGCCGGCCTCGGCGCGCCTGGCCTTGCCGCAGCCTTGGCGGGCTACCGGGTGACCCTCACCGACTACGAGCCACACATCCTTGATTTTCAACGAGTCAGCGCCGCGGCCACCGGCCTTAAAGGGGTAAAATGCCGCCTGCTCGACTGGCTGGAGCCGCCTACCCTGCCACGCTTTGACACCATCATCGGAGCTGAGATCCTTTTTCGGGAAGACTTTTTCGTGCCGCTCTTAAACATCTTCCGCTCGCTGCTGGCGGAGCAGGGGGTCATCTACCTGGCCCACGATGTCCGCCGCCAAAGCCTGCCCAAATTTCTCCTGCTGGCGGAAAAAGAATATGAGATCGCAGTGAGTACCCGCAAAATACGCAGCGAAGGCAAGGAGCAGACCATCATCATCAACCGGCTCACCCGCCGGGCCTGAAGAAAAACGCCATGCGCTATCATGATATCGACTGGGACGAGATGTGGCGGCAGTCCAGAGCCAACAAGTCCTGGAAAAAAAAGAAAAGCTGCGACTGGGACCGGCGCGCCGCCTCATTTGCCGAGCGCAATCTCGACTCGCCCTTTGTCGCCCAATTCCTGGCCCACCTCCAGATCGAGCCTGAGTGGACCGTGCTGGACGTGGGCAGCGGCCCCGGCACCTTGGCCATCCCCATCTCCGGGCAGGTACGGCACGTTACGGCCCTTGACTATTCCGCGGCCATGCTGGCCGAACTGAACAAAGGGGCGCAAGCCGCAGGCCGGGACAACATCACCACCGTCCAGGCCTCCTGGACTGACGACTGGCAGGCCTTGGGCCTTGCCCGCCACGAAGTGGCCATCGCCTCCCGTTCCCTGTCCGTGGAGGATCTGCGCGGGGCTTTACAGAAACTAAACGCCTGGGCCGGTAAGGCGGTCTATGTGGTGGACCGGGTCGGGGCCGGGCCTTTTGACCCGGACCTTTTTGCCGCCATAGGCCGCAATTTTGAGCCCGGCCCGGATTACATCTTCACGCTCAACATCCTCTACACCCTCGGCATCCACGCAAAGGTCGACTTCCTCACCCTGGAGAGCAGCAGAACCTACCCCTCCAGGGAAGAAGCCCTGCAGTCATACCGCTGGATGGTAGATGACCTCACCAGCAAAGAAGAAGAGCGGCTGACCGCCTATGTGGATGCGCGCTTGAGCCGGGACAACACCGGCGCCTGGCAGTTGATCAGACAGACCCCGCCCCGTTGGGCGCTGATCTGGTGGCGAACCGATGGCGTCTGATTAGCAAACGAGAACACCCAAAACATTGACAACCATGCCCACCTCCCAGCAATACGACATCATCGTGATCGGCGCCGGCCATGCCGGCTGTGAAGCCGCTCTGGCCGCGGCCCGGATGGGTTGCCGCACCGCAGTCCTCGTGGTCAACGCCGACACCATCGGGGCGATGAGCTGCAACCCGGCCATCGGCGGCTTGGCCAAGGGGCATCTGGTCAAGGAGATCGACGCCCTCGGCGGGGAGATGGCGAAAAACATCGACGCCACCGGCATCCAGTTCCGCCGCCTCAACACCCGCAAGGGCCCGGCGGTCTGGTCTTCCCGGGCCCAGGCCGACCGGCTCCTCTACCGGCTGCGGATGAAGTCGATGCTGGAGCAGCAGGAGAACCTCCATATCCGGCAGGGGCTTGCCGACCGGCTGCTCATAAAAGACGGGGAAATCAGGGGAGTGGTCACCTCTTTGGAAGAGGAGATCACCGCCCGGGCGGTGGTCATCGCCACCGGCACCTTTTTAAACGGCCTGATCCACATCGGCCTGAAGAATTTCCCCGCTGGCCGCCTGGGTGATGTCCCTTCGCTCAAGCTGCCCCTGCATCTCAAGGAGCTGGGCTTTGCCATGGGGAGGATGAAGACCGGGACCACCCCGCGCCTCGATGGCACCACCATCAATTACACGGACCTCGAAGCCCAGTACAGCGACGAGCCGCCCAACCTTTTTTCCTTCAGCAACCGGGGCAAGCAGCCGGTGCTGCCGCAGCGGCCCTGCCACATAACCTACACAAACCCGACAACCCACGCGATCATCCGGGCCGGCACCGACCGCTCCCCCATGTACACCGGGATTATCGAGGGGGTGGGAGCCCGCTATTGCCCCTCGGTGGAAGACAAGGTCATGCGCTTTCCGGAAAAGGAGCGCCACCAGATCTTTCTGGAGCCCGAAGGGCTGGACACCGTGGAGATCTACCCCAACGGCCTGCCCACCAGCCTGCCCATGGATGTGCAGACCGCGATGCTCCGCAGCATCAAGGGGTTGGAGAATGTCGCCATCATCCGGCCCGGCTATGCTATTGAATACGATTATGTCGATCCGCTGGAGCTGCACCCGTCTCTCGAAACCAAGCGGCTCAGAGGCCTCTTTCTGGCCGGGCAGATCAACGGCACCTCCGGCTACGAAGAGGCCGCGGCCCAGGGGCTGATCGCCGGGATCAACGCGGTAAAGTATGTGCGCGGGGAGGAAGCTCTGATCCTCGACCGCTCCCAGGCCTACACCGGGGTGCTGATCGACGACCTGGTCACCAAAGGGACCAAGGAACCGTACCGGCTTTTCACCTCCAGGGCGGAATACCGGCTGCTTCTGCGGGAAGACAACGCCGACCTGCGGCTGGGGGAGATCGGCCGGGACCTGGGGTTGGTGGCGGACGAGACCTACCGCTTGTTTCTCGCCAAGAAACAGGCCATCGAGGAGACCCTGTCCCTGTTCAACAGCACCATAATCCGGCCCAAGCAGGAGCTGAACGACCGGTTGCTCGCCCTGGGCAGCGCCACCCTCAAAACCGCGGTGAGCGCCGCCGATCTGCTGCGGCGGCCGGAGATGGATCTTGCCGCCGTGGCCCAGCTGCTCGGCCTCTCCCTGCCACGGCCCGAGGAAGAAGTGACCAGGGAAGTCGAGCTGGCCATCAAATACCAGGGCTACATTGCCCGGCAAAGCGAGCAGGTGGACCGCTTCCGGCGCATGGAATCGGTACTCCTGCCCGAAGACCTGCCCTATCAAAGCATGTCCGGTCTTTCCCGGGAGGTGGTGGAAAAGCTCACCAGAGTCCAGCCCAGAACCCTGGGCCAGGCCGCGCGCATCTCCGGGATCACCCCGGCCGCCATTTCCATCCTTCAGGTGCATCTCAAAAAGGAATCACTGCTTTGAACATGGTTGCCCCTTGGCTCAAGAAGATCGGCGAGGCCCTGAAATTCAGTCTCAGCTTCAAATTCATCATCGGCTGCAGTCTTACCCTGCTGACCACCCTCAGCGTCACCTTTTACATCTTCAACGAGCGCCAGGAGCAGCTCATCATCCGCCAGGCGGAAAATGAAGCCCGGGCGGTTTTTCGCCAGATCGTCCTCATGCGCCGCTGGATCGCCGACCACGGCGGGGTCTTCGTAGAAAAGCTGCCGCGCTCCCAGCCCTCCCCCTACCTTGAAAACCCCGAGATCCTGGATCGCCAGGGGAAGCGCTACACCAGGGAAACCCCGGCCATGGTCACCAAGGAGCTGGCCAAGTACTCACGGGAAGAGGGGTTGTTCTGGTTTCACATCACCAGCCTCAAACTGACCAACCCGGAGAATGCGCCAGACCCCTTCGAGCGCCAAGCCCTGCTGGCCTTTGAGCAGAAAAGCCTGCGAGAACTCACCTCTATCGAAACCATCGACGGCCAGGCATACCTCCGCTACATATCCCCCCTTTATGTCGAGAAATCCTGCCTGCAGTGCCACCAGGAACAGGGTTACAAACTTGGCGATGTCCGCGGCGCCATCAGCGTTGCCCTGCCGATGGACAAGACCTTTGCCGAGGCGTCCAAAAACCGGCGGAGAATGTTCGCCTCCATGCTCCTGGTGGTGGGCGCGCTGAGCGGGGCGATGATTCTCATGATGCGGCATCTGGTGCTGGCACCGATGAAACGGCTTGCCACCTCCATCCAGGGATTTTCCAAGGGCAATTACGAAGCGGTGGAACTTCTGCCTACCGGAGATGAATTCGAGGATCTGTCCCAGGCCTTTGCCGAAATGGCGGCCCGGCTCACCAGCTACCACGACGATCTCCAAAACCGAATCCTGGAGGCGACCAGGGATCTTGCCGAAACCAACCAGAAGCTTCTCGAAACCAATCGGCTGCTTTCCGCCGCCAGCGAGCGCAAATCAGACTTTGTCGCCCGCGCCTCCCACGAACTGCGGACCCCTTTGACCTCAATCAAAGGTTCCATGGAATACCTTACCGCCAGGATGGCCTGCCTTTCCCCCCAGCAAATCAGCACCTGCTCCCAGGACGAGCTTTGCGATTTTTTCCAGCTGATCAACAAAAACACCGACCGGCTGATCCGCATGGTAAACACCATGCTCGATATCGAACGGATCGAGATGGGGACGAGCACAGCTCTGCATTATGTCCACCTTGATCTGGTTATGGTTATCCGCGAAACAATCGCCGGAATTTCCTGCCTTGCCGAGGAGAAGGGAATGCAGATCAACACCCTGCTTTCGGAGGCCCTGCCGCTGCGGGGTGACGAGGACAAACTCAGGCAGGTGCTCACCAATCTGCTGGCCAATGCCATCAAATTCGCACCCGACCAGTCAACCATCACCATCCGGGCCTTTATGGAGGATGATTCCGCCGTGGTTGAGATCCAGGACCAGGGGGTGGGCATCCCGATGACGGAACGGGAGAAGGTCTTTGACAAGTTCTACAAATTGGGCAATAAGGAAGGAAACGGCCTTGGGCTTGCCATCTGCCGGAGCATCATTTCGGCCCACGGCGGCATCATCGGCATGGCGGACAAGGGGCCGGGGAATTGCTTTTATTTCCGGCTGCCCGCCGGCCCGGAAGCAATATCCGCCACCGACAAGGTCTGATAAGCACCAGCGGACATGGAGAGCACGATGAGCAAAACGACGTTGCTGGCCATCGACGACGACCAGGACATCCTCAAGGTTCTCAAGGCAAACCTGGAGTTGCACGGCTTTACCCTGCTCACCGCCGACTCCCTTGCCTCGGCCCGGACCATTCTGGCCGACCGCAAGCCAGACCTGGTCCTTCTCGACCTGATGCTGCCCGATGGTGACGGCCTGGAATTCTGCTGCGCTCTGAAATCCCTCTATCCCAACCTGCCGGTCATCATGCTGACCGCCAAGGACAAAGTCTCCGACAAGGTGATCGGCTTCGAACTGGGGGCTGACGATTACCTGGTCAAGCCCTTTGAAACCCGTGAACTTCTGGCCCGCATCCGGGCCAGGCTCCGACCGGTGGCCAGCCCCCAGCAAGCCAGCGTTCTCACCGCCGGCAACTTGTCGCTCGATTTGCGCAATCAGGTCGTTACAGTCCATGGCAAAATCGTCGCCCTCACGCCCAAGGAGTTCCAGGTTCTCGCCTGTCTGGTGAAAAACCGCAACAACCTGGTAAGCCGGGAAGAAATCAGACAACATCTCTGGAGCGACGCCAAACTTTATGCCTGGAGCCGGGTCATCGACGTACACATCCAGCATCTCCGCCAGAAGATCGAGGCCAACCCGGCCGCACCGCGCCATATCGTTACGGTGCCGGGCCGAGGCTACCGGTTTGAGGAGTAGAAGGGGTGCAAAAAGGTACTTCTCCCGACTACGACACATCATCGACTAATTATTACACCCAGAGGGCATAAGTTTCGTTTGAGCAGACAAGCTGCTCAACCCAGCTTTTCACCCTTCGGGTATAAGTTTCGTTTGAGCAGGCGAGCTGCTCAACTCAGCTTTAACCAAAAACACAAAATTTCCGGTTTCTCCGGAATGTTAACTGTTGCAGTTCATTAGCGGCTGGAAATACGCCGACAAAATGTGCTAAGCTACATTGTAGTGGGCCGATGCGATGCTGCTGAACGGTTAACCTCATGGAGCCGCCTATGAAACTGTTGCACGACCTGCCGCTTTCCACCCGCATTGCCGGCAGTGCCTTGCTCCTTGTGGCGCTGGGCGCCTTGACCCTGATGTTCGTGGAGGAAGCACATCTGCGCGAGGTGTATTTCGGCCAGCAGCGCGCCCATCTGGAAGAAGCCTTCCATTTCAATGAATTGCGCCTGACCCAGGAGATCGACACCCTGCGCCGCAATACGCGGTTTCTCGCCGCCACCCCGCCGATCTCCGGGATCATGCGGGCGGCGCGGAACAACGGCTACGATACCCGCGACGGCAATACGAACGAACAATGGGAAGAGCGGCTGCGGCAGATTTTTTCGCCATTCCTGCTGGCGCATCCCGAATACTATCAGCTCAACTATATCAAAATCGCGGACCAGGGCCGGGAAATTGCCCACCTGACCAGCCGCAACGGACAAGTCGAAATTATGCCGCCGGACCGGCTGCGCTCTATGGCCGGGCAGGATTACTCTGCCGCCACTATGAAAATTGCTTCCGGCAGGGTAGACCTTTCGAATATCGACCTGAGCCGGGAAGAAGGGAAGAACGACCAGCCACACATTCCTACCATCCAGGCCTCGGCGCCGGTTTTTGACGACAACGGCAAGATCTTCGGCCTGATCGTACTTTACCTGGACCTGAGGCCTTTGCTGCAATCCGCAGCCTTCAACCTGCCGCCTGGTGTCTTCGCCCTTATCACCGACAGACACGGCCGCTACCTGCTGCGTCCGGAACCACTGCGGGCTATCGGCTTCGCCGCTGAAAGCGGGAATGGGATCCGCACCGATTTCCCCACGCTTGCCGCCGCGCTTGATCCGCGCACCCCGAAATTCATGCCGCTCCGAAAACTGACAACGAAATCCGCAGCCCAGTATCTGGCCGCCGGGCGGATCCATTACGATGCCGACAATCCAGATCAGTTCTTGCTTTTGACCTATCACCTGACCGATGACGTGGCACGAAGATTTGTGACGATACCCAGGATCCATCTCATCACCGGCTTTGCAACATTGCTGCTGATCTGCGGAATCATGCTGCTCGTCCTCCGCCGAATTTTCTCTCCCCTCGAGCAACTTACCGCTAGCGCTATCGAAATCACGGCAGGTACTCGTAACGTCCGGCTACCGCCTGACGATGGTGGGGAAATCGGTCACCTCATCAAGGCGATCGATATCATGCGGACTGAGTTGTCCAACCGAGAGCAAGAAATTCTCCAAATAAATGAAGGGCTGGAACGACAGGTCGCCAGACGCACCAATGAACTGGCTACGGCCAACAAACTGCTACTCCATGAAATTAGCGCGCGCAAGCGGGCTCTCAACGATGTAGAGAGCCTGTTCCGACGCAATCTGGCTCTGATGAATATCGCTATGGACGGCATTCACATCCTGGATATGCAAGGCAATCTGGTCGAGGCCAACAAAGCATTTTACCAAATGCTGGGCTACAGCGAAGAATTAAGGTCCGATCTCAAGGTGACCGACTGGGACATGCAATTTTCGCAGGAGGAATTGCAGGCGGCGTTCAAGGATCTCATTGGGAAACAGATCATGATCGAAACCCGGTACCGTCGCAAAGACGGCACCATCTTTGATGTCGAGATCGCCTGTTCAGGTGTCGAGCTTGCCGGTTGGGGCTATATATATGCAGTGAGCCGTGACATCAGCGAGCGCAAACTGACCGAATCAGCTTTGAGACAAAAGCAGATCATGATCGACACCGCCATGGACGGTTTCTGGTTGACCGATACACAAGGGATCTTGCTGGAAGCCAATGAAGCCTATGCCCGGATGTCCGGTTATACGGTGCCTGAACTGATCGGCTTGCATATCAGTCACCTGGAGACAAAGGAACAACCGGAAGAGGTCAGTGGGCACATTGCCAAAATAGTTGCCGAGGGCTACGATTTCTTCGAGACCCGCCACCAGCACAAGAACGGCCATGAGATTGATATCGAGGTTGCCGCCCGTTATCTGGCGGACTTCCAGCAAATATTCGTGTTTTGTCGCGACATCACCAAGCGCAAGCAAGCCGCGCTTGAGTTGCAGCACAATCAGGAGTTGCTCAAGGAGGCGGAGCGGCTGGGAAAATTGGGCAGCTGGGAACTGGACCTGGCCGGCGGGGTGTTGCACTGGTCAGAGGAGGTCTATCGGATATTCGAGCTTGACCCGGCCCGGGGTGCCCCCTCCTATGAGAATTTCCTGAACGCGATCCATCCCGATGACCGTGACGGGGTGAATCACGCCTATCATCGGTCGTTGCAGGACCAGCAGCCTTACCATATCGAACACCGCTTGCTGTTCGCCGATGGTCGGATCAAATGGGTGAGCGAACACTGCACCAGCACCTTCGACCTTTCCGGAAAACCGCTGCGCTCATTGGGGATGGTGCAGGACATCACCGAACACAAGGAGGCCGAGGAAGAGATCCTCGCCCTGGCGCTCCATGACCAGTTGACCGGCCTGCCTAATCGCCGTTATTTCCTGGAACGCCTCGGGGCTGCCCTGTCCGCCTCCACCCGGCATGACGACTTCGGTGCGGTGCTGTTCATCGACATGGACAATTTCAAGACCCTTAACGACACCCGGGGCCACGAAACAGGCGACCTGATGCTGATCGAGGTAGCCAATCGGCTAGGATCATGTCTCCGCGAGGTCGATATTGCCGCCCGGCTCGGCGGGGATGAATTCGTCGTCCAGATCGGCGATCTCGGCAACGACAGGGACAAAGCCTTGCACCGGGCAGGCCTGGTCGCCGAACATATCCGCAAGGCCCTGGCGCAGCCGTACATACTCAACGATCACCCGCATCACAGCTCGCCCAGCATCGGGGTCACCCTGTATCACGGCAAGGATGCTTCAGTAGATACGGTGTTGCAGCGCGCCGACACGGCCATGTATCAGGCCAAGAACTCGGGCCGCAACAAGGTCTGCTTCTTTGACCCGGCAACGGTGCCCGAGGGGTAAAAGAGATGCTATCAGCGGGCAGCTATCAGCGGGCAGCTATCAGCGGGCAGCTATCAGCGGGCAGCTATAAGCGGTCAGAGAAAAACTTAATCAAGTAAGCACGTTAGGCTGAAAGCTAATTGCTGAAAGCTGATTGCTGAAAGCTGATTGCTGAAAGCTGATTGCTGAAAGCTGATTGCTGAAAGCTGATTGCTGAAAGCTGATTGCTGAAAGCTGACCGCGTTCATCTGGGAAGAGATTTTCCAGATGAACACTAGATAGTCGGCCCTGAAAAAGCCAATTTTATCCCCTGACAGGCAGGATAATGCCGTCGGCATGCCAAGACACAGACCGTCGGAACTTCTCAAGCCACCGGACAAGGACGACAAAAAACAAAAACTCCCTC
>Ga0208863_1001123_pt1 | contig 18673 bp, 14 predicted proteins | sample RifOxyD3_FD_184040 | JGI IMG/M metagenome (GOLD analysis project Ga0208863, IMG submission 184040) | Soil microbial communities from Rifle, Colorado - Rifle Oxygen_injection D3 (SPAdes) | ecosystem: Environmental > Terrestrial > Deep subsurface > Rock core/Sediment | place: Rifle, Colorado...
GGCTGAACCGGCGGTATAAAGACTTTCAATCTCCTGGCGCCGCAGCTCAAACTCATGCACCTTCTCCACCGGCAGGCAGGGAAAAGTCATCATGGCCCAAAAAAGGATGGAAAACCCCAGGATAACAGTGCCGGCCTTCCGGATATACTGCCAGGTCCGCTCCCAGGTATGGATGAGCAGGCCGCGCAGGGTGGGAAACCGGTAGGGCGGCAGCTCCATGACAAAAGGGGTAGCCTCGCCGCGCAAGACGGTCAGCCGCAAGAACTTGGCGACCAGCAGGGCAACGGCCCAGGAGAGGAGAGTAAAAATGAACAGGTAACGAGCCTGATCATGGGCAAAAAATGTGCCGATGAGCAGCATCATGACCGGCAACTTGGCCCCGCAGTTCATGAAAGGTACGGTGAGCAAGGTGGCCATCCTCTCCTTATAGGAGCGCAGGGTCCGGGTGGCCATGACCCCGGGCACGGCGCAGCCCCCGGCAATACCGCCCGAGATGATAAAGGCCATAACCGAACTGCCGTGCAGACCGAAGGTCCTGAAAATCCGGTCCATCATGAATGCCACCCGGGCCAGATAGCCGGAATCCTCCAGGATGGCAATACCGAAAAACATGAACATGATGAGCGGCACAAAGCCCAGCACCCCGCCCATGCCGTGGATAATCCCTGACAGAATCAGAGATTTTAGATGACCGTCCGGCAATAACACGTCAACCCTGCTGCCCAACCAGCCAAAGGCGATCTCCAGCCAGGCAACCGGGTATTTGCTATAAGCAAAGGTAAAATGATAAAGGCCGAAGAGAATCACCAGCATGCAGAGCGGCCCTAGAAATCGATTGGTCAAAACCCGGTCAATCCGGTCCGAGGTGTGGAGACGGTCCATATTGTAACGGAAAGACTGGACGCCCTGCTTCAAGATCGACTGAATAGCTCCATAGCGATGGTCGGCAATGATTGCCTCCGGATAGGTCTCAAGGGTTTTCAACAGATGGTCGGCGACGATCTTGGTCATCTCTTCGAGCCGTCCTGAAAGAAGCGGATCGGCTGTCCGGCCTCGGGCCACAACCTGCTGATCGTTTTCCAGGTATTTGATCGCAGTCCAGCGAGCCGGATATATAGCGGTCAAAAAGGAGGCCTGGGTGATCATACTCTCCATTTCAAGAATAATGGAGTCAAGATCCTCACCGTAGGAGATCCTGATCGGTTCCCAGGGCAGAATCTGATCGGCAACCCTGACTGCGGTCTCCATAAGTTCAGCAGTCCCCTGCCCGCTCCTGGCAATAATCGGCACCACCGGCACCCCTAGCAGACTGCTCAGGCGTTCAGCGTTGATCCGGACTCCCCGACTTTTGGCCAGGTCGATCATGTTCAGGGCAATGACCGTAGGAATGCCCATTTCGAGAAACTGACAGGTGAGGTAGAGGTTCCGTTCGAGATTGGAGGCGTCAACCGTATTAACCACCAGGTTCGGCCGTTCACCTACCAGGAAATCGCGGGCCACCACCTCTTCCACTGAATATGCGGTGAGCGAGTAAGTGCCGGGCAGATCGACAATCTGGATCTTGCGACCGGCCAGATTGTAGACCCCCTCCTTCTTCTCGACCGTGACGCCGGGGTAGTTGCCGACATGCTGACGTGAGCCGGTCAAGGTATTAAACAGGGTGGTTTTGCCGGAATTCGGATTGCCGGCCAAGGCAACGGTGATATCTTCGTTCATGGGTGTTTCTTTGGCGGCAAACACGTAATTTTAGTCCGTTTCCACTTCAATGTGGTCTGCCTCATTATTGCGCAGAGTAAGAGTGCCGCCCATAATCCTGATGGCCACCGGATCGTACAAGGGGGCTCGCCCCTGAATAGTGATGGTTACTCCGGGGACAAGCCCCATCTCCCGAATGCGCAGGCCAAGTTCACCGGCAACCTTGATGGCGGCAATAGTGCCTGCTTGATTTTTTTGCATGTTGCGAAGCATAATTCTGGCCATGATCATTTTCTTCCTGTAGTTGCTATTACTGCTGCCGCCAGGGCTTGTTATTCCGGTAATACTCAAGGCGCTGCCGGATCTCCTTCACTGCATCACCGCTGGCGCCCGAGCCCAATTGTTTAAGCAGTTCGGCCTGCGCAGTAACCGCCTCTGGAAATCGGCCGGCCTCGGCATAGGCTGCGGCCAGAGTATCCATAGCCAGGGGGCCGGGGAAAAGCTGAACTGCCCGGGTTGCCAGCTGTATGGCAACCGCACCGTTTCTGATGGCCGGCTGCGGGCAGGTAGCCAGCAGCCAGGCTTTGTTGATAAAGGTTTCCGGATCATTTTTACTGATGGCGAGCGCCGCATCATAGTCGGCAAGAGCACGGTCAAAAGCACCCTTTCTCTCCCAGGCCAACCCCCGCTTCGTATAGGCCTTTGGATCCGCTGAATTGATCTCTATTGCCCGATTGTAGTCTGTGATGGCCTTATCGTACTCACTACGCCGCGCCCAGATGAACCCCCGATTAACATAAGCTTCAGCAAATTGCTGGTCGATGACCAAAGCCTTGTTGTAATCTTCGAAGGCGTTGTTAAAATTATTCTTGGCGGCCCAGACGTTGCCCCGATTGACATAGGCCTCGACAAAGCGGGGATTTATATTTAGAGCTTTGGTATAATCCTCCATGGCGCGATCAAGTTCGCCCTTTTCATGCCAGGTAACCCCCCGGATATAATAAGAGAGAGCAAAGCCGGGCTTGATCAGAATAGCCTTGTTATAATCTTCAATGGCCTTGTCCGGATTACCCTTGGCCACCCAGACATTGCCCATCTTGATATACGCCAGAACATTCCGGGGATTCAATTCGATTGATTTTTGATAATCAGCGATCGCCCTATCCAAATCACTTTTCTTCTCCCAGGCCTCACCCCGACTCAGGAAGGCCATTGCTGATTCAGGTTTGAAGATAAGCGCCTGCGAAAAATCGCTGATAGCGGCATCTAATTCGCCAATTTTCAGATAGGCCAACCCCCGGTTGATAAAGGTTTCCGTATCCTGGGGAAGCAGCACCAGAACCCGATTATAATCGGCGATAGCGTTGGTGTATTGCCCCTTATTGGCCCAGGCATTGCCCCGGCTGTGAAAGGCAATGGCAAACTGCGGATCAATCTCAATCACCCGATTAAAATCACCGATCGCCCGGTCAAAGTCGCCCTTCTTGTCCCAGGAGAGTCCGCGGTTGTGATAGGCCCGGGCATTCTGCGGATTAAGCTCAATGGCCCGATTAAAATCAGCAATGGCCTGATCAAGAAACCCCTTCTGAGCCCAGGCATTGGCGCGACTGATCAGGAGATCACCGTTATCCGGGGTTTGATCAAGCGCTTTGCTGAATTCAGCAACAGCACTGGTATAATCTCCCCGCTCGTAATATGCCCGACCGGCAGCGGCCGAATCTTCCGCCGTAACCTCCACCGGCTGCCGGCGTTCGAGCTTGGGGGCGACGCAGCCTTGGCCGAACAGACTAAGTATCAGAAGCAGAAGACAACTTTTGAATAGCGAACCGCCCATAGATCAACTTTCCTGATCAGACATCTTTGGCTCGTCAACCAGAAACGGGAAAGCCCGTAGACCGATGCTGCTTCTTTTTACCCAGACCCGGACCATGGGAGCTACTTCGCCCTCCGGATCAACGAGACTGGCCAGTTCTTCAATAAAGGCGATATCATCGGCCCGGAATTCATAGTAGGCAGCCAGCCGGCTGAAGGCATCCGTAACCAACTGGATCTTTTCCGTATCAATGGGGTGATTCCTCGGCGAACCGGTAAAGGGAACACTGGTCGCCCGCAGGTTTTTCGGCCGCTCATAAGCCGCAATCTCTTTATTACCGATTTTCTCTAAAGATGTAGTGATCATATTTGCTCCTCTTCACGGCTGATTATTATACAATTATACAAGACCATTCAAACGTGCCGTGTAGGGGCAACCCTATGTGGTTGCCCAAATTCAGGGCGGTTCATGAACCGCCCCTACGTAGTCAACTCCTGCAAGATCTGTTTTACCAGATTACCATCTGCCTTCTTACCGAAATGCTGCATGATCGGCTTCATGACCTGCATGGGATTCTTTATTTGAGCAAGATCAATATTGCTGATAATCCAGGCTTTAATCTCGTCGGCTGCAGCCATCTTGGGAAGATAGGATTCCAGCATCACCAGATAGGGTGACGGCTCCTTTTTGGTAAGCTCAAGAACCGTCTTTTCCGACTTGATCAAGCCCCGGATCACATCGATAATATCATCGTTGCTGATCTCCTCCGCTCGTTTCGGTCTGGTTGATTTTTTGCCGGTATCCGATAAAACAATCGGCATGGTGATCTTAGAAAACTCACTCATGATCTGCCGGATGGTATCCTTAGCGACAGTGTTCTGACTCAACATCGCCTGTTTGAGATCGCTTTTCAGCTTCTCAAGCAGAGACATGGCCAGAGAGTCGTTCCAACCGTACGCCGAATCCTTGATTTCACTCATGGCTGTAATCTCCTGGTATCATTATCATTGCTAACCTGGCAATATAAAACTGCTGTCAATGCCGATTCTGCAGTTGCTCTACATCTTACACTAAAATCAAAAAAATAATATCGGCCTTAACACAAAAAAAAAGGGTTTCAGCTGAATTAGCTGAAACCCTTAACTCCAATGCGTGCGCCAAAAGGGGTTACCCTATGGCAAGCAATTTATTGATCCATGGGATTTTCGGTGACCAGACTGACGAGCATCTTCTCGGCGATATCCAGAGGATCGACTTTATACTGCCCTTGGCCAATCTGCTGCCGCAAGGCCTCGACCCTTTCCATACGGACATCCGGGGTATTTTGCAATATCTGCTGCATACGCTGCACATCCTTACTGCCAGAAGAGATCTCAACCCGGTCTACCAATTCGGTCGAGGCGGAACTAGTTGATTTAGCCGCCTCGGCATCCTTGCTCTTCTTGGTTTGAACCCGGTTGTCTGTTGCGATCTGTGGGAAAAAATTCGTTAGTTTCATATCCTTATCCTGGCTGCGCGTCACTGCGCCGCTGTTGCCTCCCGCCTAATTTTACCTCTGCTCACGGAAACAGCACAACCTCATCCATAAGGTTGTTTCCTTCCTAATTATCATATCGGCAAACGAAAAACAAACTTAAACAAAAAATCTCCGTAAAAATAATAAAAAATCAACAGGATCATTGACAGAAACAACGTAACCCTGCATTGTCTTGCGAAAGAGCGCTTATATTGACAAAACTACTAAGACCGCAGGCAGATCGCACATGCCCAAAAAAGAACCGATCTATCTTATTGATGGCAGCGCCTATATATATCGGGCCTACCACGCCATTGCACCGCTAACCAACAGCAGCGGACTTCCCACCCATGCGATATTCGGCTTCACCAACATCCTCCTCCGGGTGATCCGTGAAAAAAAGCCCCAGTATCTGGCGATTGCTTTTGATGTGCGCGGTCCGAACTTCCGCCACGAGATGTTCCCGGACTACAAGGCCAACCGCCCGACCATGCCCGAAGACCTCAGCGTCCAAATCCCTTATATCCGCGAAATCGTCGAAGGCTATCGGATCGCCCCCCTGGAACGGCAGGGCTTTGAGGCGGATGATCTGCTCGCCGCCGCTGTAAAGGTCCTCACCCCGACCGGCCACCCCATTATTATCGTCTCGGGCGACAAGGATCTTCTCCAGCTTGTCTCAGACACGGTAACTCTCTGGGACCCGATGAATGACCGGCTTATGGACCCTGCTGCCATCCGCAAAAAATATAACGTCAACCCGGCCCAGTTGCTCGACTTGTTCGCCCTGATCGGCGACTCCTCGGACAATGTGCCGGGCGTTCCGGGGATCGGACCAAAAACCGCCGAAAAACTGATCAACCAGTTCGGCACCCTTGACTCTCTTTACGACAGAACAGCTGAAATCGATAAACAAAAACTGCAGGAAAAACTGCTCGACAACCGGGAGCTTGCCCTGCTCTCCCGCGCTTTGATCCGACTTGAAAACGAAGTGCCGGTTCCCGAAGAGCTTGAGGCCTACCGCCTGCCGGTTCCGGATGAAGAACGGCTCAGGGAGCTCTTCACCCGGCTGGAATTTTTCCGGCTGATTAAAAGCGAGCTGACCGTGCAATCCCTCTCCCTCGCAGGGTTTGTCCTGGTGCAGACCAGGGCGGAGCTTACCATGCTGGTTGCAGAACTGTCCCAGGCCTCCCTGCTGACCCTGGATACGGAGACCACCTCACTCGACCCGCTCTCGGCCCAACTGGTCGGACTCTCCCTCTGCACCGTGCCGGAACGGGTCTACTACATTCCGGTTGGCCATAGAGACCAGGCCGACGCCCGAGCTCCGGATCAGCTTGCCTGGGACGAAGTGCTCAACCAGCTCCGGCCCTATCTGGAGAGCCCGAAGCTGCCCAAACTCGGGCACAACCTCAAATACGATCTGGCGATTCTGAGCCGGCACGGTGTGATGCTGGGCGGCCCCCTCTGGGATACGATGATCGCTTCCTATCTGCTTGATCCGGGCCGCCGCTCACACAAGCTCGACGATCTGGCTGAAAAATTCCTAAGCCGCCGGCTCACCTCCTTTGCCGAGGTGACCGGCAATGACAAGCGGCCTGACTGTTTTGCCTATGTCGGTCTGCCGGAGGCCCGGGATTACTCCTGTGAGGATGCCCGGGCAACCCTGCTGCTCTGGGAGATTTTCCGGCCGGAGCTTGACCGTCTGGATCTCTGGCCGCTATTCAGCGAAGTCGAGATGGAGCTTGTCCCGATTCTCGCCGAGATGGAGCGGCATGGAATCATCGTTGATCCGGCTGTACTCAACCTGCTGTCGGTTGAATTTCATGCCGATATCAAAAGGCTTGAACAGGAGATCATCCGACTGGCCGGCCAGGAGTTCAACATCAGTTCACCGCGCCAGCTTGGCGAGATTCTTTTTGAAAAACTCGGGCTGCCGCATGGCCGGAAAACCAAGACCGGCTACTCAACCGACATCAGAGTTCTGGAAGAGCTGCAGCGCTACCATGACCTGCCGACCGCAGTTATCCGCCATCGCAACCTCTCCAAGCTGACCTCAACCTATATCGACAGCCTGGCCGACCAGGTTCACCCGAAAACCGGCCGGATCCACACCTCTTTCAATCAGACGGTTACCGCCACCGGCCGCCTGAGCAGCAGCAACCCGAATCTCCAGAACATCCCGATCCGCACCCACGAAGGCCAGCGCATCCGACAGGCCTTTATCCCGGCGCCCGGATGCCTGTTTCTCTCCGCCGACTATTCGCAGATCGACCTGCGGGTTCTGGCCCACTATGCCCAGGATCCAGCCCTGCTGAAAGCCTTCCGTTCCGGCCGTGATATCCACGTCGAAACAGCCGCTGAGATCTTCCGGACCCATAGCGCCATGGTCACTACCGAAATGAGGCGGGTCGCCAAAACCATCAATTTCGGTATTGTCTATGGCATGAGCGCCTTCGGCCTGGCCGGCCAGCTCAATATCAGTCGCAAGGAGGCCGCTACCTTTATCGACCGTTACTTTGACCACTTTGCCGGGGTAAAACAGTTCATGCACGACATTGTCGAGCAGGCCAGAACAAACGGCTATGTCACTACCCTGCTGAACCGGCGGCGGGTGCTGCCCGATATCAACAGTACAAACCGGATGCAGCGGGAGTTCGCTGAACGGACGGCGATCAATACCCCGATCCAGGGCACGGCCGCTGACATCATTAAACTGGCCGCCATCCAGGTAGACCATAGAATCAGAAAAGAGGGGTTACAGACGAAAATGCTGCTGCAGATCCACGATGAACTGGTCTTTGAAGTACCGATTGCCGAACAGGAGGCGACAACCCGGCTGGTAAAACCGGCAATGGAGTCGGTGCTGGAACTGAGCGTGCCGCTGATTGTCAATATCTCAACCGGCGCGAACCTGGCGGAGACCTGAGAACCGGCAATATCTCAGGTGGGTTGGGCAGCCTTCTTGCCTTCATCAAGGATACTACGGATCTTGCGGAGTAGATCGGTTGGCGAGATGGGCTTATAGACTATCGTCACTATCTCGCCCGGCGAGGTTTTCTCATGAATAATGTCCGGTGAGTAGCCACTCGCGAAGATGGTTCTTATCCCTTTTTTCACCTTGACGATCTCGTCATAGGCCTCTTTACCGCTCATCTTCGGCATAACCAGATCGAAGAGCAGCAGATCAATCCGGTCTTGGTCGGCAATGAATTTTTCCACCGCTTCCTGGCCGTCAACTGCTGCAATAACCGTATAGCCGAACTCACTAAGCACCGATTGCATCATGGCCCGCAAGGTGTCGTCATCCTCGGCCAGAAGGATCGTCTCTGTCCCGCCGACCGGGAATTCGCCCGGTCCGGCGCTGCTCTCTTCACTCTCAGACGCAGCGATGAGCGGCAGAAAGATCTTGAAAGTTGTACCTGCTCCCGGCTCGCTGTAAACATTAATAAAGCCATCATGCTGCTGGACAATGCCATAGACAACCGCCAATCCCAGGCCGGTGCCCTTCCCCATATCCTTGGTCGTGAAGAAGGGCTCGAAGATGCGCTGCCTGGTCTCCTTACTCATTCCCTTACCGGAGTCCTCTGCCGAGATTACCGCATATATGCCGGGTTTGCCATGGCCATGGTGCCGGACAAACTGCTCATCGAGGGTGATCTGCGCGGTCCGCATGGTAAAGATCCCCCCTTTCGGCATGGCATCGCGGGCATTGATCGCAATGTTCACCAAAACCTGCTCAAGTTGATGGATATCAGCCATAACAGGCAGGACATCATCATATAAGATCGTCTTGAAGGCGATATCCTCACCAATGACCCTTAACAAAAACCTCTCCATCTTCCTGATGCTGCTGTTGAGATCAAGAGACTTTCTGTCAAGCGCTCGTTTGCGACTGAACAGCAGCAGGTCCTTGGTAAGATGCGACGCCCGGTCGGCGGCCTCCAGGATATTGACGATATTCGGCCGGAAGGAGTCGTCAGTTGCCATCTTCATGAGAGCAAGATTGCCGTAGCCGATAATGGCAGTCAGGATATTATTAAAGTCATGAGCAACGCCGCCGGCCAGAATACCGATCGATTCCATCTTCTGGGCCTGATGAAGCTGTTCTTCAAGTTTGCGCTGCTCGGTGATATCGACAAAGGCGGTGACCGCGCCAATGGCAACGCCGTCACGCATAATCGGCTGGGCCCAGTATTCAACCGGAAAGCAGGTTCCGTCAGCCCGCCAGAACACCTCGCCGACCCCGTGAAAGCCCTTGCCCTCCCGGTAGGCGCAATAAATCTTGCACTCCTCGGCAGGATACCGTGTGCCATCCGGCCGGGTATGGTGGATCAGAGAGTGAATCTTCTTGCCGATCAGTTCCTCCGGATGCTCCTCATAGCCGAGGATGCGCAGACCGGCCGGATTGCAGAAGGTGCAGTTCCCCCTAAGGTCGACGCCGTAAATACCCTCGGCCATCGATTGTAATATCAGGCCGAGGTGCTCCTTCTGCTCCCGCAAGGAGTGCTCGACCATCTCCCGCTCGGCAAGTTCACTTCTGAGTTCAACCGTCCTCTCCTCGACCATTGCCTCAAGCGGCAGCAGCGCCATCTTCCGGAAGACAAACCAGAGTACCCCGCCGAGCAAAATCGTGATCAGCAAAGAACCGAGGAGCAATCTGACCTTGAGCTGGGCCGCAATTTTATCAACCTGACTGAAATCGCCAACCATATGGAAGGTCACCAGCTCTGTCGTACCGATCACTACCTTTTTGGCCAAAACATAGGTGCCAACCGCTGCGACAACCGGTTGGCGGTATTCAGCAAGCACAAAGCCGTTGGGGGTTACCGCCCTGATCTGGTGAATCTCCTTAGTAGCTTCACCCCAGCGCTTGACAAATGTCCGCACCGTCACATAATCAGACTTGAGCAGCGCCTCGAACGAGGCATCCGCCATTAGATCAAGTTGTTGTTCCGCCCGATCACGGACCGCCTGTTGCAACAGCTCCTGCTGCTGAAAAATGATCAGACTGGCGGCCATGATCAGAAAGACGAACAGGACGACAATAAAGGTCAAAAGAGTACTGAGAGGGTTAAATGCTCTCACTGTGCTATACCTGCCTTGGCCAGGGCGGCCATAGTGCTGCGCAGATTATCGTAGTCTGCGTCGCGGGGTAAAACCAGAGCGGTCAGGCTCTTCTGCAGGCCGGTGAGGAGGCGCCGGCCCTCATCCGAATCCTTGAGGGCCAGCAGTGCCTTCTGCAGACCATGGACCGTCGCGGCAGGCAGGCCCAGCCGGGCTACGAAGAGATGATCCGGGTATGAGCCGCTGATCGCCAGAGCGCGCAACCCCTGCGGTTCGTACTGCTTAAAAATATCATCCTTCATGGCGCCCGCCTCAAAATTGCCGGCCAAAACCCCCAGAGCGATATTCTCATGATTAGTCAGGAATTCATACTTTGCCAACTGCTTGACGTCGACACCTTTTTCGAGCAGCATGGCGCGTGGCACCAGATGACTCATGGTGGAATTGGGGTCGCCAAAGGCAAACCGCTTGCCCTGCAGTTGCGGAATCGCGGTAAACTGGCTCTCCCGGCTGACGACGATCACGCCCCGGAATGTCCGGCTGCCGTTCGTCTCATAGGCGGCCAGCAAGGGAACCTTGCCGAACCGCTCGGTCAATTTGACATAGGGGGCAGGGCCAAGAAAGGCGATATCAACCTCTTGTTTGCCAATGGCCTCGAGATGGGCATCGTAACTGCTGGCGATCTTGAGGGTCACCGGAACGTTCATCTGCTTACCGAGATATTCGACAAGCGGCGAGAAACGTTTATAGAGTTCAGTGGAGGAGAGAAACGGATGAATACCCAGGATCAATGGCGCCTGCTGCGCAAAGGCCGCGCCGGGCAGACTCAGGCAGAAAACCAGGAATAAACAGATTGCTTTGCTGAAAAAAACGCCCAAGCGACTCATGCGTATCCATCCTTTTGCTTCATCTTTTTTATTGAACAACTATGTCGAAATGTTATGCCAAACAAAACGTCTAGTCAAGTAAAGTGTAGAAAATTGTATGGAAACATGCAGGAACAATTCGTTAAATGGATATTTTTCGATGCCCTCCCCCATTTGTCAGCTTGCAGACTCTGACATCTGTTGTATTATGAGTACCGAAAAACTACTTAACTAAACCATATCAGAAAGCAAGGAGCACCACCCCACATGCTCGGTATTTTACGACGAAAATCCCAGTCTCCCTATCTGCAGGCCACCGTTGTCATCATTGCCCTGGTTTTTATCTTCTGGGGCGCAAAATCAGCAAATATAGACAACCAGGGGGGCAGCAACAGCGTCGCCACGGTCAATGGCCGAAAAATCCCTTTCGAGGAGTACCGGCGGTCCTATGACCAGATCATCAACCGCTATCGCGATCAGTTTGGCGGATCGATTCCGGAAAAACTGCTTGAAACCCTGAACCTCAAAGAGAAAGTGCTTGACCAACTCGTTGAACGAACCCTGATCCAGCAAGGCGCTCAAAAAGTCGGCCTGATCGTCAGCAAGGAGGAGCTGCGGGACAAAATCCAGGAGATGGAGGTTTTCAAAAAAAACAGCGCCTTTGATGTTGCGCTCTATAAAGAGATCCTAAACGCCTCCAGGCTGTCGGTCTCCGAATTTGAAACGAATATGAGATCGGATCTGCTGACCTCCAAGGTTCTTGACCACCTCTCCCGGTTTGCCCGGGTCGTACCAGGCGAGATCGAAGAGCGCGTTAAACGCGATTATTCACAAGTCCGCTTTGCATATCTGGTCTTTGATCCGGCCCTATTCATTGACAAGGTAAAACCTGGGGCCGAAGAGATCGGGCCGTTCTTCGAAAAAAACAAAGAGAAATACAAAACCGATCCGCAGGTCAGTATCCGCTACCTCGCCTTCCTGTTCAACGAAGACTCAGCCGCAGCCCAGACTTCCGAGGAGGATATCAACAGCTACTACAGCCAGAATGCGGAAAAGTTCAAACTTCCTGAACAACGTCTCTTAAGCCACATCCTGATAAAGGCCGACCAAAGCACGAGCGCCGACCAACTGACGGCCAAGAAAAAACAGAGCGCTGAAATTCTCGCGAAACTAAAAGCCGGCAAGGATTTCGCTGCCCTGGCCAAGCAATATTCCGAAGACTCCTCAGCCGCCCAGGGCGGCCTACTCGGCCTGATCGCCAGGGGCCAAACCGTCCAGTCGTTCGAGGATGCCGCCTTTGCCCTGCCTGAAGGGGGGCTCAGCGGCGCAGTGCAGAGCCAATTCGGCTTTCACATCATCAAGGTCCTGAAGATCCAGCCGGCCAGGTCCAGGAGTCTTGCCGAGGTTCGCCCGGAGATCAGCCAGATCATCGGTCATGAAAAAAGTAAACCCATCACCTTCAAGCGCGCCAACACAACCTATGAACAGATCATCCTGGCCGGCAGTCTGGATAAAGGAGCGGGCAGCGCTAAAATCAAGGAAACCGGTTTCATCACTCAGAACTCTGCTTCCGGAGTTGTGCCGGATCCTCTCTTTGCCGTTGCTGCTCTCAAACTCAAAAGAGGGGAGTTAAGCTCCCTGATCGAAGGCCGGGATGGCTACTACATCCTCTCTGCCAAAGAGACCAAAGATCCTGAAGTTCCGCCGCTGGCCGCAGTCAAAGAGAGGGTGAAAAACGATCTCGCCGCTGACCGCGCTAAGCTGCTGGCCAAGGAATCTGCAACCAAAGCACTGGCCGAACTCAGAGCTGGCGCTCTATTGATCGACGTTGCAAAAAAATATGGGATCACCCCGCAGGCGTCGGAATACGTCTCAAAAAACAGTGCGCAAGGCTCAAATCTTCCGGGTCCGGTAATTCAAGCAGCTGTAGAAATGACTGAAAAAGCGCCCTGCAACAGAGAAGTAATTGATGTGGATGGGCTTTATTACCTCACAAGACTGACAGACCACAAGACCCCGAATCCGGAAATTCTCGCCACGAAGCAAAAGGAGTTCCAGAAACGCCTAGAGGACGAGAACAGCTCCCTACTGTTGGCAGCCTGGGTGGAACATCTGCGGGCCGAAGCAGAAATCACCATCAATCAACAGATCATCAAATAAATGATGTCAGATTTCTGTAGGGGCACCCCTATGTGGGTGCCCAAATTCAGGACGATCACCAAATTCAGGGCGGCCACATAGGGCCGCCCCTACAACAAAAACATATATAATTAAGGTATCAGATGGAATGGCTGTCAAATCCCCAGGCCTGGGCTGCCCTGGCTACCCTTACGCTGCTCGAAATAGTCCTTGGCGTTGACAACATAATATTTCTTTCCATCCTGGTCGGCAGATTGCCGGCGCATGAACGGGATAAGGCTCGGTTCCTCGGCCTAGTTCTGGCAATGCTCTGCCGTATCATCCTGCTTCTCTCCCTATCCTGGGTCATGACTCTGACCGCCACGCTCTTTACCATCCTTAACGAAGCCATATCCGGCCGCGACCTTATCCTGATCGGCGGCGGCATCTTTCTGCTCACCAAAAGCACATTTGAGATCCACAACAACCTTGAAGCCGATGAACCGTCTGCCGTTGTCAAGAGAGCATCAACCTTCTTGTCAACCCTCCTCCAGATCGCCATTCTTGACATCGTCTTCTCGCTTGATTCGGTCATCACAGCAGTGGGAATCTCCCAACATCTTGCAGTCATGATTATCGCCATCATGATAGCAGTCGTTATCATGATGATCTCCTCTTCGGCAATCGGCGCCTTTATCGACACCCATCCGACGATCAAGATACTGGCCTTGAGCTTTCTCATCCTGGTTGGCGTAACCCTGACTGCAGAAGGCCTGGATTTCCACATCCCCAAAGGATATATCTACTTCTCCATGGCCTTCTCATTCGGGGTCGAGATGCTCAATCAAAAAATCCGCAAGAGAACCTCAACTCCCGTCCACCTACGAAAGCCACTCACATAAAAATAGCTCATGACCTGCCTTACGCCTATAGCTTTACCCCAATAGTTATCAACTACAACATCCCTTTTTCCTTTATACCAGGCGAATACTTCGTCACACAGAGAATTAATAACATGTATCTCCAGGCACTCTATTTTACAATATAAATCACATAATTTCACTTAGTTGAAATAGTAATAAACCTGATCATCCCAGTGTAATGATTTTTTTATAAGACTTTCAAAAAGGCAGATAAGCTTCTAAATATATTCTACAAACAAAACACCTTTTACACCCCACAAACAGAAACCACCTAACATGTTGTTTTTATTGAAAATAAGATTGTTTTTCCTTTGATTTCTCTAGGTTTTCAGCTTAATATCAAATAATGTTATTTTGCGTTAGTATTGGACTTGTAAGAGGGCCAAGGCATTACCGCACGAGCGGCAGATGATGTTTTTCAATATTCTCTTTCTTGAAAGGCTTTTTTACGATTTACGCTTGCCATGGCTCTGGTGACAAGAGCTCAAACCATATTTTCAAAAGGGGAATCCATGAATTTCAAAAACATGAACATCAAACAGAGAATTCGTTCCGGTTTTGCTTTTTTGCTGGTGATGCTCCTTATCTTGCTGGTATTGAGCCTGACAGGAGTAAGCAACATTGTCGATAATGCCGATCAAGTCATAATGGGCAACCAGCTCGACGGCAATCTCGCCCAAAAAGAGGTCGATCATCTGAACTGGGCAGGCAAGGTTAGCCGAGTGCTCACCGACCCTGCCGCGACATCGCTCGACGTGCAGACCGATGATCACAAATGCACTTTTGGTCAATTTCTCTACGGCGAAGACCGTAAAAAGGCCGAAGCCTTCCTGGTCCATCTGGCCCCCCTGTTTAAGCAGATCGAGGCGCCGCATCTCAAGCTCCACGAATCAGCCATAGCCATTAAAAACGTCTTCAGACCAGGAGAAACCGAGCAAGCAAAACAGATCTATACAAGCCAAACCCTCCCGTCCCTCAATGAAGTCCAGGAGTTGCTCCGCCAGATCAGAAAGGAGGCCAAGGCCAATATCATTACAGATGAGGCCATGCTTTCCGCAGCCTACCGGACAAAGATGTATGTCACGGTTACCGGGGCAATCGCGCTGGTGCTGGGAGTTATACTTGCCATATTAACCTGTCAGGGAATCGTTGGAGTTTTGCAGCATATTACCCAGCAGATGTCGACTGCGGCGGAAGAGGTAGCCGGCGCCTCCACGCAGATCTCAGCATCCAGTGAGGCCCTGGCCACCGGCGCCTCCCAGCAGGCCGCCTCTCTGGAAGAGTCTTCCTCAGCCCTTGAAGAGGTCTCTTCAATGTCGCGCAATAATGCTGAAAATGCCCAGAAGGCTAATGATCAAATGAAAATGGCTGATGTGATCATCTCAGATGCCAACCACACCATGCAGAGGCTAACTGAATCCATGCATGATATCTCAAATGCCAGCGCCGAAACCCAAAAAATCGTTAAAACCATTGACGAAATCGCCTTTCAAACCAATCTGCTGGCCTTAAACGCTGCAGTAGAAGCAGCCAGAGCCGGCGAAGCCGGGGCAGGATTTGCCGTTGTTGCCGATGAGGTTCGCAATTTGGCCATGCGCGCCGCCGAATCAGCCCGGACCACCTCCAATCTCATCGAAAATACCGTTGCCAAGGTAGATAAGGGCGCCCAGTTTGTTAACGAAACCAGTCAGGCTTTCCGCAAGGTTGAGGAAATTTCCAGAAATATCAGCACGCTGGTTAGTGAAATATCCGTTGGTTCACAGGAACAGACCAAGGGGGTAGAAGAGATCAGCAGATCGGTTTCGGAAATCGACTCGGTAACCCAACAAAATGCGGCGACAGCCGAAGAGTCTTCCTCGGCTACCCAGGAACTCAACGCCCAGGCCAACTCCTTACAACTTCTGGTTGGCGAACTGAGCGCACTGGTTGGTGGAGGGATGGCGGCGGCCGGACAATCTGCAGGCAGCAGAGGGCCCCAATCATCGTACGCCGCAGCCCGGCCAAAGAAGACCCGCCTGATCGGCAGATAAGCAGTTCAGGCAAGAGGGATGGGCCGCCTTAATGCGGCCCATCCCTCTTGCTGCGATACTCTTTGATAAACTCAACCACGGCCGGCAGTACTGAAATAATGATGATCATCAGGATCACCAGAGAAAAATTCTGTTTGACGAACGTTAGATTGCCGAAGAAATAACCGGCGAACACACAAATCAGGACCCAGGCAACTCCTCCCACAATGTTGTAGATCAGAAAACGGCTGTAGGTCATAGCGCCGATACCGGCCACAAAAGGCGCAAAGGTTCGGATAATCGGCACAAAACGGGCGATTATAATCGTCTTGCCGCCATATCTCTCATAGAACTCATGCGTCTTTTCCAGATGCTTACGGTTCAAAAACCGAAAACGATCCTGCTGAAAGATCTTCGGGCCGACATAACTGCCTAGCCAATAATTTATTGTATCCCCAGTCACAGCCGCCACCGCGAGCAGCACGAGCAGCAGAGGAAGCGACAGCACACCCAGGGCGGCAAAGGCCCCGGTCGCAAAAAGCAAGGAATCCCCCGGCAGAAACGGCGTAACCACCAGCCCGGTTTCACAAAAGATAATTCCGAAGAGAAGACAGTAGGTCACCCAGCCGTAATTCTGTATCACCGTGCTCAGATGTTTATCAAGGTGCAGAAAGATATCAATCAACAAAAAAACTGTTTCCATTTTCTCCTCACTCCTGTTGCCGGCCGTACTAAGAGGCCGGGTCCCCTGCTCTCTTCTTCCAACTCTTCTCCTGATGAACAAGCAGCCGCCGGATATTGGCCTGGTGTTTTACCACGATCAGTCCACCGATAAAAGCTGCCAGAACAATGTGTTCAATCTTGCCTTGGAGCAGCCAGACAAGGCCGGGCATGAGGACGGCAGACACCATGGAGCCGATAGAAACATAACCCGAGAGATAGACCACAACTACAAACGCCGCTACATCTATTCCTACTGCCAACGGCTCGAGAAGCAGGAAGATGCCGAGAGCGGTTGCCACCCCCTTGCCACCCGAAAATCCAAGATAGATCGGAAAAAGATGGCCGAGAAAGGCGGCCGCCCCGCAGAGTTGCACAACGGTCTCCCGACCTGCTTCCTCCGGCAGAAGCCAGCGCGCCAGCAACATGGGAAGAGCGCCCTTCGCCATGTCGCAAAAAAGGGTAAGAGCCCCCAACTTCTTGCCGAGCAGCCGATTGACATTGGTGGCACCGATGTTGCCGCTCCCGGACACGCGCACATCAACACCCAGGCATTTTCCGATAAGCAGGCCAAACGGGATAGCACCGACCAGATAGGCAAATATAATAAGCAGATAGTTCATAGCAGTTCAACACCTCACAATAATTGCGGCGATTGCCAATCTGACCATCATACCATGAGTCAATGGTCTTTTCATTGCAAGTTGCGAGAAAAAACATCCTCTTTTGACATAAGTCAATGGAACTCAAGGATTTCCATGGTACGATCGGCTTAACAAACAAATTTTAATGATTTCACAGCTACCTTTTATTAATGCCCGCTAAAAAAAGGTGGCAACGCAAAAGGAGGAAGACATGCAATGTCCTGGTCAAGACAGCCGGTACTGGAACTCGGAAGCGATATTCGAAGCAAAATGCCCGACCTGCACAACAGTCGTCGAATTCTATAAGGATGACAACTCGCGGACCTGCAAGAGTTGTGGAAATCGGGTGCTCAATCCCCGGATAGATTTCGGCTGCGCCGCTTACTGTCCCTATGCTGAACAATGCCTCGGTTCTTTACCTGCCGAACTTTTGGCAACCAAAAAAAATCTGCTGAAAGATCGGGTGGCTATAGAGATGAAGCGCTATTTTAACGGCGACTTCAAAAGAATAGGCCATGCCTCGCGGGTAGCCCGGCACAGCGAGGAGATCAATCGGAGCGAACAGGGTAATCCGGCTGTGGTCATGATTGCTGCATATCTGCACGATATCGGCATAAAAGAAGCGGAACGAAAATATAACAGCTCATTGCCCCGCTACCAGCATGCAGAAGGGCCGCCCGTGGCCAGGGAGATCTTAACTAAGCTGAACGCCGAATCAGCCCTGATCGAAGAGGTCTGTGATATTATCGGCCACCATCATCACCCTCGCGCAGAGGAGACCGTAAACTTCAAAGTGCTCTACGATGCCGACCTCATCACCAACCTGGAAGAAGAGCAGAGAGAAAAACCTAAAACTCCGGACCGGCTCGACCAGATCATTACAAGGTCATTTCTGACCGAAGGTGGTCGGCGGGTTGCCAAAGAAGTATTACTAAAAGGAAATAACTAACATGAAATTATCCAGAAAAATTATTCAAATTGATCAAGAACTCTGTAACGGCTGTGGACAATGCATCCCCAACTGTGCCGAAGGCGCTCTGAAGATTGTCAACGGCAAAGCCAGGCTGGTCGCCGAAAAATATTGCGACGGATTGGGCGCCTGCCTTGGCGAATGTCCGACCGGCGCGCTCACCGTTATTGAACGGATAGCCGATGATTTCGACGAAAAGGCCGTGCATGAACTCCTGCAGGCCCAGGAGAAGAGAGCCCCGGAGCCGACGGCCTGCGTCTGCCCATCTGCCCGCCTCCAGTCCTTTCAACCACTGGCCGCGCTAAGACCTGCCGATCCGCCGGCTGCCTTAAGAC
>Ga0208863_1001124_pt1 | contig 18658 bp, 15 predicted proteins | sample RifOxyD3_FD_184040 | JGI IMG/M metagenome (GOLD analysis project Ga0208863, IMG submission 184040) | Soil microbial communities from Rifle, Colorado - Rifle Oxygen_injection D3 (SPAdes) | ecosystem: Environmental > Terrestrial > Deep subsurface > Rock core/Sediment | place: Rifle, Colorado...
CGACATTCTAGGGGCCGTTAAGAAATAACCTATACTTTTTATCCATTCCTTTACGGCCCCTTATGCCGTTCATGAGACTAAAAAGTATGACTTTTTGAACAACGGCTTAGAAGCCTTGCTTCAATCCTGCCGAATCCTTGAGGTTAGCCCCCTTGAGGTTGGCGTTGCTCAGGTCGGCCTTGTAGAAATCCGCTCCTTCCAGATTGGCATTTTCCAGATTGGCTCCGCTCAGGTTAGCCCCCTTGAGGTTAGCCCCTTCCAGATTGGCACCGCGCAGGTTTGCCCCGGAAAGATTGCTCCGCTCCAAAAAGGCACCTTGAAGTTTTTTGCCCGAGAGATCTACTCCGGTAAGGTTGCACTCCACGCAGCGATTGAATTGCAGGAGTTTCTCCAGGGCGGTAAGCTTGGGGGGGACAGGCGTTTTGATCGCTTCCGGAGGTTTGCTTCGGGCTATAGGACTTTGCAGGGTTGGAGCCGTGCTGACCGGAGTCGCAACGACCGGAGCCGCGATGACCGGTGCGGGGACGCTGTTTGTCGCGGCGGGGGTCTTTGTCTCCACCGTTGCTGCTTTGGCGGGTGGCGGCGTTATGACGGTCGGGGACGGAATAATTGCCGGAGAAATGGATACAGGAGAAGAAACAGGAGCCTCGTCCCTGACGGGAGCTTGGCTGGAATTAGGCGTAACGGTCAGGTTGGCGGCTTCTTTTTCCTGCTCAGGGTCACTTGCCGTTGGCATCGTCTGCATCACCTTGAAAGAGGGAGCCCACATTTCCACATTTGCCCGCTCGTTTTTCTTCCCCTTGGTGGTCTTTGCCTTTTTCCGATACTGGGCAAGGAAGGCATCAATGTCTTCTTTGTTGCCCTTCTGGTTTGGTTTCTCCATGATTGTTCCGAGCAGGTACGCCCCTTGCAAATCGGCTCCGGACAAGATAGTCCCGCTGAGATCGGCCTTGTAGAGATCGGCTCCGGCGAGATTGGCCCCTGCGAGATTGGCCTGGCTGAGGTTTGCCTCCGCCAGGTCTGCCGTTTTCAGACTTACGCCTTGTAAATTGGCCCCGCTTAGATTGGTGCCGGCCAGGTTAGCTCGATTCAGATTGAGGCCCACAAGATTTGCCCCGGAAAGATTGCAGCCGGGACAAGCGTTTTTGGTGATCAGGCGTTCAATTTCCGATTCGGTGCTCGAGGAAACAGTTGTGGTTGGCGTAGCCGGTTGTTGGGCAACAATAATCGCTTCGGCCTGTGCCTGCCGAAATGAGGCTGTCAGGCACAAAGAACAGAACAGCAGAATGGTCGCACATTTTTTGTTTGAATGTGTCAATGTTGATGATCTCCCCCTGCCATTATCCCGATGACGAAATTTTACCATCTTGTACCAGAATCTGATTACAACTCTGAGCCGGACTTTGTCAAGTTAAGATGATCGGCTGTGTTGTTCGCTTAGAGATATATGCCCGTGTATTTGTCGGCAACCGCGTATTTTTTCTCAATGGGCGTGAATTTTTCGAGCAATCAGGATGCAAGTTTGGTAGATACTTTCTCTTTAGATTTGAAATTTTTCACCAAAACAATGGGTTAGGGACACTATGCTGGTTAAAGACATTTTAGAAAAAAATCGGATTTCCTTTAGTTTTGAATTTTTTCCGCCTAAGGATGAGTCTGGTTGGGAATATCTTTTTGCCACTATCTCCGATCTGATGCCCCTCAAACCAGCTTATGTCAGTGTGACTTACGGAGCGGGTGGTTCGACCCGGGACCGAACTCATAAGCTGCTTGTCAGGATTCAGCAGGAGACCAGCCTCACCGTGGTCTCCCATCTTACCTGTGTTGGTTCAAACAGAGAGGAAACAGGTGCTATTCTTCGCAACTATGCCGCAAGCGGGGTGAAAAATATTCTTGCTCTGCGTGGTGATCCACCCAAGGGGCAGACGGATTTCGTCCAGCCTCCAGATGGTTTTGCCTATGCCGCAGATCTGGTCGCCTTTATCAAAAATAATTTTCCGCAAATGGGCGTAGGGGTGGCCGGGTTTCCAGAGGGGCATCCCGCTACCCCTAACCGCCTGCTGGAGATGGACTATCTTAAGGCCAAGGTTGATGCCGGGGCTGACTATATTGTCACCCAGCTCTTTTTTGACAACCGCGATTTTTATGATTTTCGTGACCGTTGCGCTCTGGCCGGTATTACGGTTCCCATCATTGCCGGGCTCATGCCGATCACCACCAAGAGCGGGATGGTGCGGATGGCAGAGCTGGCTGCCGGAGCCAGGATCCCGGCCTCGCTGCTACGCGGATTGGACAGGGCCAGAAGCGATGAACAGGTGGAAAAGGTGGGAGTACACTGGACCACTGAGCAGGTTCGTGACCTGATCGACAACGAGGTGCGAGGCATCCATTTTTATACCCTGAATCATTCCCGGCAGGCTCTGGATATTTATCAGACGCTTGGGGTGGAGGATTCTATTCAACTGGGCGCTTGATCTGGTGCTTGAGGATTTTCTTTTCGGGGCTTTGGCGTCCACCATTTGAAGATGCCGTAAACAGAGAGCACCAGATAGACTGAGAAGAGAAAAGACTCGGCCATCATGCCCTTACGGGTAAAGATGATAATCCAGCCCAGATTGGCGATGCTCCAGATCACCCAGCCGGCCACACGTTTCTGCAGGTTGTATAAGGTGCCCAGGATGCTGAGTCCGGTGAGAATCCATTCGTACATAGGGTTAAATCCTGTGTGGTTGTTTTGACTATTGTTGAAAACAAGAAATATGATCCCCAGATTAAAGCTAAAGAAGAGCCTCGGCAAGTACCATTCTTTAAAAAATTCAGTTTAGAGAAAAGGCAAAAAGGAGAAAAAATATGTCACAGGCCAAAAATGGAGATAGCGTCAAGATTCATTATACCGGCACGCTGGAGGACGGGACTGTTTTTGATTCCTCTGCCGGACGCGACCCTCTGGTCTTTACCGTTGGCGGCGGTCAGGTAATTGTGGGTTTTGAGGAAGCTGTTCTGGGCATGATTGTTGGCGACAGGAAGAAGGTTTCCATCTCCGCGGATAAGGCCTATGGTGAAAAGAATGAAGACCTGGTTATGGAGGTGTCTCGGGATCAGGTGCCTCCGGATCTTGAGCCGGAGGTCGGCCAAAAACTGCAGATGGGTGGATCAAACGGAGAACTGATTGTGGTTACGGTTGTGGAGGTTAATGAGGCGGTGATTATTTTGGACGCTAATCCGCCTCTGGCAGGCAAGGATCTTATTTTTGATCTGGAGCTGGTGGCGATTTCCTGAGCCGGAGATAAGGTAAGCTTGGTTATGCAGAAAATTATTGACCAGTGGCCGTTTTTTCTCGGACGACAAAGGAGTTTTGTCGTCTTCTTGATCGTGGTCTTTTTTTTGTTGCCGGGATGCACTTCGTTTATGATAACCCCGATGGTCAGCCCGGTGGTGAAAAATCTTAACCGTCAGGCAGACCTGGAGCTGGTTTGTGATGGTGTTCCCGCTTATCTGCTGCTTCTTGACAGTATGCTGGTTTCTAAGCCGAACAATGTCACTTTGTTGCTGCATGGCACTCAGGCCTATACCGCTTACGCGAGTCTGATGCCGGAGTGTGGTCGTCCGGAACGGGCTGCCGTGCTTGGGCAAAGGGCCAAGGAGTATGGCCTGCGCCTGATTGGTAGACAAAAAAGCCTTGCCGGAGCAGAGCGGCTTCCGCTTGCCGGGTTCAGCGAGGCCTTGCAGTCTGTTGGCCCTGGGGAGGTGGACAAACTGTTCTGGGGCGGTTATGGCTGGGCCACCTGGATTGGTTTGAGTAAGGGGGCTCCTGCGGCAGTTGTCGATCTGCCCAAGGTTGAACAGTTGATGCTTCGGGTTTTGGCTTTGGATGAGACCTTTTACCATGGCGGGGCTCATCTTTTTCTCGGCATCTATTATGGTTCCCGTCCGGTGATGCTGGGCGGCAGGCCGGAAGTGAGCCGGGAGCATTTTGAAAGAGCCCTGGTTCTTGGTGATCGGCGGTTTATCCCGACCCTGGTTGCCTATGCCGAATACTACGCTCGGCAGACCTTTGATCGAGAGCTCTATGTTCGGCTGCTGAATGAGGCTCTGGCCTTTGATCTTGCTTTAGCGCCGGATCTTACCCTGCCCAATGTCCTGGCCAAGCGGCGGGCTAAGAAGCTGCTGGCCCAGGTCGAGGATGTTTTTTAAGGTTTTTGTCCATTTTTGACATCATGTGAGATGATCACGATTTTTTGGGGAGAGAGATATGAGTCATCTGCTGCGCACGGTCTGCTTGCTTATGGTCTCTTGGGCGCTCATGGCCCCTTCGCTTGCTCAGGCGGCGCCTCGCTATCTGTTCAAGATTGCCACTCTTGCTCCGGATGGCAGCGTCTGGGCCAGACATTTTCAGGCGTTTCAAAACGAGGTAACCGCCAAGAGCAATGGTGAGATCGGGTTCAAGCTCTACATGGGTGGGGTGATGGGCGATGATCGGGCCATGTATCGCAAGATGCGGATTGGCCAGCTCCAGGGCGGGGGCTTTACCATGACCGGGATCAGCGAGACCGTGCCGGATTTCCGGGTCATGGCTATTCCCTTTCTCTTTCGCTCTTATGCTGAAGTAGACCGGGTTGCCGAGGGGTTATTTCCTCTTTTCCAGAAGGCTTTTCTGGACAAAGACCTGGTGCTGTTGGCCATGACCGAGGTTGGTTTTGTTTACACCATGTCTGGCGCGCCAGTGACCACGGTGGCCCAGTTGCGGGCAAGCAAGTGCTGGGCGCCGGAGAATGATCCGCTAAGCCGCTCCTTTTTAGAGGACATGGGAGTCACCCCGATTCCACTTTCCATTCCGGATGTGCTTTCCTCCCTGCAAACCGGCATGATCAACACGGTGTTCAACGGTTTTTACGGTTCTATTGTTCTGCAGTGGTTTACCAAAACCAAATATATCACCGATACTCCTTTTGGTTACGCCTATGGCGGCCTGGTTTTTGCCAAGGACGCCTTTGACAAGCTGCCCCCTCAACATGCCGCCCTGATGGCGACCGTTGCGAAAAAGCATTTTGCCGGACTCTTGCTTGATACCCGGCGCAGTAACGAAGAAGCCCTGGTTACCCTAAAGAATAATGGCGTTAAACTGGTGGCTACGGACAAAGAAACCCTGCGCCAACTGATGACGGTGCGTGATCAGAAAACTGTGCCGCGTTTGGTCGGCACGGCCTTTTCCAAGGGAATATACGAGGCGGCTATAAGGTTATTGACCGATTTCCGGGCAAAGCCAGCGGCTGGGGCTGCCGCAAAATGAGCGCCATGCTGGATTGGTTTCTTGAAAGCTTTCAACGTTTAGTTCGCCTGTTAGAAAGGCTTGAGGAAGCGGTGCTTCTTCTGCTCCTTGCCGGGATGATCGGCTTGGCCTGCCTGCAGATTGTCCTGCGCGATGTCTGGGGTGGAGGCCTGTCCTGGGCCGATCCGCTCTTGCGGGTCATGGTTTTGTGGGCTGGGCTTCTCGGAGCGGCGGTGGCCACTAAAATGGACAAACATATTTCTATCGATCTCGTCTCTCATCTCTTGTCCAGGAAGATTTCCAGTTGGCTGCGGGTGTTGCGCTCTTTTTTTTCCATGGGCGTTTGTGTGGTGCTTACCTGGGTGGCTGTTGATTTTGTCCGTCAGGAGGCATCTCAGGGAGCAGGGCAGGGGATAGCCGGAATTGCCTCCTGGCAGCTCAACCTGATTTTCCCCATAGCCTTTGCCGTGATTACCCTTCGTTTTCTGACTCGCAGTGTGCGCAGCATTGTTGCCGTTCTCTTGCCTTCTTCTGAAAGAGACGGGTGAGATACTGATATGCAGATCCTGCAACTGATAACCTTTGGCCTGGCTGTCTTGGGTAGCCCCCTGTTTGTGGTGATGGTTGCCCTGGCTCTGCTCTCATTTAACAGCGTCGGAGTTGATCTTTCCGTGGTGATCATCGAGATGTCCCGGCTGGGGGATACCCCTCTGCTGCTGTCCTTGCCACTTTTTATCCTGGTTGGGACAGTGCTTTCGGCAAGCAAGGCGCCGGTGCGGATGCTGGATCTTTCCAATGTGCTGCTGGGTTGGCTGCCAGGCGGCCTTGCTGTTATCGCCTTGGTGGTGTGTGCGATTTTTACCGCTTTTACCGGAGCCTCGGGAGTGACCATCTTTGCCCTGGGCGGTTTGTTGTTTCCGGCTATGATTAAGGATCGTTACCCGGAGCAGTTTTCTCTGGGGCTTATCACAACTTCCGGCAGCCTGGGCCTGCTCTTTCCTCCCAGCCTCCCCCTTATCCTCTACGGGGTCATTGCCGAAACCAGGATTGACCACCTTTTCCTGGCCGGGATTCTGCCAGGCCTGCTGATGCTGGTCCTACTGGCCGCATACAGCATCCGCAAGGGCGCGGCCACGCGTGGCCCCAGGCAGCCATTGCCAACCGGGGAAACGAGGCGGGCTTTGCGCGCTGCGGCCTGGGAGTTGCCCTTGCCGTTTATTGTTCTGGGAGGGGTTTACGGAGGCCTTTTTGTGGTGGGCGAGGCGGCGGCGGTGACCGCCCTCTATGTTCTTTTTGTCGAGGTCTGTATCCATCGAGATATCACCCTGACCCAGCTTCCTGGTCTTGTGGTCCGGAGCATGGTCCTGTTCGGGGGGATTTTTGTAGTCTTGGCCGCTTCCATGGCCTCCACCAACTTTTTGATCGATCAGGAGATTCCGACCAGGTTATTTGAGTTTATTCGGGGACATATCTCAAGTAAGTACACCTTTCTTCTGTTGCTCAATATTTTTCTGCTCATTGTCGGCGCCCTGCTGGATATTTTTTCAGCTCTGGTGCTGGTGGTGCCGCTTATCGTGCCTATCGCCCTGGGTTATGGGGTTGATCTCACCCACCTGGGCATCATCTTTTTGACCAACCTGCAGATTGGTTATTGTACCCCGCCGGTTGGGCTAAATCTTTTTCTGGCCAGTTATTGCTTTGAACGGCCTATTGCTGAACTGTACACTGCCACCCTGCCATTTCTGGTGATATTGCTGATTACCTTGGGTGTCATCACCTATTTTCCGTTGTTGAGTCTTTTTTTGATCGGGATATTCGGGTAACGTTTTTTTTGTGAGGATAGGACAATATGGATTTTTTCATGATCCGGGTAGGGTTTATTTTCGACTGGATTGAGTTGCACATGGAAAGTCGGCAGGCCTTGAAACTTTTCGCCACGGTGCTGGTGAGTTTCTTTGTCGTGGCTATTGTGGTCATAGAGTTGAACCGGCGTCAGCTTGTGCCTGAGCCGTTTGCCTCACTTTTTGCCCGTTCACACCTTGCCGCCATTGAGCATGCCTTCAACTTGTTGCTGGCCCTTGAGGTGGTGAGTCTTATTCTCAGCTTGCCTCATTCGGTGACCAAGTCGGTCGGTAAACAGTTTGAAATTCTTTCCCTGATTCTTTTGCGGGATACCTTCAAGGAGTTTTCTCATTTCAGTGAACCGCTTGCTTGGGTTGAAATTGCGCCCTCCTTGGGAAATATCGTCTCCTCTGCCGTTGGATCGCTGCTTATTTTCGTGGTGCTGGGCTTTTTTTTCAATGCGCAGTGCTCTCATCCCATTACCACGGATGATAAGGTGCGCAGTCATTTTATTCTGGCTAAAAAAATGATAGCCCTGCTGCTGTTGATTTCTTTTGCGGGTATCTGCCTGGTTGATCTATGGGACTTTTTTGCCTTTGGCCTACCGGAAAACGCCTTTGCCTCCTTTTACACTCTGCTTGTTTTCAGCGATGTGCTCTTAGTGTTTATTTCGCTCCGCTACAGTTCGCAATATCAGGTGTCCTTTCGTAATTCCGGGTATGCGGTGGCCACGGTTCTTATTCGGCTGGCCCTGATTGCCCCTCCAACTATTGGAGCGGTAATCGGTGTGGGCACTACCCTGTTTGCCTTGGGGATCAGCCTGGCTTATAATGCTTTTGCGCCTACACCGGAGAGGCTTGCCTGCAAGATATAAGGGTAATTGGTAACTCTCAAGAATCGATATTCTGACTTCTGAATACTATTTTGTTAGGTACACTTCTTCCTTTAGCCAATCTTCGATCTCTGCCAAAGATGGCATGCGCCCTGCGCATTTAACCTTGCTGTTGATGATCAGGGCCGGAGTTTTTGTTACTCCAAACCGGCCGATCTCGTCGGGATCGTGTACTGATTCCAGGTCGGCGGCCAGACCGAATTTTTGCAGGGCTTCAAAGAGCATGGTGCTCAGCTTGTTGCAGGTAACGCAGCCTGAGCCCAGCACCCGGATGGTGAGGATTTCCGGTTCGCCACCCTCAATCCCTTGGCGGCGTTGATATTCGTTGCGCAAAGCCTCGCGGTAGATCTGTTCCGCCATTAAGGGTATGTAATTTTCTTTGGCCACGGTGGCAAAAAGAAAATCCACCGCTGTATCTTCCTGCATCTGTTCGCTCAGGGCTTTGTTCAGGGCTTGTCCCAGACCAATTAATCCAACATTGGCTGTGCCGATCCGAATGGTCCGGGGTGCGGGGATGTCCTGGTTTCTCATGAGATTCCTGTTTATGATATGGTTATGCAAATAACAAGATTGGGCCCTTGGTTAACTCCGCCTGTTCTCCTTCAGTAAAGACCCGAATCCGGCCAAATTCTCCATCGTAACCTGGGGTGCGGATGACTCTGCCCATGCGGATGCGGGACACCGCCTCGCCAAGCACCGGGGACATTCGGTTGATTTCGTCTACCGAGGTGTTGAGCAGCAGGTTGAACTCTGAACCGAAGCGGTTAATGACCCTGGAATACAGGGCTATCACTCCTTTGGTGGCAGGGCCTGCGCCGAGAATTTCGCCCAGTACTTCGGGGAGCGGAATAAGGCTGTGCACGTTGGGCGAGCCGGGCGGGTAGCAAGGTTTGTTTCGCTCGGCCAGTTCCATGACCCGGTGCAGTACCCCCACGGTGAGAGGCTTGCCGCATACCGGGCAGATGGCTCCGAGCTTGCTGGTTTCAGTTGGGGTAACGCAAACTTGGCAGTTCCGGTGGCCGTCGTTATGATATTTGCCTTCTTCCGGGTAGAATTCTATTGTGGCAGAAAATCCTTCGCTTAAAGGATTTCTCAGGGCCTGTCGTAGATCGAAAAAGTTAAAACCCGTGTCAAAGATATTGGCCTCCCGGCCAAGTTTGCCGGGAGAATGGCAATCGGAATTGGAGATCAGGGCGAAACGGTCCAGGGCCGGGATGAGCCGGTTCATGTCCGGGTCCGAAGACAGGCCGGTTTCCAGGGCAAAGATGTGTGGGCTGAGATCGCCGTAACATTCTTCAATGCTGTTAAAGCCGGATCGGGAGCCGAACAGGGAAAACCACGGAGTCCAGATGTGGGCCGGAACCAGAAAACCATCTGCTGCTTTTTCAAGCATAATTTCAAGAAGATCTCGGGAATCAAGACCCAGGATGGGGCGACCATCGGAGGCAATGTTGCCGAGTCCGGCCAGGACGCTGTTGATCCGTTCAGCCGAGGCAAAATCGGGAACATAGAGCAGGTTGTGGACCTTGCGCACTGCGCCGTGACGTTTGTAAATGCAACTGATTTCGGCGCTGAGCATAAAGCGGAGAGGAAGAGCAACGGGTGATATCTGCGGCAGGGCCAAGGAGGTTGTCTCATTCTTGAGCCTGAAAAATCCAGGTTCAGCAGGGGCTAACTGTTCTTTTAGCTGCTTAAGCCAACCGGGGTGGGTGAAGTCACCGGTGCCAAGCAGATTAATGCCCTTGATCCTAGCCCAGGCGGCAAGGCCTTGCAGATTGCTGGCCTTGCTGGTTGCGTAGGAAAAGTGGGAGTGGATGTGGAGATCAGCGATATAGCGCATTGGTTCGGGGCCGTTTGAAAAATTAAAACCGGGAGGGATTATTTAACATACCCGAAAATGTTCTAACAATCCAGATCGGATAGTCGTGTTTGATGAGCGTGAGTTGTTATGCCTCTTGAAAAACAGCTATGATATTTTGTAAACATAGGTAATATAAAATAACTGTCCAGCAGCACCGCATCTGTTTTGTCATCGGCCTGCTCATGTGCAATAGCACACTTCGCAAACCTCTTCCTCGCATCTGCGGCACTGCTGAACAGTTACGTCTTGAGGTTTTTCTTACTTTCCGGCTCCAAGCTGGATAGTTACAATATAAACAAGTTGTGATTGATATTTTTATAATGGCCGATAGGATTAAGAAGAGAAAGAGGCTTTGAACCTGTTTTTTCATTCTTCTGAGGATGGCGCGTCTAATGGCAAATGAAAAACTCTTTAAAGGTGGAGTGGAGATTCAGAATGGCGCTTTTATTCTGATGGTCAACAAGGACTGTCTTCAGGCCATGGTGATCCCTAAAGGTGATAAGGCGGGAGTGCAGCTGGACCATAATCTGCTTAAGAGAGAGCTTGCCGAAAACGGGATTGTCGACGGGGTGTTGCTAATCCCTGAGGTTGATGGGGGCGGGTCGTTTGTGGTGGCCAGGGGAATGCCTCCGATTAATGGCGAGAACGCCAGAATAAAAATGCATGTTAAGCTTGCCAATTCCGGTTTGCAGAATCAGGGGCAAAATCAGGAGCAGGCAGATTACCATATCTTTGGCAATATCGTTAATGTCGCCAAAGAGAGGTTGTTACTTGAAAAAATTCTTCCTGGACTTGGCAAGGCTGGTCAGGATATTTTCGGGGTTCCGATCCCGGCTAAACCAGGCAAGGACAGCAAACTCAAGTATGGTAAAGGGGTTACTCTCTCACCTGACGAGACGAAGATTTCTGCCGAGATTGACGGCAAGTTTATCATGGTCGACGGCAAGCCCACGGTTTCTGGCGAACATTTTATTTCCGGCGATGTGGATATGAAGGAGGGGAACATCGTCTTTGGCGGTGCCAGTCTGGTGATTAGCGGCGAGGTACTTCCCGGATTCAGTGTCAAATGCCGGGGGGACATCAAAATAGGGCAGGGGGTCAGCAATGCTTCGGTCATGGCTGGAGGCAACTTAACCGTTATGGGTGGGGTAGTTGGAGAGAAGACGATATTGCGGGCCAAGGGCAATATCATTGTTGAATTCGCGGAAAGTGGCCCCAAGCTCGAAACCCCAAGTTATCTGCGGGTAACAGATGTACTCCTGCAGGCGCGTGCCAGTGTCGGTAAGGATGTGATTGCCACCCAAGGGAAAGGGACGATCATCGGCGGCAACATTATTGCCGCAGGTTCCGTGCATGTTAAGGATTTGGGGTCTGAAGCCGAAGTGGCTACCGAGGTTTGTGTCGGGCTCATTCCTTCCATGCAAATGAAGAAAAAGGAAGTGGATGAGAGTCTTGATCTGTGGTCGGATCGACTGAATGAGGTGATCAAAAATATCAGTGCTCTTGAAAAGATCAAGAAGGAGCTGGCTGGGAAATTTCCGGAGGAAAAAAGCGCTCTGTTGGCCAAGTGCAAAATCTTCATGCCTAAGGCCATGAACAAGGTAGACCTCTTGATCGAAGAAGACAAAGCTCTGGATCTGGAGTTTGAGAAGATGGTCAATGAGGTGGTGTATGTTTATGGGCACCTTTTTCCCGGAGTAGTGGTGAAGATAGGCAATCTGGTTCGGACTATCACCATGGATGAAGATCAGTCAGTTATTTATTTCGATAAGGCCACCCACCAGATTTTGGTGCGGAAGATGACCCATGAAGAACTGGTGGCCATGCCGGTCTGAAGGTTGTCAATTGGCAGGCCTTGTTTGAAGCCGCGGGATTTTTTTATTGCTCTTTTGCAGACAATCAACAATAGTGCCGTTTTCGTAACTATCCAGCAGCACCGCATCTTGCGGAGATCGGTCCGGATTACGTAACCGATGTCCGCTTCGCCGTCCCGCTTACCGCAATCTACGCCACTGCTGAATAGTTACGGTTCAGTGGTTTTCGACACTTATCGGCATTGAGCTGGATAGTTACCCGTTTTCTTGATCAACGAAGGAAGAATTATATATGAGTGACCCTTTCAAGGAAACACAAGGCAAACAGCTTACTGTCCTCTCGCTTGCGGCGCTGGGTGTAGTTTTTGGCGATATCGGAACCAGTCCTCTCTACGCCATGCGGGAATGTTTTCATGGTCAATACGGGATCGCAGCCTCTGCCGACAATGTGCTTGGGGTCTTGTCTCTTATTTTCTGGGCCCTGTTGCTAATTGTCAGCGTTAAATATCTTGGCTTCATCCTCCAGGCTGATAACGAAGGCGAAGGTGGGATTCTGGCTCTTACAGCCTTGATCAAGCCCAAAAACGTCAAACCGCGCACCCCTCAATGGGCTCTGGTGGGGCTCGGTGTCTTTGGTGCCTGTCTGATGTATGGCGACGGCATGATTACTCCCGCCATCTCGGTACTCAGTGCTGTTGAGGGGGTGAAGAACATCACCCCGCTACTGGAAGCCTATATTATCCCGGTCACCATTGTCATTCTGGCTGGTCTGTTTTTGTTGCAGAAGCGAGGCACTGCCAAGGTGGGTCGACTATTCGGGCCGATCATGCTCTTGTGGTTTCTCGTGCTTGCTGTTCTCGGCATTGTTCAGATTGTGAACTGTCCGCGAGTTCTGGCCGCTGTTTTTCCCTGGTACGGCCTTGGCTTTCTTCTTGCTAACAAGGTGCATGGCTTCATCGTGCTGGGCGCGGTTTTCCTGGCTGTTACCGGGGCCGAGGCAGTCTATGCCGATATGGGCCATTTCGGTAAAAGACCTATCCAGCGGGTCTGGTTCGTGGTTGTTTTTCCAGCCCTGGTTCTAAACTATTTTGGTCAGGGTGCTCTCCTGCTGGTCAAGCCGGAAGACGCGTACCATCCCTTCTACGCCCTGGTTCCAGACTGGGCCATGATCCCCATGGTGCTCCTCGCCACTTTTGCCACGATCATCGCCTCTCAGGCCGTGATTACCGGTTCCTTTTCCCTTACCCGGCAGGCGATTCAAATGGGGTATTTGCCCCGGATGCGAATCACCCAGACCTCGTCGTCGCATATTGGTCAGATTTACGTGGGACCAGTGAACTGGGCCTTGATGCTCTGCACCATCGGCCTGGTTCTGGGCTTTCAATCTTCAAGCAAGCTGGCCGCCGCCTATGGCGTGGCGGTAAGCGCCACCATGTTGATCACCACGGCCCTATTTTTTGTAGTGATCGGCAAGCACTGGGGTTGGAACCGATTGACTGCCGGCCTGCTGACCGCACTTTTCTTTGCCGTCGAGCTCCCTTTCTTTGCAGCGAACATGAGCAAGCTCTTCCATGGGGCCTGGTTTGCCCTGGCCATTGGCGGTTTCTTTTTTCTGGTGATGTTGACCTGGGAACAGGGCCGGGAAATTCTTGGCCGCAGGATGCGCAGTCTTACCCCGAAGCTGGATGCATTCAAGAAAATGCTGGCGCGCCATCCACCCCAGCGGATCTACGGCCAGGCGGTGTTCCTGACCAGGGGCCACGATATTGTTCCCGCCGCGTTGATGCATAATCTCAAACACAACAAGATCCTGCATTCCGAGGTGGTGTTTCTTAATATCCGCACCGAGGAAATTCCCCGGGTGCCGAATTTCGAAAAAATTGAAGCCGAAAAACTCGGCGCTGGCCTTTATCGTATCATCGCTCACTACGGCTTTATGGAAGAGCCGAAGATCGGCACTATCTTTGCTCTGGCCCGCAACAAGGGGCTGAATCTGGATATGAAAGAGGCCAGTTTCTTCCTGGGCCGGGAAAAACTTTCCATCGGTCGACATCCAGAGATGTGGCGCTGGCGTTCGCATCTTTTTCTTTTTCTGGCGCGCAACGCTATGGATGCCGCAGGTTTTTTCGACATCCCCTCGGATCAGGTCATCGAGGTTGGCGTTCAGCTGGAGCTATAAAGTCAAGTTTTCCGGTTGACGGATTCTGATGATGACACACTGGGAAAACCTGCTGGCCCATAGCATAACTACACCTGAACAGCTGAGCCGACATTTTAACTCCGATTTTTCGGCTCTAAATCCCGTGGTCGAACAATTTCCGATGCGGATCAACCCTTATTACCTCGGGCTGATCAAAACTCCAGGAGATCCTCTTTGGCGGCAGGCCGTGCCTGACCTGCTGGAACTGAACGACAGCACCTGCTTCGTCGACCCTCTGGATGAGGAAAACCGTTCGCCGGTGCCTAATCTGGTTCACACCTATCCGGATCGCGCTCTTTTTCTGGTGACCGGTCAATGTGCCATGTACTGCCGTTTCTGCACCAGAAAGAGAAAGGTGGGCACCAGCCGTATGCTGGCCAGCCGGGAAAACATGCAGTCTGCCTTTGCTTATCTGCGTAAAAATAAACAGATTCGCGAGGTCCTCATTTCCGGGGGAGACCCGCTCCTCTTAAGCGACGAGGCCCTGATCTGGCTACTGGACAACCTGCGAGCCATCCCTTCGCTGCAGATTATCCGTATTGGTAGTCGGGTTCCCTGCACTCTGCCTATGCGAATCACCACCCGGCTGGCGGCCATACTCAAACGGTATCACCCGCTCTACCTCAATACCCATTTTAACCATCCCGATGAGATAACACCCGAGGCGTCCAAGGCTTGTGCTCGCCTGGCTGGGGCCGGAATCCCTTTGGGTAATCAGACCGTTCTGCTTAGGGGGGTTAACGACAATGCTGCAACCATTGCCAGGTTGATGCATGGGTTGCTCATGATTCGGGTTAAGCCATATTATCTTTTTCAGGCTGATATGACCTTGGGTGTCAACCACTTCAGAACCAGAGTGGAGGCGGGCCTTGAGATCATGCAATCCCTTATTGGCTACACCTCCGGTCTGGCCGTGCCGACCTTTGCTGTTGACGCGCCGGGTGGAGGGGGCAAGATTCCGCTTCTCCCGGATTACCGCATCAGCTTGGGCAGGAACCTCACCTTTATCAACTATCTCGGTGCCCCATGCAGCTATCATAACGAGCTTGCTTGATTTTATAATGATAGAAATTGAGATGGATCCTCCACAATGATCTATTGATTGCCATGCAAGCGTATTATAAAGTAAATGTAAAATTGGGTATAATCAGGAATGGGTTTAGCTCTTGCCTGGCCAGTTGATCGAACGGCGGAGCAGGGAAAGGGGATAGTATTGGGAGTTGATGATGGGCTTAGCGTGCCGGTAATGAAGGGGAAACTTGCTATGCGGGTTTCGATAGGGATCGGTTTTATGCTGATCTTGATGTTTCTGTGCTATCCGGCTCTGTCGACGGAGCAGCGTCGGATAGCATTGGTAATTGGCAATGATAATTATCAGAAGGTAAGCAAGCTGGAAAAGGCCGGCAATGATGCGACAGCTATGGCGCGGGAGTTGAAGGCTGCCGGTTTTGAAGTGATGGAGTACCGCGACCTGAATTATCAAAGCATGGTTAAGGCTGTGGAAGTTTTTTCGAACCGCATCAACGGCGGGGATCAGGTTGTGGTATTTTTTGCTGGCCACGGCGTGCAAATCAAGACAGGTAGTTACCTGTTGCCGATTGATATAGACGCCGGCAGTGAAAGACAAGTCGAAAAGACCGCTTATGGACTGAATGATTTGACAGACAGGCTCAGCGAAGCAAAGGCTTCTTTTGTGCTGGTGATGGTGGATGCCTGTCGCGACAACCCGCTCAAAGCCAAAGGCCGAAGTGTGGGAAATACTCGAGGACTAAGCGCCATAGAGCCGCCCAAGGGACAAATGGTGGTGTATTCGGCCAGCAGAGGGCAGCAGGCTCTGGATCGTTTGAGCGACCAAGATGATAACCCTAACGGTATTTTCACCCGGTCATTTGTCGCCAAGATGAAAAAACCTGGGGTGCGGATTGAAGATATGATGCGGGAGGTACAGGATGCTGTAGAAGAACTTGCGCAGTCAGTAAGCCATGAACAACGACCAGCGATCTACAACGAATCACGGGGCAACTTTTACTTTTTCGGTCCGACTACGGTGAATGTGCAGCCGTCGGCGCCCTCCGCCACTCCGGTGAAGGAGTCCAAGCCAGTTGTCGTTGTCCAGGATGACCCGGAAACCCAGTTTTGGAACGAAGTAAAAACCAGTGGCTCAGGTGAATATTTCGATGCCTATCTTAAGAAATATCCCAAGGGTACATATGTCAGTCTGGCTAAGATCGAACTGAGAAAGCTTGATGAGCGGAAAAAGGCTGAGAAAGCCCGGGAAAAAGAAGAACAGAATCAGGCCGCCGAACAGTTGAAGGGGACAAAGGCCCGTGCCGCGCAGGAAGCTTGGGAACAGACGAAGTCCGAGAACACCATAACCGCTTATGCAAACTTTCTGACAAGATATCCGGAAAGCCAGTTCACGTTACTGGCCCAAGACGCCCATAATAAAATTGTGCGGGAGAATGCGGAGCGGGAGAAGCAGGAGGCAGCCAGAAAAAGGAGTGAGGTTGTAAAGCAAGAGCAACAAGCGCAGGAAGCAGCGGCCCGACAGCAGGAGGAGTTAGCTCGTCAGAAGCGTGAGGCAGAGGAGAAGGCTAAGGCGGCCCGTGCCGAGCAGGAAGCTTGGGAACAGACGAAGTCAGACAACACTATCGTCGCTTACGCAAACTTTCTGATAAGATATCCGGAAAGCCAGTTCGTAACACAGGTCCAGGCTGCCAAGCAGAAGATTTTGCGGGAGAATGCGGAGCGGGAGAAGCAGGAGGCAGTCAGAAAAAGGAATGAGGTTCTGAAACAAGAGCAACAGGCAAAGGAAGCAGCGGCCAGGCAGCAAGAGGAATTGGCTCGTCAGAGGCGTGAGGCAGAGGAGAGGGCTAAGGCGGCCCGTGCCGAGCAGGAAGCTTGGGAACAGACGAAATTAGACAACACCATAGCTGCTTATGCAAACTTTCTGACAAGATATCCGGAAAGCCAGTTCGTAACACCGGCCCAGGCTGCCAAGCAGAAGATTTTGCGGGAGAATGCGGAGCGGGAGAAGCAGGAGGCAGCCAGAAGAAGGAGTGAGGTTCTAAAGCAAGAGCAACAAGCGCAGGAAGCAGCGGCCCGACAGCAGGAGGAATTGGCTCGTCAGAGGCGTGAGGCAGAGGAGAAGGACAAGGCGGCCCGTGCTGAGCAGGAAGCCTGGGAACAGACGAAGTTCAACAACACCATAGCTGCTTATGCAAACTTTCTGTCAAGATATCCGGAAAGCCAATTTGTGGCCCAGGCCCAGGCTGCCCAGCAGAAGATTTTGCGGGAGAATGCGGAGCGGGAGAAGCAGGAGGCAGCCAGAAGAAGGAGTGAGGCTCTAAAGCAAGAGCAACAAGCGCAGGAAGCAGCGGCCCGACAGCAGGAGGAATTGGCTCGTCAGAAGCGTGAAGCGGAGGCGAAGGCAAAGGCTGCGCGTGTTGAGCAAGAATCATGGGAACAGACGAAGACCGACAACACCATAGCTGCTTATGCAAACTTTCTGACAAGATATCCGGAGAGCCAGTTTGTGGCCCAGGCCCAAGCTGCTCAGCAGAAAATTGTGCGGGAGACGGCGGAGCGAGAGAAACAGGCGAAGGAAGCAGAGGAGAAGGCGCAGGCGATTCGTGTGGAACAGGAATCCTGGGAACAGGTGAAGTCCGATAATACCATCGCTGCTTATGCAAACTATCTGACAAGATATTCAGAGGGTAGATATGTGTTGCTGGCTCAAGCTGCTCAGCAGAAAATTGTGCGGGAGACGGCGGAGCGGGAGAAGCTGGCGCAGGAGGCAGCGGCTCTGCAACAAGAAGAATTGCGTCAAAAGCGTAAAGCAGAGGAGCAGGCTAAGGCGATCCGTGCTGAGCAGGAATCTTGGGAGCAGGCGAAGTCTGATAACACTATTGCTGCCTATGCAAACTATCTGACAAAATATCCTGAGAGCCAGTTCGTAGTCCAGGCCCAGGCTGCCCAGCAGAAAATTTCGAGGGATACAGCAGTTGCCGTTGCCAAGACACTTTTTACTCTGACTGTGGATGGGATTATAGTCGATTCCCAAACTGCTCTTGAATGGGTAGTGGGGCCGGATGAAAATACTAATTATTCCCAGGCCGAGAAATGGGTGGCGGCCTGCACAGTTGCGGGCGGTGGTTGGCGGTTGCCTACCATGAACGAGTTAAAGATCTTGTATAAAAAGGGTGTTGAAGTACGAAACATGGAACAGATATTCAAGACTACTGGTTCGTTTGTTTGGGGGGAACCTAAAGATTGGTTGTCAGCGTGGAACTTCAACTTCCGTAACGGTAGCGCGAACTGGGACAGTCGTTATGATTCCTCCAATAACAGGGTGTTTGGAGTGCGGTCGCGTCCGCGATGATGTAGGCTATTTGCCTCAAAGCCTTGCAAAACAACTTTCACTTCTTCTGTGTGACCTACCGTTGATTCAAGTCGCGGCGAGATTGAAAAGATCTTCTGGCCCAATATCGAGCGCAACAGTGATGTAGCAGACATCGAGGCTTATTTTCGTAATGATTCAATGGGTAAGCTGCCAGGAATTGGTAGAAACCAGATCAGATGGGTTGCAGGCCTTCAATAAGCTTGTGCCTCACCATGGTCTGTGGTGGCACCAAAAGCTTGTCGCTTTTTATCAGCTCCGGCCTGACCAGTTGATCGAACGGCGGAGCAGGGAAAGGGGATAGTATTGGGAGTTGATGATGGGCTTAGCGTGCCGGTAATGAAGGGGAAACTTGCTATGCGGGTTTCGATAGGGATCGGT
>Ga0208863_1001126_pt1 | contig 18650 bp, 14 predicted proteins | sample RifOxyD3_FD_184040 | JGI IMG/M metagenome (GOLD analysis project Ga0208863, IMG submission 184040) | Soil microbial communities from Rifle, Colorado - Rifle Oxygen_injection D3 (SPAdes) | ecosystem: Environmental > Terrestrial > Deep subsurface > Rock core/Sediment | place: Rifle, Colorado...
GTAGCCGCGGATCGCTTGAGTGCTATCGGAAAAGGTGAATCGATGCCGGTTGCTTCCAATGCAACCAAAGAAGGGCGTTCTGAAAACCGCCGTATCGAAGTTGAGCTTATCAAATAACTTCAACCTTCCCCTCACTCATATTTCCGCTTCGGCGGGAATAGAAATTCTTCTCTTATTTTTTAACTCGCTCTGCAAATTTTGTCATAAACTTCTCTATTTTCGGTGCAATCACAACATAGCAATACCCTTGCGTCGGATGCTCAGTGTAGTAATTTTGGTGATACGCTTCGGCTTCGTAAAATTCCGGGGCAGGAGAAAGTTCGGTCACAATCGCCTCCTTCCACTGTTTTTGCGCGGATTGGATCGATCTAAGTGCTTTTTCTTTTTGTCCCTCGTCATAATAATAGATTACCGATCGGTATTGCGTCCCCCGATCAGCTCCTTGGGCGTTTAATGTGGTTGGATCATGTATCGCCCAAAAAATATCCAAAATCTCTTCATACCTTATGATATCCGGATTATAGGTTATCTCCACCACTTCAGCATGGCCTGTCGCCCCGCTACATATCTGTTCATAACTTGGGTTTTTGCGCGCCCCTCCCGCATAACCGCTGAGTGCGCTCACAACACCCTCTACACGATTATAAACCGCTTCAATGCACCAAAAGCACCCACCCCCCAAGAGGGCTTTTTCTACGCTTCCCATGATGTTCCTTTTTTGGGATGATTATCCGCTGTAGAGACTGTTAGAGGGTTGAAAAAACGATATTGGCTCAAAGTTTTAAGCAGATCTCTTTTTGCCTATTTTTTAATCATTCATTCCCCTGTTTTTATCCTCTGTTTTATTATAATTTTACTGTTTCGTCAAAACACGTTATCGTACGGTAATCTTTTATCGATACGATGCCGTTTATATCGAACAAAGGAGAACCCAATGGAAAAAATGACCCCATTCGAAAAAATGTTGGTTAAAAAACTACGCCGATCCAAACGCGCCAACTGGATGGTTGACTAAATAATCGTTTGCCTGTCCGGGCAATATCCTCTTTCTCAGACGTTTATCTTCCCCTTTTACCTTCATATTATCATTTTCTTTGCCCTTCGTTAACATCATTACGTCATACTTTCCGGCTCAACAGTCAATGCAAAAAGGATCCGTATGCTTCAGGCGCTGATGGTCGAAGACGACCCTGATATCACGACATTGCTGGTAAACTATCTCAAAAATTACGGCATAGCTCTCAATGCTGTCTCAACCCCCACCGAAGGGCTTAATCTTTTGGATACGGACCCTTTTGATCTCATCATTTTGGATTTAACCCTGCCGCAAATGGATGGACTGGAGCTGTGCAAAGAAATCCGTCTCAAAACCGATATCCCTATTGTCATTTCGAGCGCTCGTAGCGATATCAGCGATAAAATTATCGGCCTCCAATATGGGGCAGACGACTATCTTCCCAAACCGTATGAGCCGCGAGAACTCATCGCACGGATCAAAAGCGTTCTCCGCCGCTATCACCCGGCACCGGAGAAAAAAAAGAAACCCTTCATCCTGAATACAGAGCAACAGAGCATTCACTATAACGGCTCCGCTCTTTCTTTAACACGGGCAGAATACGAATTGCTCTCCTTGTTTATACGCCATCCCGACCAAACGCTCAGCCGTAATTTTCTCTCCACCCATTCCGAAGCGATCTCATGGGAAAGCTCGGCTCGGACCATCGATGTCATTATCAGCCGACTACGCCAAAAAATCGAAAAAGATCCTAAAAATCCCCGCTTTATCCACTCCATACGCGGAAGCGGTTATCGCTTTTCAGGATAATCGATGGGTCACAGTATTTTTCTCAGAATCACCCTTTTTTTTCTCGTCGCCTTCATCGCCATGGGGATAGGTTTTTACGCCTTGAACCAAAAACTCACCCAAGAGTATGAAAAACGTCTTGAGCGGGAAGTGGAGAGTCTCCTTTTAATCCTCCGTAAAAGCATCCCCTTCGCTCCGGCTGATCGGCGATCTTTTTTACAAGACCATGGCTACAGTATTGCCGAGCCTCATTCGGATCTCATCAAAACCCTGCATACGGGACTCGCCAAAATTCCGGAAAATTACCCCGAAGCGATCCAAGACTCTCTAAAAGAGGGGCGAATACAAATACTCAAAGACGATCATCATCTCTACGTCTATCTCACCAAAGCGACTCCGCCGTTGCTGGTCATCAAAACCGATGTCGCCAAACGCCCTCTCTGGCCTGAAGCTCTTTTTATCACCCTTTTGGTAAGTTTACTCCTCCTCTACTGGCTGATCATCAAAACGCTGTTTCCCCTTAAAACACTCACACGCACCATCACCCATTATGCCCAAGTAGGGAATTATATCCCCATCAAAAGTACCCAAAAAGATGAAATCGCCCTTGTCACCCGTGCATTGGACAATGCAATGGAAAAAAATCAAACCCTCATGGAAGCACGGAGACTCTTTTTACGCAACATCATGCACGAACTTAAAACACCCATCACGGTCGGAAAACTAGCCCTCCCCTTCCTCAAAAAAGGGGAGGAAAAATCGATTTTGGAACGGGCATTTTTACGGATGGAGAACCTGATAGCTGAATTGGTTCGTGTAGAGCAAATCACCTCGGGAGCTCTGGCACCTCATGTGCAAAGATGCGACCCGAAAAACATAATCGATAAGGCAAAAGGGCTGCTTTTTCTAGGAGAGGGGGTAGTCGAAGCAATAACGGATGGTACATCCATGGATGCGGATTGCGAGATAATGGTAACAGTCTTTAAAAACCTCATCGACAATGCAATCAAGTACAGTTCCGATGGTAAAGTCACTATCATTCAAACCAATGAACGTATTTGCTTTTACAACACGGGAGAGCCCTGGCCTTCAGATGCTACGCTCAAAACGCTCACTGAGCCGTTTTTTCATCACCATGAAAATCCGCACAGTTTCGGGTTAGGACTTTATATCGTAAAATCGGTTATCGATGCACACAACTTTACGCTGGAGCATCGGTATGCACAGGGGCAACATTGCTTTGAGATCGTGTGTCGGAATCCTCTTTTACCGCAAGATTAAGGCGAATCTCAAAACATGCCCCTTTCAGGGTATTGTAGACACTCAATTTTCCCAAAAAGTGTTTCTCAATAATCATTTTGGCCATATACAGACCGATTCCGGTCCCCTGCGATTCAAATTTGGTCGTAAAGTAAGGGTCGAAAATCTTATCAATAATTGCTATTGGGATCCCTCCCCCCGTATCTTCAATGCTGATCGTACAATAACGATCATCACTGACGCAGCGGATACGGATAATGCGTTCATCCCCCGGATGCTGTTCAATCGCTTCACGGGCATTATTAACCAGATTGATCAGAACCTGCTTGAGTTCATTGGGATAGACCGAGACTTCGGTGGCCGGATCAATCTCCCTCTCCACAGCAATTTTTTGACGTGTTAACAAAGGGCCCAAGAGGGCTTCAACATCGTTGATCAACGTATTGATATTGACCGGGATCCGATTACGGTCTTGTTTGAAAAAATTACGAAAATCATCGATCGTCTGAGACATGTATTCAATTTGTGCTTCGGCAATCTCGATGACTTTTGCCGATTCACCTGTCCCTGCCAACGAACAGCTCAAATTTAATCGTGTCATGGAGAGCCCCAGGATATTGAGCGGTTGGCGCCATTGATGGGCAATCGATTCGAGCATCGAGCCGATCTCCGCCATTTTGGCTTGCTGCATCAGCAGTTTTTCCTGTTTCCGATTTTTCTCAACCGCCTTTTCAATCTCCTCTTGGAGCCGTTGATTAAAAGTTTCGAGTTCACCGGTACGTTGACGTACCAGTACGTCAAGGCGGTGATTTTTATAGGCAATCAAGATAAACAGCACCACGATAAATCCGATGATTCCCCAGACAAGACGGTAATTAATCGGATCACTGCGTTCCATCAAAAGCCAATGTCCGTGAATCTCTTCGTATTCGGAGGGGGTTATAGAAGCCAAGACTTTATCAGAAATCGAGGCCAGCATTCCCCAGTCATTACGAAACGCAAATGCAAGTTCATATCGGTAGGGGGTCTCTCCGACCACCTTGAGATGCTTGAGATTATGGCGCTCAATGAGATGACTTACCACGCCCAGCCCTTCGATACACGCATAAGCCTCACCGGAAGCAACGCTCTGGAGCGCTTCGAGGGATGTATCCGCCATGACCGGAATAATTTTGGGATGATGGGAACGCAAAAACTCCTCGCTCGCATGCGAACGGACAACCGCCACTTTTTTTCCGATCAAATCATTCAAATCATTCACATACCCGACATTGGAGTTCGCTACGATCACGATCGACTGTTTTAAATAGGGGCGGCTAAATGCCAAATTCTCACGCCCCTTAGGGGTAATAGCTGCACACGAGAGCATATCAAGCTCTCTGTTCTGGACAGAGCGGATCGAATCGCTCCAGAGTCTTCGACTGTAATCGATTTCAAAATGAACCCCCAACCGTTTTTCAAGAAGGCTCAGATACGATGCGCTGACCCCGGAATGTCTCCCTTTTTCATCAACCGATTCAATAGGAGGCCAATTTTGATCTATTCCGACCCGAATGACCGGATGCGTCTTCAGCCACCCTTTTTCTTTTTCACTCAACTGCAATGTATTGTGTTTATAGATTAAGGGGTCAAACGAAGGAATCGATTGGACTACCTCCATCAGCCGATACCCTTGTGCGATCATCTCCAGACGTACCGGATCGATCGAACCAAATGCAGTATCGGGGCGAAATGCGAGCTCTTTAAGCACCTTTCCTTCATAGATCAATGCATCCAGAGATTTATGCTGCGGATTATATTCCCGATAAATCAGCTCCGCCGTCTCTTCGATATGATCGAACGCCCAAAGCCATCCCCGCATCGACGCATCGTAAAAGGCTTCGGCCCTTTGAGGATGTTGGATCGTTTCTTTTTTCGTGGTAAATAAAATATCGCTGTAAAAATCAAATCCGTACTCTTTGGGATGAATCGCGTGTGTCTCTACCCCCGCTTTTTGGAGAATATAGGGCTCATTTGAGAGATATGCGACCATAGCGTCGGTTTCGCCCCGTGCCAGCGACATCGGGTCATAGGAATGCTTTTGGACCTTGAGATCGGATGCGTACAAACCGACACTTCGAAGCATCGCCTGCATCTCTGCCCCTTTGATCGTATCGCCGGTCAACATGACCCGTTTATGTTTTAAATCCTGAGCATGATTAATACGGGCATCTTTACGGGTAAGAAGCATCATCGGCGAGGATTGAAACGTTGCTGCCATCAAGACAAGCGGTGCACCCTTGATGTAATCGACAATCAGGGAAGAGCGTCCCACGCCATACTGTGCTTTGCCTTCCATCACCGCATCAAAAGGATCTCGTTGATTACGGCCATCGAGGATGGTAACATCCACGCCCGCATCCCGATAGTACCCCTTCTTTTGCGCGACGTAATACCCGGCAAACTGAAACTGATGAAGCCATGGAAGCTGTAATGTCACCGACTCTTTCGACCATGCGACACTCATCAAAAAAAGGGATAAAAGGAGCATCTTTTTCATGGCAAAGAGTGTATCCAAAGAATTATATTTTCATACTTAGAACGGCTTATGCTCCTTTTCGCTAAAATCGCATCAATTACACTTGTATAAGGTTTCTATTATGTCGGTTAAAAATATTCTTCTTGAAACGATTTCCAAACGCCCCCTTATTATTGATGGTGCCATGGGAACCCAGCTTCAGGAGCGTGCCGACAAAATACCCGAGGCTGCTTGGGAAGGTTTAGAGGGGTGTAACGAGCTCCTCAACGTCACCTGCCCGGAGGTAATGAGCGATATTTTCCACGCTTACCTCACCGCCGGGGCCGATCTGATCACGACCAACACTTTCGGCTCTTTTAGCTGGGTTTTGGAGGAATACGGGATCGGAAGACGCGCCTATGAACTCTCCCGTGCAGGTGCGGCCGTGTGCAAAGCGGAGTGTGAGAAATTTACAACCGCGGAACATCCCCGCTTTGTCCTCGGTTCCATCGGGCCGGGAACCAAACTCCCCTCACTCGGACACATCCATTACGATGAGATGTTTACGGGGTACCTCGAATGCTGCCTCGGTCTGATCGACGGCGGATGCGATATTTTCCTCTTAGAGACCTGCCAAGACCCCCTTCAGATCAAAGCGGCGCTCCATGCCTGCGAAGCAGCCAACCGCGAACGGGAGACATCTTTGCCCATCATGGTCTCCGTCACCATCGAACTCGCCGGATCTATGCTCATCGGGACCGATGCGGCAACCATTGCGACGATTTTGGAGCCCTTCGACATTATCAGTCTGGGATTCAACTGCGGAACAGGACCGGAACAATACGGTAAACACGTTCGTACCCTATCTGAGGTATGGGGCAAACCGATCTCGGTTCATGCCAATGCGGGGCTCCCTCAAAATCGCGGCGGCTACTCGTATTATCCGATGGGACCCGATGAGTTTGCCCAGCTTCAATGTGACTTTTTAAACTACGACGGGGTAAGTTTCCTCGGCGGGTGCTGCGGAACGACCCCGCAACACATCCGCGCGTTAGTGAACAAAGTCTCCACCATCACCCCAAAAAAGCCGACCGGAGCTACCCCCCCTTCCATTGCATCCCTTTTTAACACCGTCGAGCTGATCCAGCAACCCTCACCGCTCCTCATCGGGGAACGCTCCAACTCGACAGGATCAAAAGCCTTTCGTGAACTCATCATCGCGAGTGACTACGAGGGGACCCTCAGTGTCGGACAAGCCCAAGTGCGTGACGGCGCCCATTGTCTCGATGTCAACGTTGAGTTCGCGGGGCGTGACGGTGCGGTCGATATGGCGCACGTCATGAGGCTCTATAACCAAAAAATCCCTCTCCCTCTTATGCCTGATGCCACGCGGGTTAACACGATGGAAGAGGCGCTCAAATGCATCGGCGGCAAACCGGTCATCAACTCCGTAAACCTCGAAGACGGAGAAGAGCGGCTCGATGCCATCTGTTCCCTCGCCAAAAAATTCGGAACGGCGCTCGTGTGTCTCGTGATCGACGAGAAAGGGATGGCAAAAACGACGGCGGATAAAATGCGGATTGCGGATCGCATCTATGATCTGTGTGTCAACCGCCACGGTATCGATCCTCGCAATCTGATGTTCGATATGCTCACCTTTACGGTGGGGAGCGGCGATGTAGAGTATCGTGATGCCGCCATCCAAACGCTCGAAGCGATTCGTCAGCTTCATGCTAAGTATCCGAATGTCGGTTCAACCCTAGGACTTTCCAATATCTCTTTCGGGCTCAGCATGAATGCCCGTGTCTTTTTGAACAGTGTCTTTTTGCACCACTGTATTGAAGCAGGTATGACCTCAGTCATCATCAACGTCAAACATATCGTGCCGCTTGCCAAAATGTCTGAAGAGGATCGCGCCATCTGTGAAGAGTTACTCTTTACTCCGGATGATCAGTCCCTCTTTAAATTTATCGAGCATTTCAGCGATAAAACCATCGACAATAGCAAAAATGATGAAGCGTATGAAGCCCTCAGCGATGAGGAAAAAATTGCCCAACTCCTCCTCGATGGAGACAAAGAGCGGATGATCCCTTTGGTAGAAAAAGCACGTCACACTATCAATCCCGACCGTATCGTCAATGAGATCCTCATCGATGCGATGAAAGTGGTCGGTGAGCTTTTCGGATCGGGGAAAATGCAGTTGCCGTTTGTATTGCAGAGTGCCGAGACGATGAAAACGACCGTCGATTATCTCAACCCCTACCTCTCCAAACAGGAAAAAGATACCGATACGACCCTCGTGATCGGCACCGTCAAAGGGGATGTTCATGACGTAGGGAAAAATCTCGTCGATATCATCCTCTCCAATAACGGATTCAAGGTGATCAATATCGGGATCAAAACCGAACTCGAAGAGTATCTCGATGTTATGAAAGCCCAAGATATCCACGCCATCGGGATGAGCGGACTCCTCGTAAAATCGACCCAAGTAATGAAAGACAACTTGGAGAGCATGGCAAGTATGGGAATCACAATTCCGGTACTGTTAGGGGGGGCGGCACTCACCCGCAGTTTCGTGGACGATTTCTGCCGACCTATCTACAACGGAGCGATTTTTTACTGCCGTGACGCGTTTGACGGGGTTATCGCGATGAGTCGGATTGAAAAATACAACACCGATCCAAGCGTCGGACTCGATACCCGCCTAGGCGGCGATATGGTTGAACGTGCCGTCAAAGAGGTGATCGACGTTGTTATCCCTCCGTATCATGAACTAAAAATGCCGAGTGAAGTCAGAATTCCAACCCCTCCGTTTTGGGGTCGGCGGGTATTGCGTAAAGAACAGCTCGATTTTGACATGGTGTGTGGCTGGATCAATAAACGAAGTCTCTTTAAAATGCACTGGGGATACAAACGCGCCGGTATGTCAGTAGAAGAGTATAAAAAACTTCTAGAGACAAAAGTCTATCCCGCATTCGAGCGAATCAAACGTGAAATTGTGAAACGGGGGTTGTTTGATCCTACCGTGATCTACGGATACTATCCTGTCCGAAGCAGCGATCAGGAACTCCTCATTTTCGATGAGAGCTGCGGATGGAATGTCGATGAAAATGCCAATCGTGAACCGCTGGATGATGTGATCGGAAATGCTGCGTACGTTTTTGAATTTCCACGCCAACGCAAATCCCCTCACCGTGCTTTGAGTGATTTTTTTGCCCGCACGAGAGATGATGTATTGCCGCTAACCTGTGTTAGCGTTGGGGACAAATTCAGCGAGTATGAAAAAGAGCTTTACGCCGCTTCCCAGTACTTGGAATACAACATGGTTCACGGTTTTGGTGTTGAACTGGCCGAAGCGTTAGCCGAAGTGGCACATAAACAAATCCGACTTGATCTGAACATCGCACAGGATGATGAAGGGTTTAGCTTGCGCGATGTCCGTCTCAACCGTTACGCGGGGGCACGATACAGTTTCGGCTACCCTGCATGTCCTGATTTGGAGCAAAGCCGTATCATCTTTGATCTGCTTCGTCCCGAAGAGTTCGGTATTACCCTCTCCGAGACGTTTCAAATCCATCCGGAGCAAAGTACGACCGCGCTCGTTGTCCATCACAAAGAAGCGACGTATTACAATATCTGAAAAATCGCAAGCGATTTTGAGCTCTCTACTAAAGAGAACTCAGCGTTAGCGTAGCTAATCGGGGCTTTGCTCCGATAGCGTTTTACTCAAATATTCTTCCCCCACACCTTCTCAATCCATTCCCCCATCTTCGCTTCATACCCGCTCTTTTTAAACTCAACAAATTTGAGGGGTTTAGAGAGGTACTTCTGTTCTACCCATCCGCCGAAGTCATGCGGATACAAATACCCTTTATGCTGTTGGCGTAAATGTTCGGGAATATCGAGGATCACCCCGTTTTTCACTGTACTCTGCGCCGCATTGATTGCGTTATAGGCTGTATTGGATTTGGGAGAGGCGCACAGATAAATCACTGCCTGGGCAAGGATAATCCGTGCTTCGGGATAACCGATCTGCTTTACACTCATCATCGCCGATGTCGTCAAGGTCAATGCTTGCGGGTTAGCATTACCCACATCTTCAGAGGATAGGATCACCAGTCGTCGAGCGATAAATTCAGGAGGCTCTCCCCCCTCGATAAGGCGGGCGAGATAATAAATCGCCGCATCGGGATCCGAGCCTCGGATACTTTTGATGAGGGCGGAAGCGAGATCGTAATGAACCCCAGCTTCCGAACTTCCCAGAGATTGCGCCGCGGGGCGGAGCGATTTGAGCAGTTCTAGTGTAATCGGTTTGTTGAGCGCCGAAGTGACTTCGAGAAGTTTGAGCATCGCCCTCGCATCTCCCCCCGAACTGGCGATCAGATATTCTCGTGCATCATCGTCCATCTCTATAGCCGTTCGGACTAACAAATCGTCTAACGCTTCATGCGTGATCGAATGGAGTTCAAACAGCAATGAGCGTGAACGCATCGCCGCAGTTAGGCTGAAATAAGGGTTTTCCGTCGATGCACCGATCACTAACACACTGTTTTTTTCCATAACGGGGAGTAACACCTCTTGCTGGTTTTTTGCCAGACGGTGCACTTCGTCGATAAAAATAAGGGGCTTGGTCAGAGAGCCTTCATATTGGTCGAAAATTTTACGAAGCTGTTCAATTTTCAGTGAGGTAGCATTGAACTCATAAAAAGGGAAATCCATCACATCGGCGATGATTCGGGCAAGGGTTGTTTTTCCGCAGCCGGGAGGGCCGTAAAAAAAGGAGTGGGTGAGAGCACCCCCCTCACACAAAGAGCGAAGAGGAGCATCCGAAGAACACAGGTGAGGCTGTCCAACAACATCATCAAACGTTTTAGGACGAAGCAGATAAGTAAAGTCTGCCACCTTTAACCTGCAATAACCTTGATAATCACTTCCCGCGCTTGGCGGGGACCGTCAAACTCACCGAAGAAAACCCCTTGCCATTTTCCGAACATCGGACGCCCTTCATGTACCGGAATACTCACCGACGCTCCCATGCGGGAGGATTTGAGATGTGCTGCGGCATTACTTCCGACATGCGAATACTTGGCATCGCTGGGGATGACGGTTGAAAGGGCGGAGAGTAAATCGCGGCGAAGATTCTGGTCGGCATTTTCAAACAAAAAAACACTTCCGGTCGTATGGGGGGTAAAAACGACACAAATCCCTTCTTTGACACCCGAAGTAATTACCGCTTCTTTCACTTCGGCACTGATGTCCATCAGCTGTGTTTTATGACTGGTGGGGAATGTGAGGATTTTCATTTTTTGCCGCCTTTTGCAAATTTAGTGTCAGGTTTGTATTTATTGGTACTGAAAGGTTCATTGGAAGGATTTGGCTTGAGCTTTGCCTTATCTTTCACAAACGTCTTTTTCACCGGTTTGGATTCCGATTTTTCGACAGCTCTCGGAGCTTTCGGCTGAGATTTTTGTTTTTGCTTCTCCGCTTTTTCCACCGCATCTAAAAATTCTCGCAAAGAGGAGTATTCACTTCTCTCTAAAAACCGCACTTTTCCCGTTGGGAGATTATTAAGTTCAATCCCTCCGAAACTAAGCCGTTTCAAATCCACGATTTCGGCACCGAAATGGGCAAAGAAACGACGAAGTTCACGGTTTTGCCCCTCTCCGATGGCTACTTTAAGTATCGAATAATCCCCCTGGTCTTTTTGTACCTGATAGGCATAAAAAGGGGCGAAACTCATCGGACCCGCATCGGCGTGCTCATGGGCACCGGCACTGGCGTCTTCGAGCTCAAGCCCTTCACCCATGGCAATTTTCATCCCCTCGGTAACGGGACCTTTGATTTTGATCTTGTAAACCCGTTCCATTTTCGACGTCATCAGCGCCGTAGCCACCCGTGACGCATCGGTCAGAAGCAATAGCCCTTCCGAGGCAAAGTCAAGCCGCCCGACCGGGATATAATGGCGATATTGCTTTGCCAAAGAATCGTAAATCGTACGCCGCCCTTGAGGGTCCTTTTTGGTCACCAGTTCGCCGCGCGGTTTGTTATACACAATCACGGTGAATTGATCGTTCGGAACAATTTTATTCCCGCTTATCATGACATTGGCATGACGTTCATCCACCTGTGTTGCAGGATTGGTTTCGATTTCCCCATCGATACGGACGTATCCGTCCTGAATCGCCTGATCAGCTTCGCGACGGGAATAGGTCGAGTAGTGGGCAATAAATTTGTTAAGTCGCATCATGAGATACCTGCTTCCACGAGAGTATGAAGATGCAGTGCACCTTGTATAACGCCGGTGGGATCGGTGACCACCAGCAACTGAATTTTTTTGGTTTCGATCAGTACCAGTGCATCACTGGCGAGCATCGCCGCATCGTTAATCACGAGAGGATTTTTAGTTGCGTAAGCCTTCGCAGACGTATCCAGCGAAAACGACTCATTCATCAGAGCGCGACGGATATCTCCGTCACTGAGAAGCCCGGAGAGCTTCCCTTCCCCATCGGTCAGCATTACCGTTCCCAGACGCCCTTCGCTGAGTTTCAAAATCGCCTCTTTGAGCGGCGTATTCTCATCCACGATCGGGAGATTTTCGGTGCGCATCAAATCGCTCACTTTGACAAACAACCGTTTTCCTAACGCTCCGCCGGGGTGAAAAGAGGCAAAATCCTCTTTTTGGAAATTGCGTGCTCTCATCAAACACACCGCCAATGCATCCCCCATCGCAAGGGTTAAGGTCGTCGAAGAGGTAGGGGCGATATCAAGCGGGCATGCTTCGGCAGAGACGTTGATGTTGATCACCTCATCGCTGTAGCGTCCGAGCGTCGAGGCGGCATTTCGGGTCATTCCGATCAATGGGATATCAAACCGTTTGATATGGGGGAGGATGGAACTGAGCTCCGGACTTTCGCCGCTGTAGCTGATGGCCAGTACCGCGTCCTCTTTGCCGATCATCCCCAAATCCCCGTGCAATGCTTCGGTCGGATGGAGGAAAAAACTGGGTGTCCCCGTAGAGGCAAACGTTGCGGCGATTTTGGCTCCGATCAGCCCCGATTTTCCAACCCCTGTGATCACCAACTTACCACGGCACGCAAGAATAATCTCTACCGCACGGACGATTTCCGCTCCGAGTCGTTCGGAGCCCTCGCGAAGTGCTTGTGCTTCGATTTCAAGTGTGTTTTTGGCTATTGCGATATAATCGTTGTTCATAAATATAATTATAGCCGAAATGGACTTTATCCATGCAAAACCTTTACCAAGAAGTAAACACTCTGGATCATCGAGCTGTAGAAAAATTTGCTCTCAGTGAAGCAATCATGATGGAACACGCTGCCTTGTCAATGGCGCAATGGATTCAAGCGCGTTTTGAGCGAAACACTTCCATTCTCATCGTCTGCGGCAGTGGAAACAACGGTGCGGACGGACGGATTCTCGCACGACAACTCGAGGGAGACTACCGTATCTCCTTCGATCATCAGAGCGATCTCCACTATGATGTCATCGTTGATGCCCTCTTTGGCAGCGGTCTTAACCGTCCTCTCGATTCTGCAACCCGTGCATTGCTGGATATTCTGAATGCTTCCGACGCCTTTAAAATAGCCTGCGATGTCCCAACCGGTCTGTTTGCAGACGGAACGCTCGATCCCCATGCGTTTAAAGCGGATCTCACCATCACCATGGGAGCCCTTAAGCGGAGCCTCTTCAGCGATACGGCCAAAGAGTACGTGGGAAAGATTCACGTGGCCAATCTTGGAATTTCACGTTCACGCTATGAGATACCCTCCCCATGGCAGCTACTCGATCCCTCCGATCTCTCCCTGCCGATGCGCACTCAAACTTCTACCCACAAAGGGAGTTACGGACATTTGGCACTTGTATGCGGCGAGAAAATCGGGGCTTCCGTTATTGCCGGTTCTGCCGCCCTGCGTTTTGGTACGGGTCTTGTAACACTTCTGAGCAACGAAAACGTTCATATCCCGTATGATCTAATGCAAAGCCATTCTCTTCCCTCAACATCCACCGCTATTGCATTGGGGATGGGTCTGGGATCAGAATTTTGTGACGATGAACTCACCTGTTTGCTCGACAATACCCTCCCGCTGGTTCTCGATGCCGATATCTTTTATCATCCGATGTTTCTGAAACTCCTCCATCGCGGTGGGGTTGTCCTCACCCCCCATCCCAAAGAGTTCACCCAAATTTTACGTATCTGCGGCATCGCCGACATCACCATCCAAACCCTGCAAAACGACCGGTTTCGCTATGTAGAGCAATTTTGTACCGCATTCCCGAATGCCATATTGCTCCTCAAAGGGGCCAATGTCATTATTGGTCAGTATGAACGCTATTTTATCAACCCTCACGGTACGGCCGCGCTCGCAAAAGGGGGAAGCGGGGATGTACTCAGCGGGCTGATCGGCGCATTGCTTGCCCAAGGTTATACACCGCTGGATGCAGCACTCCAAAGCTCTCTTGCCCATACCCTTGCAGCGCAAAAATTTGATAAAAATAACTACGCGCTAACCCCGTTTGATCTTATAGAAAGAATATCTGCTTTATGAAAAAAATCGTTGCCCTCTTCAGCGGCGAGGGGACCAACCTCGCCAACCTAATCGAAAAGATTCATCTTAAACACGGTGCCATTGTTTGTGCCATTACCAACAACCCAAATGCCGGAGGAATAGCCAAAGCACGTGCAGCCGGCATTCCGGTGGAAATTTTAGATCACCGTGAATACGAGAGCCGTGAGGCTTATGATACCGCCCTCGTTGATCTGATACGCGAATACAATCCCGATCTGGTGGTTTTATGCGGATTTATGCGGATCCTCACCCCTGTTTTCACCTCTAACATCCGTTCCATCAATCTCCACCCCTCACTTCTCCCGGCATTCAAGGGGGCCAGGGCTATCGAGCGGAGTTTTGAGAGTGACGAAAAAGTTTGCGGCGTCAGCGTCCACTGGGTCACGGATGAACTTGACGGGGGAGAAATCATTATGCAAAAAAGTTTTTGTAAAAGCGATGAGGAAACACTGGAAAGTTTTACGCTAAAAATCCGTGCAATCGAGCATGAAATTTTACCCCTCAGTGTTATGAGTCTTCTCAAAGAATCCTAACAGAATCGTTATGTTATAAACCCAAGAACAATCTCCCAAGGAGTCAATTTTATGCACACATTACAAATCGGAAAATATACCCTCGGCAGCCGTCTTATCGTCGGAAGCGGCAAATACGACTCTTTTGAAACGACCAAAGCCGCCACGTTGGCAAGCGGTTCAGAACTTATCACCGTCGCCGTCCGCCGTCTCAATATTACCAATCCGAATGAACCGAACCTTCGCGATACTTTTGCAGGAACGAACGTCAAATTTTTGCCAAATTCGGCAGGATGTACAACGGCCGAAGAGGCAATCACCCTTTTCCGCCTCACCCGCGAAGCGACGGGGATCGATCTGATCAAACTCGAAGTAATCGGCGATACCCAAAAAACCCTCTACCCCGATGTATTAGAGACGATCAAAGCGTGTGAAGTGTTAGCGCGTGATGGTTTTACGATTATGGCCTACACCTCAGATGATCCGATCATGGCACGCCGTCTCGAAGATGCGGGTGCTCACGCGATCATGCCTCTCGCAGCCCCTATCGGTTCAGGTCTCGGGGTTCAAAACAAATATAACATCGTATTTGTACGTGAAGCGGTAAAGGTGCCTATTATCGTCGATGCGGGGATCGGATGTGCCAGTGATGCAGCGTTAGCGATGGAGTTGGGTGCTGATGGTGTTTTGACAAACACAGCGATAGCACAAGCGCAAAATCCGATGTTGATGGCGGAAGCGATGAAAAATGCAGTAATCGCTGGAAGACTCAGTTATTTAGCAGGACGAATTCCAAAACGTCCTTATGCGACGGCAAGTTCTCCCGTAGACGGAATGATCCAGTTTTAATACCTTCGATACTTTTCTTTTCATAGAAAAGTATCAAAAAAACTTTCTACTTTTCTGTTTAGCCGAAAAGTAGCAAAAGAGCATACTGTGATCCAAGAACGCTCGCTCCTCTCGGCACTACTGCCAACGGAGCGGCTCAAGGTAATGGATCACAGAGATTTTAAAAACAATAATGCCCTCACACCACACCAAGAGCAAGGTCGCGTGCCGAAGGGCAAAAGCGTACCGCCAGCGTTCTGGTGTGAGGGCGCTTTTCTTTTGCGTACTTTTCTTTTCTAAAAAGAAAAGTACATATCAAGCCTCTATGTAGTCCAAATCCTCATGAAACGTCTCACGGGTAAAATACAGCGCCACTAGAGCAATCGTAAACACAACCGATCCCACAACTGCGGCGGAACCCAAAACCCCCATACTCTCTTTTAAAAGCATAAAACTCGATGTAATCGGAACGACCGAACCGCGTACGAAATTCGGTACCGTCGTTGCGACGGTCGCGCGGATATTCGTTCCGAACTGCTCCGCCGCCATCGTGATAAAGAGCGCCCAATAACCGCAGAACACACCCAACAAAAATACGGCGATATAAAACGATTGTGCACTTGCACCCGATAGAGTGAAATAATAGAGAACGCTTGCCACCGAAAAAGCCATGAAAATCGTATAAGCACGCTTACGGCTTTGCATCTGTTGTGACAAATATCCGCTGGCTAAATCCCCGACCGACAGACCGATATAGGTGTACATCAATGCTTGACCCGCAGTTACTTCCCCGCTAATCTCTAGCGCTTTGGCAAACTCAGGGGAGAACATCACCAAAATCCCGACGACATACCACAACGGCATCCCGATCACGATTGCTTTGATGTATTTGGTAAAGAGTTTTTTATGACTAAAGAGGGCAAAGAAATGACCCCTCTTAATATCATCACTGACATGGTGTTGAAACATCTCCGATTCTCTAACCCGAAATCGAAGAACCAACAGTAAAAATCCTAAAACTCCGCCAAAGATATACGCATTTCTCCATGCAAAATTCTCTGCCACGATGTTTGCGGCAACCACGCCCAGAACACCGAACGCGGCAATCGTCATTACCCCATATCCTCTCAGCTCTTTAGGTAGGATTTCGGCAACGAGTGTCACCCCTGCCCCCAACTCTCCCGCCAAACCGATACCGGCTATAAATCTCAGCAGCGCATACTGCTCGACATTGGTGACAAATGCATTTAACGTGTTTGCGACCGAATAGAGGATAATAGAAGCAAAAAGAACCGATAATCGCCCTTTTTTATCCCCCAAAATCCCCCACAGTATCCCACCGATAAGCATCCCCGCCATTTGAGCGTTGAGGATAATCGACCCCCACAGAGTAATCCCCTCTTTATCGAGTCCCAACTCAGTCAAACTCTCGACACGTACAACACCAAATAAAATCAGATCGTATATATCAACAAAATACCCCATCGCAATAACGATAACGGGGAGTGTCAAAACTTGACGTAATGTATTCATTCTCACCTCTTCTCTCATTAGAATTCAATGAATCCCATCAAATTCAGCATCACCATAAAAAGGGCTACCGGAGCGATAAATCGGACGCTAAAACGCCAAATCGGATAAAACCATCCCATATCCCTTTGGAGAACCGAAGCAACCCGCTCTTTTTCGATGACATGACCGACAAATACCGCCATAACCAGCCCTGCAAACGGCAAGAAGACATTAGACGTCAGATAATCCGACCAATCAAAGAAACTTTTCCCGCCCCACGTTAAATAGGCCGATGTTTCCGCACTGAGTGAAAAAATTGCGACAATCCCAAACAGGTAAAAGAATGTCCCCATAGTAATAGCCGCTTTGGTTCGGCTCATGTCCCATCGGTCGATCAGGTACTGTACCATCGGCTCAACGAGTGAAACCGCCGAAGTAAGCCCTGCAAACGCGAGTGCCATGAAAAAGAGGACGGCCAATACATTTCCAACCACCCCCATCGCATGAAAAACAGCCGGTAAAGAGATAAAGACGAGCCCAGGTCCCTTCGCCGGTTCCGCACCGTATTGGAATAAAAAGGTAAAAAGTACCAATCCAGCCGCCAAAGCGATCAGCGTATCAGTAACGATGACAAAAATAGAGGCACGGACAAGATTACTCTCTTTCAGCAACGAGGCGGAATAAATCATGATCGCTCCCATCCCTAGAGAAAGGGTAAAAAATGCATGCCCAACCGCTACCGCAAACGCTTCAGAGGTGAGTTTACTCCAATCAGGATTAAACATATAGCTCACCGCTTTTGGGAAACTCTCCATACCCATTGCATACACCAGCATCCCGGCAATAATCATAATAAGCGATGGCATGAGCACAAGATTGAATTTTTCAATCCCCCCCTTGATCCCACGAATCAATACAGCTGTCGTAATCATAAAGGCGAGTGTATGGAAAAATATTTGTGTTCCGACCCCCTGAGTCATAAGATTGTTATAAATCCCTTCCGCCTCAGGTATGGTTGCAGGAAGAGTTCCGAAAGAGAGGGTGATATAGTAAAAAATCCACCCAATAACCACTGAATAATAAAACATAACCAGTGTTCCGGACAATCCCATAAATCCGGCGTATTTCCATCTCTCCTTGTGACGCGGAGCCAAATCTTCAAACGCCCCCACACCATCTCGACGTCCCAAATACCCGATCAGCATCTCAGCTATCATCACTGAAAAACCGACCAACACAACCGTCAACAAATAGACCAGAACAAATGCACCACCGCCGTATTCACCTGTTATATAGGGGAATTTCCATATATTTCCTAATCCTACCGCCGAACCTGCGGCGGCCATCAAAAATCCCCACCGGCTAAAATGTGCTATTTTCATTCTATTCCTTCATCCACTTCTTATCGAATCATTAGCAAAATTGATTCCTTATTTTATGAATTATAGCAAAATCACAATGACTATTGACATTTCATAGATTTTCAACTATAATTTCGCCTCACTAATTAGCTCACTCGGGTTTGATTAGATGAAGGTCGGGGCGTAGCTCAGTCTGGTTAGAGTACTTGGTTTGGGACCAAGGGGCCGGAGGTTCGAGTCCTCTCGCCCCGACCATGTTTTTTTCTTTTGTATCATTTCAAACAGATTCTT
>Ga0208863_1001128_pt1 | contig 18590 bp, 22 predicted proteins | sample RifOxyD3_FD_184040 | JGI IMG/M metagenome (GOLD analysis project Ga0208863, IMG submission 184040) | Soil microbial communities from Rifle, Colorado - Rifle Oxygen_injection D3 (SPAdes) | ecosystem: Environmental > Terrestrial > Deep subsurface > Rock core/Sediment | place: Rifle, Colorado...
TAAGCAGACCTGTTCTGGTTGTTGCACCCACCAATGTAAACCTCGGCAGATCCATCTTCACAGATCTGGCCCCAGGTCCTTGACCGATCACCAGATCAAGTTGAAAATCCTCCATGGCCGGATAGAGAATCTCCTCGACCACATGGTTTAAACGATGGATCTCATCAATAAACAGAACGTCGCCGGCCTGCAGACTGGTAAGAATAGCGGCAAGATCGCCGGATTTTTCAATAACCGGGCCTGATGTAACCTTGATATTGGCCTGCATCTCCTGGGCAATTATATAGGCAAGAGTAGTCTTGCCGAGACCCGGAAAGCCGTGAAAAAGAATATGGTCGAGAGACTCACCCCTGCCCTTGGCTGCCTTGATGGCGATATCCAGGTTTTTCTTAACCTGCTCCTGACCGACGTACTGATCAAGACTCTTGGGTCGCAGAGTAAAATCAGCCCGCTGATCTTCCCCTTTAGCTACAGTGCTGACAATTCTTTCTTCGTGTTTCACGCAAGCGACCTCAAGGCATAACGCAACAACTCTTCAAGAGACATGGCTTTATACACCTCATCCGTATTTTGGCGGCGCACGGCCAGCACAGCCTCCCGAGCCCGCAGCGGTGTATATCCAAGATTAGTCAGGGCAGAAATTACATCTGCGCTGAAGGGGTCTTCCGGATCGACCCGGCGGAGCGAGGCCACAACTGCGCCACCGTCATTCCCGACCGATAGCTTCTGCACCTTGTCCTTTAATTCAAGGCAGAGCCGCTCAGCTGTTTTTTTGCCGATACCCGGCAATTTGGTCAATCGATAGACATCCTCGGCCATGAGTGTCCGGCAGAGTTCAGCAGGCTCAATCCCGGCCAGAATTGTCAGCGCAAGCTTAGGGCCAATCCCTGATACACTGGTAAGCAGGAGGAACATCTCCTTCTCATCAAGTTCGAGAAAGCCGAAAAGAATAATCGCATCTTCACGGACATGGGTATGGATATGCAAAAATACAGGATGACCAAGATCAGGCAAACGTTCGAAGTTCGAAGCAGAAAAATAGACCTCATAGCCGACGCCGCCCACATCGACGACCAGCCTATCCCTGGATTTGGCAACCAACTCACCCCGCAGACAGGCAATCATGCTGACCTCCTCTTGTTATTACCTCAAGTAATGAGGTTGAGGTATTCAGACGGTTAGATCATCTCAGCGCAGATGATTAGCAGCGCAGAGCGCCACGGCCAGGGCATCGGCGGCGTCCTGACTGGGTGCGGCCGAGAGAGCGAGCAGAACCTTCACCATATGCTGAACCTGATCCTTGCCGGCATTGCCGTATCCGGCCACAGCCTGTTTGACGGATCTGGGTGAATATTCATGAACCGCCAGACCGCTATTAAGGGCCGCCAGAATAATTACGCCGCGAGCCTGCCCTAATTTCAAAGCCGAGCGTGGATTAATCGAAAAAAAAACATCCTCAACCGCTGCAACTTCGGGTCGGTGCTGAATAATTACCTCGCTGACCCCGTCATGGATCTCCTTGAGCCGATCAATAAATGTCCTCTTAGGCGAGACCCTGACCACCCCACAGGCTACGAACGTCAACCGACTGCCAACCTTATCGACCACCCCATACCCCGTGGCTCGCGATCCGGGATCAAGCCCCAGTATCCTGATATTACCTTCCTTAATCTGCAAAGGAAACCTCTAGGAATACACCTCCGCAATCTCTTCGGGAATATCGACGATTTGGTAGGTTGGGTAGAGCCCCGCGAAACCCAACTGGTCTAGCACCAACCTGCCGATTAAATAACCATCTGGCAACATTCGTAAATGTTGGGTTTCGTTCCTCTACCCAACCTACCAAAAAAACAAAGTTACATGGTACTAGGATATCGCCTCCATGATCTCCTCAGGAATATCAAAGTTCGCATAGACGTTTTGCACATCGTCGAAATCCTCAAGATTTTCAAGCAGTTTCATCAGTTGTTTTGCGACCTTCTCTTCGTTAATCGGCGTAACAGTCTTAGGAATTTTGGAGACCTGGGCTTCAAGGAAAACAATTCCGGCACTAGTGAGTCCTTCGCGGACCTGCTCAAACGCCTCAGTAGTGGTAATCACCTGGAACTCATTATCCTCCTCCACCACATCGTCGGCACCGAGATCCAGAGCAAGCTCCATCAGCTTCTCCTCCGTGGTTGTCTTTTTATCGACCTGGATCAGGCCTTTTTTCTCAAACATCCAGGAGACGCAACCGGATTCGCCGAGATTGCCGCCGCTCTTGCTGAAGAAATGCCTGATCTCAGCAACGGAGCGATTTTTATTGTCGGTCATGCAGTCAACCAGCACCGCAACCCCGCCAGGCCCGTAACCCTCATAGGTGATCTCCTCATAGATTACCCCCTCAAGTTCGCCGGTCCCTTTTTTAATCGCCCGATCAATATTTTCCTTAGGCATATTTTCAGCCTTGGCGGCCAGAACCGCTGTACGCAAACGCGGATTACCGGTCTGATCACCGCCGCCCATCCGGGCTGCAACAATAATCTCCTTGATTATTCTGGTGAAGATCCTGCCACGTTTGGCATCGATCGCCCCTTTCTTTCTTTTGATTGTACTCCACTTGGAATGACCTGACACAACTACCCTCCATTGCTGTTATTATTCAATATTGACGAAGTAAACGCTTACGCCACAGACGTTTCTTGAGCAAACTTGCTTATTCAGGCTCACCGGTCCGGGAGCCGATATAATCTATACCGAGAACGAAAACCTCCCGGCTCTCCTTCCGGGAGCTTTGCGGTTTTACAATCTTGGCGACGCGAAAATCACGTCTGACCGCATCGAAAAAATCCTTAAAGCCCTCACCCTCAAAAACCTTGCAATAGTAATTTCCACCACTCTTTAACAACTCGACTGCGACAGCATGAGTCTGGATGGATAGAGCTAGCGAACGTTGTTGATCCGCCCATTTGCTGCTCGTGGTCCGCGGTGCTATATCGCTCAGCACGATATCAAAACGCGATTGTATGGCCTTGATCAGGGTTATGGTCTCCGGCATCATTATGTCGGCGCAGATAAATCGAATAGCCGATCCGGCAGATGAAGCCGGCCTGCCAATCATAACATCAGTCAGGTCAACCCCGACCACCTGGCCGGATGCGCCAACTATCCCGGCGGCGTACATGGACCAACTGCCGGGCTGACAACCGAGATCAAGTACCTTATTGCCTTTTTTGAGAATGCCGTATTTCTTCTGGACTTCTTCCAGTTTATAGACGGAGCGGGCAGGATAGTTATCCTGCTTAGCCATTTTAAAATAGTGATCCTGAACTTTTTTCAATCTCTCCGCCAAGGGTTCCGTTGGTTGCAAACCTGAAAAATTTATACTGTAACCTGTTGAAAAAACGTTTACGGATACGAAATGCTCTGTCTTTTTTTGAGTTGATCACTTTTAGCTTATTTAGAGCTTGTTTACAAGTGAAATCACTTAGTCTTACAAGCGGCTTACAGGCTTTTAAACGTTATCATTCACTTCATTTTTTTCTAAGTTATCCCTCACGCCTTGACGCATGCCAAACTTGTGGCTACAATAGCCTCATAATAAAGGAGACCAACAATGCAAACCGTGGGCATAAGGGAATTAAAAAATCGGCTAACCCATTATCTGGGCGAGGTAAAAAACGGCGAAAATGTGGTGGTGACCGACCGCGGAAAACCGGTGGCCATTTTGCACAGCTTGGAAAAAATCGAAGTAGATGCCGGAATTGATGAACATCTGGCCGTCCTGGCAGCCCAGGGCCACCTGACGCTCCCTAAAATAAAAGAGCCCCTTCCCTCCTCTTTCACCCCGGTGCACCTGGCAGGAGAACCTGTATCCGCAACCTTGATCAAGGATCGCCGATGATCTACTTCCTGGACAGCAGCGCCCTGGTAAAACGGTATGTTGCGGAGACAGGCACCGACCTGGTCACGACGCTTTTAGAAGATAAGGAGAAGCTCGCGGTTTCCTGGCTCGCCCTGCCGGAAACCCTGGCAGCCATAACCAGACGGGCAAAAGGTTCCGCCGTAAGCGATGCAGACCTGACACGGGTCAGAACTCAGTTTGCCCTGGACTGGCAAAAAATGTTGGTCATAGATGTCGCAGGGGCACCGCTAAACGGAGTCGAGACATTGATTGCCCGCCATGCCTTACGTGGAGCGGACAGCATCCACCTTGCGTCAGCGCTCTGGCTCGGGCAAGCGACTAAAACTCCTGTAATTTTTGTTGCGGCTGACACAGAGCTGCTCGCCGCCGCCAACGCCGAACGTTTAGAGACCATCAATCCTGCGACCGACAGCTTATCATGACAAGGAGAGAACCAGATGTCATCCCCTCAAAAAACCTCCTGCTGCAGTGGGGCGGAAAAAATTCCAGATCTTAAACCGCTTGGTGGCCCGGGCAATCTGACTTTCCTGCCCATGGCCAAGCCACCGGAAAAGGAAGACATCCCCTGCTGCGGCGCCCCCCAAGAACCACCGAGCAGTCCGCTGGAGCGGCCCGGCTACACGCTTTGCCATTTTGTCGAAGCCCTGGTCGATACACCGGCCGGTCCAGCACCCAGTGTCAACACAACCCTGACAAGAACCGACTTAATGGGCACCATCCGGGCCCGGATCGGCTTCCGTCGCAACCTCTACAAGATCGCGCCCGGCCTCTATGCTGTCGGCAAACCTGACGCACAATCAGTTGTTCTGGTCACAGCCAACTACAAGCTCACCTTCGACACTCTCCGCCATGAGTTAACCGGACTGAACCTCTGGCTTCTAGTCCTTGACACCAGGGGCATCAATGTCTGGTGCGCCGCCGGCAAAGGCACCTTTTCAACTGATGAGATCGCCAGACAGGTCAATCTGACCAGACTCGGCGAGGTTGTAAAACACCGGGAACTTATACTGCCTCAGCTTGCCGGACCCGGCGTGTCAGGCCATAAACTCAACAAACTTTGCGGATTCAAAGCTATCTGGGGGCCGATCAGGGCGTTAGATATCAGGGATTTTCTCAATAACGACAAGAAGGCTACCCATGAAATGCGCCAGGTCTCCTTTACCCTTAAAGAACGGCTGGTTCTGACTCCGGTCGAACTCTACCTGATCACCAAGCCCACCTTCTGGATTCTCCTAGCCCTCTTTCTTATCTCGGGCATTGGCCGGGAGATCTTTTCCTTAACAAGCCTCTGGCAGCGAGGCCTTCTGATTGCCGCGGCTTACCTGGGAGGCGTGGTTGGCGGGACCATTGCCGTCCCGGCTTTGCTGCCGGTGATTCCCTTCCGTGCCTTTGCCCTCAAGGGAGCTTTAACCGGCCTGATCAGCGGGGGCCTGATCGCCTGGCTCTGCCTGCCGATCGTCAACAATCTTGAAGCTCTTGCCATGCTGCTGTGCTCCGTAACCATAAGCTCCTACACCGCCATGAATTTTACCGGAGCTACGCCCTTCACCTCGCCCTCAGGAGTCGAAAAAGAGATGCGGCTGGCTATTCCGTCGCAAGCCCTTATTGCACTCGCTGCGGCCGCAACCTGGATAATCGCCGCCTTTGTCTAACAGGAGTACAACATGAAAGAGTTCAGATATCTCGAAAACGTCTCGACCCTGACCCTGAATCAGGATGCCTGTATCGGCTGCGGAATCTGTACAACCGTCTGCCCGCACGGCGTGTTCACGATCCAAGACCACAAGGCAGCCATCATCGACCTGAACGGCTGCATGGAGTGCGGGGCCTGCGCCGGCAATTGTCCCTCAGATGCCTTGCTTGTAACGCCGGGCGTCGGTTGTGCCGCCTACATCATCCAGGTGTGGATTAAAGGCAAGGATAAAGCTGCCTGCGGAGGTATTGAATGCTGCTGACAACTACTCAGGTTGTTGAGGCTGAGCAGTTACGCTTCAAGCAGCATCACCACTCCGACATGGCCGACAAAACCCCCCGGCCATTGTGCCGCCGGCCCAATACACCCTGGCCTGGCGCCAATCAATAAACCAACACCCTCCTGGTTTTCTGATATCAGAGGTAAAGATGTAACCCTGTTCTGAAGTAAAACAAGGATCAAGATATAATCCGTGGATATTTCTGTCACTTCGAAGCAGACTCATCCCCTCTTCCACTGTCGGTAACCGCCAATCTTGAAAGCCGGCCTGGCCCTGCTGATTGATATCCGAAACCCAGGCAAGCAGGCGGTGCTTTGAGCCATGATCACTGCCTGATCTCAGCCAAATCAGCCCGGTCACAAGGTCAGTCACGGTCAGATTATCCTTGTTATCAACCAAACAGGAGCAAGAAGAGCCGCGTTGATTATATTGACTCTCAAAAAAATTATAGCGCCGGGCAATTGGGCCGATATCGCTCTCGTCAAGGATCATTGGATCTCGCCGAAACCGTTGAATAGGCAGAGAAGCAGATACATTATCAATGGCTGGAAGACCGGAATCAGTCAGGCCCTCATTCCTGGTTTGGCTCTGAACTTCGACCAATGACATGTCAAGAGGGGTAAGAATATTCTTCTCAATCCAGAGTCGAAGATGCCGGTCAATGGCATAGGAGTGTTCTCTGAGGGTTGCACCCTGACTGGCAACACAGACATTAATCAGCTCCTGTGGGGCGCTGATCCTGGCAAGAACCCGAGCGTGCCTGATGCCGCGTTCCATAAAACAGAGTCGAGCCGGTTTCAACCAGTTATCGATATAAAAATAATAGTATCGTTCTTTGGTACTGCGAACCCGTTCCTTACCTCCTCTGCTTTCAAATAGAGAGAAGGTATCGACAGGCGTCATATCCCAATCAATGCGGGCTGTTTGATGTTCAATTCCAAGCTTCCTTAAAAATTGCATAGAGACTCACCAATAGTTAAGAAGTTTAAAATGTTGTCAGAAATATGATGATAATAATTATTTAAAAATATGCAGCCGTTTTTAAACTATTTAACCAAATAATATCAAATAATGACAACCTGAAAATACGGAATAGACCTATTGCTGTTAACACTCGCCATGCCAAAGTAATCAGAGTATACTATTTTAATACAACACCTCTAGCCAGCGCTGGTCAAGCTTACTATGCATATTACAAAATTTCTGAAACAGGTACGAAACCTTCTTGAATTTCATAAAGCGCTCGGGATCTCTACCTATCCGTTGACCCCGGAGATTAAACAATTTCTCGGGCCATCAATGCAGAAGAACAAAACGTCTGATCCTGCACAATCAATAGCCCAAACCAAAGAATCGGCGGTTGATTACGAGCATACACCAATACCGCCTGTTGCTCCTCCTGCTGCTTCCTCAAAGGAGACCATTGCCGATATCCAGCAGGAGATGCAGGGCTGCACTAATTGCCGGTTGCATGAGGAACGTAACCATGTGGTGCTGGGTGAAGGAACGCCCAAATCAGGGCTGATGATCATAGGAGATTGGCCAAGCCTTGAAGACGATCTGCAGAACACGCCATTAGGCGGCGAGGCCGGGGACCTGCTGATAAAAATGCTCAAAGCGATCAATTTAGGTCAGGACGATGTATTTATCACCTTGGCGGTTAAGTGCAGAACTCCGGGCAACCGCGATCCTGATCCGGATGAAGTCCAGACCTGCCTGCCCATACTCCATCGCCAGATCAAAGCGGCTGCGCCCAAGGTCATCTGCACCATGGGTTCACTCGCCACCCATACTCTACTGAAAAACAACGACCTGCTCTTCCGGTTACGCGGCCATTTCCACAGCTATGATGGCATTCCGGTCATGCCCACCTTCGCACCCGCTTTTCTCCTGAAAAATCCGGAGATGAAAAAAACCGCCTGGCTAGACCTGCAGATGATTCAGAGGAAGATCGCCACCTTTAAAAAATAACCAGCCGGCTTTAATTTTGTGAACAGATTTTCTATAGACAATCAAAAGATGGAACTGACCTGATTTATGAAGGGTGATCTGGAGGAATCAAGAGGACAATTCAACTATGGGCAACACCAAAAATCCCTCGCGCCGCGCCGCTTCCCGTAACCGTGAATCAAGGCAGACAAATTCATGCCCCCTGGGCGTCTTATCAGACCAGATAAGGGCTGCTGCCAACTGCATGGCATCAGCAGCCCGGAGTGGATGAGTCAATAAAAGCCGTCCTGCAATATTTTTAACTTCATCGCCCGGCAAAATTTCCAGCCAGGCGCAACCAAGTTTGCTAACCAGTTGTCTTGTCAGATCCTCTTCCGCTTCGGTCAGAACGCCATCCCGTCGCAATCGCGCGAACGCCGACCAGCACTCTACCGGTGTCCCCCACCAGACGGCCACCGCATTATCTGTTTCAGCCAAATGCCGGGTTATACTGCTCATCGGTTCTTCTACACAGAGGGGAATTATCCCGGAAGTATCCCAGAATCTCACCTGCCGTCCTCCCGCTCCTTTTGCAGGACGGTTCGGGCGCTCCCCGTCCTGTCCTTTGGCCTCACATCTGTCCAGAATTCCTCTGGAATGGCTCCGGAACCGAGCCGGGCAAGGCCTGCCCGCTCCAATGCCAGAAGGTGCGAAGGAATCGACTGTTCTCTGCCCCTGACAGAAGTCAGACGCGCCACAGGCCTGCCGTGTTCGGTAACGATGATCTCCTCACCAGCCTTGACCATAGCCAATTGTTGACTGAGCGTTGCTTTTAGTTGCGATACAGCCACTGTTTTCATGATGATTCTCCTTAATATGACTAGACTAGTCAATTTACTGGCCCGTGTCAAATGCAAAACATGAAAAACAGACAATTCAATTCCCAAAGGCAACGTTGCACTCCATGCCAATTTATTCTGATTCGAGCATTCTTTTATGAGAATATACTTCAGGAGGAATCGCTATAAACATCTACATCACAACCCAGGGGGCGCGGATTATCCGGAAAAGACGACATCTGCTGGTCAATAAGGGTTACCGACAACGTATTTTGTTGAAGAACCAAAATCAAAATTCTTCCGGAACAAACGTAACCACTTCGTCGATGGTCGAAGCATTCATGAAAAGCATAGCCAGCCGGTCGATACCCAGAGCAATGCCGGCAGCAGGTGGCATCCTCTCAAGGTCGGCCAGGAATTTTTCTGGCATGGGCCCTGGATCACGACCTGCTGCCTGAATGCGTTGCCGCTCCTCGGCAAACCGCTGACGTTGCTCGACCGGATCAACCAATTCAGAAAAACCGTTCGCCAGTTCAAGGCCGGCGATATAAAGTTCGAATCGTTCTGCTATCTTGGAATCATCGTGTTTGAGACGGGCAAGCGCGCCCAGTTCGGCGGGATAGTCATACAAAAAGGTGGGCCGCCCCTGGCCAAGCCGGGGCTCAACATATTCAACCAGCATTACCTCGAACATATCGGCTGCCAGGGCTGCGTTCACGGTCATCGGCGCATATCGGGAAAACCCCTCGGCCACACTCAACCGTTCCCAGGGAGTAGTCAGATTAATGCGGCTCTCCCCCCAAGTCAGGCAGTTACCTCCACCCATCGCTTGAGCCAGGAATTGCAGGAGGTTCTCGCAATCGACCATAAGGTCATGGTAATCGGCTGCAGTTCGATACCACTCAAGCATGGTGAATTCGGTAAGATGACGACTGCCGCGCTCGTTACGCCGAAAGCATCTGGTGATCTGGAATATCTTATCGGCGCCTGCCGCCAACAACCGTTTCATACAGAGTTCCGGCGAGGTCTGGAGGAAAAAGCCGTCGGCCGGTACCGGTTCAATATGGGCTTCTGGCGCAATGGAAGGCAAAAGGATGGGGGTATCTACTTCGAGATACCCCGAATCAAGAAAAAAACGGCGGACGGCCTGGATAAGAGCGGCACGTTTCCTGAGTCCGCCGATATCCAGCATGAGATTGGAACTACTCCTTCACCCGGGTAAGGTAATCACCGGTCCGGGTGTCGATCTGGATCTTATCTCCTTCATTTACAAAAGGCGGTACCTGCAGGACAAAACCGGTTTCGACGGTTACCGGCTTTGTGTCACTGCCGGTAGTGTCACCTTTGGCCCAGGGATCGGCTTTAGTCACGGTCAACGCCACAAACATCGGGACGGTGACTCCGATAGCCCGATTGTCAAAAAACAGCACATCAACTTCCATGTTATCGACAAGATACTTGACGCAATCCCCCAGGTTCTCTTTCATAATAACAACCTGTTCGTAATTGCTGACATCCATAAAATGAAACTCATCAACCTGTGAATAGAGGAACTGCATCTTCCTCTCCTCAAGTGCCGGCCGCTCAAACTTGTCATTGGACCTGAAGGTGCGCTCAAAGGAGTTGCCGTTGAGCATACTGCGCATCTTGGTCCTATACAGGGCCTGGCCCTTACCTGGTTTGGCAAACTGAAAATCGGTGACAATGTAGGGTTCACCGTCAATACTTATCTTTAATCCTTTCCGTAAATCAGCAGCAGTGTACATAACTGTCCTCTTGCTCTCCTTTCATGTTTCATAACGAACTATTGGCTGATAATAACCACTATTTTCTCCCACCAGAAAAAATTCTGCAGGCAGGAAAGAACCCATAAAGTCAGGATAAAAATTAAAGCTTGCCATTTACATTGAAATGGTCAAACTTTCAATATAAATCATCTGTAAGAATACATATTGAATCGTCGCATTCATGGCAACAATTCCAATCATGTTTTTTGTTGGCTCAAACCATAGTAATGTTCAAATGCTACCTGGTTCCAAGTGCATGTATCAAACAATAAATAGCAAAGTCAGCTGCTCTGCCTCGTTATACATACAAAAAAGTCCAAAAAAAAAATCAAAAGCTGCTTGGTATCATTGCCGTGTTACAGTATAACACACATCCGGTTGCCGACAAAAATTCTGTTCCGTGTCAGCAACTGACTATTTTTTTAAAAATGCCAATTATTTATTTGTTTTTTCGATAAATCGGGAGTCTTTACTGTGAAAATAGGCAACCACCGGGTAGTAATCACCGGAACAGGGATCATCTCCTGCCTCGGCTTGAGCAGGAAAGAGGTACAGGCGGCTCTCAAAGAGGGCCGGAGCGGCGTCCAACTCCTCCCCGAACGAAAAAAACTCGGATTCCAGAGCGCCTTAAGCGGCGTGATCAGCGGCTTCAAGCCGGAGAGTGTCTTAAACCGAAAATGGCGCAAGACCCTGCCGGAATTCGGTCTCTGGGCCTGGGCTGCTATTGAACAGGCTTTGCAACAGGCCGGGATCGAGCCGGGAACTCTCTCAGGTGATGAACGAACCGGGCTCATCTTCGGCAACGACTCCTCAGCGGTTACAGCCGTGGAGCAGGTAGATGCACTTCGCGCGGCCGGCGAGACAATTCATATCGGCAGCGGCCACATCTTCCGTCTGCTTACCAGTACAATCACCCTGAACATCTCAACATATCTCGGCCTGCATGGCATGTGCTGGACTATAGGCGGTGCTTGTGCAAGCAGCACCATGGCCATCGGCCAGGCAGCGGAACAGATCGCCACCGGTCGCCAGGACCGGATGATCTGCGGCGGCGCCCAGGAGATCTCCTGGCAGTCCATGTGCAGCTTTGACGCCCTGGGTGCCTTTTCCAAGCGAGAGACAGACCCGGCCGCCGCCTCCCGCCCCTTTGACCATGAGCGTGACGGCTTGGTGCCGGGGGGCGGCGCAGCAGCACTGATTCTCGAAAACTATGACTCAGCTCGTGCCAGGGGTGTAAAAATTCTGGGCGAAATCAAGGGCTATGCCACAACCTCGGACGGTTACCACATTGTGGCGCCAAGCGGTGAAGGTCTGGAACGGGCTATGCGCCTTGCTATTAAGGATGCGGACTGCAAACCTGCTTCCATCGATCTGGTCCTGGCCCATGCCACCTCAACTCCGGCCGGAGATCTGGCAGAGGCCATGGCACTGGGCCGGGTTTTCGGTACCGATCAGGGCATGATCGGCCCGCTGATCACCGCCACCAAAAGTATGACAGGTCACGAATTCTGGATGGCCGGTGCCTCCCAGGCGGTTTACGCCCTTCTCATGACAGATGGCGGATTTGTCGCCGGCAATCCTAATCTCAAAGAGCCGGATCCAGAGGCAAAAAACTTGCATTTTTGCCAAAAAGCCATTACCTTTACCCCTTCTTATATTTTGTTGAATGCTGCCGGTTTTGGCGGCGCCAATGCCTGTCTGGTGATAAAAAGTGTAAATGAAGGTTGACTCAGTTGTCATAGGAAGCGGGATCAGCGGTCTGACAACCGCTGCCCTCCTGGCCAAAAAGGGCCGCCAGGTTGTACTTATCGAAAAAAACAAGCATCCCGGAGGCGCGATCAAGCGCTTCGTTCGTAAGGGCGTTCCTTTCGATGTGGGATTTCACTATACGGGTTGCCTGGGAAATGGAGAGATACTGAAAGCCTTGTGGGATTATCTTAAAGTCTTGCCTGCCCTCACTGTTAAACCATTTCCAGCGTCAGGCCACGATTGTCTGCAAATTGCCGGTTCGGAGAGAGAGATACACTCTTTTTTTTCATACGCCCTGTTGGAAGAGGAACTCAATCTGGTATTCCCCGATGAAGGGGAGTGTATTACCAAATATCTTGGCACCATCCGGGCCGTTTGTGACAGCATGCCATTTTTTGACATTAACAAACCAATTACTCCGTTTTTGTATAATTTTTTTGGCCCTTCCAGAAAAGGACTCGGAGATTTCCTCACATCCCTGACCCGGGACGCTGATCTGCAAGCCGTTTTAACAGCCCCGGCCTTCCTGTACGGAGTTTCACCCCGGGTCATGAGCCTGGCAAATCATGCCATGGTTGCTCACACCTTTTATTCCGGCGCCTACGCTATCGACGGCGGCGGACAGGCAATTGTCGATACCTTTCTACAGGTCTTGACTAATTCCGGGGTTGAGATCCGGAGTAACTGCAAGGCCATCGGGATCAGCATGCAAAATGATAAGGTTGGCGGCGTGATAACGGACCAGGGAGAGATAGAGGCCGGCGATGTCGTTTACACCGGACATCCCACCGGCCTGCTTGATCTCGTTCCCGAAGGAGTTTTCAGGCCGGCATACACCAATCGTCTCCGTGATCTCAAAAATTCCTGCTCCATGTTCATCGTCTTTGGGACTATCAAAGATGGCGAAATGCGAGATAAATTGACTTGGACTAACCGCTACTGTATCCCGTCAGGTCTCGACGTCCTTGCTGCTGATCAGGCAAATCCGGAATTCGGAGCCATCATGCTTACTGCCCCGGGCCGCAGGGATAGTAATGCCGACGAAACAGGCTCGGCAAAAGGGGTGATCCTGATGCGGCCTGCTGATTGGTCAGAGACAAAGGCTTTCGATACCGGCAACCACAGCCACCGCCCAGAGGCCTATCAGGTGTGGAAAAGGGAAGCAACTGATAGACTCCTTGACCGAGCCGAGAGACTCTGGGGACCGAGCGCCCGAATCACCCCGCTCGCTGCCGGAACACCTCTGACTTTCAGAGACGAGCTTGGCGCCCCGGAAGGCGCAGTTTACGGCGTAGCGCACAACATGAATCAATTTTTGACCGGGCCCAAAACCCGAGTGCCGGGTTTGTGGCTGAGTGGCCAGAGCACGCTGATGACTGGCATCGTGGGCTCTTCGTTGGCCGGAATGATCACCGCTGGTGAAATTTTAGGGCTTGAACAAACCTGGGACGAGGTTCGCCAATGTTGTTAAATCGGGTAGTTATAACCGGTTGCGGCGCTGTATCGCCTTTTGGCCTTGGCGTTACCAGTCTGGTAGATGGGGTATGGCAAGGTCGTTCCGGCGTCAGGTACATGCCTGAGTGGCAGAACATTCGCGGCCTCACCTCACACCTGGCAGCGCCGGTTCCGGATTTTGACGCCAAACAACTCTTATCCCGACCACTGCGGCGAACCATGGGCAGCATGGCCATCTATGCCACACTGGCAGCCCGGGAAGCAGTAACCGCATCAGGCCTGTCCCCGGAGATCTTACACTCGGGCTCAGTTGGGGTTGCTATAGGCTCTACAACCGGCAGCCCGCAGATCTATGAAGACTTTTACCGTAGTTTTATTGCTACGATGTCGATTGAAGAGCAACGTTCCGGGACTTTTTTCAAACTCATGGGACATAGCTGCGCAGCCAATGTCTGCCTGGCCTTGGGAATAAGTGGTGAGCAGTGGGCTCCTGCCAGCGCTTGCACATCAGCAGCCCAGGCCATCGGGCTTGGCTATCTGCTGATTCAAAGCGGTAGACAGACCGCCATGCTCTGCGGTGGCGCCGACGAAGTCCACTCGGCAGTCACGATCATCTTCGACGTAATGAAAGCCGCCTCCAGGGTCCACGAGGAACCGCTTAAGGCCCCCCGACCCTTTGATAAAAAGAGAGATGGCGTTGTCTGCGGCGGCGGCAGCGGAATACTGGTTCTGGAAAGCCTTGATTCAGCACAAAGACGAGGCGCTAAAATACTTTGCGAAATCATCGGATTCGGCCATGTCAACGACAGCCAGCACATTGCCAATCCCCATGAGTCCTCCATGGAACGCGCCATGCGCAACGCCATGAAGGAGGGCAATGTCAGCCTGTCGGACATTGATTATGTCAATGCTCATGCCACCGGCACCCAGTTGGGCGACATAGCCGAATCCCGTGCTATTTACGCGGTGCTGGATGGCAATGTGCCGGTCAGCTCCTTCAAAGGTCATATCGGGCACACCCTGGGCGCAGCAGGCGGTCTTGAAACAATCATTGTCCTTGCTATGCTCGATCGGCAGGAGTTGGCGCCCACCCTGCATCTAAACCAACCGGATCCGGAGTGCGCGCCGATTGCCTTTGTGCAATCAATTTGCAAGCACAGCCTGAACACGGTGATCAAAAACAATTTCGCATTAGGAGGGGTCAATACCTCCCTGGTGCTCAGGAGGTGGACATCATGATCTCTTCTAACGAAACAATCAGCCGCAAGGTGACGGAGGTTCTGGCAGAAGAGTTTGAGCTGGCACCGGATCTACTAACTGCCGATGCTACCCTTTACGACGATCTTGGGCTTGACAGCCTGGATGCAGTGGATATGGTAGTCGCTCTGGAAAAAGCCTTCGGCATGAAAATGACCAATGAAGATGCCATCCGAGGTGTTCGCACGGTTGGCGACCTTACTGCAGTCGTTATCAAAATCCGCGACCAGCAGCCCCGGAAGGTATAATGTTTTGTCGCTAAAAAAACTCCTCCTCAATCTATATTTCTGGCCGGTGTTCGCCATCATAACAGTGCTGGGGATTCCGCTGGTCTTGCTGCCCGTGCTGCTGCTCGGCGCCATCACCGGCTCAACCGGCCGACGGCTGCGCCACCTTATCAGGTTTTATGGCTGGCTGCTGGTGCGGGTCGTACCATTCATGGCTCCGGTCACTCTAGAAGATCGTACCGGAGGGGTAACACTGCCGGCGATCTTCATCGCCAATCACTGTTCTTCAGTTGACCCGTATCTCTTTGGCATGATCCCCTATGAGATGGCCTTTGTCACCTCATGGCCCTTCAATATTCCAATCTATAACCGGATAATGCGCCTGGCACATTATATCGACTCAACCCTGGGCTGGGAAAATCTGCAGAAGCAGAGCGAGGAGCTCTTACTGCAGGGCTGCTCGCTGATCATCTGGCCGGAAGGCCATCGCTCCAGGGACGGCCAACTCACCCGCTTCCGGAACGGCGCCTTTCGCCTGGCCTGCCGGAACAAGGTTCCCATTGTGCCGGTCTGCATACTTGGCACTCATAAAATCATGAAACCCGGTAGCAGACTGCTCACCCCGTCACGAATCCGGGTGGTAATCCTGCCCCCCATCGCGCCACAAGGCGACCCGGATAACTCCGAAGACATAAAGTCATATAAGAATCTGGCCCGTGTGGCAATTATCGAGGAGCTCCAACGGCACGGCCTGCTGTTTGACCAAAATATATGCCAACAAGCGGCTGCGCTGCAATCCCGCCCGCCAATTTCAACCAGCCTGCAGAGCCACCACGGCTGAATCTTTTACAATGGACATCACCATGCACTCCGAGTACGACCTGGAAACAGCCCTGAAATTACGCACCGCCGACACGACCGATACCCTGGCCTTCCAAAAGCCCTTACTGCTAAAGCACCTGCGTCAGGCAATCAACGCTCCTTACTATAGCTCCCTGTTTCAATCTTTAAAACTCGAGCCGGAGGATATCCAGACCCCCAATGATTTGGACCTGCTGCCTTTTACTCGCCGGGATCATCTGGAACAAGATCCGACCGCTTTTCAGGCAGTTCCTCCTATCCTTTTTGCCGATCTGGCCATGACCTCGGGCACTACCGGCACCAGTATCCCGGTTCCTTATACGACAAACGACCTGCACCGTCTGGCATTTAACGAATGCATGGGTTTCTGGGGCGCTGGTGTCCGCCAGGAGGACAGTTTTCTGCTCTCGGTAACGCTTGACCGTTGCTTCATCGCCGGCCTGGCCTACTACTCCGGACTTATCCGCCTTGGCGCGACAACGATCAGAAGCGGACCGGGCCAGCCCTCCAGACAATGGGAAATAATCCGACAATTCAAGCCGAACAGCATTGTCGGTGTGCCAACCTTTCTGCTCAAACTTGCCACCTGGGCACAGGAACACGGGATAAATCCTGCTGCCCATGGTATCCAGCGCATCGTCACCATCGGTGAACCTATCCGCAGAGGAGATTTTTCCCTGACCCCTTTGGGCACCCTGCTGGAAGAGGCCTGGGATGCGCAGCTATTTTCATCCTACGGTGCTACCGAAATCGAAACCGCTTTTTGCGACTGCCAGGCCGGCGCAGGAGGGCACATCCATCCGGAATTCATGATTGTTGAAATCATTGATGAGCATGGCAACCGTCTCCCGCCGGGCCGACCCGGCGAGGTCGTCGTCACACCGCTCGGGGTCGAAGGTTTGCCGCTTCTCCGCTTTCAGACCGGTGATGTGGCTCGTCTTCATACCGGCCCATGCACCTGCGGCTGGCAGACGCCAAGACTCGGCCCTATTGAAGGCCGTCTGGCCCAACGTCTCAAATTCCATGGCACCACCCTCTATCCCGAGACAATTTTCCAGGCTCTTCAGGAGATCCCCGAGATTCAGGCCGCCTATATCGAAGTTCGATCTTCCTTTGATCTGGCCGACGATATCCGGGTAGTTGTGGGCTCGGATATTCCCCTGCCGGAGTCATTAATTGCAGAACATCTGCAGGCCAGACTTAGGGTACGACCGAAAGTTACCGTCAAAAGCAAGGCCGAGGTCCAAAACACTATGGAACTGACCGGTGGCCATAAACCAAAAAAATTCTTTGATCTACGTCACGAGAAAACTATATGAAATGTCTTGGTGAACACTGGGGGCTTGAATTTACCCCTGAAGAAATTGCCGCAGCGCGGGCCAGAAACGGCCTGCTCTCGCTTGAACTTGAACTTTCCAGGGCGTGCAATCTCCGCTGCATATACTGCTACGCCTCATCCGGCATCGCCCAGCAGGATGAGATGCAGCTAGGCGAAATACTTGACGTAGTCGATCAGGCTGTAACCCTGGGAGCTCGTAAAATCATCGTACTGGGCGGCGGTGAGCCCATGCTCTATCCTCACCTGTTTACGGTGATCGATCACATCTTGTCGCTATCGGTCGCGGTCGATCTGTTTACCAACGGCATGCTGATCACCCCGGCCAAGGCCAAGGCCCTTTACGATCGCAGCGTTACGATTTCGGTCAAGATGAACAGCCGGACCCCGGCGGTTCAGGATTACCTTGCCGGTCACAACGGCGCTTACGAAGCAATCAATCTCGGACTGCGCAACCTGATTGCGGCCGGATATCCGGACAAGGACCATATCCTGGGTGTCGAGACCATCATCTGCCGACAGAACTACGATGAATTGCCGGATCTCTGGCGCTGGGCCCGCCGGCTTGCCATCATCCCTTATGTCGAGATGATGACCCTGCAGGGCCGGGCCAAGGAACATCCGGACCTTGAGGTGCCGATCGAGAGAATCCAGGACCTCTTTGAGCGGCTCGCCCGGATCGATGCCCAGGAATTTGACAACCGCTGGCTGCCGCATCCACCGCTGGCCGCCTCCCAATGCGCCCGGCATGAATACTCATGCACGGTCACTGCCACCGGCGAGGTCAATCCCTGCCCAGGTGTCAACATCGCAGTCGGTAATATCAGAGAACAAACCCTGGCCGAGATCATTCAAAAAAGTTCGGTTATTCATGATCTGCGAAACATTCGAACCACTATCAAGGGCCGATGCAACCGCTGCGATTTCGGCGAATACTGCTACGGCTGCCGGGGGCACGCCTACCAGGTCACCGGCGACTATCTTGCCGAGGATCCTCTCTGCTGGCTCGACCAGGCGAGATAACTATCCGTGACACGAGATCCGTTGACATCATGAAGATACTTCTCGTCAATCCACCCAATTCCGGTCGCAGTATCCCGGAAGAGCGGTATGGCATAGATTCGATCAAACAGATCCTCAAGGGTGAGCCCCTGGCGCTTGAGATGTTGGCCGGCAATCTCATTGGCCACGATGTCCGCATCCTGGATCTCAAGGTCGAGCCGGACACACTTGACCGGGTGCTTGCCGAATTTCCGCCTGATGTCGTGGGACT
>Ga0208863_1001129_pt1 | contig 18578 bp, 20 predicted proteins | sample RifOxyD3_FD_184040 | JGI IMG/M metagenome (GOLD analysis project Ga0208863, IMG submission 184040) | Soil microbial communities from Rifle, Colorado - Rifle Oxygen_injection D3 (SPAdes) | ecosystem: Environmental > Terrestrial > Deep subsurface > Rock core/Sediment | place: Rifle, Colorado...
GGCGATTCCTTCTTTGAGGTTCACCTTGGCAACGCTGGTGGTGATCTCATACCCGCCGTCGTGGTAGAGGTTGACGCCATTTTGCAGACTCAAAATGCTGGTCTTCTGGGTGTAAAAGCCCTTTTCCGAGCCCAACACCAGCCAGGTTCCGTCGTTAAGAGACACATCGGCCTTGGGCTTAGTCAATTCGATGACCTGGGAGCCGGGTTCGGCCTCCGTGGCCAAATCGGCGGTGACGGTGAAGGGCTGATTGCGATCATCCGTGCCAAAATAGCGGGCGTTGACCATGTTCAGCCGGTCGGTTTGCTCTATGGACAAGTTGGAAAAGCCCAACTTGAACTTGCCGTCGGGTCCTGTGAGTTGGGGCCACACCACCACCAGGGACACCAGGGTCAGCGCCAAAGCGGGCAGCACGATCTTCATCATACTGACAAAACGGCTATAGCCGGGAGCATGGCGTTTGGTGGGAAGCGGATCAAGACGCAAAGGCGGGTGGGACGCGCTCGGGGGTACGGCTGACAGATTGGGCGGACGTTGCTGCGCGTCGCGCACAAGCGACTCCCGCACTAAGGAGTCTCGGTTTGAGGGATCCCGCGCAATCGAATCCCTCACGAGGGAATCCCGCGCAAACAGATCGCCATTGGCGTTATGGGGCAAAGGAGCGCTCATGCCACACCGGCCCGCAAGAGGTCGTGGATGTGCAAAATTCCGACCGGTGCGCCATCTTCCACCACGAACAGGCAAGTCACCTGATTGGTGTTCATGATCCGCAAGGCCTCGGCCGCCAGGGCAGAGGGTCCAATGATCTTAGGCGCCTTGGTCATGACGTCAATGACGGTGCGGTCCAAAAGATTGGCGGCCATATGGCGGCGTAAGTCGCCATCGGTGATGACCCCGGCCAGCTTGCCGTTGCCCACCACGCCAACACAGCCAAAACGCTTGGCGGTCATCTCGATCAAGGCGGTGGACATGGTGGCCTGGGTGGAAATTAGGGGAAGCTCGCCGTCCCCGTGCATCAAGTCTTCCACCCGCTGCAAGGTCTGACCCAGCTTGCCGCCGGGATGGAACACTTGGAAATCCTGGGCGGAAAAGCCCTTGCGTTCGAGAAGTGCTACCGCCAAAGCGTCCCCCAAAGCCAGGGTCGCGGTGGTCGATGTCGTGGGTGCTAGTCCTAAGGGGCAGGCCTCGGCCACATCGGGCAAGAGCAAGGTGACGTCCGCCGCCTCGCCCAAAGTGCTGGTGCCGCGACGGGTGATGGCGATCAAGGGAATGGCGAATCGGCGGGTATAGGCCACCACATCGGCCAGTTCTTTCGATTCGCCGGAATTGGAAATGGCGATCACCGCATCCTCGATGGTGATCATGCCCAAATCGCCATGGCTGGCTTCAGCGGGATGGACGAAGAAGGCCGCCGATCCAGTGGAGGCCAAGGTGGCGGCGATCTTGCTGCCCACATGACCGCTCTTGCCCATGCCCGATACGATAATGCGGCCCTTGATGCGCCCTAAAATGTCCACGGCTTCGGAAAAAGCCCCGTCCAAGGCAAGACTCAAGGCTCGCAGTCCCTCGGCTTCTAATTCCAGGACGCGACGGCCCGCAGCGACATCATCCGCCGCTGACCAGCCCTTCTTCGCCTTTTTCTCCAGCCCCATGAGTGACTCTCTTATCGTCTGCTGGGATGTTCTTCTAGCAGGAATAAGATTAATAGCCCGCAACGGCCAAAATGGCGAGGAAAATCAAGGTGAGGAATATGCTCTAGAGGACGGCCTAATGGGCGAAGATGTCCTCGGCGTCCCAGCCGGCCAAATCAAGATCGGCACGGGCGGGCAGGAAGTTAAAGCACGCTTCGGCCAACTCCCGGCGTTTTTCCCGGTCTAGGAGCACGTCGAGCTTTTCCTTGAGCCGGTGCAGATAAAGCACGTCGGACGCGGCGTATTCCACCTGGGCCGCACTTAAGGACAAAGCGCCCCAGTCGGAGCTTTGCTGAAGCTTGGACAGGTCGATATTGAGCAAATCGTCGCACAACGATTTCAGACCGTGACGGTCGGTGTTGGTGCGGGTGAGTTTGGAGACGATCTTGGTGCAATAGACCGGAAAACAGGTCACGCCCAGATGCCGCTTGATCATGGCCACGTCGAAGCGGGCGTAATGAAAAATCTTGAGCAGTTTTGGATCGGACAGCAAGGCCTTGAGGTTGGGCGCGTCATAGCCATCGGGCAGATGAACCACATGCGCATCGCCGTCGCCGCTGGACAATTGCACGACGCACAAACGATCCCGATGGGGATTCAGCCCCATGGTCTCGCAGTCAACCGCGATGGAACCCGTAAACTTCAGTCCGTCCGGGAGATCGCCCCGGTGGTAGTGATTTGCCATTCTGGCCGTCTCCGGCAATGAGAAATGGTCACTGAAAATGGTGCCCAGGAGAAGACTCGAACTTCCACGACCTTGCGGTCACTGGCACCTGAAGCCAGCGCGTCTACCAATTCCACCACCTGGGCAGAGCACCCCGCGCACAATCCGAAGACTGTTTGCGAACGAGCCGAACGGATAAGTCATGCGTAAGAGCTTGTCAACGCCCAAGCGTAAATTTCAGGACGCTGTCTCCGAAGCACTCGGTCCGGGTTGATCCAGACAGCGGGTAAACGTGGCAAGAAGGGTGTCTTGGGTAAAGGGCTTTTGCAAGCACAGGTTCGCCCCGGCGATATGGGCCTGATGGAACATGTCCAGTGGATCAATCCCGGAGGTGCGCCCCGAGCCGGAAATGGCGATGATCTTGAGCTTGGGGTCCAAGCCGCGAAAGCGTTGAATAACGGTAAGGCCCATTTGACCGGGCATAATCATATCGACGAGAAGAACGTCGTACCGTCCTTGGAAGAGGTGCTTCATGGCTTCGGTGCCATCCTTGGCCTCTTGGACCTCGTGGTGGACTTCTTCTAATATTTCCCGGATGGTGAACCGGACAAGTTCATCATCATCGACGATCAGCACACGAACCATCGTTCTTTTCCTCCGAACGACAGCCCCTTAATCCCCTTTAGATTGCTCTTTCGCGATCATAGCAAAAATTACTATGGACGCATCTTCTTTTTTAGGAAGATTCAAAAATTATGCTTATTTTGTCAACGTGGCGTCGGTGTTTCGCGCCGGGCCTGAGCGGCGCTCTTCCGTAGCGTTGGGGGCCACCACCTTGGCGTCCACCAGCTTGTCCACCATGGACTCCATGCTGGCGAAGGTCTTCATGAACCCTTGGGGAGTCATGACCAAGCGGTGCGTGGCTTCGATGGTCGGATTGCCGTCCCCATCCCGCTTGTGGAAGGTGTAGGAAGCGAACTCAATTCGGATCATTCCTTGAGTTAGGCCGATGTTGATAGCGCCATCGCTGAAAATGTCGTTGTTCATAAATGTCCCCTCCATTGTGACGGATATATCATCCCTGCGAAGCGGCCTCAGGTCAATCGGAAGTGGGAATTCCCGCCCGCGCCAAAGCGTCAGCCCGCTCGTTCTCCACATGCCCGGCATGGCCCTTGATCCAGGTCCAGGTGATCGTGTGAGGGGTGGCGGCGGCCACCAACTCCCGCCACAGATCGGCGTTCTTGACCGGCTTTTTGTCGGCGGTTTTCCAGCCGCGATTGATCCACATGGGAACCCAGGCGGTGATGCCTTTTTGGACATACTGGCTGTCGGTGAAAACCTCCACCACGCAAGGTCGCTTCAAGGCCTTGAGGCCCTCGATGACCGCTTGCATCTCCATGCGGTTGTTGGTGGTCTCACGGGCACCGCCGTTTAGCTCTTTTTCCACCGTGCCGTGGCGCAAGATTGCTCCCCAGCCACCGGGGCCGGGATTGCCGGAGCACGCCCCATCGGTGAACAGCTCGACTCGGGTTTTGCTCATCCCGTCAGCCCGTACTCGCCCGGTCCCTTGACGTGGCTGTGGAAGCGCAGCTTCTTGAGGTATTCCATGGGATTTTTGGGCTGGACTAAAGCGCCCGGCGGGGTGTTGAGCCAATCGTAGAGCCGGGTCAAGAGAAACCGCAGGGCGGCACCTTGGGCCAGAAGGGGAAGAGCGTCCATCTCGGCGCGGGTCAAGGGTCGCACTTTGCGATAGCTGGAAAGCATCAAGTGCGCCTTGGTGATGTTGAACGACCCATCGCGCTCAAAACACCACGCGTTGAGACAAATCGCCACGTCGTAGGCAAAAAAATCGGTGCAGGCGAAATAAAAATCGATCAGACCGGAACAGGCCTCACCCTTGAAAAACACGTTGTCGGGAAAAAGATCGGCGTGGATCACCCCAACCGGCAGATCGGTCGGCCACGCCGCCTCCACGCGCGCTAAGGCGGATATGATCTCAGCGCTCAAACCGGGGATGACAGAATCGGCCCGGGATTGGGATTTTTCAAACAGGGGACGCCAGCCGGTGACCGACAGATCGTTGAGGCGGGTTTTGGCAAATCCCTCCCCAGCCCGATGAAGAGCGGCGAGCGCTTCCCCGAGTCGGGCACAGTGATTGTTGGTGATGGTGTGGGGCGAGCGGCCCTGAAGGAACGTGACCATGGCGGCCGGGCGGCCTGAGAGCGGGCGCAAGGCCACGCCGTCACGCCCGTGAACCGGAGTCGGGCACGCAATTCCCCTGGCTGCTAAATGATCCATGAGGCCAAGAAAGAACGGCAATTCCGCCGGATTAACCCGCTTTTCGTACAAGGTCAGGATGAAGGTTCCCGTATCCGTTTGAAGCAGGTAGTTGGAGTTTTCCACGCCCTCAGCAATTCCCTTGATGGCGGTTACCGCGCCGACATCGTACTGGGCGATGAACGCATCCAAGTCCTCGTCGCTGATGTCGGTGTAAACGGCCATGGGCTATCCTGTGATCACGCCGTGAGAGAGGCGGGCAGTTTAAAGGAAATGTTTTCCTTCGCCACCGTAACCACCTCGACGGTGACGGTAAAGCGCGCTTGTGCGGCGGCGATGACCTCTTCGACTAAGATCTCGGGGGCCGAGGCGCCGGCGGTGAGCCCCAGGGTGTGCACGTCGCTTAATTTCGCCCAGTCGATCTCTTCGGCCCGTTGCACCAAAATGGAGCGGAGACAGCCGTTTTTCGCGGCCACCTCCACCAGACGGCGCGAATTGCTGGAATTGGGTGCACCGATAACCATCACCAGATCGCAGCGCGGCGCGATGGCCTTGACCGCTTGCTGGCGGTTGGTGGTGGCAAAGCAAATATCTTCGCGCACCGGGCCGCGAATGGCTGGAAAGCGCTCTTTCAGCACCGCGATGATCGCGGCGGTGTCATCCACGGAAAGGGTAGTTTGGGTCACATAGGCCAGATGCTTTGAATCCTTCGGGGCCACAGAGCGGGCGTCCTCCACGCTCTGAATCAGCAGCATATCCCCATCGGGAGCCTGACCGAGCGTGCCCACCACCTCCGGGTGCCCGGCATGGCCGATCAGAATGACCTGCCGCCCGGCTTGATGATGGCGCACTGCCGCACTGTGAACCTTGCCGACCAGGGGGCAGGTGGCATCAATGTGGCTCAGGCCCCGGCGTTCGGCTTCGGCGGGAACGGATTTGGGTACGCCGTGGGCGGAAAAGATCACCGGCGCGCCATCGGGCACTTCGTCTAATTCCTCGACGAACACCGCACCTTGTTGACGCAAGCCCTCGACCACAAAGCGATTGTGCACGATCTCATGACGGACATAGACCGGAGGCCCGAATCGCTTGAGCGCTTCCTCGACCACCTGAATGGCGCGGTCTACCCCGGCGCAAAACCCTCTGGGGTCGGCCAAAATGACCGTCAAAGGTGGTTTTTGAGAAGAATCAGGGTTGGTCATTGCTCGCCGAGTAACGGTTCCTTAAAGTAGGTTCAGCCATAACATGGAAAGATGTCGGGGCAAAAGCCGACAAAGGGGGAAAAATGTCCGACGAACCGGTGATTGCGCAAAAAGCGCCCTTTGCTCTTGATGTGACAGAAGGTCGGACCTACTACTGGTGCGCCTGTGGACGCACGAAAAACGAGCCTCTGTGCGACGGCTCCCACAAAGGCACGTCGTTTAGCCCGATTCCCCACACAGCCAAGAAGGACGGCACGTTGTACCTCTGCGGCTGCAAACACTCCAAGGCCCCGCCCCTGTGCGACGGCGCTCATATGGATTTGAAATGAACGTTACGGCACGCCTGAGCTGTCTGCTTCTTCCGCTTTTCCTGTTGGCCGGATGCGAGACCTTGACGCCGCCGCCACCGCCGAATTGTCCCAACGTGGTCATTGACCGCGCCACGGCTTGGATCACCCGTTTCGGGGAAGGCAAGGGCCGGGATATTACCGACATCACCTTAGAAGGTGAAATGCTGGGGTTCACCGGGTATTGCGAACGCACCGACACCGGCTTGCTGTCCAATCTGATGACCAACTTCACCTTGTCTTTGGGCCCGCGTGCGCCGTCCCGTAAGGCCAAGGTCGAATACTTCGTCGCCCTAGTTAAAAACGGCGAGGTCATCACCAAAGAGGTGATGGGTGTGGACGTGGAGTTCCCCGAAAACGTCTCTAAGGTGCGCTACCGCGATGAAGCCTTTGATTTAACCATCCCCTTGGCGGCGGGCGAATCGGGGCCTGATTACAACATCTATATCGGCTTCCAGTTGTCCAAGAACGAACTCGACTACAACCGCAAACGCAACAGGTAGTAGGGTTATCCCCAGAAATCCCCACAAAATGCTGATTTAGGGGACTCAGCGCCATTGACCTTGAACGCGGCGTGGCTAAACTGCCCCTCGGCCTATGTACGCCCTCTACTTTTTGAGGACGCTAAGGCCTTGAGGATTTGTACCCCATGTTGGACGAAGTCTTGAAACGCACCCCTTTGCATGGGCTGCATCTCGAGCTGGGCGCGCGCATGACCGGGTTCGCCGGATACGACATGCCGGTTCAGTACCCGGCGGGCATTCTGGCCGAGCATCTGCACACCCGCCAAGCCGCCTCCTTGTTTGACGTCTCCCACATGGGCCAAGCGCGGCTCTGGGAATCTGATCGGGTGGCGGAGTTGGAAACCTTCATCCCCGGCGATATTCAAGGTCTCGCGCTTGGCAAGCAGCTTTATTCCCTGCTGACCACGGATGACGGCGGGATTCTCGATGATTTCATGGTCACCAACTGCGGCGATCACCTGTTCTTGGTGGTCAACGCGGCCTGCAAGGAAGAGGATTTTGAGCACCTGCGCCAGGGGCTAGAGGTGGAGGAGCTGACCGACCGTGCTCTGTTAGCTCTGCAAGGCCCTAAGGCTGCCGCCGTGATCAACGCCCCTTCAGACATGCTGTTCATGACCGGGCGTACTCTTAACGTGGCGGGAGTTTCCTGCTTTGTCACCCGCTCCGGCTACACGGGAGAGGACGGCTTTGAAATCTCCGTTCCCGTTGATCAAGCCGAGCGCGTCGCCCGCGCTTTACTCGCGCACCCCGATGTGGCCCCCGCTGGATTGGGAGCGCGGGATTCGCTGCGCCTGGAAGCGGGCTTGTGCCTTTACGGCTCGGACATCACCACCGACACCACGCCAATTGAAGCTGGGCTGGCCTGGGCCATTTCCAAGCGCCGCCGGACCACGGCGGGCTTTCCTGGTGACGATGTCATTCTGAGCCAATTGAGAGAAGGAGCGGACCGCTTGCGAGTCGGGTTAAAGCTGCTCGGTCGCGCCCCGGCTCGCTCTCACACAGAAATTCACGACCAGCAGGGCAACATCGTTGGTGAAGTGACCAGCGGCGGCCCATCGCCGAGTCTTGGCTTTCCCATCGCCATGGGCTATGTGGACCGCGCCCACGCCGGGGTCGGGACTCGCCTGAACCTGATGGTGCGGGGCAAGGCCTTGGAGGCGGAAGTGGTCAAGATGCCGTTTGTGCAACAACGCTATTACAGAGGATAACGCCATGAGCGACGTGCGCTTTACCGACGAACACGAATGGATCCGCCTCGAAGGTGGAACCGCCACGGTGGGGATTACCGATTACGCTCAGAAGCAATTGGGCGATCTGGTGTTTGTCGAGGTTCCCGAGGTTGGGCGCACCCTTGCGGCCGGAGACGAAGCGGCGGTGGTCGAGTCGGTCAAGGCGGCCAGCGAAGTCTACAGCCCGGCGTCCGGCTCGGTCACCGAGGTCAATGACGCTCTGGCCGATAACCCGGCCCTGGTCAACCAAAGCCCGATGGGCGAAGGCTGGTTTTATAAGATGCGTGTGGACGATCCTGCCGAGCTGAGCAAGCTCAAGGACGAAGCGGCCTATAAGGCCTACGTCGAGGGTCTGCACTGATGCGGTATCTGCCGCTCACCGAAGCTGACCGGGCGGATATGCTGGAGGCCGTTGGGGTGGACAGCGTGGACGCTCTGTTCGCCGACGTGCCACGAGCGGCCTATCGCGCCCGCCCCCTCAATCTGCCCGGCTCTGCCGGAGAGATGGAGGTGGAGCGCGGCTTGACCATCATGGCGCGGCGTAACCTGGATGCGGGACAAGCACCGTGCTTTCTCGGGGCGGGGGCATACCGGCATCATGTTCCGGCGGCGGTGGATCATCTCATTCAGCGTGGCGAGTTCCTGACCGCGTACACTCCCTATCAGCCCGAGATCAGCCAAGGCACTTTGCAGGTGCTGTTCGAGTTCCAGACCCAGGTGATCCGCCTGACCGGCATGGACGTGGCCAACGCCTCTATGTACGACGGGGCCACCGCCTGCGCCGAGGCTGCGGCTATGAGTGGGCGTATCACCCGCAGGACCAAGGTGATTCTGTCCGGCGGCGTGCATCCCCACTACCGCGAAACCACCCGCACCTTGCTGCGCTTTTCCGGGATTGCGACCGAGGAGCTGGCTCCCGATCCCCTCGGCGTGGAAGACCTGATTGGCCGGGTGGATGCGGAGACCGCCTGCGTGGTGGTGCAGCTCCCTGGCTTCTTCGGCGGCTTGAAGGACTACACCGCCCTGGCCGAAACCTGCCACCAGCATGGGGCGCTTTTGGTGGTGGCCGTGACCGAGCCGGTGTCCCTTGGCTTGATCAAGCCGCCTGGTGAGATGGGAGCCGACATCGTGGTGGCTGAGGGGCAGTCCATCGGCAACGGCCTGAATTTTGGCGGGCCGGGGCTGGGCTTGTTCGCTACCCGTCACAAGTACGTTCGCCATATGCCGGGCCGCTTGGTGGGTCAGACCGTGGATGTGGACGGGCGACGCGGCTGGGTGCTCACCTTGGCCACCCGGGAGCAACACATCCGCCGGGAAAAAGCCACCTCCAACATCTGCACCAACTCAGGGCTTTGCGCTTTAGCCTTTTCCATCCATTTGACCCTCTTGGGCGAGGCGGGGCTGACCCGTCTGGCTGAGACCAATCACGCCCGCGCCGTCGCCTTGGCCGATTCGCTTCAGGCCGTTCCGGGGGTCAAGCTGGTCAGTCCAACCTTCTTTAACGAGTTTGCTCTGACCCTGCCCCGTCCCGCTGCGCCGGTCGTCGAAGCCTTGGCGGCGAAAGGAGTTCTCGGCGGGGTTCCAGCGTCGCGCTTTTATCCCACCTACCCGGAATTGGAAAACGTCCTGCTGGTGGCCGCGACCGAGTGCGTGAGCCAAGCCGATGGCGACGTCTTGGTCAAAGCCTTGACGGAGTGCTGCGCATGACCCGCACCCTCACCGGAAACCGTGGCCTTCAAATCGAAGAGCTGTTGATATTTGAACAGGACAAGCCGGGCCGCACCGGCGTTGACTTGCCTGAGCCCAAGTTTCCCACTAACGACCGTTTGGGTGGAATGCGCCGGAGCGGTCCGGTGGGCCTGCCAGGATTGTCCGAGCCCGAGGTGGTGCGTCACTACACGCGGCTGTCGCAGAAGAACTACGGCATCGACAGCGGGTTTTATCCCTTGGGCTCGTGCACCATGAAGCACAATCCGCGCCTGAATGAGAAGATGGCGCGTCTGCCCGGTTTTTCCGATGTGCACCCCTTCCAGCCCGTGTCCACCGTGCAGGGTGCGCTGGAAATGATGGAAACCATTGCCCACTGGTTGACCACCTTGACCGGCATGGACTCGGTGGCGCTGTCTCCGGCCGCCGGAGCCCATGGCGAGCTGTGCGGGCTTATGGCCATTCGCGCCGCCCATGAGGCCAAGGGTAACGCCCGGCTCAAGGTGCTGGTGCCCGAATCCGCTCACGGCACCAACCCGTCCACGGCGTCCTTATGCGGCTATGCGGTGGAGTCGGTCCCCGCCACCGCCCTGGGGCGGGTGGACATGGATGCGCTCAAGGCCAAGCTGAACGGCGACGTGGCCGCCGTGATGATCACCAACCCCAACACCTGCGGCCTGTTCGAATCCGATATTGTCGAGATTGCCAAAGCGGTGCACGCCGCTGGAGCCTTCGTCTACATGGACGGGGCCAATTTCAACGCCATCGTTGGGCGGGTGAGCATCGCCGCCTTGGGCGTGGACGCCATGCACATCAACCTGCACAAAACCTTTTCCACCCCACACGGGGGCGGCGGGCCGGGGGCCGGACCGACGGTTTTCTCCCCCGCCTTGACCGCTTTTGCCCCTCTGCCCCGCATCGTGCGCGTCCAGGATAAGTTGGAGCTGGTCGAGCACGGCACGCAAGCCTTCGGGCGGATGAAGGGCTACCACGGCCAGTTCGGTGTGATGGTGCGCGCCTTGGCCTACATGCTCAGTCTCGGCGGTGACGGCCTCGCTCAGGCCTCGGGCGATGCGGTGCTCAGCGCCAATTATCTGCGGGCACGGCTCAAGAACACCCTCAGCGTCTCCTTCGACAGCGTGTGCATGCACGAAGTGCTGTTTGATGACCGCTTTCTCAAGGATACGGGAGTGACCACCCTGGACTTTGCCAAAGCCTTGATCGACGAAGGCTTCCATCCCATGACCATGTACTTCCCGCTGGTGGTGCACGGGGCGCTGTTGATGGAGCCCACCGAGACGGAAAGCAAGGCGGAGTTGGACCGCTTCATCGCTGTGGTGGAATATCTCGCCACCCTGGCCCAAAGTGGCAAGGTCGAGCACTTCAAAGAAAGCCCGCGCTTAACCCCGCGCCGCCGCCTGGATGAAACGCTTGCCGCCCGCCAGCCAATTCTCAGTTGGTCGCCCCCGGACGCGGTCTAAAGCAAATCCCGAGCAAACGGAATCGTTTGCGACGACGTATTTGCTTTTATAACAATCGACTAGGGCAAATCCCGAGCAAACGGAATCGTTTGCGACGACGTATTTGCTTTTATAACAATCGACTAGAGCATGCTTCGACGGGGCTCAGTATGAGGAAAAAGGCGTGAAGGCTACCCCTCATTCACCGCTTTTAAGAACGCTTTGATCTTGGCGGGGTCTTTTTGACCTGGAGCGCGCTCCACGCCAGAGGATACATCCACCACAGCCGCATTGGTGCGGCGCAAGGCTTCGGCCACATTGTCCGGGGTCAAGCCTCCGGCCAGCATCCAGGGCAGGGGGCTGTGAAAGCCTTCCAGCACGCTCCAGTCAAAGCTTTGCGCGTTACCGCCGGGGCAAGCGGCGGCCTCGGGCGCTTTGGCGTCGAACAACAACCAGTCGGCATGATCGGCGTAGCGTGCCGCTTGGTCAAGATCGTTGCGGTCGCGGATCGACAGGGCCTTCATCACCGGCAGCCCGAACTCGGCGCGTACCGCATCCACCCTCTCGGGTGATTCAGACCCGTGCAACTGGATCATGTCCAGCCGCACCAGAGCTAGAACCTGATCCAAGTCGTCGTCCGTGGGGTCCACGAACAGGCCAACCTTAACGATCTCCTCTGGCGTTCCGTCGAACAACTCTGCCGCACGCTCAGGCGAGAGGTGGCGGGGGGACGGGGGAAAAAACACCGCGCCAAGAAAGGCCGCGCCGTACTTTACCGCCGCCACCACCGCGTCCTCGTCGGTCAGGCCGCAAATCTTTGCCTTTCGGATCATCGCTTTGCCTCCATCAGGACCATATAGGCCGTGGATAGGACACTCGCCATTAAGGCCGAAACGGTGAATTCCAGCGCCATGTTGAGCAGAATCACGGCAGGCCCGCTCATGGTCTTGGTTTCCAGATCAAGAGCGATTAAGCCGAGACTGCCCAAAAGTCCCGCCGCCATTCCGGTTAGGAAGAACACGGAAAACAAGGCCAACACTACCGTCACCAGCAAGGCTAGTCCGCTTCCCGCCGTGGCCCTCCAAGAGCGCAGAAAATTGACGGCAATGCCTTCGGGCGAATCCTTGGCGACGGCGGGCAGGGTCAGACTCAAACGTAAGGACATGATCAGTAGGAGAAAGAACAATGCCATCAGCAACACCCCGCTTCCCGGTGTCACCGGCGCGGCCTCAGCGGAATTGAGCGGGTCTGCCGTCCATCCGGTGACCTGGGCAAGACCAACGAAAATAAGGGCAAGCGGCATCGTCGCCAGTCCGATCAGCAAGGTGTAACCAAAAAAGCGCGCCTCCCTTGCCCCCAGCCCCAGAGCCGGGGGGGGAGCGGCGGGGTCTTTTTCAAACAGCACCACTCGGTGACAGCCGACCGTATAGACCAGCAGAACGAGGGAGGCGAGCACGACGGCCGCAAAGCGCATCTCCTCCCCCAGATCGAAAATATCAGGCAAACGATGCAAGGGGTAATAGATCACCATGGGCAAAAGTGCCAGGCGCAAAAACGCTCCGGCGTGACGGCGCGCCGTTGCCAAGCTTTCCCCAATCAACTGGGGCGAGGACAACCGGGGAGGGGGAGCGTTCGGTGAGGTCACGCCACGCCGGACAAAGCAAGACATACGGGCGAGCCGATGATGTTGATCAAGGGCAAGGGGGCGAAAGCGAAGGCGCGGCGATACATTCTGAATCCAAAACTAATCCAAGTTCCGGCCAGTCCGACCACAAACAGCAGGGGTGTGGACACCACCATCAGCCAAGTCAGGTTGAGAAAAAGCATGCTCTCGGTCGGGGGGTTATCGATGTTCAGGATGGTCAGCAGCACATACATGATGACCACCGCGCCAACCCCGATGAAGGAGATCATGTTGATGGACATCAAAGCGACCATCACCGACACTCGGTGGGGGCTGCCATGAGTTAAGCTGATTGCGCGCCTCGGCGTCTCGGCGGGCGTCTCAGGGGACGTGCTGGCGGTGTCGATTGTGTTCATTCCGGCCACCTCTTGTGTACCCAAAGCCATTGTTCCGGGCGCTCTCTAATCCAGCTTTCCAACTCGGCGTTAAGCCGGGTCATAATTTCTTTGACATCCTCATGCCGATTGCCGGTGTTGGGCAGGTTTAAAGGCGGGTAGAAGGTCATCCGGAAGCGACATCCATTTAAGCGCTCCATGCGGGCTGGGACAACAGGAATATCGAATTTCAGGAAGAACTGCGCGATGGCGGTGGCGGTCATGGCATCGCGTCCGAAGAAGGGCACGGCCATGCCGTCGTTCATTTTCTGGTCGATCACCATGCCCAAGTGCTCACCCGCCTTGAGCAATTGCATGGCCCGCTTGGCCCCGCCCGCTCCCTTGGGGATCAATTCGCTGTCCGGCGAAGGTCGGCGGTTGTTGTACAAATCCTCAATCAGGGGATTATTCGGGCGGCGGAAGATGTAATGGGTCTTGATCCCCCAGCAATTGATGCAAAAGCCGATGGCTTCCCAGTTGCCCAAGTGAGCGGTGAAAAAAATGCCGCCCTTACCATCATCGCGCAGACGCTCGACATGCTCCACCCCCACCATCTCGAACCGAGGGTCGGTCTTGACGTTGAGGTGCTGGAGGTGAGGAAACTCCCCGACGGTGCGGCCCAGGTTGTCCCACATGCCGGTTAAAATGGCCGCAATCTCGGCGGGCGTCTTTTCGGGAAAGGCGGCAATGAGATTGCGCTGGGCCACCTTGTGCACCGACAGCCACGGTCCCACAGTGCGCAGCACCATCCCGCCTATCGCCGAGGCCCATTCCATGGGCAACGCGGCCAACCCGGCCATCAAAGCCGAAGCCGCATGGTGCTGAAGTTTGTCCGACCAACCACTCATGATGACAAAAAGGGCTCCAACAATCGGGTCAAGGGCTCTTCATTGTCCCATACGGCCTTGACCGTCAAGATGGTGACTTGCTGGCGCTGATCCTTGGGCAGGCGCACCGCGTCTTTGGCGGTGGTCACCGGCACGGCGTGCAAGGCGTAGGCTTCATCCAGAATGGGCTGAATATCCGAAGCCGCGTAGGGGTAATGATCGGCGAAGGGGTGCCACGCCATGATGCGGGCCCCAAGGTCTTTCAAGGTGGACAAGAACTTATCTGGCCGCCCGATCCCGGCAAAAGCCACCACGTTGCGCCCGACCAGACTTTCCGCTTCCAGTCCGGGGCGCAGCCACGCGGTCAACCGGGGCAGGGTGGGGGGGAGGACTTCCCCCACATTGACCCGGTCGCGCCCTAAGACGACCACCCCGCTCGCTCGCGCCAGTCCCCGCTCAAGGGGCTCACGAAGTGGTCCGGCGGGCAGGAGGCGGCGATTGCCAAAACCAAAGCCCCCATCCACCACCACCAGGGATAAATCCTTGATCAGGGTTGGGTTTTGAAAGCCATCGTCCATCACCAGAATTTCCGCTCCGCCCACTACAGCGGCTTCGGCCCCCTTGACCCGATCCCGTGCGACCCAAGTGGGCGCGGTGCGGGCCAGCAGCAAAGGCTCATCGCCCACCTGCTCGAAGGTGTGCTGGTTCACATCCACCAGCAATGGGCCATGTTCATTTCCGCCATAGCCTCGGGTGAGAAAGTGCACGGTCTTGCCATGGGCTTGCAAACGCTCTGCCACAGCGATGGCGATGGGGGTCTTGCCCGCACCTCCCGCCACGATGTTGCCGACACAGATGACCGGGACGCTCGCCCGATGGGGTCGCGCTAAGGCAAAGCGCACCCGACCGGCCAAGCCGTAGAGCATCCCGATGGGTTCCAACAAACTGGAGACGCCCGAAGTCTTGGTCCAGAAGCTGGGCGTTTTCATGCTAAGGCGTCCAAGAAGGGGGACAGCCGGGCGATCAGCCGGTCCAGCACCCCGGCCTGAGACTCGGCAAAGTCTAAGGCGGCGCGGCTCATACGCTCCTGATCCTTCGGATGCGCCAGAAGATGGGCCACGGTTTTGGTTAGATCGGCCTCGTCCGCTATCCGTCGAGCCGCGCCGATCGCGCAAAGCTTATCGGCCATATCGGGAAAGTTTTCCATGTGCGGGCCAAACAGCACTCCTCGGCCTAGGCGCACAGGCTCGAACGGGTTCTGGCCACCCAGGGTCAGCAGGGACTTGCCCATGAACACTACCGGGCAGAGACGGTAAAACAGCCCCAACTCGCCCAAGGTATCAGCAAGATAGACGGTGGTTGTTAAGGTCAGCGGATCGCCGATAGAACGACGGGCGACCACATGCCCTTGGGCACGTAGATCAGCGGCGATGGCTTCACCGCGCTGCGGATGGCGCGGCACCATAACAGTTAGGACATTTTCGCCCAAGGCACGCCCCACCCGCCCGGCCAAGGCTTCCTCGCCCGGATGGGTGCTGGCCGCTAACCACAGGGGCCGCCCCATCACGTTCAAGCGAAGTTCATCCAAGGTGGCGGGATCGACGGGCAAAGGGGGCGCTGCGAACTTGAGATTTCCCAGGCATTCGGGATTTTTAGCGCCCAGATCGCGCAAGCGGTCCCGGTCCACCTCTGTCTGCCCGAGAGCCAGGGTGAAGCTTTGCAACAGGGTGAGGATCAGGCCAGGGTATTTTTTCCAGCCAAGGAACGAGCGATCTGAGATGCGCCCGTTGACCAGAACAAGTGGAATCCCCCGTGCTGCCGTTGCGGTCAGTAAATTGGGCCAAAACTCCGATTCCACCCACAGGGCCAGATCGGGTTTCCAATGATCTAAAAAGGAGCGGACATAAGCGGCGCGGTCCACCGGAACATATTGATGAAAAGCACGTTGGGGAAGACGCTCGGCCATCAAACGGGCCGAGGTCAAGGTGCCGGTGGTGACCAGCACGTTCACAGCGGGCCGCTCAACGCATACCCGCTCCACCAGAGGCAGAACAGAGAGCGACTCGCCCACGCTGGCGGCATGGACCCAGATCAAAGCTCCGGGTGGACGGGGTCGGGAGGGGTGCCCCAAACGCTCTTCAAAGCGCAGGGGGTCTTCCTTGCCCAGGGCTTTGCGCCGCTCCAGATAAAGCCGGATCAAAGGCCCTAAGGCCCCCGTGGCGAAGCGGTACAGCCCAAGCATCACGGCGTATCTCCCGGTGAAATGGGATCATGGCCGCACAAGCGATCGGCCGCGCTGGTCACTTCGGTCAAGGCCGCTTCAACCCGCAGCCGGGCCGCTTCTTCGTCCTCATCTCGCGCTATATAAATCGGCGGACCCCAGACATAGACGGCGCGGCTAAAAGGCAGGGGAACCATGAAGCGATCCCAGCTTTTCACCACCTTGCGGCGGGACGTGGCGTGAGTAGCCGGAATTATGGGCAGCCCCGACATGCGGGCCAACGTCACCACACCGGGTTTGACCCGATAACGCGGACCCTTAGGCCCGTCGGGGGTCAAGCCCACCCACTCCCCGGCCTTGAGGCGCTTGAGCATGATTCGCAAGGCTTCGGTTCCGCCACGGTGGGCGGAGCCGGTGATGGTTCCGATATGGAAGTAAGCCATCACCTTGACCATAAACTGCCCGTCCCGGTGACCAGAGGCTAGAATGCTGACGGGATTGGACTGAGGATTTTCCCAGGCGTAGGGCATCAACATCATGCGGTTGTGCCAGAAGACGGGAATGAAGGGTTTACGCTCCCGCCAGAACGGCGCGGGGTACTCAAGACCCACCACGGTCCAGCGACTGGTGACATGAATAAGGCGGATATAAAGGGCAATCAGGAAGAACAACGCACTGCGTATGACCTCATTCTTGCCCAGACGCTTGACGAGTTTTTTCATCCAGACGCGCCCTCGTTTGCCTCCGCAGCGAACTGCAACTGGTAGAGATTGGCGTAATGGCCGCCCTGGGCTAACAGCGCCTCATGGGTGCCGCTTTCCACCAGCCGTCCCCGGTCGATGACGTGGATTAGATCGGCGTTGACCACAGTGGACAGGCGGTGCGCAATGACGATGGTGGTGCGCCCGTGCATCAGCTCCTCCAGCGCGGCTTGCACCTTGCGCTCGGATTCAGTGTCCAGGGCGCTGGTGGCTTCGTCTAAGAGCAGGATCGGGGCATTCTTGAGCATGGCGCGGGCGATGGCGACTCGCTGCCGCTGTCCACCGGAAAGGTTTAAACCGCGCTGGCCGACACGCGTGTCATAACCCTGCGGCAATTCGCGGATGAACTCATCCGCCGCAGCGTGACGGGCCGCGTCGAGAATTTCGGCTTCGCTCGCCTCGGGCCGACCGTAAGCAATGTTGGCCCGTACCGTGTCGTCGAACAGAGTAATCTCTTGACTGACCAGGGCGATGTGGCCGCGCAAAGAGGCAAAGGTGACGTCGCGAACGTCCACCCCGTCGATGCGTACAACGCCTTCCCGCACATCGAAAAAGCGGGGAATGAGATTGAGTAAGGTGGATTTGCCAGCGCCCGAAGGCCCGACCAAGGCCACAGTCTTTCCCGGAGGGGCTTCCAAAGAAAGCTCGGTCAACGCGGGAGTTTGCCCGTCATAGGAAAATGACACTCGGTCCAGGGCGATATGGCCCTTGGTGACGGTCAATGCGGTCGCATTTGGCTTTTCCGTAATCTCGGGAACGAGGTCGAGCAGGGAAAACAGCCGTTGGGTTCCGGCCAGACCTTCCTGCAAATTGGTGTTGAGGTTGGCCAGCGACTTCATGGGCCGATACGCCATCATCAAGGCGGTGATGAAGGAGAAAAACTGACCTGGGGTCAGCACTTCGGCAATAACGCGGGAGCCGCCGTAGATAATGACCACGGCCACGGCCACACCGCCCAAAAAGTCCATCATCGGGCTGGCCAAGGAGCGGTTGATCGCACCCTTCATCGTGAGCTTGTAGATCGTTTCAGTCAGGCTTTCCACCTTGCCCCGCTCGTAGTCTTCCAGACCATAGGCCTTCACCATGCGATTGCCGTGAAAGCTCTGGTCCAGGGCGGTGGTCAAGGCACCCACTTGCTCTTGGGTGTTAATGGTGACCTTGCGCATGCGTTTGCCCAAGCGGACGATGGGATAAATGCCTAAGGGGAAAACGAAAAAGGCGGCGGAAGCCAAGATGTAGTCTTGGCGGAACATCACGATGATCAGCGACAAAACGCTCAAGAAATCTTTGCCCAAGCTGGTGATGACGTAGGCGGCGGCAAACCGCATCATGGCGATGTCGGTGGTGAAGCGCGACACCAGACTGCCTGAGCTGTGGGAGTGAAAAAACGGCACGTCCATGCGCATCAGATGGGCGAACAGACGGTTCTGCAAGTCGGCAATCACCCGCAAACCAACATGGTTCATCAAGATGGATTGGGTGATTTCAGATACGTTTTTGATGCTGAACAGGACCAGCACCGTCCCGGCCACCCACCACAGACGCTCCTTGTCGTGGGCTTTGAGCACCTCGTCCACGATCACTTCCATCAGCCAAGCGGTCGCGCCGAG
>Ga0208863_1001130_pt1 | contig 18559 bp, 17 predicted proteins | sample RifOxyD3_FD_184040 | JGI IMG/M metagenome (GOLD analysis project Ga0208863, IMG submission 184040) | Soil microbial communities from Rifle, Colorado - Rifle Oxygen_injection D3 (SPAdes) | ecosystem: Environmental > Terrestrial > Deep subsurface > Rock core/Sediment | place: Rifle, Colorado...
ACTCAGGGCTGGCCCTTATGGTTATCACCTTTGCCCTGTATGTGTTTGGCATTATGGCACCGATCGTGCCGCTGAGCGAAATCTCCACTTACTGGAGTATGCCGGTACACGACTATCTGGTGGCGATCAACACCAATTTTATCCACTGGGAACACCTGCCCACCGGTTGGTCCTGGGTGAAACTTATCGGCTATGGCGATTTTTTGAATTTCCTGCCGGTGACTATTCTTTCCGGGATCACCATTCTTTGTTACATGGTCATTACTCCAGGGTTGTTCGCCAGGGGTGACAAGGCCATGGGGATCATGTCTATTGCCGAAGTGCTTATTCTGACTCTTGCGGCCAGCGGCCTGCTTGCGGTTGGCGGTCATTAAGTTAGAAACCATCATATCCGATAAAAAAGCCACCCTGCCCTGCGGCGGGGTGGCTTTTTTTGTTTCAGGCCCCAGACGCTCGGCTCTCCCGATGGGCGATGGCGATTTTCTCCACCAGGATTTCCAGATCGATTGGCTTCAGACAGTAGTCGCTGGCCCCGGATTCCAGACCGTGCAGCCCGGTCTCCATACTGGCGTGGCCGGTCAGCAATATGACGGGCAGTGCCGACCATTTTTCCTTGATCTCCCTTATGCAGTCCATCCCGTCCCGATCCGGGAGCATTACATCCAGCACCACGACCTCGGGCCAGCCCGAGCCAATAATCTCCAGGCCTTCAGCACAGGTGAGGGCGGTTTTGGCTAAGTAGCCTCGGCGTACCAGCCTTTTTCCGGTTGTTTCCACGAAATCAATTTCATCGTCAATAAGCAGAATTTTTAGTGCTTGGGGCATATTATTCCTCCATTTTTTTATCGAGCAGGGTGTGCAAATCAGTCATAATTTTCTGGTGGTAGCTTGCGGCCATGCCTTCGTCTGCCATAACCATGTCGATCTGGCGAGTGTGAATCAGCAGGTAGCCGAGAATCTTCAGTCGTTCCAGTAGATAAGGGCCAGGTTTTTTTTCGATTCTGGCGGTCATGGTATCCATTTTTTGTTCTACCCGGAAGCCTGTTTCGCTTAAGATTTTGCTGATCAAATGGATGCGCAGCAGACGGCGGTTCTGGTCTGCGGCTCCGCCCTTGAACTGAAAGCTCACATAGTTTTCCGTATTAAACTCCCCCAGATTAGCTTCAACCAAAGCAAAATGGTAGCCGAGCCGAACGCTTAAGTTGCAGAAGTTCCTGGAGATTAGAAAGTAGTTTTTGGCAGCCATGGACGAGCGTACCGCTGGGTCGAGATTGGGGTTTCTCGTGGATTGGAAGATGATGGAGCCTAATCCCCCCAAGCTGACGGGCGGTGGTCCGGACCAGGGAAAAGCGATCATGCCCTGCCAGATGGCCAGCATGGGTAGGGAGATGATTTGGCTGAGATTGATATAGCGGCTATCCGGATCGAAATCAGGGATAAAGCCATCGTCGAGATCGATCACCCACCACTGGGATGGCGCATCCACCACCAGTTGTTTGGCTGCCTTGTCGTCAAAGCCGTACCTCTCGCCAAAGGTGAACATCTCGACCACCGCCTTTTCGTGGCAGAAGCGGGTTAGATCATGCATGGTCTGGCAGGTATCGGGCCGGAAAAACGGGGAGGCCGGATCGGTCAGGTTGAGCGGGGTGATGTGGGTCAGGGCCTGGGTGAGGATTTTGTAAACCGGGCTGCCCACCATGAGGTTGGGTTTGGGTGCGGTTAGGGCCAGCAGAGACTCAACCCGACCGGCATAGACCTTGGCGGCAGTGGCATCCACCGTGATCAGGCTGTGATTTTCAAGGGTTGCAAGGGCTTGGGGCAGGCCGAAAATTGCTGGTATTCCGAATTCTCGGGCTACGGTGGCAAGGTGAGCGGCCAGCTGGCCGGTTTCGCTGACCACGGCCACCGCCCGATTGAGGATACTCGCCCAGTCCGGATACGGAGTTTCGATAACCAGTACCGCGCCCTTAGGAAAACGCAAGAGATGGAGGCTGGAGCGTACCGTGAACACTGGGCCGCAGGCAACTCCTTTGCTGGCGCATACCCCGCCGGCTAAAAGCGGTTTGGGCAGATCAGTCAACGTGGTGCCGTGTTCGCCGCTAAATTCCTGCGCCTTATCGGAGGTCGGACGACCAAGGGGCCGAGATTGCAGGATGTAGAGGAGACCGGAGTGGTCGAAAGACCATTCGATATCCTGGGGGGTGCCGAAATGTTCTTCCAGACGCACCCCGGTTGCCGCCAGCTCGGTGGTCTGGGCATCGGTGAGGGTCGGACGGGAATCCGGGATTTTCATGGCCATCTGCCGATGCAGTATGGGGTGGGGCGAGGTTCGGCTGACCCGGAAAAGGTCAGTGGTCCCGCTACCATCGACCACCGTGCTGGCAAGACCAGGTGCTGCCTGGATTATGACAAATTGGCTGCGTGGATCATCAGGGTCGCGGGAATAGAGGACTCCGCTTATGGTGGCATCTACCATGCGCAGACAGCCGACGCACATTTGCACGTCCTGATGCCGGTAGCCCCGCTGTTGCCGGTAAACAATGGCTTGGCTTTTGTACTTGCCAGCCACGATCTCCTTGTAGGCTTGAGTGACAAATTCGCGGCTGAGGTTGAGCTGGGTTCGATACTGGCCGGCAAAGGAGACATTGCTGCTATCCTCGCCCAGGGCGCTTGAACGCAAGGCGACCAGCAACTCGGTCTTTGGGTCGATGACCATTTGTTGATAGTGGGTGAGAATCGTCTCTTCCAGTTCCTTGGGCAGAGGGGCATTGCTGATCAGGCGTTGGATCCCGGCGCTGACGGTATAGAGGTCTTCCAGGTTGTCAAGGTTCAGGCCTTTGAGTCGTCGATTGATCTCAACCTGCAACGCATTGGTCTCGATGAAATGACGGGCTGCCGACGCAGTAATGACAAAACCATCCGGGATTCTGAGGCCGACGCGGTTTTTGACCTCGCCCAGGTTGGCCATTTTTTCGCCCACTTGATCCACGGTGCTGGTGTCCACCTCCGCCATGGAGAGGATAGTTGCACCCTCCTTGTTGGGAGGACGGCTGGCGATGATCTGTTCGAGCTGTTTGGTGATGGCCCTGAATGGCTGATCCAGCTCGGCGTATTTGCCATCGGCCAATCTGCTCAGGTGCTGGATCATTTTATAGATGTTGACGGAAAGTGCGGTGCAGTTGCCCCGCACAAAAGCCATGCCGAAGGGATGGCCTGCGCTGAGGGCCTGCTCCATTTCGGCCATCAGCTCCAAGGCATTGTTGTTGGCGGTAAGCAGGGCGCGAAATTCCTTGTAATGACCGCGGAAGGCGGCCTGCAATTCGGCAGGGGTCAGCCTGGGCTTGCCATGAAAAAACGAGGTCAGTCGGTCAAGAAAAAAGGTCATAACATGGTCGCCTGCGTTGGGTTGCTAAGAGAAGTTGTTGCTTTTCAGCATAATAGAAGCAGGCCAGGCGAGGGAATAAAAAAAGAAGGTCGTGTAAAAAAACCTCTTGTTCCGGGCGGCGAGCCACCCAGAACAAGAGGACAATCAGGCCATACGCTTACGGTTAATGCTCAAGCTTTAGTCCCCAACCTTCAAACATGAAGAGGATGGCAAAACCGAACCACATGGTGTAGATCACATAGCCCACCAGGGAGGCGATTACCAGTACCGCCTTGTCCTTGATGCTTTGCGCCTCGATCCCGTAATAATTGTAGGCAGGCTCAACGGTTTTGGTCCGCGCCTGGTAGAAGATTTTTGATTCCTTGAATTTTCCCTGTTTGGTCAGGCTTTTTTCCATGGACTTTAGAGCGTTGGACCAATCAAACATTATCTGTTTCTCGGCGGCACCATACTTGGCGCTGACCGCCTGACCGTCATTGGCGAACATGGCGTCCGCGTCCGCGAGAACCGCAGTGAGGATAACGCCCAGATCGCCGCTGATCTTGATCTCTTTGTCCCCGGCCTGCACGGTTGCTCCGGCCTGCTGCAGGATGGTGGTTAGCCGCTCTGCAGAAAGATTTTCGTCGGTCTTAATGTTCAGGGTAATGATGTTCCCCTTGTAGGCCTCGGCCTTTTCTCTGACGACAGGAATATAGTACGATGATTTCTTGGAAATGGAGTTGTACATGTTGTCCATGTAATCCAGCATATTTACCTTCTTGCCCTGGCCTGGGTAAAGCGGCGAGAGAAGAAGTGCGAAAACGATCCAGAAACCGACCATCATAACCAGGCCGCCACCGAATTCTTTTTTATTGGCAATCATACGTTAACCTCCTTGGTGGTATGCGCGGGGCCCTCTCCCTTGAGGGTTTTGATATTGGTGAAAAAGATGTAGAAAACCCAGAGGGCGAAGGCGCCAAGCACTACAAAAAAGATATAGGTGCCTACGGTTTCGAGGAGCTTGCCGGTTTCTTTGGACATGGAGATCATCTCCATGCTCGCCAGTTTCGAGGGCAGGGCAAAAGCCCGGTTGACAAAGCCGGCTGAGGTGGCGATGGCGTAGAGCCCGCAGATGGTGGCGCCGCTGACTACCTTGGTGATCAGGGAGCCGACCTGGATGCCGACCAGGGAACCAAGGAGCATGCCCATTGCCAGGGTGTAGAAGATAAAGCCGTAGACCGCATACTGGCTTAAGCCTGCATAGCCAGCGGTGAAGATGATCTGGAAGATGTCGGTTCCCACCGTGGTGGCTGAGGAAACGCCCAGAACATAAACGAAGATGGGGAAGGTCAGAAAGCCGCCGCCCACGCCCATGATGGCTGCGGCCAGACCGACAATGAAGCCGCTGAGCACCAGAAACAGCCAGGAGATCTTACGGCCGCCTGGAGTAACACCTTCGTCAAACTGGATCATGGGCGGCAGATTGATGCCCTGGACTTTCTGGGCCAGGTTGGTCATGCCCGAGGTATTGACAGGAGCAGTGGAACCGGCCTTGGTGGGCTTGACCTTGCGGGTTTGACGGAAGAAATCCATCAGGGCATAGGAGCAGAGAAAGCCCAGCATCAGGACATAGATGGTGGTGATGAAGGCGTCGCTCAGCACGGGGTTTAATTCATACAGGGTGCGGTTGACCCAGCCACCCAGGGTGGCGCCGCCGATGGAACCGAGCAGGAAAACTGCGGCCAGGGGTACGGAGACATTGCCCAGTTTGCGGTGCAAGACGCTACCCATGATAGCCTTGGCAAAGATGTGGAACAGATCGGTACCTACCGCCAGGATACCCTTGACTCCGGCGCTCATCAAAGCGGGGGCGATGATGAAGCCGCCGCCCGCGCCGATGCAGCCGGTGATCAGGCCGGCGACGATGCCGACCCCGATGGAGGCGAAAAAGATGGTCGGGGTGTAGAAGGCCGGGGCATAGGCGGTCTTGCCGCCGATCATGCCTGGGAGCTTGCCTACTATCTCATCGGCAAAGGCTATGCCGCCGAGTAGGATGGGGATAAGCAGCAGGCCAAGAATAGCCAGCCGTCTGCGATCCCGCAGGATGGTGTTTGAGATGTCCATCTCCCATTTCGCGTGGGCGCGGGCGCCCGCCATCATGAAATGGTGCAATTGCCTGAAGAAACTCATAATCTTACTCCTCCCTTGTTAAATAATAAAAAAACCTCGGTTGCCCTTGGTTACAGTGTGCTTGAGTGGTTAGAGAATCAGGGGCTGTCCCCAGCGTTATCGGGGGATGTCCCTGATTCTCTTGCTGCCTGAAGTTTTTCCAGCAGGGTTTCAAATTCCACCGGTTTGAGCAGATAGTCAAAAGCCCCGTTTCTGATGCCTTCTTCTCCTTCGCTGATCGAGGCATGGCCGGTGAGGATGATCACCCGGCTTTGGGGGCGGATCTTTTTTATTTCCTGGAGGACCAGGCCACCGTCCATGTCCGGGAGGCGCATGTCCAAAAGGATCACAGCAAAATCGCTGTCCGCGACTCGGGTTATGGCCGCGCCGCCGCTCAGCACTCCTTCGCTGGCCCAGCCCCGTTTGCGCAGGCGTTGCACCAGAGTGGCGACAAATTCCTCTTCATCATCCACGATCAGGATGGAAGGATCGGTCATTTCTGTTCTCCTGTGGTTATGGGTGCTATGCGGCAACCGGGAGACTGACCCGGAAAACGCAGCCGCTCTGCTTGCCGTTTTGCACCTCGATGCTGCCGCCGAGCCGCTCGATGATACTGTAGGAAATGGCCAGGCCGATGCCGGTGCCGCTTCCCGCTTTTTTGGTGGTGAAAAATGGTTCAAAGATCTTTTTTAAGATCTCTTCCGGTAGGCCTGGCCCGCTGTCGGCAAACTCCACCGCCAGTTGCCTGCCGTTCAGGCTGATGCTGATGGTGACCGCACCGTCATTGCCGATGGCATCAAAGGCATTATTCAGGATGTTGAGAAATACCTGCTGCAACTGGATGCTGTCGGTGATGATCTCTGGCAGGGAAAGGCCGAGATTGCGGTGGATGGAGATCCGGTGATTGGCTGCTTCCTTTTCAAGGAAAGAGATGGTTTCCTCCACCAGGGTGTTGATGTTGATTGCCGATTTCAGCCCATCAGTACTGCGGGAAAACCCCAGGAGCCGGTGGGTGATGGTGCTGGCTCGCTTGACCTGGGTTCGGATCTTGGTAAAGGCGGTCCGGTATTCGTCGGTATTTTTCAGCTGGCCTAAGTCTTCCTCGCTCAGCAGCTCGTCAAGCCATCCTGCCTGGTCGCCGATGATCTGTAGGGGATTGTTGATTTCGTGGGCTACATTGGCCGCCATCCTGCCGATCAGGGCCATTTTTTCTGAATAGCGGATGCGATCATAGAGCAGCATGCGTTGTTGGTCAGCGCCCTCTACCTTATTCATCATGGAACGAACCAGAATGGTGGAAACAGCAAAAATGAGCAGGGCCGCGCAGGCGATGATCAGGTGGTCACGCTGCCGAGCCCGGTAAAAGTCGGCGAGGGAGGTAGCAATATTGGTTTTAAGCACCAGGGTCCAAGCGTTGTTTTTCATCCCGGTGGTGGCATACAGCGCTCCCTTGGAGTGATGGATGGTCAGGCTGCCGTCTGTGGGCAGATCTTTTTCTCTGACGGACAGAGCGGTGAGCCCCAGGCGGCTTGGCGTCTGCAATTCGCCCTGCCGGTTGAGGATAAAGGCGTCCCCGCCAGGGCCTACCTCGGCACTGGCCAGCAGGGCGTTGAACAATTCGGAATTAATTGTGGCCCGCAGAACCCAGGAGCGGGTGGGGTCGGTTACCGCCACGATGAAATGAGGTACGCCCCGGTAGCCGGTAAATACGTCGCTGATGTATCTGCCGCTCTGCATGACCTCCGCGAACCAGCGGGCCTCGGCGTAATTTTTGTCCTTCAGGTCATCGGCAAAGGGGCCCACGTAGTTGCGGTGGCTGCCATCCTGAGCGATGAGGCCCAGATCGACGATGACCCCCTGTTGGTTCATGGCTTTAAAAAGCTTTTCAAGATTGCCTGGGCTGCTCAGCCAGGCAAAGTCATAGAGCTCGGCGTACCCGGCAAGGATATTTTCCTGACTGTTGAGGAAGAGCTCAATGATCTCCCGGCGACTGTTAGCCAGGCTGGTCAGCTCAACGGTGGTCTTGTTAAGCCATGATTTTTCATAAAAATGTGAGGCGGTCCAGCTGATGAACAGCAGAGGGATGATAGCTACCAGAATAACCACCAGGACAAAAAGGCGTTTCTGTCGCGCATAATAGGACTCACGCGAGCGAACCTTGAGGGCACTGCCGGGGATAGTGGCGGTGTACATCTTCATGGGCGGTAACTGCTCAGCAGCACCACATCTGCTTTGTCACAGGCTTGCTTGCATAGGCCGGCTATAGCGCGCAGACCTGTTTGTCGGTCACTTCTGCCGACGATTGACACGCGCATCTGCGGTACTGCTGAACAGTTACAGAGCTGTGGATTATGCCTGTTGTTATGTTTTAACTGAATAGTCTTCATGGGCGGTTGGCATATCCATGCAGAGGGGTATTAGTAGAGGGTGCGAGGCTTTTTAGTCTTTTCAGCTTGCGCCACAGAGAAACCCGGTCTATGCCCAGAACTTGAGCAGCCCGCGATTTGTTGCCCGCTACATGGGCCAGAACCCGTTGCACATATTCCTGTTCCACCTCTAATAAGGTTGGGAATGTACCTTCTGGAGGATACTCATTGAGCAGGCTGGTGCCAGCGAGCGGGCGGATTTCGATGCCTTCGCCGCTGACGATGAAATGGCGGTTTATGGAGGTGTTTTGTGGGTACATTTTTGTCTGGCCTTATCGTTTCAACATATCCCTGGCGGTTTCGTATTCGCCAGCTTCGGCAAAGGTTGCCGCGGTGGCGGAGCTGTCCAGCAGGTTCTTTTTTGCCTGATGTGCGGCTTTGATCCTTTCCACCAGAATTTCTATATCAACAGGCTTTTTCAGATAATCAAATACCCCGAGCCGTCTCGCCTCAGCCTCGTCCAGATCGTTGCCATGTTCGGTCTGGATAATGACCTGGATGTTGGGGTAGACCTTGCGCACCCGGCGGAGCACCTCCATGCCATCAATGCCTGGCATCTTCAGGTCAAGCACCATGACATCAGGTTCTTTTTCGCCAACATAGCCCAAGGCCTGTTCGCCGTTGAGGGCGGTCTTGCTGCCAAGATCGCGCAGATCAAGACGCTCTGATAAGGTCCTGATGAAATCTTCCTCGTCATCTACCAACAGAATTTTGATGTCATCCATAATGTCCTCATGTTCGGTTAAGGGCCCGCGTCGGGTGGGGTTGTGCTAAGGGTTCTTTTGGTTGGCGGGGTGGCTTTCGTCTTCCTCGCCGTCTAACAGGGATAGAGCGGTGTCAAACTCGCCGGCCTGGGCAAAGGTCGCGGCAGCCATGGCATCGCCGAATCTCTGGAGCAGCGACTTTTTCCCGTGGCGTTTTTTCCTCCGCCGGAGAGCGGCAGAAATGGTGTTTTTCAGGGTGTCGGTATCAAAAGGAGCGATGAGTTCGTCGGCCGCTCCAGCCTGCATCCCCGCGATGGACAAAGGGATATTGTCCGGTCTGTTGATGAGAATGATCTCGGCTGTGGGCATTCTCTCTCTGATGGCCAGCAACGGGTGCGGTTCTTCGCTACTGGCCTGCCGAATGTCAAGCAACACAATCTCGGTGCCGGTTGGCGGTAGGGCCGATTCTTCGGACAACGCTATTGTCAGGCCCCAGTCTTGCAGTAATGCCCGCATTGTTTCCGCAAAGCCCGCATCGCTTGAAACAATGAAGGCGGTTGCCTGCATGGCCGATCCCAGGCTTTGCTTTAGCGCACAGATTCGGTGGCGAAAACGCCATAGGTCATTCTTATTCCGCCCAAGCCCAGCGATTGAAGGAAATCATCGGCGCTTGGCGCCGGGGGGTTGGGGCCTGCGGCTAGGCTGATCGCCTCGGCGTGCAGCCCCTCTTCGGCAAAGGTTACCGCCATAAAAATTTTCTGGAATTGATTGATAGCCCTGCTCCTAATGCTGACGGGCATCATATTTTTGGCAGTTTCCCATTCGCCGGCCTCGGCAAAGGTGATGGCAGTCATCCATTTTTGAAAGGTGTTGACGGTTTTCATGGCAACCTCCGTAAGGTGTGAGATGTTTCCCGCGTCCTGGATTTGTCAGGCGCTGTCGTTATGTGGCAATACAAGGATCGTGCCATTAGTGAATCTGCAATAAAAACAAGATGTTGGTAAAATATGCTCAGCAAGCGAAACATGCGTGGAGAACATAATGAAACAACGGGGAACAATAGGCGAGTCTGGAGTGAAACAGTGTTGTCGCGGAGCGTATTTGTGGTGCTAACTTTGGGATTGGCGGCAAGCGAGGATGATGGCGTTGTTTCCTTTGTGGCGTGTTGGGAAGGCTGGCTGGCGAGAGTCGAAAAAAAAGATTGACGTCCGGTGCCGGGGTGTTGTATCTGGAACATGTGGAGACAATATGAAACATGATGCACTCGCAAAAAAAGGAAAAAGTTCACAGGATCGCAACACCGAATCGTAAGTGTTCACCAGGGGCAACCCACTTTCAGGTAAACCCGGGAATGTAAGCGTTCACCAGGGGCAACCCACTTTCAGGTAAACCCGGGACTGTAAGCGTTCAGCAGTGCCGCAGATGCGCGAAAGAGGCCTGCGAAGTGTGCTATTGCACATAAGCAGGCCGACGACTGACACGCGGCTTTTTGCGATTTCAACAAACACTTTGGGGCCTGTGCCCCTAATTTATTGGCAATGGTCCAAGGTCAATGCTCGAAACTGAACAAACCAACCCCTTTAGTCCTGATCTTATTGATATCCTCAATGGGGTGCCGCATGGTATCGCCCTGGTTGACCAGGATTTTCGGATCATCATGATGAACCGCTTTCTTGAGGCGCTTACCGGGTATTCCGGGGAGGAGGCCAGCGGCATATACTGCGATCAGGTGCTGCACAGCAGCTTCGGCAGAAATAGTTCGGTGTTTCGTCAGACTGTGGAGACAGGGGTTTCTTGCAGCGCCGAGGGCGATATCATCGGCCTGAACCGCAAAAAGATCCCCATGCGTTTTACGGTCACCCCGATTGTGGAACCAGGGGAAGGACGACAGGCTATGGTTCTGGTTCTTGAAGATATCGCTGTCTTTCAGGAGCTCGATCGCAAGAAGGAATTGGGCCCGGCTAAGGGCCTTCTCGGGCATAGCCCGAAGATGCAGGAGATATTTGAACTCCTGCCGGTTCTTGCTCATACTGATTCCTCGGTGCTGATCACTGGTGAAACCGGCACTGGCAAGGACCTTCTGGCCGAGGCTGTCCATCAAGCCTCCAAGCGTGGCAAGTATCCGTTCATTAAAGTAAACTGCGGGGCGTTGCCAGAAAGCTTGCTCGAATCCGAGCTCTTCGGCCATATGCGAGGAGCCTTCACCGGAGCGCACGCCGACAAGCACGGCATGTTTCAGCTTGCCCAGGGAGGTACCATCTTTCTTACCGAGATAGGCGATCTGCCTCTGCCGCTTCAGGTAAAGCTGCTCACCGTTCTTGATGACCGGGAATTCTTCCCCCTGGGCAGTCAAAAAAAAGTCCGGGTCGATGTGCGTTTGATTACAGGCACCCACCGTAATTTGAAACAGCTGGTCCAGGAGGGAAAATTTCGGGAAGATCTGTTTTTCCGCCTCAATGTTCTGCGGGTGCATCTGCCGCCCCTCCGTGAGCGGGTTGGTGATGTGCGATTGCTGATTGATCATTTTCTGCAGATGTTTGCGACCAGCTTCAAGAAAAACGTAAAAATGCTTTCCGCTCCGGCTTTGCGTCTGCTGGACAGCTATTGTTATCCTGGTAATGTTCGCGAGCTGCGCAATATTATTGAATATGGAGTTAATATCTGTCGGGGTGAGATCATCGAGGTTGAGCATCTGCCCCCTTATGTGCTGGCCGACGTGAGCAAGGCTTCTCGGGCAATAGCTGTGACCAGACAATCGGGGTATATCGACTCTGGAGAAAAACTGGCGGCTCAAGCCGTGTCTGAGATACCGGATAATGTTTCAAGCTGGAGCGCGATTGAAAAAACGAATATCCTTGCCGCGCTCGTGCAAACCGGTGGCAGCCGCACCGGGGCGGCAAAGGCGCTTGGTTGGGGGCGCACTACCCTTTGGCGGAAGATGAAAGAATATGAGCTGGCGTAAGAGAGCATGAAGATCCTGGCAACCCTGCAACATAATGATATTGCCCCGCGCTTCGATCTGGCCACAGAGGTTCTCATCGCCAGGATTGTTCGAGGCCGGATCTCGGGGGAGCCGCGTACGGTCCTGCTGCCTGGGCCGGGGAGTGATGAGCTATGCAGTCTGATCATCAGGGAAGAGGCCTCTTTGGTGATCTGCGGCGGTATTGAGGAGGCGCATTTTCAGTATCTGGTCTGGAAAAAAATCGAGGTGATTGATCGGGTGATCGGTCCGGCAGACCTGGCCATCGCCCAGGCCATTACCAAACAATTACGACCGGGGGCCATTGTCCGGGCCATAGGCCGGTTAGAAACCAAGAGGAGTGTGGCGTCATGAGCAAGAACCCTGCCCCTGTGTCCAAATGGTCTTTGTTCTGCGGTTTGTCCAGCAAGGAGCTGTGTCCCCGGGGGAGGTATAAGTGTATGCGTAACAGCCTGCTCCTCGTGATGCTGGCTATCACCCTGATTCCCCTGAGTATCACCTCGGGACTTAATTTTATCCAGTACCAGCAGCTCCTGCGTGAAGAATCACAAGCCAATGCCCGCTGGAACGCGGAAAGTGCCAAAGCGACTATCAGCGCCTATCTGGAGAAACTGGAGGCGGCGATCACTGTTGTCATTGACACCTATTCTTTTGAGGATTTGTCAGACGGCAAGAAACTGGAGCATATATTCCGGCAGCTCAAGAAAGAGCATAAGGGTCTGGTCGATCTGAGCGTGGTAGGCCCGGATGGTATTCAGAGTGCCTATGTGGGCCCCTATGGCCTGACTGGCAGGGACTATAGCGACAGTCTTTGGTTTCACAAGGCCCTGACCCGACGGATGTATGTGAGCGAGGTTTTTACCGGATTCCGCAATGTCCCCCATTTTGTGGTGGCGGCCAGCAAGAAGGATCCCTATTCGGAACATTATTGGGTACTCCGGGCGAGCATCGACACCGAAACCCTGGACCGGTTTCTGGCCCTGGCCGACACCGAGACACTGGAGGATATCTTTCTCGTTAACGACAGCGGTATTCTGCAAAGCTCTTCCCGCTACCAAGGCAGGGCCATGGATAATTTTCAGCTCACTCGCAAGCCCAAGCAGAATGACATCCTTATTTTTGAGGAAATGCGCGGAGACAGCAGTTTTTATCGGGCAGTGAGCCGGATCCAGAACACGCCCTGGTTGTTGATCCTTGACCAGCAGGGGGCCGAGGCGCGGAAGATCTGGCATTCCTTCAAGGTTCGGTTGCTGCTTACCCTTGGTCTTTGTTTTCTGGTCGTAGGCGGAATGGTTGTCTGGCTGTCCCGTTTTTTGGCGGGCAAGTTTCGGGAGGCCGATGAAATGCGGGACGTGATTTTGAGTGAAACGGAACACTCGAATAAACTTGCCTCTATTGGGCGACTGGCTGCGGGCGTTGCCCATGAGATTAACAACCCGCTGGCGATCATCGGGGAAAAGGCCGGGTTGATGCAGGATCTGCTTGGGGTGGAGCAGGATTTTCGCTATCGAGAGAAATTTCTTGATCAGCTGGGGTCTCTACAAGATGCGGTGGTCAGGGCCAGGACCATCACCCACCGTCTGCTGGGTTTTGCCAGACGGATGGAAACCTCCCTGACTCTGATACAGCTCAATGAGATCCTCCAGGAGGTTTTGAGTTTCCTGGAAAAAGATGCAACTTACCGCAACATCCATGTTATTTTACAACTTCAGGAAAACCTGCCGGTCATTCGGGCAGATCATGGTCAGTTGCAACAGGTGTTTCTTAATGTGATCAATAATGCCATCGATGCGATTCGCAATGATGGAGAGATCCATATCACCTCGCGCCGGGAAAATAACAAAACGGTCATGGTAGCCATCTCCGACACCGGGCCGGGGATCGCCCCGGAAATCCTGCAGAATATCTTCGAGCCGTTTTTTACCACCAAGGGCAATGAGGAGAGAAAAGGGACTGGTTTGGGTCTGTCCATTACCTATGGCCTCGTGCAGAAAATGGGCGGCAAGATCGAGGTGAGCAGCGAGGTAGGGGTAGGCACTACCTTTATCATCACCTTTCCAGTTTACTACGAGGACAAAAGCCATGACAGCGCATAGAATTCTGATTATTGATGATGAGCTTGATTTTGGCACAACCCTGGCGGAACGTTTGGAGCTGCGGGGCTTTGTCGCTAAAGCCGTGGGCGGCGCCGAGGAAGCGATGGCAGCGCTTGCTGCCGACTGGCGTCCAGATGTGGTCTTGCTCGATTTAATGATGCCCGGGGTGGATGGTCTGACTACCTTGGACCTGATCAAGCAACACGATTCGCGCATTCAGGTGATCATCCTTACCGGCCACGGTTCCACGGAGAGCGGCATTATCGGCATGCAGCGCGGCCTGTTTGATTACTTGATGAAACCGGTGGATATCGGTGAACTGATCGTCAGGATCAAAGAGGCCGGGGCCCGGTGATTCCTCTTGACCGGATATGGTTTTTTGGTATGGTTGGCTGTGGATTTTTTCGCGGCTCAAGTCAGAGCCTTCTTCAGCCAGTAAAGGATGAATCGTGAAAAAACGTATTAACCTGCTCCGAGAATTTTCGGTCCCGCTGCTTTTCGGGGTGGTGGTCGCCCTGATCTGGGCGAATCTGGTGCCGGAAGGCTACCAGCAATTCCTGCAGGCGCCCCTGCTCGGCTCGCTCAGCTTTCATTTTCTCACCAATGAATTGTTCATGGTGCTCTTTTTTGGCATGGCCGCCGCCGAGATTACCCAGAGCTGCTTGCCGGGCGGGGATCTTCATCCTCTGCGCAAGGCGGTGAACCCCTTGTTGTCAACGCTGGGCGGGGTGGTCGGCCCGGTGCTTGTCTATCTGGGGCTCAATGCCTTGATCGGCTCCCCTTCGCTGCGCGGGGGCTGGGGTATTCCCACCGCTACCGACATTGCTCTGGCCTGGCTGGTCGCCAGCCTGGTTTTTGGTCGGCGTCATCCCGCCATCTCTTTTTTGCTGCTGCTGGCCATAGCCGACGACGCCATCGGCCTGGCTATCATTGCGGTCTTCTATCCGGACCCGTCGCATCCTTTGGCTCCGCAATGGCTGGGGCTCACCCTGGCCGGCATGCTTGTCGCCTTCCTGCTACGGCGGAACAAGGGGATCAGTTATTGGCCCTTTCTCCTCCTGGGCGGCGGACTCAGCTGGCTCGGTCTGTTCAAGGCCCATATCCATCCGGCCTTGGCCCTGGTCTTCATCGTTCCCTTTCTGCCCCATCCCCCCAGTGAACACAAGCACCTCTTCGAGGACGACCCCTGCGATATGACTCCCCTTGCCCGCTTCGAGCACGAGTGGAAGGTGCTGGTGGATTTCGGGCTCTTCATGTTTGGCCTGGCCAACGCGGGGGTGGAGTTTGCCGCCATCGGCGTTCCTACCTGGCTGGTTTTGTCCGCGCTGGTCATCGGCAAGACCGGCGGCATCTTCAGCATGGGCCTGCTGGGTAAGAGGCTCGGCTATCCGCTGCCTTTGCACGTTGGGAAAAAGGAGCTGCTGCTGATCGGGTTGATAGCGGGACTCGGCTTGACGGTTGCCCTGTTTGTGGCAGGCGAGGCCTTCACTGATCCGCTCATCCAGGGGGCGGCCAAGATGGGTGCTTTGCTCAGTGCCGGTTGTGGCATTCTCGCCATCATTGCCGGGAGGCTGATGCAGGTGCGGCGCAGGGTCTGATGGCTGCCGCGTTTCCGATTATTTCACTTGGCAGAACATACGTTTATGAAACAAAGAAAACAGCGCGGCTTTTCTCTGCTGGAAATGTTGATGGTTATGGTCATTCTTGGACTGCTTGGCTTCCTGGCTGGGCCTAAGCTTTTTGGCAGTCAGGGTAAGGCCAAGCAGAAAACGGCCAAGATCCAGGTCGAAAGGTTAATGATGGCGGTGGAGGCTTTTCGGCTTGATGTGGGGCGCTATCCTACCCAGCAAGAAGGGTTGACTGCCCTGGTGATCAATTCGGGCATCGAGAAATGGAAAGGCCCTTATCTGAAAAGGGCCCTGCCCAACGACCCATGGGGAAATCCCTATAAATATCGCAATCCTGGTGTACATGGCGTAGTGGATATCTATTCTTACGGACAGGATAAGCAGTCCGGCGGGATCAAAGAAAACGCCGATATAGGCAGCTGGGAATAGAACGGCAGAGACAAGACTCAAGCAATCATTTAGCTTTTCTCTTGCCTCTTACCTCGTTCCTCCTGCCCTTTACCTCTTATTTCCCTACCAGCCTTTCTAAAATCCTGTAACTTCGCGCCACCATGTTTCTTGGTTCAACCATGAGTCCTGCCTGTATCATGGCGTTGTCGAAGATCTGCTCCACCACGCTTTGCGCCACCTCGGCGTCCTTGTCTTTCAGCGCGGCCAAGCCCTTGATCAGGGGATGGCTGGTATTGATCTCCAGGTTCTTGCCGCCAAACTGCTGGAGGCCCTGGCCGGAGGCGCGCATGATCCGTTCCATGCTGCTGGTGACAAAGCCGTCAGGGTTGACCACCATGGCTGGGCTGTCGGTGAGGCGTTTTGAGGCGATGACCTCTTTTACCTGTTCGCCAAGCACTTCTTTCATCCAGTTGGTCAGGGCCTCGGAGTCCGTAACGGGCATGGCCTCGCTCTGGGCTTTTTCCTTGTCCGCCTCGGTTTCCGTCACCGCCTCTGGAAGATCAAGATCCCCGCGATCGGCGGAAACCAGTTTCTTTTCAGCAAACAAGCTGAGGTGGCTCATGGCGAAATCATCGATCGGCTCCAAGGTGAAGATCACCTCGAGATTGCGTTTTTTGAAGGCCTCGATGTAGGGGCCGTTTTCAATGGCCTCCCGGCTGGGGCCGTTGATGTAAAAGATCTCCTTTTGCCCCTCGGGCATGCGCTCCACATAGTCGGCCAGGGAGGTGAAAATGCCGCTTTCTGTCTTGGAGGATTCGAAACGCAGGAGCTTGGCGGTCTCCTCACGGTAGGCAAAGTCAGAGATCACCCCTTCTTTGAGGAACATACCGAAGTTTTTCCAGAACTCGATGTACTTTTCCGGTTCGCTCTTGGCCAGCTCTTCCAGGAATTTCAGCACCCGCTTGGTTACTACCTTGTTGATCTTGGCGACCAGGGCGCTGTCCTGCAGGGCCTGGCGGGAGATATTGAGCGGCAGGTCTTCGCTGTCGATAACCCCGCGCAAAAAGCGCAGCCATTCCGGAAGGATGGTTTTGCTGTGCTGCTCGATCAACACCTTCTGGCAGTAGAGGTTGACCCCCGGCTCCATGCGGCCAAAGCCCATGCTTTCGAAATTCTCCTTGGGGATGAAGAGCAGGGTCTTGATGGCCAGTGGGGCATCGGCGGAAAAATGCAGTCTGGCCAGGGGCTCGTCATAGGCATTGGCGATGAACTTGTAAAATTCGGTGTAGGCATCCTCTGTTATCTCGCTTTTGCCAAGAGTCCAGATGGCTTGTACCGTATTGATTGCCTCGCCTTTGAGTTTGATGGGAAAGGGGACAAAGTTGGAATACTGCTTGATGATCCGACGGATGGTCTGCTCGTTGGCATACTCCTTGGCCTCGTCCGCAAGCTCCAGAACAATGCTGGTGCCGCGCCTGATGCCGGGGCACATGGCGATGGTGAAGGTGCCGTTGCCATCGGAGACCCATTCGTGTCCCATATCGTCAAGGCGGAAGGAACGTGATTTGACGCTGACTTTTTTGGCCACCATAAAGGCGGCATAAAAACCTACGCCGAACTGGCCGATCAGGTTGACCTCCTTGCGGTCTGTCTCAGAAAGCTTGCTGAAAAAGGTCTTGGAACCGGAATGGGCGATGGTGCCAAGGTTGGCTTCCAGCTCGCCTCGGTCCATGCCGATGCCGGTATCGCTGATGGTGAGGGTGTTTGCTTTTTCATCAAATTCAATGGTGATCTCAAGCGGTAGGTGGCTGTCGAAAACCTCTGGCTCCACCACGCTCTGGTGCCGGAATTTCTCCAGGGCATCCGCAGAGTTGGAGATCAATTCCCGCAAGAAGATCTCCTTTTCCGTGTAAAGCGAATGGATCACGATATCGAGCATCTTTTTTACTTCGGCCTGGAATTCCTTGGTCTCTGTCTGGGGGGTAGTATTTTTCGTACTCATCGTTTCTCTCTCTGCTGTGGATTATTCTGGAAGTTTACAAATGCTGTTGCGTAAAGACCTACAGTTGGACGGCCTGCAATGGCGGTAAAATAATCATGACCGGGGCAGTGTCAAGTAGGGGCACGGCATGCCGTGCCCTTATTCCCTTGACGGGAGAGATTATGGAAAAATGCGCTTTTGATTTAAAAATGGAATCAGATGCGTCACCTCGGCGAAGGCAGGGGTTCAATCTTGTTACAACTGTTCGAAAACACTGGTTTCCGGTTTATCTCATTGCCAGGTTTTGGAAAAAATGGTCAATTCCGCCAGTAGTCAAATATGATGAGCCTCTTGCAAAAGGTTCTGATTATAGAAAAATTGTTTCGGAGCGATTTGTTTATGGAGCTTGTCACTATCCTGCTTATTGCCCTGGCCCTGGCTGTAGATGCTTTTGCTGTGGCCATGGCCGCAGGAGTCAGCCTTTGCCAGGTCAATGCTCGGCAGATGTTCCGTCTGGCCTGGCATTTTGGTTTTTTTCAGGCCGGGATGAATATCCTTGGCTGGTTGGGTGGGCTTACGGTCCGCTCGCTGATCGAGAGCTTTGACCATTGGCTTGCCTTTGGCTTACTCGCCTTTGTCGGGCTCAAGATGATCTGGGAAGCGATTCGGGAGGCAAAGGAGGAGAGCGAGGGCACAGACCCCACCAGAGGGCGGATGCTCATCACCCTTTCTGTTGCTACCAGTATTGATTCCCTGGCTGTGGGCTTAAGCTTTGCCGTGCTGGAGATCAGCGTCTGGCTGCCGGCCCTGATCATCGGCCT
>Ga0208863_1001132_pt1 | contig 18515 bp, 17 predicted proteins | sample RifOxyD3_FD_184040 | JGI IMG/M metagenome (GOLD analysis project Ga0208863, IMG submission 184040) | Soil microbial communities from Rifle, Colorado - Rifle Oxygen_injection D3 (SPAdes) | ecosystem: Environmental > Terrestrial > Deep subsurface > Rock core/Sediment | place: Rifle, Colorado...
ACATGGCATCAAAAAAAGGCGGCGGCAGTACCAGTAACGGACGCGACTCGCACTCGAAGCGACTTGGCGTTAAGCGTTACGGCGGTGAGTTGATCTCAGCCGGCAGCATCATCATTCGTCAACGTGGCACCGAATTCCATCGCGGCGAAAATGTCGGTATGGGTAAGGATCACACCCTGTTTGCCAAGGTCACCGGCAAAGTTGTGTTCGCCATCAAGGGCGCGCAACGTCGCAGAACAGTTTCCATCGTTGCAGCGTAATCCCTCACCTCAATCCTCTCCCGCTTGCGGGCGAGGAGGCAATCGTACCTTCTCTCTTGCATTGAAGAATACGATGAAGGTAATTATGCAATAACGAAGCGAATCAGCCCTATCGCAAGGTAGGGCTTTTTTCATTTAGCGGTACAAAAACATGAAGTTTATAGACGAATCCAAAATCGAAGTCTTCGCCGGCAATGGCGGCAATGGTATCGCCAGCTTCCGCCGTGAAAAATATATCGACAAGGGCGGCCCGGACGGCGGGGATGGCGGACGCGGCGGCAGCGTGTTTGTCGTGGCTGATCGCAACATCAACACGCTGGTGGATTTTCGCTTTGCCCGCACCCATAAGGCGCGCAACGGCGAATCCGGTCGCGGCTCGGATTGCTACGGCAAGGGCGCCGACGATGTGATCCTGCACATGCCGGTTGGCACCGTGATCACCGACATCAACAGCGGCGAAGTCATCGCCGACCTGACCCACGATGGTGAGCGCGTTATGCTGGCCGAAGGCGGCAAAGGTGGACTTGGAAATATTCATTTTAAATCAAGCACTAACCGCGCACCCCGGCAATGCACCCCGGGCACGGAAGGTCAGACGCGCGAACTGCAACTCGAACTCAAAGTGCTGGCCGATGTAGGCCTGCTGGGCATGCCCAACGCAGGCAAATCGACCTTCATCCGCTCGGTCTCAGCCGCACGCCCGAAAGTTGCTGATTACCCGTTCACCACACTGCACCCTAACCTGGGCGTGGTGCGTGTGTCTCACGAGAAGAGCTTCGTTATCGCCGACATTCCGGGACTGATCGAAGGTGCCGCTGAAGGCGCAGGTCTAGGCCATCAATTCCTGCGTCACCTGGCTCGCACCAGTCTGCTACTGCATCTGGTCGATGTCGCCCCCGCCTATGAAGGCACCAGCCCTGTCGGCGAAGCGGTCGCCATACTCAACGAATTGAAAAAGTACGATCAGGCGCTGTACGAGAAGCCTCGCTGGTTACTGCTCAACAAAGTGGACCTACTGGAAGATCGCGACACCACGGTGGCCGATTTCCTCAAGGAATTTTCCGATTACGACCGCTGCTTCGTCATTTCCGCGATCAGCGGCGAAGGTTGCAAGGAACTGACTTACGCGATCATGGAACACTTGCTGGAAGTCAAAGCAAAAGATCAGCAACTCGCAGCCGAAAGCGCACAGGAAACGGACGCCAGCACCTTGTAGATCGGGATAATGCCCTTGCGGCATTATCCCGACATGTCGGATTGAAATCCCATTTGTCGGGTTGAAACCCGACCTACATTGTGGACAATCTCCTTTTAAGGTTTAATGAAAATGACCTCAACGACTAAAACCGTATTGACCACCTGCCGCCGCATTGTCGTCAAAGTAGGCAGTTCTCTGGTGACCAATCAGGGGGCCGGACTGGATTTGAATGCGCTGGGCAACTGGGCCAGACAGATATCCACGCTCAGCAAGAGCGGCTACGAGGTGGTGCTGGTATCCTCCGGCGCGATCGCCGAGGGCATGCAGCGTCTGGGCTGGACGACGCGCCCCAGTTCCATCCATGAGCTACAGGCCGCAGCAGCGGTGGGGCAAATGGGACTGGTGCAGGCCTATGAAACCTGCTTCCGCAAGCACGGCTTGCACGCCGCACAAGTCTTGCTCACCCACGCCGATCTGGCGGATCGCGAACGCTATCTGAACGCACGCGCCACACTGACCACCCTGCTCGCCCTAGGTGTCATTCCCATCATCAACGAGAACGACACCGTCGTCACCGACGAAATCAAATTCGGCGACAACGATACCCTGGGCGCACTGGTCACCAATCTGATCGACGCCGATGCGCTGGTCATCCTCACCGATCAGGATGGTTTATTCACCGCCGATCCGCGCAAAGATCCGAATGCAACCTTAGTCAGCGAAGGGCTGGCGGGAGACGCGCAACTGGAGAGCATGGCTGGCGGCGCGGGCAGCAGCATCGGTCGCGGCGGCATGCTCACCAAGATACTGGCAGCCCGCCGTGCGGCACACAGCGGTGCGCACACCGTCATCGCCTCAGGGCACGAACCCGATGTGCTGCTGCGCCTGTTTCAGGGAATCTCTATCGGCACCCTGCTGATTGCACCGGCACTCAGCCTGGCTGCACGCAAGCAATGGCTGGCCGGTCATCTGCAAGTCGCAGGGAAAATTGTACTGGATGAGGGTGCCTTCCGTGCCGTTCGCTCTGAGGGCAAGAGCTTGTTGCCGATCGGCGTCAGACAGGTGTTCGGCGAATTCCAGCGCGGCGCAGTGGTGGCTTGTATCAACGACCAAGGCCAGGACATCGCACGAGGATTGATCAACTACAACTCGGATGAGGCGCGCGCTATCGCAGGACATGCCAGTCAGGACATCACCAGCTTGCTGGGCTATGGCGGAGACACCGAAATGATTCACAGAGATAATCTTGTCCTGTTATAACAGGACAAGATTACGACAAAACAACTTGCCATCAACAATCTGAGTCACAATCTGGTCTCATTATAAATAAGACCAGATTTCGACGAGACAAATGGCATTAAACAGACCGGGTCACAACCTTGTACTGCCTTTATATTTGCCCGTAGTCCAAGTAAGTTACGATGTTTCGCCCCTGATTCTTGGACAAAAATAGCGCATTATCGGCGGATTTCACCAGCGCATCGACCGTTAAATCATTGCGCGGCATCACGCTGGACACACCACAACTCACTGTCACATGCCCGAAGCTTGAATCTTTGTGCGGCAATTGCAAGGCATCCACATGCTGACGGATACGGCTGGCGACCCAGGTTGCACCATCCTGTCCGGTATCGCCCAGTATCATGACAAACTCTTCGCCGCCGTAACGTGCTACCAGATCGCTGGGGCGTGGCGCTGAACGCGCCAGTTCACCCGCCACGGCTCTTAAGCACTCATCACCGTCCTGATGCCCGTACCGGTCGTTGTATTTTTTAAACCAGTCGACATCCAGCATCACAATAGACATCGGCTTCTTGTGTCGCAAACAGCGTCGCCATTCGCGAGCAAGCGATTCATCGAACATACGGCGATTGGCAAGCCCCGTTAAACCATCCGTCATCGACAGTCGCTGTAATTCCTGATTGGCATCGTTCAATTGCCCGGCGAGCTTCACCAACGCGCGCTGCATCTGCACCAGACGATACATCGCACGCACCTTGGCCTGCACCACCACCGAGCCTACCGGCTTCATGATGTAATCATCCCCGCCCACTTCGATGCCGCGCGCCAGATCCTCGTCCTTGGACATGACGGAGAGAAAAATAATGGCGGTCCATTCATCCTTGCCTTGCAAACGGCGGATCTCTTTGGCGACTTCGTAACCATTGGTATCGGGCAGGATGATATCGAGCAGCACAATATCAGGGCGTTCACGCGTATACACCTCAATGGCCGTCTGCCCATCAATCGCTTTGAGTGGACGAACGCCCATGTCTTCGATATAACCGCAAATCGCCTTAAGCGCCACTTTGCTGTCTTCAACGACCAGAACCTTCAATTTCGCCAATCTTTTCGCCATTACACCCGTACCGGTTATTTCACAACGCGCATCGCGCAATCATCAAGGTTCATACAATTTTAAACAGACCACATTGAACCGCACGGCCACGGCGTCAACGCACTGAGCCATGACCTTTTCAAGCGTACCCGGTAATCGCAGCGGATGATGAATCAGCACCTGCTCCGCATACTGACGCAACACTCGATAGTTCTCCTGACTCAACGGCGCGGGGCCGATCACCTGAAAATACAAAACTTCCGCACGCAAACTGACCGCCAGCAAATAATGCAACTGAGCATCCCGCACCTCGAAGCACAGGGTGTCGCTATCACCCGCTGAACAAGCGGTCGAAACCCACTGAGCCACAATCTGAACAATAAAATCCTGCGACTGCAACAAATGCGGCGCAATGGTCGCATGATACACACCATCCAATTGATTAATAACAGGATTTTCAATAATCACGGACTGGCCGCGCATCGACAACAGCACCAGCGCCAGCAATACCAGCAATATCCACAGCTCATACATCTTTTCTCAACGGGCGCGCCGCCGTCAATTCAGCGTTATCCCCGGCGTATATTGGACACCTGAACATTGGAGCTCTCTATCCACTTCTTGATGCGATTCGCGTCACCTATGCGGGTATTTTTACCCGCCGAATCCAGCAATACGATAATCACCGGACGCTGGCGGATTTGCGCCTGCATCACCAGACAGCGCCCTGCCTCATTGATATAGCCGGTCTTGCTGACACCGATTTCCCATGAGGCATTTTTGACCAGCGGATTAGTGTTGTTGTACTGCAATTCACGACCGCGCAAGCCTTCGACGGAATGCGTTGCCGTGGTGGTGTACTGATGGATCAATTGATAATTGCGGGCAGCCGCGACCATTTTGACAAGGTCACGAGCGGTTGATACATTGTTGCTGTTCAGACCGGTTCCATCGTAAAAAATCGTATTGACCATACCCAACTTGCGCGCCTTGGCATTCATCGCCGCGACAGCCGCTACGGTACCGCCGGGATAGCTGCGCGCCAGCGCAGAAGCCGCACGGTTTTCTGAGGACATTAGCGCCAGTTTTAGCATTTCGCTGCGCGAAAAGGTCGTTCCCACACCCAGACGAGAATGCGTCCCCTTGAGACTGTCCTGATCAGCCACATCGACGCTGATGGCTTCATTCAAATCGGGCGATGCATCCAGCACCACCATCGCCGTCATCAGCTTGGTGATCGAAGCGATAGGCGCGACCGCATCCGGATTCTTGGTGTACAGCGGCGTCTGCGATTGCTCATCATAAATCAACGCAATAGATGAAAATAATTTCGGACTGGAGGCCGGATGGAAGGTCGCATCAGAGATGCCGGCATCCGGTTTGGCCAGCGCACTCTCGCGTTTGACACTCACCTCGTGCACGCTGCGAACCGGTGCAGCAGGTTTTCCTTCCGCCGCATTCAGCGCGCTGTAGCGTTTGGCATGCGCCCGCACAGCATGCTTGACCGGGTGTTTTGCCGGGTGTTTGGCCAGCTTCGCCACGTGCTTAGCCGGGCGTTTCGCCGCATGCTTAACAGCGTGCTTCGCCCCCTGTTTTGCATGGCGTCCCTCTACACGTTTTTGATGAGACTCGCCCGCCTGAACAGTCAATGCATAGCCCAACAAAACACACAGCAACAATCGTTTTTTCATTTTTTACTCCCTGACACGCACAGACGTAAAAGGATACCCCAAAATTAATTTAAATCAATATAAATCAACATGCAGGCGTCTGCTGCTCGACTCGTTTCTGAAGATCCCACATCTGCGCATAAGTCCCATTGAGCTGCAGCAGTTCGGCATGCGTTCCGCGTTCGATAATTCCCCCCTGATCCATCACCAGAATTTGATCGGCATCCACCACGGTGGACAGCCGGTGAGCAATGATCAGCGTGGTGCGATTCCGTGCGATGCTGCGCAATTCGGCTTGTATCGCCTTCTCGGATTTGGAATCCAGCGCAGAGGTCGCTTCATCGAAAATCAATATCGCCGGATTTTTCAGTATCGCCCGCGCAATCGCCACGCGCTGCTTCTCCCCGCCCGACAATTTCAAACCGCGCTCGCCCACTCTGGTGTCATAACCCTGTGGCAGCGATTGAATAAACTCGTGTATATGCGCCGCCTCGGCTGCCGCGATCACCGCATCGTGATTCGCCTCCGGCCTGCCGTAAGCGATGTTGTAATAGATGGTATCGTTAAACAGCACGGTATCCTGCGGCACGATACCGATAGCGGATCGCAAACTGGCCTGTGTCACACGGCGTATATCCTGCCCGTTGATGCAGAGACAGCCGCCCTGCACATCATAAAAACGAAACAGCAAGCGCGACAACGTGGATTTACCCGCTCCGCTGGAGCCCACTACCGCCACGGTGTGGCCCGCCGGAATGGTAAAGCTCACGTTGTGCAGGATTTGCCGATCCGGATTGTAAGCAAAATTTACCTGTTCAAAACTAACCTCGGCCTGCCCCGCCGACAAGGCTTGCGCACCGGGCATATCCGCCACCTCCCGATCTTCCTGCAACAAACTGAACATTTTTTCCATATCCGCCAGCGCATGACGTATCTCGCGATAGACAAAGCCCAGAAAATGCAGCGGCATATACAGTTGCAACATAAACACGTTGACTAGCACCAGATCGCCCAGCGTCATCGTGCCCTTAACCACCTCGTCTGCCGCCATCCACATCAGCACGGTGATACCTGTCGCGATAATCACGCTCTGCCCCGCATTGAGCAGCGCCAGCGAAGTTTGATTTTTTACCGCAGCCGTTTCCCAGTGCTGCATATTCTGGTCGTAGCGCGCGGCCTCATAGCGTTCGTTACCAAAATACTTCACCGTCTCATAATTGAGCAAACTGTCGATGGCGCGGCTGTTGGCCTTGGAATCCAGCTCATTCATGGTGCGTCGCATCACCATGCGCCACTCGGTGACCATCAAGGTAAAGCCGATATAGCAAATCAATGTCACGAAGGTCACACCGGCAAACCACGGATGGTATTTATGCAACAAAATGGCTGCCACCAGCCCGATTTCCAGCAGGGTGGGCAATATATTAAACAACATGAAGTTGAGCAGAAAACCGATGCCGCGCGTGCCGCGATCGATATCGCGCGACACCCCGCCGGTTTGCCGATCCAGATGAAAGCGCAGCGAGAGGCTGTGCAAGTGCTCGAACACTTGCAAGGCCACCCGCCGTATCGCCCGTTGCGTGACCTTGGCAAATACCGCATCGCGCAATTCGCCAAACAGCGTGCTCATCAGCCGCAGCGCGCCATAGCCTAGAATCAGCGCTCCAGGCACGATCAGAGAAGCATTATTTTTATCAAGCGAATCAATAACTTGCTTAAACACCAGCGGCACAGTGACATTAGCAAGCTTAGCCAGAATCAGCAGACTCATCGCCAGCACCACGCGCCCCTTAAACTCGGCCAGATAAGGCAGCAGCGAGCGCAGTGTATTCCAGCCGCCGCGCGTGTCGTGTTCAGGTGAGTTCGATGAATGCCGCATGATCGTTAAACCAAAAGAGGAGCGGTGATTATATCCCCCCGACTGCCTGGCAGCGTTGTTTCGCGCGGGATGGCTTCGCCCCGTACCGGGTAGCCCACCAACTACTTTTGCTTCGAATTTCTTATTCTTCTTATGCCCGGGTTTTGAATTTAGAATTGCTGGCTTTTCTTTGAGTTTATGTTTAAAAATTGGGGTACTACACGGCAACGGTTGCTCCCGTTAAATCTACTGTTCGAATCGCGCTTTTTAACGAAAAACGGCGTGTTCATTGTGCCAAAATCTGCGCAAATCAGTGCCAAATTGCGCGCGTCCTTACATGTAGCCCGCCATTTTGCAGCAAAAACCATCACCGTGCTGCATCAATATTGTCGCGTTAGCCCGGATCGGCGTGGTGACGGGAGGGTGACAAACGTTGAGAATTCAAGGAGCAGAAAAGAATAAAGGCAACGTAACCTATTGATTACATTGCCTTTTTATTGGTGGTGATAGGTGGATTTGAACCACCGACCTCAGCGTTATGAGTGCTGCGCTCTAACCACCTGAGCTATATCACCGAAGAGGACGGCATTGTCCAGATTTATCGCGCTCGTGTCAATGGCAAGAAACGCGTTTTAGCTCATTCTCTGCAAAATTTTTCTGCAACGCAATCAGGCTTGCGCTCGCCTCCTCATCCAAGTAATTGATTATTAATTGCTTTGACTTGTTTTTGCTCGAACGCTCTCCGACCTGGGCAGTATTCACATCTTTAGCCCTAAGCCCTTCCAAAAAATTCTGCGCCGACTCACGCGATTTGAACACGCCGAGCTGAATTGCATTGAGCCACTCACCCGGCTCCTGCACCACAAACAGGTCGGTCACACCGCGCGCCCTGAGCTGGGCGACCTTCTGTATAACTATGGCCTTATCCTTGTGCGGCGCGATATAAACCCAATAGCCTATGGTGTGCACCACCTCACGCTGAATCAATTTATTACCCAACTGCAATTTCTTCAAGGCAGTGACAACCCGCTCCAGCTCCTCGCCCGAAAACTCCCCCCATTCGAAGCAGGCCAGCTTGACAGGTTTAGCCGCAACCGGCGCAGAGACTGCCTCAGGTTTGACGAGTACCGGTTCAGATTTGACGACCGCCGACTGCACATACTCCTCGGGCGAGACCGCTTCCGGGGCACTGGTTGCAGCGCTTAGCGGCGCGCTTTGCGGGGCACTGTGCGGGCCAAACTGCAAAACAATTTTTTCCTCGTGCAATGGCGATGGTACCGGCTCTGCCTGCCTGTCACCGAACAAGTCCAGCTTCATCACGGCAAAAAATATCACATTGACCGCAACCGCCAAATAAAACGCTATCTTAATGATTTTATTCATAATTTCCCATACGCGAAATCAACTGCAAACCCTGCAACACCATATCATCCACGCGCTGCAAGGGTAAATTAAGATGCGGCAGCAACCAGCCCGCCGCGCCACCGCTCAACAACACGGGTGCGCCGACCGCATTCAACAACGTGTATTGGCGCTGTATCGCTCCGCAAGTCGCCTGTATCGCACCGCTTTGCAACGCGTCGGCGGTATTATCCGGGAAAGTGGCATATTTTCCCTCACCGATGCGTAAATTTGCCGTAGCACTGCTCAGGCTGCGCTGCATCAATTCTATCCCGGGCAGAATCAGCCCGCCCATAAATTCTCCGCTGTCAGACAGCGCATCGATCGTGGTAGCCGTCCCGCACCCGACCACCAGACAGGCGCGCCCGACGCGATGCCATGCGGCAATCAGCGAGGCCCAACGGTCGCAACCCAGCTGTTCAGGGCGTGCATAACCGTTGCGCACACCGCATTGACAGACCTCTGCCTTGATAAAGCGTGGCGTAACTCCAACCAAATCGCAGGCGGAGACTATTTTTTGCGCTACCGCCTCGCCCGCCACATTGCTGACCCAGACCGCACCGATGCCGCAACCTGCGAAAACAGACAAATCGAGTTTGCCATCTGTGCTGGTAGCATGCACAACCGACCACACCCCGTCCTCGCTCACAAGCGCAAATTTAATTCGCGTGTTCCCCGCATCGATCAACAGACTGCTCATCTCCCCACCTCACCAGAATTGAACGCCCTGATTCCCTGCGCCGTTTCCAGCAGCAACTCGCCGCTATCGCTCACACCGCGCGCGATGCCGGTAACCGTCGAACCATCCGGCATTTGCAAATGTATAGCCTGATCCTGAAAGGCGTGATGCGCTTGCCAATCTGCACGCAAGGAGGCGAAACCGGCGCGGGAAAACACATCCAAAACCTGCGCCAGCTCCTGCAACAACACTGCAAGCAACAGATTGCGCTGAGGCGGCACAGCGCAGAGCTGATCCAGCGCAACAGCCGGCTGCGTTATAACCTGTTCAAGTTTAAACGGCAACGTACAATTGATACCGATACCAATCACTACGCTGCTCGGCCCATACATATCGCCCTGCGCTTCGATCAGCACGCCGCCCAGCTTACCTTGCACAGCCAAAATATCGTTGGGCCACTTCAACCCCACGCCTGACGCATTGAAACGCTGCAAGGCACGCAGAATCGCCAAACCAACGACCAGACTCAGGCCTGACAAACCATTCAGTCCACAATCGAAGCGCCACAACAGGGAAAAAGTCAGTGCATTACCCAGGCCTGAATGCCAGGTGCGTCCGATACGCCCGCGACCTGCAGTCTGCAACTCCACCGCCAGCACACTGCCCGTTAGCGCACCTGCCGTTGCACGTCGCAACAATTCGGTATTGCTGGAAGCGGCCTGTTGCAGCACTTCGACGTTGAAGCGGGGCGCGACAGCACCCAAATGAGATTGCACGACATCCGCATCCAGACACAGCCAGGCTTTAGCCAGCCGGTAGCCTCTTCCGCGTATGCGTTGCAGCACCACGCCGTATTCTTCAACGCCGGAAAGCGAGCTGAACACCGTCGCGCGCGACACCCCCAACTGCGCCCCCAGCACCTCTCCCGAATGAAATTCGCCATCCGCCAACAGGCGCAATAATTGCCAAGTACGTGAATTCATTTAGCAACTCCACTCCTCATGCCCTAACGCGGAACTGTTCAGCTCCTCCCGGTGCAGTCGCCACTGCGGCATAAACTTGTTCATCAGCTCGGCGAATCGGTCATTGTGATGCCGCTCCAGCAGATGCACCATTTCATGCACGATGATGTACTCAAGGCACTGGGCCGATTTCTTGGCAAGCTCAAGGTTAAGCCAGATGCGTCCCGCCGCGATGTTGCACGTTCCCCACTTGGTTTTCATCTTCTTGACCTGCCAATCCGCGACCTTCACGCCGATGATAGCTTCCCAGTGCGCCACCAGCGGCGGAATCAGCTCCTTGAGATTCTGGCGATACCATTCCAGAAATACCTTTTCGCGCTGCTCCCTGTCGCTGTCTTCCCGCACGTATAGGTCGAGGGCTGATTTATTTCGGATGGCGACCCGCGCTGCACCGGTCTGGTAAATCACGTTCAGGCGATACCGACTGCCCTGGAAATAATGGCTCTCGCCGGAAACGTACTCACGCGCAGATTGCCGTGCCTGACTGGTGAACTTGCTCTTCTGCCGCTTAATCCACGACAGCTTGGAAATTACCGCCAGCCGAACCGCTTCATCGCTGACCAGTAGCGGAGCCGCGACACGCACCCTACCCAGCGGCGGATAAACAGCCAGATGCAGGTTTTTGATGTCCTTGCGAACCACATCAACAGCCAGTCCGCTCACCTTGATTTGATGGGTTTCAATATTCACTTTGGTTCTTCACCAAGTCAAACACGGTATCGAGCAGCGCATCATCCAACGTTAAACCCGCATCTAGATTCGTTTGCTCCCTCGCCCGCAAAACGGGAGAGGTTTGAGGAGAGGGAACGGGCATGCCCGTCAGCACCTGCCTCACGGCATAGCGAACTTCCTTTTCTTTGACCTTGTGGCCGCGCCATTCATCCCGCTTGGTGGACAGCACTGCGTAATCGACCGCGAGGGCAAGCTCTTCATCTTTGCCAAGATTGTCATACAGGGCGCGCTTTGCACCTGTGTTCAATGTCTTCGGATAGTCAGCGCCACCGGGCTTTTGTACCTTGCCTGCCAGCGCAATCAGTTCGGCGAGGTATTGTTCATACTCCACCGCTTTTTCCCGACGCTGGATTATCAGGCTGTCCAGCAGCTCCGACATCTTCTCGTAATACTTCGGGTTGATAGGACTCTCGTCGATGATGACACGGCGCAAGTTGTTCTCAATCGTTTCCGCGACCGCTTCCTTGTTCTCGCGTATGCCCTTGGGTAACTCCTGCACGGCATCCGCCCCGCGCTCGACGATGAGCTGCACCAGATTGATTTCATCGAAGGCGGAAATCTTCTCGCTTTCCTCGGCGCGGATGTAGGTATCAATCAGGTGACGCATGGCAGGCTCAAACATCTTCAGGTCGATGTAATCGCCACTGGCCATCTTCACCTCAGTGCGCACCTTCTCGAAGTGGTCAACTTCCTGCTTGATTTTGTCCGACTGCACCGCGCTGTAACCGGCTTCGCTCATCTCATTGACGATGTCGGCATAGGCGCGTATCAATGATACAGTCAGCTTGTACAGGGTGATGCGCTTGGACTCGTTCTCCTTCAAGTTCCCCTTGTCGGCGGTGTCACTCGCGCAGAAATACCGCAGATAGGCGGCGGTATCTTTCGGCGTTTCCACCGGCTCACAGAGTGCCTTAATCGCTTCCCGTGCTTCTTCCAGTCGTTCCCGCGCCATTTGTAGCCGATCAACCAGCAATCCCGCCACGTCTTCCCTGTCATAACCATCCAATGCCCCGGAGGTGTAGTCCTCAATCGCCGTACCGAGGCTCTTGAACAGGTCTTTGTAATCAACTATATAGCCGTATTCCTTATCGTCCCCATCCAGCCGGTTGACGCGGCATATCGCCTGAAACAGTCCGTGGTCGCGCATCTGCTTGTCGATGTATAGGTAGGTAGCAGAAGGTGCATCAAAGCCTGTCAGCAGCTTATCAACCACAATGAGCAGCTTCATCTGACCGGGTTGCTCGATGAATTTCTTCTTCACCTCTTTCTCGAAGTCTTCCGCCGGCTTCTCGCCCAGCATCCGGTTGTATATCTCGTACTTCCTCAGCTTCTCGGTCAGCCCTTCGCCGGTTTCCTCACCCTTGATGTCGGCAGGCGATGGCGCATACGAGGTGACAATCGCGCACTTGCCAGCCAGTTCCGAATGCTCAAACAGCTCGTAGCATTTGCACGCCTCATAGATGCTGCTCGTCACCAGCATGGCATTGCCGCGACCGCTTTGCAGCCGGTCTTTGGTTTCCATGTCCATCAGGATGTCGGCGACGATTTTTTCAAGGCGTGACTTGGAACTCAGCACCTTCTGCATGCTGCCCCATTTTTGCTTGAGCTGTGCCAGCGCGATGTCGTTCAGGCCACGGGTTTTGGAATCAAACCACTGGTCAATCTTGGCTGATGAGGTGATGCTCTGGTCGATGTCCCGCGCCTCATAGCGCAAGTCCAGCACCACTTTATCGCGCACCGCCTCGTCGAACTTATAGGTATGGATGTAACCACCGAATATCTCGATGCTCTTCTGTTTGTCAGCTTTCAGCAGCGGTGTGCCGGTGAAGCCGATGAACAGCGCGTTCGGCAGGATGGCTTTCATCGCCTTGTGCAGTTCGCCACTCTGGGTGCGGTGGCACTCATCGACGAACACGTAAATATCGCCCCGCGCCTTGAAGTCCGCAGGCAGGCCGCGTTTCATCTCCTCGATAAACGCGCCAATATCAACCAGCGATTCGCCTTCCTCCTTACCGACGAACTTGTGTATCAGTGAGGCAATCAGCCACGGCGTGGTGGCATTGAGTTTGGCAATCAGGTCAGCACCGCTCTGGGTGCGGTAGATGTCTTCATCCACGCCTTTGAATACACGCTCGATTTGTTCGTCCAGCTCGGTGCGGTCGGTGATGATGACCACCCGCGCATCTTTGACGTTTTCGCGCAGCCACTTCGCCAGCCACACCATCGTCAGGCTCTTGCCGCTGCCTTGGGTATGCCAGATGATGCCACCCTCGCGGCGTTTCACATGCGCCTGCGCAGCTTTCACCCCGAAGTATTGGTTGTGGCGACAGAGCTTTTTTACCCCCGCGTCGAACACCACAAAATCATGAATTAATTCAAGGAATTGGGCTTTGTCGCAAATTTGAATCAGGTGACGGTCGAGCAGGTTTTCGATGTCGCTGTCCTGTTTCCACGTCAGGTAGTATTTCTCCCGCGTCTCGGTCGTGCCATAGCGCACGCCTTCGGTATCGTTGCCCGCCATCACCAGTTGCATAGTGGTGAAGTAGGGCTGGATGAACACCTTCTTCTGGTTGTCGAGATTCTGGCGTATGCCTTCCGACACCGAGACGGTGGAACGCTTCAGTTCCAGCACGCCGAGCGCGATGCCGTTGACGTACAGTACGACATCGGGACGTTTGGTGTTGGCTTTGGCATCCGCCCCTTTGACGGTCACTTCCTCGGCAATGCCAAAGTGGTTGCTTTGCGGGTGCTTCCAGTCTATCAGCCACACCGTTTGCGTGTTCTCGCCGATGTCTGACTTGACCTTCACGCCGTAGCGCAGCAACTCATAGACGGCTTTGTTGCAGTCATACAGGCTCTTGGTCTGGTCGCCTGCCACCTTGTTAAGTTGGTGCATCGCACGACTGATGAGCGCATCGTCATAGCCTTGCTTTTTGAGGAAGCGGCTCAATAAATCGGTGTCGATATTGCGGTTGCCCACCCGACTACCCCAATCGCCCAGATAGTCATAGCCCAACTGCTCACGGAACAGCTTCACCACACGCTGCTGGGTGGCACGTTCGATTTGTCCGACGTTGCTCATGGATTTCCCTTGATTTGTCTGCTTGCAAACTTATCCCACAAGGCGCATTTAAACCATTGCGGCATCTGTTCGGACTTCATTTCCAACAGTCGTCCATCGGTGACTTCCGCCAACCAGACACGTTCATGACTGGTGTTGTCGAAAATATAAGCACGATCCGCTAACTGAACTGCATCCATCAGCAAATCAAGCGAACGGTGATAACGGCTTACGATTTTATCTTCAGGTACGGTATGCCCACCCATCTTGACACGGTGCCGTACACGGGAAATATTGATGTCAGGGTCTTCAGTTGCAACGTAATAAAGATAAATACGAAAACCTTGCGCTTTTGCCTTGGCAAGAAATGCAACCTTGTCGGGGGATGACATCACCGTTTCAAAGGTAAAGCTGGTGCTGGACTCCAGCAGTTTGTGACGAATAAAATCCGCCGCCACCGAAGCAAAGTACGAATTAACAATGACCGAGAAGAAGCTCAATCTATCATCGTTAAAACGCAACTCGGCGGCCTCATCCAGTAAATCCGCCTGTTTTAGCAAGGTTGAGTTCAGAAAGAAAGGCAGAATTTCCTCTGCCGTTGTACTCACGCCGTAATCCTGTAAGTTCAGCGCATCACCGCGTTCACGTATTTCTTTCTCAATTTCGTCCGGGTTGATGTACACCCCCAGCAATTCCCGCCCAATCACGGATTGGATACTGCTCTTGCCTGAACCGTTCGGTCCTGCAAACATGCGCAGCCTCGGCACTTGCCCGTTCATGCTATTTCCAAACGCTGACCTTGCTTTGTACGTGTTTGTGGTGGCAGGGACTTGATAACCTTGCGGCTACCATCGGGAAACACTTCCACCAGACTGCCGTTTTCACGTTCCAGCACGCTGCTACCCGAAGCCAGCGCCTGCCAGTAAGCCTGTTTAATGGCAACTTCCGCCAACTCGGGAATATGTTCTTCCAGATAACGGATGGCCTGCTCTTGCGTATTCATACATGCTCCTTAAAAATAATGGATAGTTGATAGTGGGGAATTGACAATGCTGGCGTTGAACTTTGTTTTCATTATCAATTATCCCTTATTAATTATCAATTTGCTGTTAACCGGATTTTTCCGGTTAACAGCACTTGCATCATGCCTTGCTTGAGCGCGCGGGTTTTGTCGCGTTGCTGCTCAAGGGCTGCGAGGTCGGCATCCATGTCGGAAAGGACGGCGGCAATGGCGGTTTGCTCCTCCAATTCAGGCATGGATAACTCAATATTTTCGATGTCACTATGAGAGAGGTGCTTCACTGTGGTGCATGATGTCGCATATTCAATTGCCTTTAGTGGTTCCATAAAATGGTAATAGGCAAAACTGGCATCCAGTCCAGAGTGCGGCACAACACGTCCAACCCTTTGGTTCAATAATGCTTCACCTTTTGACCACAGGCAAGGCAGAAAATCACCGTCCATTCCAATTAACACATCACCGTTTTGAACTAAAAAGGCATCATCGAAATTCCCACTGTAGTAGAAGGTTTGGTCGTCACTTTTCAAATCTCTGTTTTTGACTAGCCGGATGCCGTCCGCTTTCTGATTAAAGTAATCTGAACTAAATGGACATCCAACTTGAAAGTGGAGCAACTTTCCCAGCCGCTTCACCTCCCACTCCCCACTAAATCCCGGCAGGCGTTGTTTGCCGGTGAGGAGTTGCTGCATAGCGGCTTGCTTGATGTCGCGCTTCTTGGCGATGAGCTTGTCCTGTGCGGCAATCAGCGCATCCACATCAGATAGTGCGGTGGCGATGGCACGTTGTTCGGAGAGTGGTGGCGTTGGGTAGGTGAAGTTAATAGCATCGCTAATGTTGAACTGTTTTTGTGCTGTGCCGTACTGCACATTCTCAACTTGTGCGAGACCTGAGCGAGAATTCATCACATAGCAAAGCCAGTGAGAATCGAAATTTTTATGCTTCCTGACAATCATCATGGATGCGCAATTGCATCCATCAAGCTCCGGCGGAATAACCGCAGTAATTCCGGGTTCTCCAACGCGAACAGTAACCAAGTCGCCAGCATAAAGACGTGATGCAGGAAGTGTTTTGTTGCTTGCATCGCTGATTCGTCGCGCATTTTCCCAGCTAATACTGTTTGCGGAAACATCTGACCCAACAAGCATTGGCACAGTCCCATCATTCACCACATACGTTGATGGGTTAATGACCAGTCCAACGCTCTGTACTGGGGATATTTTTTTCAGTTGCGTCGCAGTCCAATCTTCTGGAATTATCCCGACCTCGGTCTGCTTGTAGCCGCTCGGAATACGATTCATGGCACTCATCGTTGCGCTCCCGTGGTGTGCGTCATGCACAGAAAACTGCTGATTCGTGTGAATGACACCTTGAACATACACAGAAAACCGCTATTTTGGTTACACGTCTCGCGCATCATGGGTAAATAATCCAGTTTTTTACCTATGTCGTCCGCTTCATGGGTAAGGAACAGCTGTTTCGTACTCATGTCAGCGCGTCCCGTTTGGCACTCACGTTTTGCAGTAATTCATACAGCGCATCATTGAGGTAGTAGTTGTCCTTGCCCAGTTTGTGCTTGGAGAGCAGCCCGATATGCACCACCTCATCGAGGTATTTTGCTGCGGTTTTGCGAGTGACTTGCAACTCGTCCATCACAAAATCAATCTTGGTGTAAGGGTGACGGAACAGGTTGTTGAGCAGGTCTTGACTGTAAATCTTGGGAAGTTCGCTGCGCAGCTTATCCTTGTGTCGCTGCATCAGTGACACGATGCCGGTAATCAAGGACGTGGTCTGACGTGAGGTTTGCTCCACGCTGTCCAGCATGTAAAGCAGCCAGTCTTCCCAGTTGCCCGTGTCGCGGGTCGCTTGCAGCAGGCGGTAGTAGTCGGCTTTGTTCTGGTTGATGTAACGGCTCAGGTACAGCACCGGGCTGCCCAGCAAGTCATGCTGCACCAAGTACAGGATATTGATGATGCGCCCGGTTCTGCCGTTGCCGTCATAGAAGGGATGGATGCTTTCAAACTGGTGATGGATCACCGCCATTTTGGTGAGTACGTCCCAATCACACAAGGCATCTTCATTGATGAAGCGTTCCAGATTGCTCATCAGTGCGATGATTTCATCGGGATGTTGCGGCGGGGTGTAAACGGTTGCGCCCGTGAGGTCGTTTTTTAGCGCAGTGCCGGGCAGTTTGCGGAAACCAGCGCGACTCTCCTCAATGCTGGCTTGGATTTCCAGTATGTCGTTGTTGGTGAGCAGTCCGGTGCGTTTGACCTGCTCGAAGCCGTTGCGCAGGGCGGTGGCATAGTTATGTACCTCTTTCGCCGCCACGGTGACAAATTGCCGTGTCGCACTGTCGCTGCGGTACAGGTCGTCATGGGTGGTGATGATGTTTTCAATCGCGGAACTGTCTTTGGCTTCCTGCAAGGACAGGGTGCTGATGAGTATGCTCTGGTTGGGGATGCTGGCAACCACACCCTTCAACTCAGCCAACGCCTGATGCGCACGGGCAAGTTTCTTCAGCACCGCCTTGGATTCGATGTCTTGCTCAAGTGGCAACGGTTTAATTGTGCTCATAGCCGTCTTTCAATGAAGAATTTTCGGTAGTTAATTGATTATTATCTATTATTCTATTTTCTTCAAAATCCCAAGTCGTTCGATATACCTCAACATAGGATGCCGTGGCCGCTGGGTCTATACCCCAATAGTATCGGCATAGTCGACGGTAGAGTTGCAGTGCAGGATCATACCCGCAGAAATCGAGCAGGCCATCGAGGGTGCGCTCAATATATTGGGCATCACGGCAGCGAGTGGAAATGATGGCCCCCACCACGGGTGTGTGTTGTGCCACAGCAAAGGCACTCAATCCCCGCATTTCTTCGGCAAGCGCACTCATGGATTGGAGGAGCGAATCGTAGTCGCTCATGCGCCGCTCTCGTCCGGCCTTTCACCAAGCAACTGCCTAACCGATGCCACGGTGAGAATGTGCATCTGCCGAATAGCGATCTGGTTGAGACGCCCCAAGCGTTCGCTTTGTGGCAAATTCATGTGAATGAATTCCGCGTTCATCGCTTCCATGTTGGCTAGTACGAGTAACTGCTCTAGTGTGGCGTGGTCGCGCATATTGCCATCTTGCGCAGGGTTCGCATCGCGCCACTGTTTGGCGGTCAGTCCGAACAGAGCGACATTGAGCAGGTCGGCTTCGCTGGCATAGGTGATGCTGGCTTGGGCGGGCGTAATCTCAGGCGGTATCAGGTGCTGACGGATGGCATCGGTAT
>Ga0208863_1001134_pt1 | contig 18503 bp, 3 predicted proteins | sample RifOxyD3_FD_184040 | JGI IMG/M metagenome (GOLD analysis project Ga0208863, IMG submission 184040) | Soil microbial communities from Rifle, Colorado - Rifle Oxygen_injection D3 (SPAdes) | ecosystem: Environmental > Terrestrial > Deep subsurface > Rock core/Sediment | place: Rifle, Colorado...
GTTGTCGATCTTTTTATGACAACCCTGGCCGGTCTCAGCGATGGCGGGATGCTCACGGTTGTGGTTCAAAAGATCGACAACAAGGTTTGGATTACCCTGCGCGCTAAAGGGTGGCGCCCGGAGCAAGCGGGCGCAGAGACAGACCCTGGCGATGAACCGGTCCTTTCGGAGGCGCTCCATAAGTTGGCCGCCGAGTTTGATTACTCCTCACATGCCGAAGGCTGTCTGGATGTGGTGCTGCGGGTTGCTGCTTTGTAAAAGATTACGTTCTACATCAGCACTGCTTTAAGATTTGACCCTGCTTTCCCGGTGGGCTATTTCGATTTTCTCAATTAATTGATCGAGTTCCACCGGTTTCAAGCAATAGTCGTGGGCGCCGTATTCAACGCTTTTCAGTCCGGCCTGCATGGAGGCATGGCCGGTAAGCAGAATGACCACCGTGGTCGGCCAGGCCTGCTTGATCTCCTTGAGGCAGAGGATGCCGTCTTTGTCCGGCAGCATGACATCTAAAACCACGACCTCCGGCCAACCCGTGGCAATTTCTTGAAAGGCGTCCGCACAGTTTGTCGCGGTTTTTACCGAATAGCCCCGGCGTTTCATCCGTTTGGTGGTGGTTTCAAGAAAATCCGCTTCATCATCGACAAGCAGGATATTGATATTTTTTTCCATGGTTACTCCTCTTTTCCCGGTGCGATCCCACGTAAATCGTTCATGATTTTTTCTCGATAATGCTCGACCATGCCCTGATCGCCCATAACCATATCAATCTGGCGGGTGTGCATGAGCAGATAGCCGATCACTTTTAAACGTTCAAGCAGGAAAGCAGCCGGCCTTTTTTCAATACGGGCAGTCAAGCCATCGGCTTTCTGGTCAATCCGAAAGCCGAAATTGCTCAGAATATCTTTGATGAGATTGACCCTGAGGAGTTTGCGCCACTCATCAGCCGCCCCTCCTCTGAATTGAAAACTGACATAATTTTCGGTCAGAAACTCGCTCATGTGTGCTTCCACCAGGGAAAAATGATAGCCCAACCTGACGTTGACATTGCAGAAATTTTTCGAAACCAGAAAGTAGTTTTTGGCTGTCAAAGTAGAGCGGACGGCCGGGTCAATATTGCGGTTCCTGGTTGACTGAAAAATGATCGAGCCGAATCCGGACAGGCTGACCGGCGGCGGACCTTCCCAGGGGATGGCGGTCATACCTTCCCAGATGGCGAGCATCGGCAGTGAAACTATGGAGCTGATCGGAATGTATTTCTCTTTTTTGTTGAAATCCGGACTAAAGCCGTCGTCCAGGTCAATCACCCACCATTGGAAAGGCATTTCGCCGATCAGTTGTTTGGCGGATTTTTCATCAAAACCGTACCGGGATCCAAAGGAGAACATCTCGACCACCGCCTTTTCGTGGCAGAATCGTGTCAGATCATGGAGGGTCTTGCAGGCAGCGGGATTGAAGTAGAGGGAGGCAGGATCAGTAAGGTTTAGCGGCGTAATCAGGGCCATCGCCTTTTTGAGCAGCTTATAAATCGGGCTGTCAATCATCAGATTTGGCAGCGGTTCCGCCGCATGGTCGAGGATGTCCTGGCGACGACCGGCATAGATTCGGCAGGCGGTTGCATCAACCGTGATAGTCTCGCCGTTGGTCAGTCTCTTGGTAGCACCTGCCATGCCGAAGACCGCCGGAACTCCAAATTCGCGGGCAACAGTAGCCAGATGGGTGGCTACCTGCCCGGTTTCACTCACCACTGCCACAGCCCTGTTTAACAAGGTTGCCCATTCGGGGAACGGATGGACTACAACAAGAATTGCTCCTTTAGGGAAATGCAGCATATCGACATTCGAGCGGACAATTGCCACCGGGCCGCTGGCGATGCCGTTGCTGGCAGTGACGCCGCCGGTCAGCAGGTAGGTGTTTTCCTTAAGGGCAACGGCCGGATCTCCGATGGTTGGCGCAGTTGTCAGGCCGAGAGGGCGGCTCTGTAGAATGATGATCGCGCCGTTGCGGTCGATTGACCATTCGATGTCCTGCGGTTCGCCAAAGTGTTGCTCAAGGCGGATGGCTATCTCGGCCAATTCGTTTGCCTGGCTGTCGCTTAAGGTCAGGCCAGCGGAATCTGCAGCGGCATTAATGGTTCCCAGGACATTGGTCTTTTTAAGCAGGATATGGTACGGCGCCTCTCTGCTGATCCTGAAATAATCGGTGCTGACATTGCCGGCCACCACCTGGCTTGCTAAACCGGCTACGGCATTGATCTCAATCCACTCGCTTCTCCGGTTGGTCGGAGAGCGGGAATAGGTGACCCCGCTCATCACCGCATCGACCATGACCAGGCAGCCGACACACATAATCACATCCTGATGCCTAAAGCCGCGTTGCAAGCGGTAGACAATGGCCTGGCTCCGGTATTTGCCGGCAACGATCTCCTTGTAGGTCTGGATCAGAAAATCTTCACCGACATTCAACTGGGTGCGGTACTGCCCGGCAAATGAGACATTGCCGCTGTCCTCGCCAAGAGCGCTTGACCGCATCGACACCAGCAGGTCATGGCCTGCCGTCTCCTGCAACTTTCGATACTGGAGCATGATCTGGATTTCCAGTTCCTCGGGCAATGTCGCATTGATGATCAGTTGCTGGATGGACGAGCTGGTCTTGTATAACTCCTCAAGATTATCGTCATCCATGGTTTTGAGGCGCCGGTTGATCTCATCCTGCAGGTTGCTGGCGATCATGTAGTGTTCTGAAGCGGTCGAGGTTATGACAAAGCCTTCCGGTGTCTTAAGGCCGACCTTGTTGCGGATCTCGCCGAGATTAGCCATTTTTTCACCTACCAGATCAATGGATTGCCGATCGATTTGATCCATAGGTAGGATAAAAGCTCCGGTTGGTGAGACCGGCTTATGCAGCAAGATGGTTTCGAGTTCATCGGTGATCTGTTTAAACGAATCACTCAGACTCATATACTTGCCGTTTGATATCTCCTGCAGGGAGAGAATCATCTTGTAGACGTTGACCGAAAGAGCAGTGCAGTTACCTCGCACAAAGGCCATACCGAACGGTCGGCCCGCAGTCAGGGTCTGTTCCATCTCGGCCATCAGTTCGAGTGCGTTGTTATTGGCGGTCAGCAGCGCCCTGAAACCCTTATAGCACTGAGCGAAAGAGATACCTGGTACACTAGAGTCTCTCTGCAAATCAAATCGGAACCATTCAGAAAATTTATGAAAAATATCTTTTATCATTTTGCCGGCATAAGAATAAAATTGAGTTTCAGCGGGACGATCAAAATACCTTGGCTCGAATAGGGATAGTTGTCAAGGCTCTTGCATCATTTTTGCCTAATTGCAACACAAAGTATACGTTGCATTAATTGGGAGAGAACTAGGCAGATGGACAAAAAAGCAGAACGGTAGTTGGACGGTAGTTTATGATATCCTTATATGATAAATAGGCATAAATGAGAACTCTAATGAGCTATTAAGAGTTAGTTGTAGATATTCAGTTAACTATGTTGATAATTGCCAGCAAAATAATTATTTAGGGCAATAAAATTCACTTCAAATAATTATAAAATTACTATATATTATTTTAGTAAATTAGCAGGTAGTGTTTTTGTGATAAACATTCCTGGGATGCCGCAGCTTAGTCTGCCGTGGAATTCGAGAGGTTATCGGAAGGGTGGTCTGATGGATAAAACAAAAAATAGGTGGTTGGCCGGTTTTTTGGTGCTCGCCTTCGCATTAAGTTTTTGTGCGGAGCAGCTTCACGCAGAAATGGTGTCGGCCATGACCCGGCTTTCGTCTTTGGAAGTTGAGGCGCCGATCGGTGTAGCGCTGAATAGTGATGAGACGTTGTTTGTGGTCGAATCAGCATATAATCGGGTGGCAGTTGTGCAGAACAATGGCCAGCGGCTTGCCGATATCAGTGGCTTTCAGGAACTGATCAGCGTGGCTGTGAGTGCGGCTGGTCTTTTGTATGTCGGTGATGCCGGTACAGGCAGTGTCTCGGTGTTTGGAGCAGACCTGGCATTTTTGGGCAAACTTGGGGCAGGTGACGGTGAGTTTGGTCGGCCGGCCGGCCTGGCAGTGAATTTAACCGGCGATATCTTTGTCGTAGATAAGGCCCGAGATAACGTCCGGATTTATGATGAGAACCGCCAGTTTAAGAAGCAATTCGGGGTTTCTGGAAGCAGTGCCGGCCAGCTCCGGCATCCGATTGCCATAACGGTAGACCGGGGAACGAACGAGGTCGTGATCGTGGACCTGCCCATGGTGCAGGGACAATATTTGTATGAGGGCTCGCGGGTGCAGTTTTTTGATGCCTCGGGAAACTACCTGCTGCGTGGGTTTGGCCAGAATGGCGTTGGTGAAGGTATGTTTGCCAAGGCAAGTGGTGTTTGTGCAGATCATAACGGCAAGATATATGTGACTGATGCCTATCAGAATATCGTTGAGGTCTTTGACCGGACCGGCAAATATCTTGAAACCATCTTTGATCCGGCGGCCCCGATGCTTACTCCGGCCGGGGTGGCGATAGGCGGGATCAGTGGCCGGTTGTTTGTTGGCTCTGTTAATGGCAACCTGGTTGATATCTACGGTATCCCTACTCAATATGTGGTTACTGCCGCAAGCGGGGTGGGCGGGAGTATTACCCCAAGCGGCTCAGTAAAGGTCGAACATGGCGATAGTGCGAGTTTTTCGATTAAGGCGCAGGCCGGATATCACATTGAGAATCTTTATGTGGACGGCGCGAACGTCGGAGCCCAGTCAGAGTATCGATTCTCGTTGGTGATGGCCAATCATTTGCTGCTGGCCGAGTTCGGCCTGGATGAGCATGAGGTGCAGATTAGCACGGCTGGTAATGGCGCGGTCAGCCCGGTCGGGACGGTAGTAGCTCTGCATCACCAGGATTTTCCTCTCATTATAACCCCTGATTTCGGCTATCGGATCGCGGACGTGCAGGTGGATGGATTCAGCCTGGGAGCTTTGGGAGGTTATACCTTGCGCGACGTGACAACCGCGCATGTGGTGCGGGTGGAGTTTTCCCCGGTGACCTATGTGATTTCGGCAACGGCAGGCCTGAATGGCAGCATGAACCAGCCTGATCAGCTTATTGTTGAACCTGGCAGTGCGGCTACCTATATATTTACAGCTGAGAGCGGGTATAAGGTAGCCGGAGTGATTGTCGATGGCCAGCAACTCGGGCCTCTCGACTCTTATACCTTCAATGATATCAGTGCGGATCATGCTGTTGCCGTGAGCTTTACCCGTAGCACCTGTTTTATTTTAGGTACATCGTCGGTTGGCGGCAGTATCGAACCGTCCGGGGTGGTCGAAGTCGAGGCCGGCACCGATATTGAATTTCTCTTTACCCCTCTGGCTGGTTACCATTTAAGCCGGGTTCTGGTCGATTCCGTCCCAATAGCTCTGACCGATCGTTTTTTATTAAGTAACGTAACGATTCCGCACACCATCCAGGTCGAGTATGAAATTAATAATTATACTCTGACTGTTTGCCGTGAGGGGAACGGCAATGTCAGTCCAGTCGGAATTATTACTGCTAAGTATGGGGCAAATATTCCATTTTCATTCCAACCTGCGGTCGGTTACTCGGTAGCGGATATCCAGGTTGATGGTAGTTCCGTTGCGGTCAATGATTCATACACTTTTATAAAGATAGCCGCCGATCATCACTTGAAGGTGGTTTTCGCCAAAGATAATAAACGGCCGGTTGCCCTGGCCGGGCCCGATCAAAAAGGCGTTGCCGGAATAATAACCTTGAACGGGGCAAACTCCTTTGACCCGGACGGTGAACTTCGAGAATTCCTCTGGGAACAGGTAGAGGGCCTCCCGGTGACGTTGGTCAATCCTGATAAGGCAGAGGCGTCATTCTCAGCGCCGGTGTCAGATGCTGACGGCACATCTCTTCTGTTTCGGTTGACAGTCACGGATAACAACGGCGCCGTATCCCGGGATGAGTGTCTGGTCCATCTGGTTCAGGACCAGCAGCCACCAGAAGCCAGTGCAGGTCCGGACCAGGCAGTGAAGGGCTGTGACACCGTTATACTCAACGGCACAGGCTCAGCCGATTTGGATGGTTCAATTATATCATATCAGTGGCAACAGATCAGCGGCGCCCCTGTTGTGCTTGCGGACGCGGAATCAGCGGTCGCCTCGTTTGTTGCGCCGAAAGAGGGAAGCATGGTTGCAGCCCTCTCATTCCGGCTGACGATTATTGACAGCGTTGGTCTTATGGCGCAGAGCGAGTGTCTGGTCAATATCGTTGCCGATCAAAGTCCACCGGTTGTTGATGCCGGGCCAGATCAGATTGTCAGGGAAGGGGAGATGGTTGTCTTGAACGGAGCCGGCTCAGCGATTGCCGTCGGGGAGTCTACCAAAATATGGGCGCAGGTTTCCGGTGACCCCTCCGTCAGTTTAAGCAATCAGGGGACAATCGAGACCTCGTTTAGCGCGCCGGTGGTTACGAATGAGAGTGCAACTTTCGCTTTACAACTCATGGTGGTTGACCAGTTCGGCCTGGTGGGCCGCGATTCGGTCACCGTTCTAGTCTACAAAGCTTTGCCAGGCAATGATGACCTTTCATCCGGTAAGAGCACCAAAGGACAATGGATAACCATGAATATCGAGTTGCCCGGCAGTATCCCCTTGGACATGGTCGATAAGGCATCAATCGCGGTGATCAGGATTGATCGTCAGGATATCACCCCTGTCTATCGGACCGGGTCTGTCGAGCTGAGGGACAGTAACCGTAACGGTATACCTGAGTTGAACGTGAAATTTGACAGGCAGGCGTTGTATGCCGTTATGCCAACCGGTCTTTCCATGCTAACAGTGGGCGGCAGGCTTATTGATGGTAGAGAATTTCAGCAGGAGTTCCGCCTCATCCGCAGTATGGATTGATGCTGAAAGGCGGTTCTGCTGTACAATCAAGGAGAAAATATGCGTTTTACTGCCGGTAGTTGTCTGGCTATAGTCATCCTGCTATTGCTGACCATTGGACAGGGGCAAGCAGACCAGCGGAACCTTGATTATCCACATTACGCCAATAATGGGATTGCCTGTGACTCCTGTCATTATGCTCAGGGGAGTACAACTCCTTCCTGGGTGAATCGAACCCCGGTAGATGCCGATGACACTTATTATAACAATATGTGCTGGAGTTGTCATAACGATATCCGCGAGCCCCGTCGTCTGACTCATTCGAGTTTGACGACCAAATCAAAGCGATCTGCCTGGTCCCTCAGCGCCGATGGCTCCTCTGAATGCCGGGTTTGTCACTGGCCGCATCATCAGAAGCAGGTAAGAACCTACGCGCCGGATGTTTATCTGGCAACCGGCGTCTTGACCGCTATCGGCACCAAGACCCTGACCAGGACCGGGGCCGGTTGGACGGAGAACGCCTTTGTCGGCAAAATCCTGATCCCGAATACCAGTAGGATCTCCTATCAGTATCCGATAACCGGTAATACCGCAACTACGATCACGGTAGCCGCAAATTTTGATGCGGGGGTGGCAAAAGTCGGTGACACCTTCGCGGTGTTCTATCCCACCGGCGTCAAGTCTGAGATAGTTACCCCGAACTCCGGCATTAAGGAAGTGAAGCTGTTCAAGAACAGCGGCACAAACTCCTTTGCCGATGGTGACACCACCTATAACGGGGTGTGTGAGGTCTGCCATACCAAGACGAAACATTTCAAGAATGACGGCACTGCCGATGATCAGAATGCCGGAACAGTCAATGATCAGAACCATGGCAATTGGGGCGGGCTGGCCGGCACTAACTGCACAACTTGTCATCCCCATACTTTTGGTTTCAAGACCTATTTCGACCACTCGGCCAAGATTACCCCGGATGCTTTCTGTCATAACTGCCATACCGAAGATGTTCCCACTATCCATGACGCCGCTTCCGGCTGTTATACCTGCCATGCCCCCCCTGCTTTCAAGCCTCTGGGCGGAGGTTTGCCTGCCCTGCTGGGACCGAACTATGGGGTGTTGACCTGCCGAAGTTGTCATCAGAGTGACCATGATGCGGATTCGGTGCACGATCACCGGGTCACCGTTGATCTCAATATCCAGTGTACAAATTGTCATGCTGCCGGTAGTCAGACCGCGATCAACAGCCTGCATGGCATAGGCGATGCCTCTTGTGCGACCTGTCATGACTATCAAGGCGATAAATTAGATAAGGACAATGTCAAGGCGGTAATTGCCGCAGGGCGATCTGGAGCTCCTGTGAATTGTGAGGATTGCCATGCTATCGATCATGATAGCGCCACTGTCCATGATAAGCGGCAGAAAGTTGAGGTCTGTGCCGGCTGTCATAAAGTGGCGAATGCGGCAGAGGTCGATTTTCTGCACAAGGATAATTGTGCGACGTGCCATGGTTATACGGGCACAAAGCTTAATGCCGATACCGTATCTCAGGCCATCGCCGGAGGCAAGGGCGAGCATGGCACGACGGTGACCTGCCAGACCTGTCATGTCGGCGAGGTAAAAGGGCATGCCGATGTCCATGATTTTGCCCATGTTAATAAACCAGCCTGTCTGCGCTGCCATCTTGATAATGTGGTTGAGGAGCATGTAACCAGGCGAGGTATTTCCTGCTCGGTCTGTCATGACAGCAAGAGCCGCGCCGTTATCGATACAATTGCCGCCGGTAAGGCGGGTACGAATGTCACTTGCGAAAGCTGTCATCATTCTGAGACAGTTTTTCCGGACGGCATTGGTAAATTCCAGAATGGCCATCATGCTACAATGCAATCCACAACCGGCAACTGCACATATTGCCATGTTGTGGGGGCCGGCAACAGACCGGATTCGAAAATGACCTGTATCAAGTGTCACGGTGCCGGTCAGGTGGCAGATCCGCAGCGCGCCGGAGTCGGCAAACATGCCAACGGTCCTGCATTTACCAAGGTCCAGGATGGCCGGGTTTGTTTCTCCTGTCATCTTGTGGACGGCCCCGGTTACAGGGCAGGGGTGACCCCTCTGGTCACCCCTCTTCATGCCTTGCCCCCTGCTCAGAACCCGAATGCAACTGTGCCGATAAGAACGCTGCAATATCCCGGCCGTGAGAAGGTCAGTATGCGTTATCTCGCATATCATACCGTCATGGATAGCAAATATCATGGATCTAATAATTCATTAAATGATCCTTCGGAATGGGTTGCAGTTCCGAACTGGACAGGTGAAACGGTTGATCCGTATGTCCGGGTGCCGCTGATTGTCGGGAGCAGCACCTATTGGGTACCGTCGTTCAACCCGGGTGGTCAGCGCGGCAAAGCGACCGGTGCCGGGGGGGTGGCGGTTACCATCAGGGCAGTGGATGAGGATGGCGCCACTGTTCAGCCTCCTGCCGGAGCCCGATGGCGTGAGGATGGCAAGGAGTGGCTAGCCGGCGGAGCAACCAAGAGCGGCCTGACCCCGCGGCAGCATCTGGTTGAAGGTGAAATGGTTGCGGGTTGGGCAACTTCTCCGTCCGTCGGGGTGGATGTGGGGGAGAGCTCGACAGCCAGTACTACGGTGACCTACCAGGCTTGCCCTGATGATGGGACACTCTCCATCACCCGTGCCGGCGGGGATGGCGGTGCGGCAATTACCTGGTCTTCCGAGACGCAGCAGGAAGAGTTCACGGTCTCCGGCAATACACCTTCCTGGGATGTGGCTTGGGAGTTGAATTCCGGCAACGCTACAGGGTTTTCGGTGGTTTCTACCGGGCCCAAGAGTTGCCGGATCACCAAAAACGGCACAACCCTGGCCGGCACCTATGATTTTGTCCTGAGGGCGGTCGGGTCAAACTGTCCCGGCAACAGTGCAACGTTCTCAATAAGGGTCACCGTGGCCGGCGCCGGCGGCCAATCCCCGGTGGCTCCGCCCTATTACGGGGTGATCCAGGATGCTCCTGTCGATACTCTGGTTGATAGCACCTCTTCTCGCCTTTTTCACCTTCGTGACAACATCTATGGTAGTGTCTATATCAACAATTCGGTGTATCCGCAGAGATTATATGTGAAGACCTTTACAGTAGAGGGCAACGGTGCGATCAGCGACAGTTTCAATCTTGGTAAAGATATTGGTGGCTCCTTCTACGGTGGCAGCATTTTTGATGTGATCAGGTTGTCTGATACAAAAATTGCCGTGTTGCATAATACTGATTATTATAAGATGGTTTTAGCGGTTTCTGAGACTGTCGATAACGGGATAAGCTTCAAACCAGTCGTCAATGCGGCGGCCAGCCTGGTGGTTGCCACCGACGGATCCTCCGGTCGTAGGATCCAACATCTTACCGGCGATTTCTATGCGATTATATACGGCAATAACATCATTAAAACCGTGGCCATTAGCAGTGCCGGTCTCATTACTGTAAAGGACACTTGGAACCCTGTATTTTCCAGCATTAAAGGCGACATCGAACATGTTGCCGATGATATATATGCCGCTCTCTGTCTGAAAGACGGGGTATGGCAGTTGGTTACCTTCCGTATTAACCAAGCCACCGGTATTATTACAAAGTCGGCTATTGATTCGTTTAAATTCAACGGCAGCCAGGATGCCGGGACCTTCAGTGACGGCTTACTTGCGAAGGTTTCAGGAAATATTTATGCCGTGGCTTATACAATGTATATGGGTGCATATAGCCGTAATGGTTATTATAGTTCATACTATTTCGATGCCCTGATTACGATAGCGATTAACGATAACGGCATTATATCCAAGCAGGTTATCAACACTTATCTGACGCCCGAGGAGGCCATTGGATCTACCTCCTCCTGGAAAGATATCCTATCTCTTAATGAGCACATTATAGCGGTTCAATATGGCAATTCAGTTACAACATACGATATATCCGCCGCCGGCTGGATAACGCCCGGCGCCATCGATTCCTTCTCCGGGGGGCTATATTCGCCTCTCATCCCTGTGGCCGGCGATGTTTATCTGGGTAACGGATCGGGCGGGAGCATCAATACTATTAAGATTAACACGCTGCCCCAAGTTAATTTGGCGGCCAGCCTTAGTGCCATGTCGGGCAATGCCTGTAATGCGGTTGTGGTTACAGTTACCCCAAGCGGTACATACCAGGGGCAATATGTTTGCGACTTTACCTGGGGCGACGGTACTGTTGAGACCGACGTTGCTTGCGAGACCGGCGTTGCCTGTACCATGACTCATGTGTATCCGGCCGGGGCAGGGACAACCGCCAATATTACCTGGACCATTCGTAACAGTGCCGGCAACACCTTGCCGTACCCCAATCCCCGTACAGACACTATTGCGTTGAATCTGGATCTTGACGGTGATGGTGTCTGTGTGGGCGATCCCTGCCCGAACGAAAAACCTGATGACGCTGATGGCGACGGGCGTTGCGCGGGTGCCGGATTCCTTGCTCCGAAAGTGGGCGACCATGATCCCTGCCCGAACGAAAAGCCTGATGACGCCGATGGTGACGGGTTCTGTGCCGGCGTCGGTTTCTCTGCTCCGAAATCGGGTGACCGGGATAACTGCCCTTCCGCAGCTAATCCATCGCAGGTGGATAGCGACGGCGATGGGATCGGCGATGCCTGTGACACCTGTCCAGGGGATCCGATCAATGATCCGGATGGCGATCATTTCTGCGCCGGCAGTGGTTATCTGGCACCTATGACCTCGGGAAATGACAACTGCCCACAGGTTAATAATCCCAGAGTAGCTCAAACGACTGATTTGAATGGGGTTGTCCATGCTAATGCTCAGCCGGATTATGACCTTGACGGTATTGGCGACGCCTGCGACAACTGCCCGAATGCCTATAATCCGTTGCAGCAGGATATCGATTTTGATGGGTACGGCGACATCTGCGATCCGAATGGCAATATCTACGCAGAGATCACCATTAATAGCATTGTCACGTCGTCCAAGAATTTTTCTCTGGCGTTTGGCGATACTGTTGATCAGATCCCCATTGATAAAACCTTAACCATAACCAATGACGGCACGGCCAATCTTGCCTTTGGTGCCATCGCCTCCGGCAATCCGCTGGCCGCACCATTCTCTAAAATTACTGATACCTGTTCCGGCCAAAGCATTGCCCCGGCCGCGAGCTGTTCGGTGGTCGTGCGTTTTGCCCCGACTGCCTTGTCGACGTTTACCGACAGCTTTGATATCCCCAGCAATGATCCGGATGAAAATCCAGTGACCATTACGGTGAGTGGTCGGAATAAACCGACTCAGTATGCCTATGTAGCCAAAAATTTCGGCACTATTTCCGTTATTCGGATTTTTGACGATACCCTGATTAAAACAGTACAGTACCATGCAGCTACGGGAGGAAACGGGATTGGGAACGGGATTGCCGTACCGGTAGGCAGTGCCAAGGTCTATATTGCAAATTACTATGGCGCAGACTATTCGGTATTTAATCCTGCGAATGACACATATGCTACTATTTCCCTTGGAGGCGCGCAGGCTGCGGCGTTGAGTCCGAACGGTGCTTATCTGTATATCTTGAGTTATACGGGTAACCAGGTGGTGGTTTATCGTACCTCGGATAATGTCAATATTGCCACCGTTAATCTTGGTTCCGGGAGTTCTCCGAAAGGTATTGCCGCCAGTCCGGACGGCTCTCGGGTATATGTGGTTAACAGTGGCAACAAAACAGTGTCGGTTATCCGCACTCAGGATTATACGGTAAGCAATACGATCAGCCTTGCCAATGTGCCTGAGGCTGTTGCCGTCAGTCCGGACAGTCGCCATGTGTATGTCAGCAACCGAGCGGCCAATAACGTCAAGGTCATTCGGGCGTCTGATTTAGTTGTCGAAAGCACCATTACTGTCGGCACCGGCCCTTATGGCCTGGACGTCTCTCCTGATGGTAGTTACTTGTATGTGGCCAATTACAGCAGCAATACGGTGTCGGCGGTCCGTTTAAGTAATAATGCAGTTACCACAATCAGCGGCGTTTCCTCGCCGCGTGGTATATCTATCACTCCGGACGGTAGTAAGGTATACGTAACTTCTTTCACCAACAAGTCGATTGTCGTAATCGATACGGCAACCAAGTCGGTGGTCAATAACATAAACCTGGCACCGAATAGCGAAACTGGTGGTCCGGCTGCCATTGGCAGATTTATCGCCACTATTGACCCTGCTTGGTCTGTTCCGAATATCACCGTAACCGATCCGTTCGGGCCGGAAAATGATCTAGGCGTGGATTTAGGCAGCGTCTATGAAGGCTACACTTCGATTCTGAAAAATGTGACGGTAACCAATAGCGGCAATGCTGACCTGGTTATCGGCACTCTGGGTACGACACATCCCCTGGGGGCTAATTTTGCAAAAAGCAATGATACCTGTTCGGGTAAGACCCTGGCTCCTGGTTCTGGTTGTACCTTTAGCCTTCGGTTTTCTCCACCGGAAACCGGAGTCTCTACAAGATTCTATGACAGCATTGACATCCCCAGTAACGATCCTGATCAGAATCCGACCACGGTCTCAGTTAGCGGTCTCAGTGCGGTGTCTGATATTACCGTCACCGATGAGCTTGCCGATGTAACAGATTTGAGAATACCTTTTGGCAACAGAGTTGAAGGTACTTCTCTGGCCCGACTGGTCACCGTTACTAATAATGGTAACGGCGGGCTGGTTCTGGGAACCATCGGTACCGGCAATCCCCTGGCTGTACCCTTCTCAGTGACAAATGACACTTGCAGCGGCAAGGCTCTGGCAGCGGCGGCCAGTTGTACTTTTAGTGTCGTCTTCAGCCCGGAATCTCCCGGATTCTTTACCGACACCTTTTTCATACCCAGCAATGATCCGAATGAAAACCCGGTAATCATGACGGTAGAGGGTACCGGTACGGCTGAAGGACCGGATATTACCGTGACGGATATCTATTCGGCGACTTCATTGCAGAATACGGTTCTTACCTACGGTTATTTCGATGTTTATTCCTCTTATCTTAATAAATCGATCTATGTCAGAAACGATGGAACAGCACCACTTGAAGATGTTGTCGTTACGTTGACGACGGATCCACGGTCTTTCAGCATTGTAACGGACAACTGTACAGGTCACATTCTGCCAACGACCTGGCCCGCCAACACCTGTGAGATTGTTTTGCGGTTCGATCCCACCAGCACCGCTTTGGAAACCTTTCACGCTACCGTTAAGATTCTAAGTAGTGATGAGGATGAGCCATCGGTCAGCGTGGATGTGAGCGGCAGTGGTTACCAGTCACAGTACGCCTTTATTACCAATAACTATACCAGGAGCGGCGGGATATGCCGGTCTGATGACAATTGTATAAATGCCTATGATTTTACGCCGATTGGCAGCTACTACACGACAAACGGCGTTTTAACCAATACCGCCGCCAGCAATATCTCAACCGGGGTTGGCACCCCGCCTTATGGCGTGGCGGCAACCCCGACCTATACCTTTATTACTATTCCGGCCAGTGGCAAGCTGTTGATCTATCATACGATGCCCAGGTACCAAATGACTTCTGTTACCGTGGGCACTAACCCGACAGGGGTGGCGGCCAGTCCTGATGGCAAGTATGTCTATGTGGCAAATACCGGCAGCAACACAGTAAGCGTCCTGAGTCAACAGTCTCCTTTTGGCTTGATTATTAACATCGATCTTGGAGCGGGAGCAGGGCCCCGTGGGATCGATGTGTCACCGGACAGCGCCTTTGTTTATGTGTCGAATTACACAGCCGGTACAGTCTCTGTCATTGCAGCGGCTACAAATACCGTGCTGAAAACCATCACGGTCGGCACCTATCCGATCGGGGTTGCCGTGTCGCCGGATGGCTCTCTAGTTTATATAGCCAACAGTGGCAGTAATAATCTCACGGTGATTCAAACCTCGGATAATTCAGTGGTCGGCAGCCCCATCACCACCGCAGCGTACTACCCTTTCGGCATAGCCTTTACTCCGAACGGTGCATACGCATATGTCAGTCATTATCTGGACTCCAAGGTGTCGGTGATCCAGACCGCCAATAAGATATTGAGCACCACGGTCAGCGGGATCTATTTGCCCCAGGGGGTAGCCGCGACTGCCGATGGTAAATACATCTATGTGGCGTCAGGCAAGAATACCACGATGGATCCCGATCCAACCAGCGGCCGGGTGTTCATTATCCAGACCTCGAACAACACGATCCTTACCTCAATCCCCACAGGCAAAGGTTCGTTGGCTTTCGGCAGATTCATGACCACCGGATCCTATGATCTGGATAACGACGGATTTCAGGATACCTTGGATGTGTGTCCTGACGGTGCCGGTTCCTGTTTGGAGGTGCCCATTCTTACTACTCCTACAGCTACGGCAATCGGCAGTACCACGGCGACTCTGGGGGCCAACCTTATTGCAAACGGCGTGACCATCTCCGGGCGTGGCACGGTCTGGGGGAGTGATGCGAACCCGACGGGCAATGTCGCGGCGGAAGGCTTGACCACCACAGGCGTCTTTAGCCATACGCGCACCGGACTGCCGTTCAGCACTAAAATATATTATCGCGGTTACGCGATAGATAACGCCGGGACCGGGTACTCTCCTGAAGGTAGTTTCTTTACCGAGCCATCCATTCAGGTATCCGGACTGACCTTCTCGGATATCAACCTGACAAGTATGACTGTCCGCTGGGCGCGGGGTAATGGCGACGGAGTTATCGTGTTGATGAAGCAGGGCGGGGCGGTTAGTACTAATCCCGTCGACGGGACTTATACAGGGTATTCGGCGGACTCGGCATTCGGCAGCAGCGGCTCACAGATCGGCACCGGCAATTATATCGTATATAAAGGGACGGGCACCAGTGTTACGGTTACCGGACTACTCTCGAACACTACCTATTATGTGGCGGTTTATGAGTATACGGGGACTATAGATACCTTAGGCGTGGACCAGGGAACTAACTACAAACTTGCTGGGTTAACAGGAAATCAGGCAACTATCTGTGTTCCTGTCTTGGGTGGTGCAATATCAGCGACAACAATTGGTAGCACTACGGCGACCCTGGGAGCGAATGTCACTGCTGATGGCGGAGCACCCGTCACGGAGCGCGGTACGGTCTGGGGGATTTCTGCGAACCCGGCCGGCAATGCCGTTGCCGAAGGAGGGACTACATTCGGTTCTTTCAGCCAGGCGAGGACAGGGCTGCCGGCCGGCACGAAGATCTATTATCGTGGTTATGCGAAAAACATCGCAGGTGTCGGTTATTCTACGGGTGGCAGTTTCTATACGAAGCCGTCGAATCAGGCGTCTGCTGTTAGTGCTACAGGCGCGGGGCAGACCAGCATGAGAGTGAGCTGGATACGCGGCAACGGCGACGGGGTTATCGTCCTGATGCGGGAGGGGGCGCCGGTGGATGCCGATCCGGTAGATGGGAAGTATTCAGATTATGTGGCTAACGCGGCATTCGGCAGCGGCACCCAGATTGGTACCGGAAATTACGTTGTGTACAAGGGTTATTACCCCTATGTCGATGTTACCGGACTTACTGAAGGGGCAACCTATCACATTGCTGTCTATGAGTATAAGGGGAGTGTCAACACTTCAGGAGTTGACATCGGAACCAATTATTTATCTCCTCCGGCTACTCTTAACCTGCCTATATTGGCCTCTCCGACTGCAACCCTGATCACCAGCACTTCAGCGACTATGGGGGCGAATGTTACTGACGATCGCGGCCTGTCAATCCTCGAGCGTGGCGTGGTCTGGGCTACCACTGCCTACCCGACAATCGCCGATGGTAATGTAGTTGTGGAAGGGGGAATCACCACGGGCGTCTTCAGCAAAGCGATAAGCGGGCTGCCGTTCAGTACGAAGATCTACTATCGCGGCTATGCAACTAACAGTGCAGGGACCAGTTACTCCCCTGGCGGTAGTTTCAATACAGAGCCTTCCACTCAGGCATCCGGGGTTAACTTCACTGCGGTTACCTCAACGAGCATGACGATAAACTGGACACGTGGCAGCGGCCACGGAGTCTTCGTGCTGGTCAAAGAGGGCTCTCCGGTAGATTCTGAGCCGGTTGATGGGGTCTTTAGTGAGTACACCTGGGTGGTGTCTCCGATATACACCACTGGTAATGTCGCGATGGTCGGCAATGGCAATCATGTTGTGTACAGAGGGACCGGCACCAGTGTGACCGTGACCAATCTGACGTCCGGCGCTACCTGTTACGTGGCAGTAATTGAGTATGCGTCAGGTGGAGGGAACTATACCGCTTCGGGAACGGACCAGGGAGTAAACTACCTGTCGCCAATGGCTACCAGCCAACAGCTGACCCTGTCTGCTCCAGTCCTTGCCTTTCCGACAGCGACGGCAATCGGCAGCACATCAGCGACCCTGGGAGCTACTATCACCTCAGATGGTGGAGTACCTATGACCCAGCGCGGCACGGTATGGGACACCTTCGAGTCGTCTCCTGTGACGTTGTGGGGCAGCCAGGCTAAAAGTGAAGGCGGAACCTCCACAGGGGCCTTCAGCCATGTCAGGACAGGCCTGCCGGCTGGTACGAAAATATATTATAGAGGGTTTGCGACCAACAGCATTTATACCGGTCACGTCCCATCTGTCGGCGGCACCATGGAGGAACCGGCCAGTTTCTATACGGAGCCGGCAACCCATGTGTCTGGAGTTACTTTCACGGCAGTCGGCAATACAACCATGACCATCAACTGGACTCGGGGCAGTGGCGATGGAGTTATCGTACTTATGAAACAGGGCTCGGCCGTTGATTCCGACCCGGCCGACGGGACATATAATGGGTATCTGGCGGACTCGGCATTCGGTGGCGGCACGCAGATCGGCAGCGGCAATTATGTTTTATATAAAGGGACCGGCACCAGCCTGACGGTTTCCAATCTAACGGCCGGGACAACATATTACCTGACATTCCAGGAGTATAAGGGGACCGTGGATACCGTGGGGTTGGACCAGGGAACCAACTATAAACAATCGCCGGCAATAGGCATCCAGTCAACCCGCGGTGGGGCAGTGGTGGTTCCTACACTTGTTTTGCCGACAGCTGCATCGGTCAGCGGCACCACAGCGACCATCGGCGCGAACATTATTGCTGACGGCGGAGCGGATATTCTGGAGCGCGGAACATGTTGGGCGACTTCAGCCGCACCCTCCTCCAATTGTATTATTGAGAGCGGCAACAACACTACCGGCGCCTTTGTGCAGGCAAGAACCGGATTGACAACCGGTGCGAAGATCTATTATCGCGGGTTTGCGTCCAACAGTGCCGGGACCGGTTACTCATCTGACGGCACTTTCTATACAGAGCCGATAACTCTGGCCTCTGCAGTTAGTTTTTCGAATGTGGGCCAGAAGGAGATGACCGTTAACTGGACGCGGGGAAGCGGCGACGGGGTTATCGTACTGATGAAGCAGGGAACTTGGGTGAATTCTAATCCGGTCGATGGAATATATGCCGGTTATTCAGCAAACACGGTATTCGGCAGCGGCACTCAGATCGGCAGCGGCAATTATGTC
>Ga0208863_1001136_pt1 | contig 18475 bp, 15 predicted proteins | sample RifOxyD3_FD_184040 | JGI IMG/M metagenome (GOLD analysis project Ga0208863, IMG submission 184040) | Soil microbial communities from Rifle, Colorado - Rifle Oxygen_injection D3 (SPAdes) | ecosystem: Environmental > Terrestrial > Deep subsurface > Rock core/Sediment | place: Rifle, Colorado...
ACAGGCGGGCCGTGAACGGTTGGTGATCTTTATGGCTGTCCAGATGCACAGTCCAGTATTCCTGAGTGCGGAAGGCTTCGATTTCCAGTTCGCGCTCGACGATCAGACGCAAGGCCGGGCTCTGCACGCGGCCAGCGGATAAACCGGGACGAATTTTGCGCCATAACAGCGGTGACAGATTAAAGCCGACCAGATAGTCCAGTGCGCGGCGTGCCTGTTGTGCATTGACCAGCGGCATGGCGATTTCGCGCGGATGGGCGACGGCGGCCTGAACCGCAGACTGGGTGATCTCGTAAAATACCACGCGCTGCATATTTTTGTTTTTTAATGCTCTTTTGGCTTTCAGCAGCTCGGCGATATGCCAGGCGATCGCTTCTCCTTCGCGGTCCGGATCGGGTGCGAGCAAGATGTTGTCAGCGCCCGCTGCGGCTTTCGCAATCGCATCCATGTGTTTGCTGTTGCGCGCGATGGTCTCGTAGTTCATGGCAAAGCCGTTTTCGGTATCTACCGCACCACTCTTGGGAACCAGATCGCGCACATGGCCGTAGGACGCCAGTACCTCGTAATCATTCCCCAGATACTTTTTGAGTGTTTTGGCCTTGGCCGGAGATTCGACGATCAGAAGATTAATTGCCATGCGCTTAATGTAATTGAGATGAATAGAGGGGGCTGAGCAGCTCTTCGATCAGCAGCGGATTGATGTCCTGACGACGGTTCCACAGCACGATCAGCATGATCAGTTTAAGTTTTTCCAGACCTAAGTCTTTTTGCTTGAGGGCGACGGCGCGATCAATGATGATTTCGCGTTCGATCGCCGATATCATCGCCTGTTGTTCTGCAAATAAAAGGAACTGGCGCCCTTCAAAGCCGATGCGTTCGAGTTCCAGCTCGGCAAAAAAACGCATGCCGGTATGTTCCAGTGTTGCCGGATAGTTGTCCGGTGTCTGAAGCTGTAAGGCCGATAACCAGCTCAAGGTATCGTCTATGTCGTCCGCTTCAAAACCCGCTGCATATAGTTTGCGCGAGAGTTTATCCGGTGCAGGATAACTGCCCGCATCGATATAGCTTTCAAATAGATAAATTAAAATTTCAAACATGATTTGTGTCGTTTAATGAATGCGTTGGAACAGACCACCGGGTAGCGTTGCCACGTACCCTCCCAGTTCGTACGTCAACAGCATGGCGGATAGCTGGCTAACCGTCAAGCCACTGCGTGCACAAATGACATCCATACTCACCGGATCATTGCCGATTAAGTCCAGCAAATTAAGCGATTCGCCTGACGGAGGCGCTGGGGCTTGAGCGGGTGCAGGCGCGCGAACTTTGCCCGGTAATTCGTCCAGAATATCCTGCGCGGACTCAACGAGTTTAGCGCCCTGCTTGATGAGTTTATGACAGCCACGGCTCTGTGGCGTGTGGATGGAACCTGGAATGGCGAACACGTCCCGCCCCTGCTCCATGGCCAGCCGTGCGGTAATCAATGAACCGCTTTGCAGCGAGGCTTCGACGACCAGACAACCGATGCTCATGCCGCTGATGATACGGTTGCGACGCGGGAAGTTGCCCGCGACGGGCGGTGTGCCTAAGGGAAATTCGGATATCAGCGCGCCTTGTTTAGCCAGGAGATGAGCCAGATCACGATTGGCGGAGGGATATACCTTATCAAGCCCGGTTCCCACCACGGCAATGCTGGCGGATGATCCATCCAGTGCGCCGTAATGGGCTGCCGCATCGATGCCGTGAGCCATGCCGCTGATGATGCAAAACCCGGCATCGCTCAGCGATCTGGCAAATTGCTCGGCGTTGCTGATGCCTTGCGGTGTAGCGTGCCGGCTGCCGACGATGGACAGTGAAGTTTGATTGAGTAAATCGAGCCGTCCTTTGACGTAGAGCAGCAGGGGCGGATCGGAAATATTGAGCAAAGACTGAGGATAGTCGGCGTCTCCCAGCGTGACGATGTGATTGTTGTCATCCTCCAGCCAGTCGAGCGCGGGGCTGAGCAATTCGTCAGCAACACCTCTGCCGATGATAGAGGCTATTTCCGGTTTGACGACAGCGCAAAGCGTATGATTTGAGGCCGCCAGTACGGCTTCAGGGGATTTAAATTCCCTGAGCAGCTGACGCGCACCCTCCCCGCCTAATCCACGTAGCAGGCTGAGGGTAAGCCAGGCCTTGAGAGATTCATCAATCGTCATGTTTACCTATAAACGCGTCAGGCGAGCGCTCAAGGTGTAATGGCGTGATCCAGAAGTTGTACGGGCAGTCTGGATTGCATGATCAGTGCGTAGGAGACTTTATCGAACACGCGGAATACGAACGCTAATCCATAGTGCTCGTCCGGCAGTGCAAGCTTCTTCCCTTCGTTTTGCAATACGCGCCCCTTGCTGGTTAATGCCAGGATATGACCTGCTTGCAAACCATCCCTTTTACCCTTGTTGAGTGTGATGACGGTATTCTGACCTGCCTGAGATACGCCGCCATAAATTGAAATGACACGGGTGTTGATATCAAAATCAGGCGCGCGAGGAAGATAGTTTTGCGCGGCTACCGTTTCGGGAACCAGCAGTCGATCACCCGGATTAATCTCCTGCTTGGCACTGGTGATGACCACGGTACTGACATCGGAAAATGCCTTTACATGCACGCTGCCGAGAAAGATGGCTTCGTAGCCCAGCAGTTCGTGGCTGTCCGGATCGACAAAAGTCTTGCCGGGGCGATAGACCTGCCACTTTTTCCCCTGGCTTTCCGTCAACCCTTTTGCATAGGCTGTGTCCCCTGTGCCTATGATGACACGCTCTTCGGCGACGCCAATCAGGGTTGGTGCATGCGCCAGCGCTTCTTCAGCCACGACCAGCGGCTGGCTCAAAAAGGGTTCGATTGCCTTGGAGGGAATGCTGGGAATGGCATTTTCTGTGCTGTCCTGGCTGCGGATCCGGGGCGATAGTTTGATCACTTCACTGTTGTTTGCGCTGCCGCCCATGCGCAAACTGCCGTTGCTGCGATCGAGCACGATGGTCGCGCCGGGATAAATCCAGTGTGGATCTTTGATGTCGTTTTTATTCATACCCCAGATATAGGGCCACCTCCAGGGGTCTTTGAAGAACTTTCCCGAGATGTCCCATAAGGTGTCGCCCTTGACCACCGTGTACTGGTCGGGAGCATCATCGCGTATCTGTAAGGTGTTGGCCGGCTGACCGGCAAAACCCATGATGGGCAATAAAAAGCAAATCAGCGATATAATCTTACGCATGGGAAGGCCCGGAAGAGTCACATAAAGGTTCACGATGTACCGTGACGCTTCAAATTCTGCATCCAGATAATCAAATTAGCAAGCATTATGGCGATCTTACAAATATTGCAATACCCCGATACACGTCTGCACACCATCGCGAAAAAGGTTGCGCAGGTGAATGATGTGACCCGTAAACTGGTGAAGAACATGGCGGAAACCATGTATGCTGCACCTGGCGTGGGTTTAGCGGCGACTCAGGTCGATGTTCACGAGCAGGTCATCGTGGTGGATGTTTCAGAGGAGCACAACCAACTGCAGGTGTTCATCAATCCGGAAATTTTGAGCATCAGCGGAGAGCAGGATGGTGAAGAGGGCTGTCTTTCTGTGCCTGGTATTTACGAGACGGTGCGACGTGCAGACAAGGTGACGGTGCAGGCGCTCAATCTGAATGGCGAATCTTTCACGCTGGAAGCGGAAGGGTTTTTGGCCGTCTGCATCCAGCATGAAATGGATCATTTGCGCGGCAAGGTTTTTGTCGAATACCTGTCGCAACTCAAACAAACACGGCTGCGCGCCAAACTGAAGAAGCGCCGTCGCGAAGCGCTATAGATGTGTTTTGGTAAAGTATTACGTCACTTGACGATAAGAATTTTTCACGCGGAGACGCAGAGAAAGCGGAGAAAAATTCACCGCCTTGTGAAAAACAGATTCACCGCTGTATGAGATCGTTTATTCGTCAGATTAACGTGAAGCTCGCGCAGCGACGAACCGTCCCCCTCGTCCTTTGGCCTGCCAGTGTGTGGCACGCAGACAGGGAGAGGGGGACGGGGGAAGGGAACGTGCCTGTCTGGTCTCATTATCAGGGGTGGTCACTTTTCCATGCACGTTAGTATGGCTTCAACCCGCATTCTCCGCGTAATTATAAAATCAATTGATTATTAAGTGATTTCAGGATAATTTTTAGTGAAAATAATTTTTGCCGGTACGCCGGAATTTGCCGCCAGCGCGCTGGCGGCGCTACTCAAAGAACATGAAGTCATTGCGGTGCTGACGCAGCCGGATCGTCCTGCCGGGCGCGGCATGCAGCTTAGCCCCAGCCCTGTCAAACAACTGGCGCTACAACACGGATTGACCGTATTGCAGCCTGTCAGTTTAAGGAATGAAGAGGTACAGCAGCAGATCGCAGCCCTTAATGCCGATGTGATGGTGGTGGCCGCCTACGGGCTGATCCTGCCCCAAGCGGTGCTGGAGATGCCCCGTTACGGTTGCCTGAATATCCATGCTTCGCTGCTGCCGCGCTGGAGAGGCGCAGCGCCAATACAGCGCGCGATTCTGGCGGGGGATAGCGAGACGGGCATTACCATCATGCAGATGGATGTCGGCCTCGACACAGGTGATATGCTGCTGCGCGAGGTCTGTCCGATAGAACCGACGGACAATGCGCAAACCTTGCACGATAAGCTCGCAGCCATGGGGGCAGGCGGTATTGTTAATGCATTGAATTTAGTAGAAAAAAATAGTCTTATTTCGGTTCGTCAGGATAACGGGGCCGCCTGTTATGCCGCCAAGCTGCTCAAGGGTGAGTCGCAGATAAACTGGAGCCAGGATGCAGCGCAGATCGCGAGAGCTGTGCGAGCCTACAACCCTTTTCCGGTGTGTCAGGCCAGGATGAATGATGTCGTCGTCAAGATATGGCAGGCCGAAGTGGTTAGTGCCGGCCGTCAGGGCAAACCGGGCGAAGTGCTGAGTGCTGACAAGTCCGGCATTACGGTCGCCTGCGGTAAAGACGCCTTGCGTTTGCAATTGTTGCAACGTCCGGGAGGACGCGCACAACCCGCCGTGCAATTTTTGCAGGCGATGCCGGTGCATCCCGGCGATCACTTTTTGGTAATTTAAATGCATAACATTCAATTGGCAGCAACCCAGATCGTTCAGCAAGTGATGGAGGACGGTCGCAACCTCAATCAGGTTCTGGATGAGTCGCTGCGCAGAAAGTCGGTATGGTCACCCTCGCAGCGAGCCGCGCTGCAGGATTTGAGTTATGGCACGCTGCGCTTCTACGGCCAGTTGAATGCTGTGCTCGATTTGCTGCTGCACAAGCATATGACCGATCACCGTATCACCTACTTGCTGCTGGTCGCCCTGTATCAATTGCAATACAGCAAAGCGGCGCAGCATGCGGTGGTCGATCACGCCGTGCGCTCGGCCGATATATTGAATCCGAAAATCAGAGGGCTGGTGAATGCCATTCTGCGCAATTTCTTGCGCAGTCAGAATGAGTTGCTGGCGCAGGCTGCCTTAAAGCCGGAAGGGCGCTATAGTCATCCCGTGTGGTGGATTGATGAGCTCAGGGCGCAATACGGTGAGTGTGCCAACGCAGTGTTAGAGGCTGGAAACGGCCATCCGCCGATGACATTGCGGGTGAACCTGCGACGCAGCACGACAACGGATTATCTTGCGCAGCTGAGCGCGCAAGATATTTCTGCAAGATTGATTTCGCCAGATGCGATACAACTGGACAAGGCGGTGCCGGTAGATAAATTGCCGGGATTTTTTGACGGTCTGGTATCGGTGCAGGATGCCGGCGCGCAGTATGCCGCGAGGCTGCTGGATGCTACATCAGGCATGCGCGTGCTGGATGCCTGTGCGGCGCCGGGCGGAAAAACCGCGCATATTCTCGAAATGGCGGATGTCGAGATGACGGCGCTCGACAAGGATGAAAAGCGTTTGCAGCGTGTGGCAGAAAATTTACAACGGCTGGCGTTGTCCGCTACGCTGCTGACAGGCGACGCGGCCGATACGGCTGACTGGTGGGATGGCAAGCCGTTCGAGCGTATTCTGGCCGATGTGCCCTGCTCTGCCACCGGTGTGGTGCGCCGCCATCCTGATATCAAATGGCTGCGTCGTAAGAAAGACATCCCATCTTTTGCTGTCCAGCAATTGGATATATTGCAGGCCTTGTGGCCGTTGCTGGCTACAAATGGTCTGCTGCTCTACGCGACGTGCTCTATATTTAAACAAGAAAATCAGGATGTTATAGATAAGTTTACAGCGCGGACAGCGGCGGCTAAACAGTTGCCGTTGCCCTTGGGGCAGCTGCTGCCAAACGCCGAGCATGACGGATTTTTCTATGCCTTACTGCAAAAAACTTATTAAATTTCTAACGGGCATGGCAATAATGCCACCCCTGATAATGAATGGTTCTCGCAGGGATATTGCCCGGCGGGCAATAATACGCAAACTTGCCATCCCTGGAACCCTCGCTACGCTCTCCCTCTTTTCAACTTTCCTCCGCATGCGGGGGAAAGGGCAAACGAATCGCTACGCGAGTTTCACGTTAATGTTGCTGGTGTGGCTGTTTGCCGCACCCGCTTTTGCCGAAGGCATAGATGTCAACAAGGCGGAAATGCGTCTGTCGGAAGAGGGGTATCAACTTTCAGCCGATTTTGGGATCAACCTCAACTACACGGTGCAGCAGGCTTTGTCATTAGGCGTGCCGCTTTATTTTGTGGGTGAATTCACGCTGACGCGCTCACGCTGGTACTGGCTGGACGAACCGGTCTTTCAGAGTGAACACTCGCTCAAACTCTCCTATAACGTGCTGACACGCCAGTATCGTATTTCACGTGGCGCATTGTTCCAGAATTTCGCCAGCCTGGATGAGATGCTGCGCATCCTTGCGCGGCAAAATTCAACGTATATTCCAGCTGAGGCGATGAAAAAGGAGGCCAATTATTTGGCAGCCGTGCGTCTGAGGCTGGATACCCGGCAGTTGCCCAAGTTGATGCAGGTGAACGTACTGACCAGCAAGGACTGGGATTTTGATTCGGGCTGGTATCGTTGGGTGATACGTCCGGCAGAATTGCGTAGCGCGGGCAAGAAGGAGTGATGGCGCGGTGACTTACCTTATCACCTTGAGTGTCATTGCGGTGACGCTGTTGCTGTATCTGTTATCCAGCAACAGCGTCAACACCGAAGTGTTTTCCGTCAGCTATTACGGATTGCTGGGTCTGACCGGCTTGCTGGCGTTGGGTTTACTGGGCCTGGTGGGCTATCAGATCTGGCGTTTGCGTGAAAAATTAAAGAACAAGGTGTTTGGTGCCAAGCTCACTCTGCGTCTGGTGGTATTTTTTACCCTGATCGCTGTGTTGCCCGGCATTTTGGTGTACGCCGTTTCGGTCAACTTTTTATCCAAAAGCATAGAGTCGTGGTTTGATGTGCGGGTGGAAAAAGCACTGGAAGGCGGTCTCAATCTGGGGCGCAGCAGCTTGGACAACAGCCTGAAGGAGTTGTCCAAGAAAACCCAGTTTATTGCCTTGCTGTTGACGGAAAAGAACCCTGCTCAATTTAAGAGCGCGCTGGCGCAGTTAATCGATGAAGGTGCGGTTCAGGAGGCGGCGATATTTGATCATGACGGTAGGTTGCTGGCCTTTGCCGCCGGTGACAATGCCTTGTTGCCCGATATTCCCGGGGAAAAGCAACTCCAGCAGGTGCGCAAAAAAGGACAGTATGCAGGCATAGAGTCTATGCCCAACAAGGCGATGAGCTTGCGTGTGCTGGCCTGGGTCAGCAGCAACAGTTATACGGGAAAGAGCTATATTCTGCAGTTTAGTCAGGCCGTTCCTAAACAAATCGAGTCAGACGCAGAAACCGTACGCGCAGTTTATCGCGATTATCAGGAACTCACCTTATCCCGGCGGGGTTTGAAACGCCTGTACGGTATTACCCTCACCTTGTCATTGCTGGTGGTCTTGCTTACGGCTATTTCAGCCGCTTTTTTTATCAGCGATCGACTGGGTTCTTCGCTGGAAGCGCTGGCAGAGGGAACGCGGGCGGTTGCACAAGGCGATTTTACCGGTCAGCATCCGATACGCAGTCGCGATGAGCTGGGTGCGCTGACCGGGTTGTTTAATCAGATGACTAATCAGTTGGCGGATGTCAAGCGGGCCAGCGAGCAGCAGCAGCGCGAGGTGGAAAGCGCCAAGGGCTATCTGGAGAGTGTGCTGACGCATTTGTCTTCCGGTGTTTTGGCTCTAGATGCCGATTTCCGCCTGCGCTCGGTCAATACCAGTGCGGCGCAGATTCTGGATGCGCCGCTGCATCAGATGCAGCGTATGCCATTGCAGCAGATCGCAGAAAGATTCGCGTTGTTAAACTCGTTCTGTCAGACCATCACGGAAGCCTTCGCTTCAACCAGTAACGGAGAATGGCAGCGTCAGATTGAGCGTTTGAGCCGGAATGGCACGCAGATTTTGCTGATGCGCGGAACGCGTTTGCCGCAAGGTTCAGAAGCCGGATATGTGGTGGTTTTCGATGACATCAGTCACCTGCTCAAAGCGGAGCGTCAGGCCGCCTGGGGCGAGGTGGCGCGCCGTCTGGCACATGAGATCAAAAATCCGCTCACCCCCATTCAGTTGTCGGCGGAACGCTTGCAATATAAGTTGAGCGCCAAGCTGGATGAGGCGGATGCGAGGCTGTTGCAACGTGCGACGCAAACTATAGTCAGTCAGGTGGCGGCGATGAAAAATATGGTGACCGATTTTGCAGATTACGCTCGCGGTCCGGTATTGAAACTGACAAGGGTGGATGTACACCATCTGATCAGGGAGGTATTGGGTCTATATGAAGCCAATGCAGTGCCCATCACGCTGGATTTGCGTGCCAGTCGAGCCGAGATCAACGGTGATGCGACGCGTTTGCGTCAGGTCTTGCACAACTTGTTACAGAATGCACAGGATGCGTTGCAAGGGGTTGCGCAGCCTAAGATTATTTTAAGCAGCGAAATCGTTTCGGGAGAAATACATTTGCGCGTATTGGATAACGGAGCGGGCTTTTCAGAGAATGTCTTGTCGCGGGCGTTTGAGCCTTATATGACCACGAAAACTAAGGGAACCGGTCTGGGTTTGGCGATTGTAAAGAAAATAGTCGAAGAGCACGGCGGAAAAATATCCGTTAATAATCAATTAGATGGCGGGGCTTGTGTCAATATCAGTTTGCCGCTGACGGAGGAGGTTCGAGTATGAATAAACAGATTCTGATCGTGGATGATGAGGTGGGTATCCGTGAGTTGCTGGCGGAGATTTTATTCGATGAGGGTTATCAGGTTCAGTTAGCCGAAAATGCGGAACAGGCTCGTGCGTACAGGCTGGAACACGAGCCGGATTTGGTGTTGCTGGATATCTGGATGCCGGACACCGATGGTGTGGCATTACTGAAGGAGTGGGTAGAGCAGGATTTGCTGACCATGCCGGTGGTCATGATGTCAGGCCATGGCACGGTGGAAACGGCGGTAGAAGCAACCCGTATTGGTGCAGTCGATTTTCTCGAAAAACCGATTTCCATGCAGAAACTGCTCTCCACTGTCGCGCGCGCGATCAAGGAGGGGGCGCCTAGGCCGCTGCGTATCCCCGCACTTGAACTGCCACAAAATCTGCACGTAGATATCGATGGCGCAACTCAAAACTATGCGCTGCCGCTGAATTTGCCGTTACGCGAGGCGCGCGAGCACTTTGATGCCATTTATTTTGAATACCATTTGCAAAAGGAAGCGGGCAATGTGACGAGAGTAGCGGAAAATGTTGGCCTGGAACGCACGCATTTATATCGAAAACTGAAGCAGCTCGGTATCAAGGTGGCGAAAAAGGGCGGTGAAAATGACCTGTGAAACAGATTGGGTCGAATAGAGCGCATCACAAAATAATTCCGGATTAGCCGTTTCCCGGATTAAAGCGAGTAATATCGGGATGCACACAAACGGTGTCCATTTTGCCAGATTGCGGCGGTCTAATTTGTCTGCGAGCCGCGTACCGCTTCAGTTTTGTGACTATGTGCGGCAGCGGGTCAGAGAATTAATAATTAGTATAGACACGCCCAATAATTTGGAAAGCTTATTGATGTATTTCGGGGTGTGCGGCATAATTGAGCAAATTAAAATTTAAGCGTTAAACATAAACCCATCCCACTGGGATGTTTCGGAGGAGTCAGTACATGACAGCAAATCGTAGCATTACACCACCAAAGTTCAATGATATTACCGGCGCAATTCGCATGCTGGCAGTGGACGCCGTGCAAAAAGCGAACTCCGGTCATCCGGGCGCGCCTATGGGTATGGCAGAAATCGCCGACGTATTGTGGAATCACCATCTGCGTCACAATCCAGCCAATCCTAAGTGGCCAGGTCGCGACCGCTTCATGATGTCCAACGGCCACGGCTCTATGCTGGTGTACGCGTTGCTGCATCTGTCAGGTTACGATCTGCCTATTGATGAGTTAAAGCGCTTCCGTCAAATGCATTCCAAGACGCCGGGTCATCCTGAGTACGGTTACACAGCCGGCGTAGAAACTACCGGTGGTCCGCTGGGGCAGGGTATCACTAACGCTGTCGGTATGGCGATGGCAGAAAAACTGCTCGCGGCTGAATTCAACAAGCCTGGCCATGAAATCGTCGATCACCGCACTTATGTGTTCATGGGCGACGGTTGCATGATGGAAGGCATTTCTCACGAAGCGTGTGCACTGGCCGGAACCTGGGGGCTGGGCAAGCTGACAGCATTCTGGGATGACAACGAAATTTCAATCGACGGCCACACCAACGGCTGGTTTACCGATGATACCGCTAAGCGTTTTGAATCCTACGGCTGGCACGTTGTTGCCAACGTAGAAGGTCATGATCCTGAAGCGATCAATGCGGCGATTGAAGCGGGCAAGGCAGTTACCGACAAGCCTACCCTGATCTGCTGCAAGACCGTGATCGGTGCCGGTTCTCCTAACAAGGAAGGTACGCACGACGTACACGGTGCAGCACTGGGCGCGGCGGAAGTTGCTGCAACTCGCGCGCACATCAACTGGCCTTACGAGCCGTTTGAAATCCCGACTCACGTCTATGAGGCATGGGATGCGCGAACTAAGGGCGAAGGTCTGGAAAAACTGTGGAACAACAAGTTTGCAGAATACGCCGCAGCCTACCCTCAAGAGGCCGCAGAATTTACCCGCCGCACCAACAACGAACTGCCTGCTAACTGGGCGGAACACGCTGCAGCTGCCATTGCTGCTACCAATGCAAAAGGCGAAACCATTGCAACGCGCAAGGCATCACAAAACGCGATCAACGCACTGGCACCTGCGCTACCGGAATTTTTGGGCGGTTCAGCCGATCTGACCGGTTCAAATCTGACCAACTGGACAGGTTGCAAGCACGTGCACGGTAAAACTACAGGGAACTACATCAGCTACGGCGTGCGCGAATTCGGCATGTCGCACATCATGAACGGTATGGCGCTTCATGGCGGTTTGCTGCCATTCGGCGGTACTTTCCTGATGTTTTCGGAATATGCGCGCAATGCGTTGCGTATGTCTGCGCTGATGAAGCAACGCGTGATCTATGTGTTCACCCACGACTCCATTGGGCTGGGCGAAGACGGTCCGACTCACCAGCCCGTTGAGCAAACAGCTACACTGCGCCACATCCCTAACATGGAAACATGGCGTCCTTGTGACACAGTTGAGTCCATTGTGTCCTGGGTGGCTGCTGTTGAGCGTGCAGACGGTCCGTCTAGCCTGATCTTCAGTCGCCAGAATCTGCAATTCCAGAAGCGCGATGAAGCTCAGATTGCAAACATCCGCAAGGGTGCTTACACACTGTCTGACGCTGCTGACGGCAAGCCAGTCGCTGTTATCATCGCGACAGGTTCTGAAGTGCAGTTGGCGCTCGATGCACAAAAGGCGCTGGCCGATGAAGGAATCAATGTTCGCGTCGTGTCTATGCCTTCGACCAATGTGTTCGACAAGCAGGATCAGGCTTACAAAGACAGCGTGTTGCCGAAGGGCATCAACCGCGTTTCTGTTGAGGCGGGCGTGACAGGCGGATGGTACAAATATGTGGGGCTGGAAGGCGCGGTAGTGGGTATGGACTGTTTCGGCGAATCCGCTCCGGCACCTGAACTGTTCAAGCACTTCGGCTTCACGACAGAGAACGTCGTGAAAGCAGTTAAGGGCGTGCTGTAACTTAACGCCAGTCCGGCATCACGGTGCCGGTCAAGACTGATTTATATGCAAGACGACGAGTTTAAATAACTATAACGGGAGATAAAACATGGCAATTAAAGTTGGTATCAATGGTTTTGGTCGCATTGGTCGTATGGTATTCCGCGCTGCAGCCAAGGATTTTCCTGAAATCGAAGTTGTCGCAATCAATGACTTGTTGGAGCCTGAATACCTGGCTTACATGTTGAAATATGACTCCGTACACGGCCGTTTCAACGGTGATGTCGGCGTGAATGGCAGCAATCTGGTTGTCAATGGTAAAGAAATTCGCCTGACAGCAGAGCGCGATCCTGCGAATCTGAAGTGGAATGAAGCGGGCGTAGATATCGTTATCGAATGTACCGGTTTCTTCCTGGATCAGGAAAGCTGCCAGAAGCACATCGCCGCCGGCGCTAAAAAGGTCGTGATGTCAGCACCTTGCAAAGACACTTCACCGATGTTTGTTTATGGCGTAAACCATGAAACATACAATGGCGAAGCGATTGTTTCTGCGGCTTCATGCACAACCAATGCACTGGCACCAGTCGCCAAGGTATTGAACGATACTTTCGGCATCAAGCGCGGTCTGATGACGACTGTTCACGCTGCAACAGCGACACAAAAAACAGTAGACGGCCCTTCCATGAAGGATTGGCGAGGTGGTCGCGGTATCCTGGAAAACATCATTCCTTCTTCAACCGGTGCTGCTAAGGCGGTTGGCGTGGTATTGCCAGCGCTGAAGGGCAAGCTGACCGGTATGGCTTTCCGCGTTCCAACTTCTGACGTATCTGTAGTGGATTTGACTGTTGAACTGAACAATCCAGCTAGCTACGATGAAATCTGCGCAGCAATGAAGGCCGCGTCAGAAAACGGTCCACTGAAGGGCGTGTTGGGCTATACGAATGAAAAAGTGGTTTCTACGGACTTCCGTGGCCAAACAACACCATCCGTATTCGATGCAGAAGCTGGCATCGCACTGGATCCTACCTTTGTTAAGGTTGTGGCCTGGTATGACAATGAATATGGTTATACCTGCAACCTGATGCGCATGGTTCGTCACATCGCGTAATAAAACGGGAAGTGGAGAGTGGAGCGTGGGAAGTAGGGAAAGCCCGCTTTTCACTCACTGCTCGCTACTTCCTGCTCCCCAAGCTTTGTATTTCTGGAGTAGAACATGTCCGTAATTAAAATGACCGATCTGGATCTTAAAGGCAAACGCGTCCTGATCCGTTCGGACTTGAATGTGCCCGTCAAAGACGGAAAAGTGACTTCAGATGCCCGTATCACGGCTTCTATGTCTACCATCAATGCTGCCATTGCAGCCGGTGCGCGCGTGATGGTGACTTCTCACCTGGGTCGTCCGACCGAAGGTGAATATTCCGAAGAAAATTCGCTCAAGCCGGTCGCCGATTGTATCGCTGACAAGCTGGGTAAGTCCGTCCGTTTGATTCGCGACTGGACTGATGGCGGTTTCGATGTTGCTGAAGGCGAATTGGTTCTGCTGGAAAATTGCCGCTTCAACAAGGGCGAAAAGAAAAGCACAGACGAACTGGCTAAAAAGTACGCCGCACTGTGCGATGTATTTGTGATGGATGCGTTTGGTACCGCTCACCGTGCAGAGGCTTCTACGCACGGTGTGGCTAAGTTTGCACCTGTGGCAGCTGCCGGTATCTTGTTGACCGAAGAGCTCGAAGCGCTGACTAAGGCTTTGCTCTCTCCTGCCCGTCCTATGGTAGCTATCGTTGGCGGTTCTAAGGTTTCTACCAAGTTGACCGTGCTGGAATCCTTGTCTGAAAAATGCGAACAGTTGGTTGTCGGCGGTGGTATTGCTAACACCTTCCTGAAGGCAACCGGCCATGCTGTCGGTAAGTCGCTGTGCGAGAACGATCTGGTCCCGACTGCCCAGGCGCTGATTGCAAAAATGACTGCCCGTGGTGCGATTATTCCTATCGCAACCGATGTCGTTGTCGGAACTGCTGCTCCGTTCCTGCCGGGCAATGAAAATACACCCGCTGTATTGAAATCCGCTAATGATGTTGCCGATGACGAGATGATTTTTGATATCGGTCCTAAGTCAGCACAAGAAATCGCTGACATCATCATGAAGGCCGGCACGGTTGTATGGAATGGCCCGGTAGGCGTGTTTGAATATGACCAGTTCGGCGAAGGCACTAAAACCATCGCCATGGCGATCGCCAACACCAAGGCCTTTACACTGGCTGGCGGCGGCGACACGATCGCGGCGATTCAAAAATACGATATTTTCGATAAGGTGTCCTACATTTCCACCGCAGGGGGCGCCTTCCTTGAATTCCTGGAAGGCAAGACTTTGCCTGCTGTCGCGATTCTGGAAGAACGTGCTGGAAAATAGCAAATAGCCGGTAGCCTGCAGCGTATAGCCAAACTGCTATTGCTACAGGCTGCAAGCCAAACATAATAAGGTAGATATGCTTCGTAGAACCAAAATAGTTGCAACGTTGGGGCCTGCCTCCAGCTCTCAAAAAGTACTGGAGGACATGATACGTGCCGGCGTTGATCTGGTACGCATGAATTTCTCACACGGTTCGGCAGCCGATCACGTCAAACGAGCAGAAGTCGTGCGTGCAGCGGCAACGGCGGTAGGTCGCACAGTGGGTATATTGGCTGACTTGCAGGGTCCGAAAATTCGTGTCGGAAAATTCCAGCACGATAAGATCGTGTTGAACAAGGGCGATACCTTTATTCTGGATGCCGAGTTTGAAGAGCTGGGCAATCAGCAATGCGTTGGTTTGGATTACAAGGAGCTGCCTGGTGATGTGAGCTGTGGTTCGGTGTTGTTGCTCAATGACGGGATGCTGGAATTTGATGTTGTCGACGTGCAGGGTTCTAAAGTCATTTGCCGCGTAGTGCGTGGCGGGGTGTTATCCAATAATAAGGGTATCAATCGTAAGGGTGGCGGCCTGACGGCTCCTGCGCTGACCGAGAAGGATATGGAGGACATCAAGACAGCGGCGCTGATCAAGGCCGATTATCTGGCGATCTCATTCCCTCGTAGCGGCGACGACATGCGTTTTGCGCGCAAGTTGATGCACGAAGCGGGCGGCGAGAGCCTGTTGATGGCCAAGATCGAACGTGCGGAAGCGATTCCTGCTTTGGCTGACATCATCGAGGCATCCGATGCGATTATGGTTGCGCGCGGTGATTTGAGTGTGGAAGTGGGCGATGCGGCCGTACCTGGCTTGCAGAAGCGCATGATCAAGATGGCTCGCGCCAAGAATCGTTTGGTGATTACGGCGACCCAGATGATGGAGTCCATGATCACCAATCCTATTCCGACTCGTGCGGAAGTTTCCGACGTGGCGAACGCCGTTCTGGATGGCACAGATGCGGTCATGCTGTCGGCAGAAACTGCAGTGGGCGATTATCCTGTAGAAACCATCGAAGCGATGGCGCGTATTTGTCTCAATGCCGAGCATCAGGGCGATGACCATTCGATTGATCGTCGTTCTGTCACCCATAAGTTCACCCGTATCGACCAGTCTATCGCGATGTCGGCGCTGTTTGCGGCCTCGCACTTCAAGGTGAAGGCGATTGTGGCTTTGACGCAATCGGGTTCTACGGCTTTATGGATGTCGCGCGTTAACGCCGGGGTTCCTATTTTTGCGTTGACTCCGACTGAGCAAACCCTGACTAAGGTGACTTTGTTCAGCGGTGTGCATCCGGTATTCTTCCCGAGCAGAAATGTGCAACAACCGGCTCAGGAACTCATCGATGCCGAACAAAAGCTTTTGGAAATGGGCTATGTGGCCGACGGCGATCTGGTTGTCGTGACCGTAGGGGAAGCGGTAGGCAAGTCTGGTCACACCAATACCATGAAGATCGTCCGTATCGGTGATCACCATAAGAACAGTATTTAAATAACAAGTTTGAAACCTACACACAGGAGAACAAAATGGCATTAGTATCTTTGCGTCAACTTCTCGATCACGCAGCTGAACACAGCTACGGTCTGCCGGCATTCAACGTCAACAACCTGGAACAGGTCAAGGCGATCATGGAAGCGGCTGACGAAACCAACAGCCCAGTCATCATGCAGGGTTCTGCCGGCGCACGTAAATACGCCGGTGAGCCTTTCCTGCGTCACCTGATCGAAGCCGCTGTTGAAATGTACCCGCATATTCCTGTTGTTATGCATCAGGATCACGGCGCGTCAGAAGCGGTTTGTATCAACGCGATTCGTTCCGGCTTCTCCAGCGTGATGATGGACGGCTCTTTGATGACAGACGGTAAGACACCGGCTTCCTTCGAATACAATGTGAACATCTCACGTCGTGTGGCTGAAATGTCGCATGCGGTAGGTGTTTCTGTTGAAGGCGAATTGGGTTGCCTGGGTTCTCTGGAATCCGGCGAAGGTGAGAAAGAAGACGGTCACGGCGCTGAAGGTGTTTTGAGCCACGATCAGTTGCTGACAGATCCTGAAGAAGCGGCTGAATTTGTACGTCTGACCGGCGTAGATGCACTGGCTATCGCCATCGGCACTTCACACGGCGCTTACAAGTTTACCCGTCCTCCAACCGGCGCAGTTTTGCGTATCGACCGTATCCGTGAAATCCACGAACGTCTGCCTAACACGCACTTGGTAATGCACGGTTCTTCATCCGTTCCTCAAGAATGGCTGAAAATCATCAATGAATTCGGCGGCACCATGGGCGAAACCTACGGCGTTCCAGTTGAAGAAATCGTTGAAGGCATCAAGAACGGCGTTCGTAAGGTCAACATCGACACCGACCTGCGTATGGCATCGACTGGCGCTACACGTCGCTACTTGGCGCAAAACACCAAGGATTTCGATCCGCGCAAATTCCTGGCTGCAACAACCGTTGCAATGAAGGGCATCTGTAAGGCTCGTTACGAAGCATTTGGTTGCGCAGGTATGGCCGGTAAGATCAAGCCGATCTCTCTGGAAGCCATGGCTAACCGTTATGCTAAGGGTGAACTGAACGCCATCATCAAATAAATTTTACTATTTGATTCGCAATAAAAAAGCGACCGAAAGGTCGCTTTTTTATTGTCGTGCGCCCAGCATGGGCGCAATCTTAGAGGTGCAAGTTGACCACAGCGAACGAAGTGAAGCGCAACTGCGTGAGGGCGAATTCATGTGCAATGGGATGCTGAAGCCAGTGCCACGCCGAACGGTCAGTTGAGACTTTTTGCCGGATTTCTGCATACCGCCGGGATTTACGATGCATGGGTTCAAGATTGCCCACTGCATTACACCAGTCCCGACGCCCCGACAAAGTACGATGTGCCGGGCACACTGCTACTATCGATCTTGGCGGGCCACAATCGCTATGTCCATATCACGGCACTACGTTGCGATGGTGTCAGCCCAGACGTGCTGAAGATGAAGAAAATCATCAGTGAGGATGCGATGCGTCGTGGCCTTGGTCGCATCGCATCAGTGGCGGGTGAAACCTGGCTCAAATCACACTTGTTGCGCAGCGTATCCACCGCGCTCAACACCCCGTGGATACTTCGACATCACACCCACTGGGTGGGCAATTTGCGCTTGGTGCTGGATGTCGTCGTGAGTTCAGGAAAGCAATCGAACTCTCCCTACACGCAGCCGGGCCTGACCGCGCTGTTGGACTCGCTCAAACCAGAGCAATATCCTGCGATGGTGCGCGGGGACTGCGGCTTTGGTAACGATCCGTTCATTTTGGAGCTGGAGTCACGCGAGCAACGGTATTTGTTCAAGTTACGCCAAACCAAAGGCGTTCAGAAGCTGTTGCAAAAACAATTTCAGCGTGAAGACTGGATGCAGCCCGGGGTTGCCGATCAGGGCTGGAGCGCGGTGGAAGATACCGTCAAGCTCAGCAGCTGGGATCATGCCCGTCGCGTGGTTATCCTGCGCCGCCCCGTCAAACAAGACCTCGCGCTGACGCGCCGCATTAAAAAACAGATGGAATTATTGCTGACGGATGAGGTGATACAGGCCTACGAATATGCCGTACTGGTGAGCGGCCAGGCGCATCATTGTCAGACATAAGAAATTGGACAGCTGGTAAAATGAAGACAGGATGTACCTGAAATCCATAATCGTACAGAGCTGTTGTGCGGAGCAACCATACCCTTCGTTTACCTTGCAAGGAAAATATGAGCCGGAAATTTTTGCTTACTTTGGTATTGCTGCTTTCAGGACTGAGCGGCATATCTTATGAAATTCTCTACGGCCGAATTCTG
>Ga0208863_1001139_pt1 | contig 18424 bp, 16 predicted proteins | sample RifOxyD3_FD_184040 | JGI IMG/M metagenome (GOLD analysis project Ga0208863, IMG submission 184040) | Soil microbial communities from Rifle, Colorado - Rifle Oxygen_injection D3 (SPAdes) | ecosystem: Environmental > Terrestrial > Deep subsurface > Rock core/Sediment | place: Rifle, Colorado...
ATCAAGGGAAAAGATGATCGCATCTTAGTACCCGCCGCAGAAGCTCCGTGGGCGGCGGTGGGACGGGTCAACAGTCGGGTGGGCACGTTCTGCTCTGGCAGCCTGATCGGGCGCAAGCTGGTGCTGACCGCTGCCCACTGTCTATGGAACCGGCGCACCAACGACTGGTTCCCCGTCCAGTCCCTGCACTTCCTTGCCGGGTATGCCAAGGGTCAGTCCCTGGGGGTGTCGGAAATAGAGGCCTTCGAGGTTGCACCGCTCTACCGCCCCGGTGTTCAAGAAACCACAGGCGGCAACAGCGCCAACGACTGGGCGCTCTTGACCCTCAAGCAGGATCTGGGCTCAAAAGTGGGATACTTCGGGCTGAGCGAAACGGCGCTGGCGGTGGGGGACCGGGTAACGCAAGTGGGCTACAGCAAAGACCATCAGCACGCGCCAACCGCCAATCTGGCGTGTGGGGTGGAACGGGCGCTCGCTAGCGGACTGATCTTGCACAATTGCGATGCGGTCAGCGGCGATTCCGGTTCGCCGCTCTTGGTGTGGCGCAACGGGGTGTTCCAGGTGGCGGGCATTCACGTCTCCACCGTTACCACGTCGAAGGCCGATGGCGTGCACGGCGGCGCAGCTCCCACCTCTGCCTACCTTACGTCAGCGCTCAAACGCGGTGCGGGCAAACTGGGCGGCGGCGGGGCGGAGTCCCACCCCCCGGTGGAGACGGCGCAATTGGTTCTGCCGCTTTTAGGGCTGGACCCTGGGGCACCCACCGGCGAGGTGACCCCGCGCACCACCAAAGCCATCGAGGATTTTCAGCGCTTGGAGCGCCAGCCGGTGACGGGCCGGGCCGATCTGGAATTGATCAGCCGTTTGTTATCGGCCCTGGTGCGGCAGAAGAAACCGTAGGCTTTATGTGCAGACTCGATTGCGCCCCGTGTTCTTGGCTTCATACAGCGCCGCGTCGGCGCGTTTGAGGATGGCGGCGAAGTCGGGATCATCCGCCGACTTGCTGGCAAGGCCGACGCTGGTGGTAAAGCGCATGCATGTTCCATCATCTAAGCCGACCTCCGCCGCCGCAATGGCCTCGCGCAGCCGCTCGGCAACCTCGAAGGCCAACGCGGGTCCGGTTTCCACCAGCAGGACCGCGAACTCCTCCCCGCCCAGTCGCCCTAGGAGGTCCTCCTGGCGGAGAATCCCCCCGCAGACCTGAACCAGTTTCTTCAGGGTCAAGTCCCCGGCGTGATGACCATAGGCGTCGTTGATCGACTTGAAGCGGTCCAGATCGAGCATCAGGACGGACAAATCCGCTCCATGGCGACCCGAGCGGGCGAACTCTTGATCGGCGATTTCAAAGAAATAGCGCCGCAGGGCGCACCCGGTGAGAGAGTCTGTGCGGGCTTCTTTCTCCAGACGCCACTCCATTTCCTTACGTTCGGTGATGTCCTGGAGCACCCCAACCATCTCGGTGACGCTTTGCACGGTGCCGATAATCTCCGGTCCACGATTGGAATCACGGAAAGCCACCAGAACGCCCTTGCCATGGACCATGCGCTCGCGCCCGTCGGGCAGGACGATTCTGTACTCGACGTCGAACTCGCCGCCTTTGCGGGTGCTTTGGATGCACTCGGCGATGCGTGCACGGTCATCGGGATGCACGACGCTGAGGAAAGCGTCATAACTGGGCTTAATATCGTGGGGATGAAGGCCGAAAATCCGGAAGGTTTCGTCCGACCACGAGACGTCGCTGGTGTCCACGTCCATTTCCCAATGACCCAGGTGCGCCACGGCCTGGGCGATGACCAGACTCTGTTCACTCTTCTTGAGCTTCGCTTCAGCCTGTTGCAGGCGAATCTTGGAGCGGTGCAAAGCAACATGGGTTCGCGCTCGCGCCAGAACCTCCTCTCGCTGAAAGGGTTTGGTGATGTAGTCCACGCCCCCGGCCTGAAACGCTTTAAGCTTGTCCTCGGTGTCGGTAGCCCCACTGATAAAAATCACCGGAATATCCTTGAGCCGCTTTTCCTTCTTGATCTGGCGGCAGACTTCCAGGCCGTCCATGCCCGGCATGCGCACGTCCAGCAAGATCAATTCCGGAACCTCGGAGGCGATGGAGCGCAGCGCCATCTCCCCACTGCTGAATGGGCGGGTCTTGTAGCCTTCCGCGCTCAAAATCTCCTTGAGCAGCTTCAAGGTTTCGGGGGCGTCATCGACGATGAGTACGTTACCAGCCAAGGCGATAATCCTTATGTTTTGCTCTTCGCCGACTCCAGAGCCTGGAGAATCGGCAGATAGTCGAAATTTTCCAAATGGCGCGCCAACGTCTTGGGAAGCGTAGGCGCGGCTCGTTCGAGTCGGGGCATCATCCCGGCGATCTCGTCGGTGTCGCCCTTGGTCAGGGCGTCGGACAACGCGCCGCGCAGCGTCTCGGGCAAGCTTGCGAGCAGATCAGGCAGGGAGGCGGACGCCGACGGCTCCTCGGGGTCGGCAGCGGTCTCGAGGTCGTAGCGGACCCCGAGGAGCGCTTCCATGCAGTCGAAAATTTCGGAAGCGACGAAGGGCTTGCGCACGAAACCGTCCATGCCCTGGGCGATCATTTCCTCCCGCTGATCCTCAAAAACCGAGGCGGTGACCGCGACGATCTTGACCTCCTTGCCGCCCTCCAGCGCACGGATGCGCCGGGTGGCCTCCAGACCGTCCATAACCGGCATGCGGCGATCCATCCAGATGAACTGGGGCTTGAAGCGGGGGAAGGCGTCCACGGCCTCTCCCCCATGGTTTGACACCTCGACAATGAAGCCAACGCCTTCCAGTAGGTTGCGCAGGAGCAATTGATTTTCGACTTGATCCTCGACAATCAGAACGCGGAATGGGGGCTGGTCTGGCGCAAGGCCGATGACGCGAGACTTGGGGTGGACGGGTGAGGCGACCTCGGCCCCCGAGGCGATGGGGGCGGGGATCGTCACGCGGAAGGTCGAGCCTTTGTCCGGGACGCTCTCCAGGTCGATGGTTCCGCCCATGGCCTCTAGGAATTCGCGGACAATGGCCAGCCCGAGTCCTGTGCCTTTCTGAGTCGCAGGCTTGCCCGCTTGGACGAAGGGATCAAAAATGGCTTTCTGGTCCTCGGGACGGATGCCGATCCCGGTGTCTTCCACGAAGACGATCATCCGCCCTTCTTCATGACGGAAGCGCAGGGTAACGCCTCCCTTTGAGGTGAACTTTATGGCGTTTCCAGCCAGATTGACGATGATCTGGCGCACCTTCTTCACATCGCAAGCGATAAACCGGGGAAACGTGTTGGCCCGATCCAGGGTCAGCGACAGTCCCTTGTCTTCGGCCTGCCCCCGCAGCATGGCCGCGATGTCGTCGATCATCTCGTGGGCGTCCACCGTTTCGCTGTGCAGCAGGAGCTGTCCTGCCTCGATCTTGGCCATGTCGAGAATGTCGTTGATCAGACTGAGAAGATGCGCGCCGCTGCGGTTGATAATGTCGAGATTCGCCCGATGGGCTTCCGCCACACTGGGGTCGCGGCGCATGATGTCGGAAAATCCGAGAATGGCGTTGAGCGGGGTGCGCAGCTCGTGGCTCATGGTGGCGAGAAACGCGCTCTTGGCGCGGCTGGCCGCCTCCGCTTGCTCCTGCGCCGCTTTGGCGCGGGCATTGGCGCGGCGCATGGCCTCGGCCACGCCGGAGATCATGGAGCCGGTCAGCACGAACACGCCTACGCCGAGCAGGTCGGCGGGCGACTTGATGAATGGGGTTTCGACCAGGAACGGCCACAGGTAGGTGACGGTCAGGCACGCCAGCGCGGTCGCCAGCAAACCGCAATACAGCCCGCCATAGATCGCCACGATCATAACCGCCGGGTAGAATGTCAACCACGTCAGACTCGATCCTAGGGCGTGGAGCGGCCAAACGCGCAGGAGCGCGGCGGCTCCGATCAAGGCGACGGCAAAGACATACCCCGACCACGGGGAGGTCGGCAGTTGCGGAGTAACGGTTCTTCCCGTCTCGGACCCTGTCACGGGCAGACGCCTTTCGCTGAATTGAACTTCTTGCCCTTCAGAAAAGGAGACTGTCGCAAAAAACGGACAAGCGCAAGACAGAGACGAACGTAGACAGCGAACTTCAATCGCCAAGAGAGAAGAACCGTGTCAGCGTCCCCAACAATAATCAAGCTACGCAAATGGCATAATTATTATTGTTATTATTTGAATGACCCGCTGTGTTGGGTTTTATTACACATCCAAATTCACGACATTCAGCGCATTAGCTTGGATGAAGTCGCGACGGGGTTCGACCACATCGCCCATTAGGGTGGAGAACACGGCCTCGGCTTCGTCGCCTTCCTTGACCCGGACTTGCAGCAAGGAGCGCACGTTGGGGTCCAAGGTGGTTTCCCACAATTGCTCAGGGTTCATTTCACCCAAGCCCTTATAGCGCTGAATGGCCACGCCCTTGCGACCTATTTCCATGATGGCGTCAACCAGGGAAACCGGGCCGGTGACCGGGATCGACTTTTCCTTGGCGACCATGACCGCATGATGGGCATAGGCGTTTTGCAACTGAGCGGCCAGTCCGTCCAGGGCGCGGGCCTCGGCGCTGCGAATGAGGGGCGTGTCGATGACATGACGCTCGGTGATGCCGCGCAAAAAGCGGGTGAAGGCGATACCTTCCGCCCCGTCGGCGAGAAGTTGGCCCGACCAGCCGCGCTCTAAAGAGGACTCCAGATTGTCCAGACGCTTGGCGACATAGTGGGCCGCGCTCTCGGCTTTGGCCGGGTCGGACATGACGCCGGTGTTGAACACTCCGGCGATGGCAAGCTGCTCAAGAATGCGTTCGGGAGCGCGACGGGTGAGGGGCGCTATCAATTGTTTGACCTTGCGGGCTTGGCGGGCCAGCTCGCGCAGGTCTTCACCGGCCACTTGGGCTCCACCGTGAAAGGTGAGCACCGCGTCCTGGCTGCCCCCGGCGATGAGGTATTCCTCCATGGCCCGGTCGTCTTTGAGGTAAAGCTCCGAGTTGCCCCGCTTGGCGCGGTACAAAGGCGGCTGGGCGATATAGAGATATCCCCGCTCGATGATCTGGGGCATCTGGCGATAAAAGAAGGTTAGAAGCAAGGTACGGATATGGCTGCCGTCCACGTCGGCGTCGGTCATGATGATGATCTTGTGGTAGCGGGCCTTCTCGATATTAAAGTCGTCCCGCCCAATGCCAGTGCCAAGTGCTGCGATCAGCGTGCCGATTTCAGCGGAGGACAACATTTTGTCGAAGCGGGCACGTTCCACGTTGAGGATCTTACCTTTAAGCGGAAGAATCGCCTGATTCTCGCGGGAGCGGCCTTGTTTAGCCGAGCCCCCGGCGCTATCGCCCTCGACGATGAACAATTCCGACTGGGCCGGGTCTTTGTTCTGACAATCCGCCAGCTTGCCGGGCAGGGAAGCGATATCGAGAACACCCTTGCGGCGGGTCAACTCGCGGGCTTTGCGGGCGGCCTCTCGGGCGGCGGCGGCTTCGACCGTCTTGCCGACGATCTTGCGAGCGTCGGCGGGACGTTCCTCCAGCCATTGCTCCAGCTTTTGCGCGACGATGTTTTCCACCACCGGGCGCACTTCGGAGGACACCAGCTTATCCTTGGTCTGGGAGGAGAACTTCGGGTCGGGAACCTTGACCGACAGCACACAGGTCAAGCCTTCGCGCATGTCCTCGCCAGACAGGGTGACCTTTTCCTTTTTCATCAAGCCGGAGGACTGGGCGTAGTTGTTGATGGTGCGGGTCAGCGCCCCGCGAAAGCCCGCCAAGTGCGTGCCGCCATCGCGCTGCGGAATGTTGTTGGTAAAGCACAAGGTTGATTCGTGATAGCTGTCCGTCCACTGCATGGACAGCTCAACCGTAATGCCATCCTTTTCCCCCAACATGGTGATGGGCGGGGCGTGTACCGGGGTTTTGGCCCGGTCCAGGTACTGAACGAATGCCTCAATGCCGCCTTCGTAGTGGAAATCCACAGAGACCGGCTCGCCGTGCCGTAAATCGGTCAGGTTCAAATAGACTCCGGAATTGAGGAACGCCAGCTCCCGCAGACGATGCTCCAGGGTGCTGAAATCGTACTCGGTCATGGTGAACGTTTCGGGGGAGGCGTGGAAGGTGATTTCCGAACCCCTCTTGCCCTTGGCCTCGCCGACCACCTTCAAGGGGGCTTCGGCCACCCCATGGATGAAACGCATCCAGTGTTCTTTATCTTCGCGCCAAATGCGCAGCTCCAACCAGGATGACAAAGCGTTGACCACCGACACACCAACCCCGTGCAGACCGCCGGAAACCTTGTAGGAGTTCTGGTCGAACTTTCCGCCCGCGTGCAACTGGGTCATGATGACTTCGGCGGCGGAGACACCTTCTTCCTTGTGAATTTCCACAGGAATGCCGCGCCCATTGTCGCGCACAGTGACCGAGCCATCGCCGTTCAGGATCACATCGGTGCGGTCGCAATATCCGGCTAAGGCTTCGTCGATGGCGTTGTCCACCACCTCGTAGACCATGTGGTGAAGGCCCGAGCCGTCATCAGTGTCGCCGATGTACATGCCGGGGCGCTTGCGCACCGCGTCTAACCCTTTGAGAACTTTGATGGAATCTGCGCCGTACTCCTCGACGTGACCGTCCGTTTCCGGCTGATGTTCCGCGCTCATGCTGATCCTTCGAATCGTAGTTCCAACGCCTGTATTTATGGCCTGATTCAGCCCTCGTTTCCAGGAGCTTTTTCAGGGGTGAGGGCAAATCCCGAGCCAATGGAATCGTTGGCGATGACGTATTTGCCCCCTAGAGATGATCGGGTGACTTCAAGGAAACGCGATCCTCTCTAGACGGGCATTTTCCACATGGAGAAACTGAGCGTCCTCCCCCAATCCGGCAAACATCGCCCGGTCAGTTCCGGTCATCCAGGCTTGAGCGCCAAGGGCGATAATTTCCGTATAGAGCGCGCGGCGGCGGGTCTCATCCAAATGAGCGGCGATCTCATCAAGCAGCAACAACGGGGCTGCGCCACGCCGGGCGGCTTGCACCCGCGCCTGGGCTAGAACGATCGCCACCAGCATGGCTTTTTGCTCGCCGGTGGAACAGTCATGGGCGTCCATCCCTTTGTCCAGGTGGCGGACGCTCAAATCGCTGCGGTGTGGACCGTAAGCGGCCCCGCCGTGTTCGGCGTCCGGGCTGCGGGCGGTGCTAAGACAGACGCGCAGGCGATCCTCCGCCTCCAGAGCCGAAGCATGGTCAAGCCAGGTCTCCAAATCACCGGTCAAGGTCAATTGGGCCTTGGGAAACGGGCCCTCATCGGCGGCGCAGGCGGCGTTAAGGCGGGCGACCACTTCCCGGCGGGCGGCGGCCACCGCCATACCATGGCGCACCATGGTATCTTCCAGGGCGGACAGCCAGTGGGAATCGCTCTTGCCGTCTTTAAGCAAGCGGGACCGCTCGCGCAGGGCTTGCTCGTAAGCAGCCGTACGTCCGGCGTGATCGGGGTCATGGCCCAGGACGAGTCGGTCGAGAAACCGCCGCCGGGCCGATGCGCCGTCGCGGAACAAACCATCCATGGCCGGGGTCAGCCACACAGCGGACAGCACCTCGCCCAGAGACGTCTGACTGCGCATGGTTTGACCGTCAATGCGCACGACGCGCCGCTCTATAGGGCCGGGCTCTCGTCCCGTGCCGATATCCACGGGACCATCGGTTCCGTGCACTGTGGCGGCAACTCCCCAGGCGTGACCCGGCACCGCCCCATGGCGAGCGGCCTCGCTCAAACGAACACGCCGCAATCCCCGACCAGGGACCAGAAAGGACAAAGCTTCAAGAATGTTGGTCTTGCCCGCGCCATTGGGGCCGGTTAGGACCACCGGGCGCGGATCAAGCTCTAAGCGCAAGAACTCATAGCAACGAAAATCGGTCAGGGTGAGCCGGACGACGCCCAACGCGGACAAGGCGGCCGTCACACCCGCATCGGCATCAGCACATAAACCGCCGAGGCGTCGGCCACTTCCCGCACGACCGTTGGCGAGGCCGAGTCGGCCATGGCAAAGCGCGCCGCATCGCCTTCGATCTGCTGGAGGATATCGAGCAGGTAGCGGGAATTGAAGCCGATCTCCAACATGCCACCCTGGTAAGCGGCTTCCAGAGTTTCCACGGCGCTGCCCGAATCGGGGCTGGAGGCGGACAATTCCACCGAGCCCTTTTCCACCCGCATTTTGATGGCGCGGGATTTTTCGGTGGAAATGGCGGACACTCGGTCCACCGCCTCGGCCAGAATCTTGCGGTCAACTTCCATGATCTGGTTATTGTCCTGGGGGATCACCCGCTCATAGTCGGGGAAGGTGCCGTCGATCAGCTTGGAGGTCAGGGTCACGTCGTCAAAGGCGAAGCGAATCTTGGACGGGGACAGGCTGATTTGCACGTCCATGCCGGTTTCATCAATCAGCTTGCGCAGCTCTTGCACCGCTTTGCGCGGCACGATGACGCCGGGCATTCCGGCCGCACCGCTGGGCAGGGGCACCTCGACACGGGCCAAGCGATGGCCGTCGGTGGCCACGGCACGCAGCACGTCTACGCCTTCGCTGACTGCGGCGTGCAGGTAAATACCGTTGAGGTAGAAACGGGTCTCCTCGGTGGAGATGGCGAATTTGGTGCGGTCGATCAGTCCCCGCAATTCCCCCGCCGCGAGGGTGAAGGTGTGGGGCATCTCGCCGCTGGCCATGACCGGGAAGTCTTCCACCGGCAGACACGACAAGGTGAATCGGGAGCGCCCGGAGTTTAGCGCCAACTGCCCGGTTTCGCCGTCGTAGCTCATCTCCACCTGGGAGCCTTCCGGCAGCTTGCGGGCGATGTCGAACAAGGTGTGGGCCGGGGCGGTGATCACGCCGGGGGAGGTTACGCCGACCGGAGCGGTCTCGGCGATCTCCAAGTCCATGTCGGTGGCGTTCAGCCGCAAGACTCCGGCCTTAGCCTCCAATCTAACGTTGGACAGGATGGGAATGGTGTTGCGGCGCTCCACGACGCTTTGCACATGGTTGAGGGTCTTCAGGAGATCGGAGCGTTCGATGGTCAGCTTCATGGGCGGGCAAACCGGGGTTGGGCGTTGACGTTCTTTACTGCGTCATGGGCGGCGGGTGAGGAAGCCCCATTTAAGGAACCGCGCACCCCCCAGGCGCAGGGTCGCGCAGTATAACATATGGTCCGTGTATGCGAAGTGTTTTTGGAAGAAGCGAGGTTCAGCGTTCCAGCATACGCCGCAGAGTCTCGACATCCTCAGCCAGCACCGGATCAACCTCGGTGATTTCCTCGATCTTGCGTACGGCGTGCATGACCGTGGTGTGGTCGCGGCCGCCGAACTTGCGGCCAATCTCCGGAAGCGAACGGGAGGTCAACTGCTTGGCCAGATACATAGCCACTTGGCGGGGGCGGGCCACAGAGCGGGCGCGCCGCGCCGAATGCATGTCGGACACCCGCAGATTAAAGTGCTCGGCCACCTTCTTCTGGATTTCCTCGATCGTCACCCGGCGGTCGAAAGCCTTGAGCATGTCCTGAAGAACAGTCTGGGTGGTGTCCAGATTGACCTCGCCGTTGATCAACTGGGCGTGCGCCACAACGCGGTTCAAAGCGCCTTCCAGCTCCCGCACGTTGGAGGTGATCTTGTGGGCCAAAAACTCTAAGACCGAGTCGGGCACCTTGGCGTTGAGCACCTTGGCTTTGGAAGCCAGAATGCCCAGACGCAGCTCATAGGTGGTGGGGTGTAAATCCGCCACCAGCCCGGCCCCGAGGCGAGAGCGCAAGCGCTCATTCATACCCTCAAGATCCGTGGGGGATTTATCGGCGGAAATGACGATCTGCTTTCCCTGATCCATCAGGTCGTTGAAGGTATGGAAGAACTCTTCTTGGGTGCTGTCCTTGCCGCTGATGAACTGCACATCGTCGATCAACAGCACGTCCACGGCGCGGAAGCGCTCCTTGAAAGCCATAGTGTTTTGATGGCGCAGAGCGTGGACAAAGCGGAACATGAACTTTTCCGCAGAAAGATAAACCACATGGCGGGAAGGATCGCTTTGACGAATCTTCCAGGCGATGGCGTGCATCAAGTGGGTCTTGCCCAGACCAACCCCGCCGTAGATGTAAAGGGGATTGAACGGAGCCGAACGCGACTCGGCAAGCCGCTTGGCAGCGGCGTAGGCGAATTCGTTGGATTTGCCACTGATGAAGGTCTCGAAGGTGAAGCGTTTGTCCAAGGGCGAGGACAATTCATCCGCCGCTGAGGCTTGGGGCGCGGATGCGGCCCGGTTCATGGCATCGCGGGCGGAAGACGCCGCACTGTCCGCCGGGTTGGCGGATGAACCACCGGAAGAGAATTTTGAGCTTCCGGCTTGGACGACGAAGGAAACCTGCGTCACGTCGGCGTTTTCCTCACGCCAGAGCGTTAAAATCTGGTCGGCGTATTTATCCTCGGCCCAGCCCTTTAAGAATCCGGTGGGCAGGGTCAATACCAGCTCGCCCTTCTTGAGGCCGCCTAAGGTCATGGGCTGGAGCCAGCTCTTGAACGCGGCGTCACCCACAGCGTCCTTCAGCCGAGTCCTGATTCTATCCCATTGGATTTCCAACACCGTTCGTCCCCATTACCCCGTAAACCGACCTCAGGCCGTTACTGTGCCCAAAAGCGGTCAACCACTTCTTAATGCCGTCCCCACAGAAACCCTTAGAGCCCCTAACTGACATATCGGCGATGACGAATATGCCGGGAATATTGACCTAAAAACACAATCCCTTGTGGTTTGTCCACACAAGAACCACAATCCGTAGGACTAAGCGATTTCTCTTTGAAATCACAGGGCTAAGGCGCGCTCTCTGGCGGAACGGGCTCGACTTTACAGACGGGATAGGGGCAAAGCAATGCGAACGATTAGCGAACAGTGCAATATTTTCTACATTATTTTTCTTGACGCGCAGACGACTCCGCGCAAAGGAAAAAGGCCGACTCTCGGGGTGCGAGGGCGGCCTTTTTGAGAGCGGAAAACTGCTCAAATATTGGACAGGATGTTAAGCGTTCAGCGCCTTGATGCGGCTGGACAAGCGGGAAATTTTGCGAGACGCGGTGTTGCGGTGCAGGATTCCCTTGCTCACCCCACGGGCGATCTGAGGCTGCGCGGCCTTGAAGGCTTCGGTAGCGGAAGCCTTATCGCCGGAAGCGATGGCAGTTTCCACCTTCTTAACCCAGGTGCGGATGCCGCTCAGACGGCTGTGGTTGATCTCACGGGCGCGCTCGTTGCGACGGATGCGCGTTTTCGCGGAATGGTGATTGGCCATGTCGTTTCCCTAACTATCCTCGCCGCTCATCGGCGAAATCGAGCGGGGGTTATAGGCTGCACGCCTGCGTCCGTCAACCGGATTAGAGAACTTTTTAGATCGGAGACAGGGTGAAGCGCACCGACACGCCTTGATCGGCAGCGGTCGTTTCCACTTCCAGCTTCTCGCCTTCCCGCTCGAACGCGCTGGGGCCGACCGGCTCCCACCCCAATTGGGGCAGGGTCTGACTGTAAAAAGCATGAACGTCTGCGGGGTGTGTCTCGCCGGTGGCGTAGACCTCCATGAAGCGACCCGCCGGGGTATCAAAAGACACCAGAGTTTCTGTCGATTCGGTCAGCCCGCTCATCAAGGGCAAATCTTCAAAGCCGGTAAGAAAGCCTTCCTCCGCCCGCGCTGACCCGAAGGACAGGAGAGAGAGAAGAGCTAAAGCCTGGAGCGTTGCCTTGATCATGTTTCGCTTCTACCTCACCTTTGACGCTTCTTACAATAGAAAGTGGACCGTCCGGCCTGAACGATTCGCGTGATCCCATGGGAACAGGCGCATTCGGGGCAGGGTTTGCCCTCCTTTCCATAAACGGCGAAGGAGAACTGGAAGTAGCCCATCTCGCCCGTGGCTTGAACATGATCGCGCAAGGTGGACCCGCCCGCTTCAATCGCTTCAGTCAACACCGCCTTTATGGCGGCGATAAGGCGCTCCGACCGGACGCCTGTGATGGTATTGGCTGGACGGGTAGGGGAAATTCCTGCCCGGAAGAGCGCTTCGCAGACATAGATATTGCCCAATCCGGCCACCACTTTTTGATCAAGCAGCACGGTCTTGACCGGCCCTGACCTTCCGGCCAGCGCGACGTCTAAGGCCTTTGCGTCAAAGGCCGGGTCCAGTGGCTCAGGGCCAAGGGCTTTCAGCGCGGGGTGATGGGCTGGATCATTGGTGAGATCCATAAAGCCGAAGCGTCGCGGATCGGTGAACGTCACCACCTGCCCACGGTCGGTGGTGAAAGCCACATGGTCATGGGCTCCGATACATTGTGGTGGACCATCGGTGACGGTCATGTGGCCCGACATGCCCAAATGGATCAGCACAGAAAAACCATTCTCCAAGCCAATCACCAGATACTTAGCGCGGCGCTCCACCTGTCGCACCCGCTGACCGGTCAGGCGGGCGGCAAAGTTGTGAGGAAACGGAGCGCGCAAGTCGGGGCGGCGTACGCTCACATGCTCTAAAATGCGACCTACGAGAACCGGAGCTAAACCCCGGCGAACGGTTTCAACTTCAGGCAATTCAGGCATCGGTTATTTTCTTTGTCCGGATCGAGGCTTCGGCTATCTTGCCCCACATGACGGACGAAAGCGACACCACACACTTCGGCTTTAAGACGGTTCGCGCCGAGGACAAGGCGGGTCTGGTCCGTCAGGTTTTCGATTCCGTGGCTCCCAAGTACGACCTGATGAACGACCTGATGAGCGGGGGTGTGCATCGGCTGTGGAAGAACGCGCTGATCGATTGGCTGGACCCACGCCCCGGCCAACATCTGCTCGACGTGGGCGGGGGAACCGGCGACGTGGCCTTTAAGTTTCTCGACCGTGCCGCACGGCATGGACAAGGGGCGGACGTCACGGTCTGTGATATCAACAAGCAGATGCTTGCAGTGGGTCGGGACCGGGCGTTGGACAAAGGGCTTCTGCACGGGGTGAATTGGGTGTGCGGGGATGCCGAGCACCTGCCCATCCCCGACATGTCCCAGGACGCCTACACCATCGCGTTTTGTCTGCGCAACGTCACCGACATCGACCAGGCTATGCGGGATGCGCGCCGGGTGCTCAAGCCGGGCGGGCGTTTTCTGTGCCTGGAGTTCAGCCATGTGATTCTGCCTCTGCTTAAAGAGGCCTATGACGTCTATTCCTTCAAGGTGCTGCCGTGGATGGGTGAGGTTGTGGCCAAGGATCGGGAGTCCTATCTGTATCTCGCCGAAAGCATTCGCCGTTTTCCTCCTCAGAAAGAGCTGGCCCGGCGCATGAGCGATGCTGGTCTGGCGAACGTGAGTTTCCGCAACCTGTCCGGCGGCATCGCCGCACTGCATTCAGCGTGGCGCATCTGATGGCTCGGGCGATCAAAAACCTGTGGCGGCTGTTCATCATTTCCCGCGTGCTGGCGCGCCACGACGCTTTGTTCCTGGTGGAACATCTGCCGGTGGCTCGCGCCGTGCTGCTCCTCGCCCGTCTGGTGGCGTGGAAGCGGGAGGCCGGGCGCCCCGGCCAACGTTTGGCCCGCGCTTTGTCCGAACTTGGCCCCACCTTTATCAAGGTCGGTCAGGCCCTTTCCACCCGCCCCGATTTGCTGGGCGAGGAGGTGGCCGCCGACCTATCCGAGTTGCAAGACCGTCTTAGCCCCTTCCCCAGCGCTCAAGCCAAAGCGATCATCGAGAAAGAATTGGGCGCTCCGCTGAGTGAGTTGTACGCCGATTTTCACGATGAGCCGGTGGCGGCGGCCTCCATCGCTCAGGTCCACTTCGCCACCACCCTGGACGGCGAAGAGGTGGCGGTCAAAGTGCTGCGCCCCGGCGTGGAAAAGGCCTTCGCCCGCGATCTTGACCTGCTTTATTGGATTGCCGGGTTGGTGGAAGCTGCTCAACCGAGTCTGCGGCGCTTAAAGCCTGTGGAAACCGTCAAGACCTTTGAAGACTCCATTGAAATGGAAATGGACCTGCGCTTTGAAGCCGCCGCCGGGTCCGAGTTGGCCGAGAATCTTCTTGAAGACCCGGGCTTTCACATTCCGGCCATCGAGTGGCGCTTGACCTCGCAACGAGTTTTGACCTTAGAGCGCATCCACGGCATTCCCATCGATGAGCGCGAGGCCTTAATCGCCGCTGGTCACGATCCCAAGGTCATCATTACCAACGCCGCCAACGCCTTCTTCAACATGGTGTTTCGTGACGGCTTCTTTCACGCCGACATGCACCCCGGCAACCTGTTCGTGGACAAGAACGGGCGCATCGTGGCGGTGGACTTTGGCATCATGGGCCGGGTGGACCGGGACACGCGGCGCTATCTGGCCGAGATGCTCCTGGGCTTTTTGACCGGCAATTACCGCCGGGTGGCGGAAGTGCATTTCGAGGCGGGGTATGTGCCCGCTGACAAATCTATCGACGCCTTTACTCAGGCCAGCCGCTCCATCGGTGAGCCGATCATGGGCCGTCCGCTGGAAGAAATCTCCGTTGCCCGTCTACTCGGCCAGTTGTTCCAAATCACCGAGCAGTTCGGCATGGAAACTCAGCCCCAGCTTCTCTTGCTGCAAAAGACCATGGTGCTGGCCGAAGGCCTGGGCCGCATTCTTCAACCCGACACCAACATCTGGATCTTGGCCCAGCCGCTGGTGGAGCGCTGGATGCGTGACAATCTCGGTCCCCAGGCCAGGGTTAAGCGGGCGGTGGAAAGCGTGGCGATGGCCGCTGAAACCCTGCCGCGCATTCTCCAGCACGCTGAACACACCGCCAAGATGTTCGGCTCGGCCTCTGGTGCCAGCGGCGGTCTTAAGCTGCACAAAGAAACCCTCGACGCGCTGACCAAGAAACCCCAGGGTGCCCGCCGCCCCTTGATCACCGCCCTGCCCTGGGTGCTAGTGGCAATGCTGCTCTATGCGCTGCTGGTGAAGTAGGCGAGTGGCTCCCTTATGGACGACGAACGTGGTTTGGGCTATGATCCGGGTATGAACAAGATGCTCGAACGCGCCATCGCCCAAGCCGTCTGCCTGCCTGAAGACGAGCAGGAGACGCTCGCCTCTCTGATGATGGAAGAGATGGAGAGCGAGCGCGCCTGGGATGAAAGCTTCGCCAACTCCCAGGACAAGCTGGGTGAGTTGGCGCGAAAAGCCAAGGCCCAGCACGCGAGAGGTGAAACCACGCCCTTGGTTTTTCCGGCGGACCCATGATTTCGCATGCCACGCCTGAGTTCTGGGCGTGCTTCTCCCGGCTTCCCCCGCGCATTCAAACCCAGGCGAAGGCCGCCTATGCTCTGTGGGTCGCCAATCCCCGCCATCCCAGCCTTCACTTCAAGCCTTTGTCCTCGGCGGGCGAAGATGTCTGGTCGGTGCGCATCGGCATTCACTGGCGGGCGATGGGCGTGAAGACCGGCAACGAACTGATCTGGTTCTGGATCGGCCCTCACGCCGAGTATGATAAGTTGGTCGGGCGATGATGGAATTGCAAATAATCTTAGGAGGTTGTCGCTTCAAAAATGCCTACATCCCTTACACAACATCCCCCTTGCTTCGCGCACTGTGAATGACTAGTTTATCCACACCATCCTTGCGTTAAATTTATCGGAATTCCCCTCGTGCTTATCGGTCGGCGCATTCTGTTGATTATTTCGGGCGGCATCGCTGCCTATAAGAGTCTCGACCTCATCCGCCGGATGCGGGAGCGGGGGGCGGAGGTGCGCTGCGTGCTGACCCGTGGCGGGGCGGAGTTCATCACCCCCTTGGCGGTGTCCGCTTTATCGGGCAATCCGGTGTATCAGGAATTGTTCTCCCTGACCGAGGAGAATGAGATGGGCCATATCGAATTGGCCCGCTGGCCGGATATGGTGGCGGTGGCTCCGGCCAGTGCCGATATCATGGCCCGCATGGCCCAAGGCCGCGCCGATGATCTGGCGACCGCCGTGCTCTTGGCCACCAACGAGCCGGTACTGCTGGCTCCAGCCATGAACGCCGCCATGTGGGACAGTCCGGCCACTCAACACAACATCGCCACCTTGGAAGGACGGGGGTGTCTGCGGGTCGGCCCAGGTACGGGTGATCTGGCCTGTGGAGAGGTTGGCGAGGGCCGTATGGCCGAGGTGGCCGACATCGTGGCGTGCGTGGATGACTGGTTTGGGGCCAACGGCCCCTTGACCGGGCGGCGCGCCTTGGTCACCTCCGGCCCCACCTTCGAGCCGATTGATCCGGTGCGCTACATCGCCAACCGCTCTTCCGGCCGCCAAGGCCATGCCATCGCCCGCGCCCTAGCCCGCTTAGGCGCCGAGGTGGATTTGATCAGCGGCCCGGTGGCGTTGCCCGATCCGCCTGGACTGCGCGTGACCCATGTGGAAACCGCCCAGCAGATGTTGGACGCCGCCCAATCGTGCTTGCCGGTGGACGTGGCGGTGTGTGCTGCCGCCGTCGCCGACTGGCGGGTGGAAAACGCGCTGGGGGAAAAGCTCAAGAAGACCGATGGCTTACCTCCTTCTTTGAGCCTGACGCCCAACCCGGACATTCTGGCGGACTTGAGTCGCCGCTCCAACCATCGCCCGGCTTTAGTGGTGGGTTTTGCAGCCGAGACCTCTGATCTGCGGACCCACGCGCAGGCCAAGCTGGCCGCTAAGGGCTGTGACTGGATTGCCGCCAACGATGTGTCCGAGGGCAGCGGAACCTTCGGCGGAGACTCCAACGCGATTCTGCTTCTGACCCGCGACGGAACGGAAGAGTGCTGGCCCCGCATGACCAAGGATGAAGTGGGCGAGAGGCTGGCCGAGCGCATTGCCGCCCATCTGCGGGAGGCTTCATGAGCGGCCCCATCTCTATTCCCATTCTCCATCTGGAGCACGCCCGCGATTTGCCGTTGCCCGCCTACGCCACTGCCCACGCCGCTGGGGTGGATTTGCTGGCAGCGGTGGATCAGGACCGGGTGTTTGCCCCCGGCGCGTTCGGCGTGGTGCCCACGGGCGTCAGCCTTGCCCTGCCTGAAACCTTAGAAGCCCAAGTGCGACCCCGCTCCGGTTTGGCGGCCAAGCACGGAGTGACGGTGCTCAACAGTCCCGGCACCATCGACGCCGACTATCGGGGCGAGATCGGCGTGATTTTGATCAACCACGGGCGCGAGGCCTTTACCGTGACACGCGGCATGCGCATCGCCCAACTGGTGATCGCCCCGGTGGCGAGGGTGGCCTGGGTTAAGGTCGAAAATCTACCGGATACCGCCCGTGGCGCGGGGGGCTTTGGCTCCACGGGATTGCATGAGACAACACGCAAGGGGGAGACATGCTAAAACCTTCCAAGAAACTTCTGTTCGCCATCGAGGCCGTGCTGGACATCGCCTATCACGCGGGCGGGGAGCCGGTACAAAGCCGGGAAATCACCCGCCGCCAAGGCATTCCCCGCCGCTATCTAGAGCAAACTCTGCAACACTTGGTGCGCAGCGGCATTCTGACCGGGGTGCGTGGGCCGCGCGGCGGCTATCGGCTGGCGCGGGAGCGCCGCCGCATCTCGGTGGGTGAGATCGTCCGGGTGGTGCGGGCCATGGAAAGTCCCGAGGATCCTTTCGCCGAAATTCCGGCGTCCGAGTTGGGCAAGGACGTGGTGCGGCCCATGTGGATGGACCTGCAAGGCGAGGTCATGGATCGGCTGGAAAACATCACGGTCGATGATCTGTGCATGCGGGCGTACCAGGGGGGTCTGCCCTCCGAAGCGTCCAGCAAGATGGATTTCACGATTTAAAAGAACAATCACAATGGGGGAAACGCCATGAGCTTTACCGACGACGTTCCAGTGCGGGGCCGGATTTACAATTCCATCATCGACACCATTGGGGCAACGCCCTTGGTGCGGCTGTCCAAGCTGGCCAAAGAAGCGGGCTGTGTGGGCGACGTGCTGGGCAAGTGCGAATTCTTCAATCCCTTGTCTTCGGTCAAGGACCGCATTGGCTTTGCCATGATCGATGCGGCGGAAAAGGACGGGCGGCTCAAGGAAGGGGCCACTCTGGTTGAGCCGACCTCCGGCAACACCGGCATCGCCCTGGCCTTTGTCTGCGCCGCACGAGGCTACCGCCTGATCCTGACCATGCCCGAAAGCATGTCCTTGGAGCGGCGCAAGATGCTGCTGCTGCTTGGGGCGAAGATCGAGCTAACCCCGGCCTCCAAGGGCATGAGCGGGGCCGTGGCGCGGGCCAAGGAACTGGTGCAGGAAATTCCCGGCGCGGTGTTGCTCCAGCAATTTCAAAACCCGGCCAACCCGGATGTTCACAGCCGCACCACGGCGGTGGAAATTTGGGAAGATACGGCGGGCAAGGTAGATGTGGTGATCTCCGGGGTTGGAACCGGCGGCACCATCACCGGCATCGGGCGGGCGCTC
>Ga0208863_1001141_pt1 | contig 18390 bp, 18 predicted proteins | sample RifOxyD3_FD_184040 | JGI IMG/M metagenome (GOLD analysis project Ga0208863, IMG submission 184040) | Soil microbial communities from Rifle, Colorado - Rifle Oxygen_injection D3 (SPAdes) | ecosystem: Environmental > Terrestrial > Deep subsurface > Rock core/Sediment | place: Rifle, Colorado...
TTCCAGCTCACCGGCGGCCAGCAGTGGACGCCCGGAGAGACCTGGAAGCAGGCCGATGCCGCTGTCAATGCGGAGTTCGGTCTGAACCTTCAGTTCCCGCTGTAAAAAGTGGGACGCCACCTAGTCGATCAAGGTGTTAGATGATCGAGGGCTTTTGGCTCATTTGTGTCCCTTAGACAAATGAGCGGGTGATCCTATCCCCAGTGAGATAGGTAGGAGGAAACGGGAGTGGCGGTACTTGAGGCTTCACAGCTTCGTACCGCCACCCCCACCAATCACATTTGTTCATAAAATTTTTGTGGGAAGATGTGAGATGGTTACAGCAAAATAAGCAGTGGATGAAAGTCTTGACAAAAGTGTGAAAATATGTTATAGTGTGCTGTTCTTTAATAGCAGATACAGCAGACTAAGCAACCTAGAACCTAATACCTAGTAAAGGTCTTGACAAAAGTGTGAAAATATGTTATAGTGTGCTGTTCGATAATGAAGAAGCAGAATAAGTAAACCTAAAACCTAGAACCTAACACCTAACATCTAATTTGTCCGCATGAGAGTGCTACTAGAAATATCTAGTGCCAGTCTCAGCCGATAAGTAGGCGAGTGGGTAGCGATACTCATGAGTCTCTCTCTGCTGTGTACATTACAATACACCTCTGAAAAATATAAAGGTAAGTCTCATGACTTTGTCTCATCCATATTTGTTTAGTAGCTAATACTAAATAGATATGGATGGAGGCAAGTCGCAAGACGAACTTCCTGTCGCTTGTCACCGCGTTTTCTCGTGGTGACTGTGTCTGGCTCTAGCGCAAATCCCAAGGAGGGAATTATGCGCAACGTTCTGATGGCGTCCTTCTACGCCCTCGTGAGCTTCGTAGCTTGCGGGGATGCTGTGCCTCCAACTTTCAACCAGGTCGACGCGGGCGATACCTATGCGCCGGTTGACACGTTCACGCCGGCCGACACCATCGTGCCCGCGGACACCGCCGCGCCGGCTGACACGTTCACGCCGGTCGACACCACCACCCCCTCCGACATCTACGTCGTCAAGATCGACTGCGGAACGCACCTCGTGCAACCCGTAGTGTACTTCTTCGACGTGGAAGTTTCGGAATGGTCGGCCTGGTACCCCCATGGTACCCAGGCCAACGATTTCGAAACCAACTACGAAGTGACGTTCCTCACCAGCGAGATCAAGAACACGATCACCACGTTCGATCAGGCTCACAACCCAATCGGAAGTGTGGTCGGTTTTGATCTCGGGTTCCGCGCCACCGGGCTTCCCGGTTGGCCGTGGTTCGGCGAGACGGGTGCTCCGGCTCTCGGGGAGTGTGATGTTTTCGTCAACGGCGTCAAGCCGGGGACGAATCTGTCATTCCCTGAGTGGTCTGGAGTACCGCTGTTGCAGGTCCATCTGTAGCAGCTTCAGAGGTGTAGGGTCGGCGCGCGCATTCTTCGACAAGCGCGCCGACTCCTCACCCATTCTGTCTATAAAGAAATTTGTAGGAAGATAGGTGTAGGCATGAAAACATAAAAACATTAAAACATGAAAACAATTTTGAAAGAAGTTGTTTTTTTGTTTTTGAATTGTTAAATCCACCATAGGCGGACAAGTTGTCACATTGTTAAATTGTTGTTTTGAAAAGAATTTATTTGATAATATAAGAATTTAAATACGTATTGACAAAAAGAGTTTTTTTTATTATAGTTTAGATATAAAATATTACTAATTTTAGAGAAAAATATGACTAATAATAAAAATACAAAAAAAGTATATTCTACCAATGAAGCAAAATTACTTGTTGATGAATATATTGAAAAATCAGCGAAAAGATTACAAAAAAAATTGCAAATAGAGTGGAACAAACAGGCCTTATCACAAAAAAAGGAAAAGTTGTATGCCAAAAATTCAATTTAGTGAATTTGCTGTTTTACAGATAAAAAAATTTGTTCACTTATATGAGGAAGGATTTTTTTTATTGTACAAAGATAGTGGTTTATGGGCAGAGGATACTATCATTGAAAATTATAGAAAGACGGCATTGGAATTGAACAATCGTATTTTTACAGAAATAGATATACGTCTTAGTAAAGATGTTGTCTTGGGTAGAAAAGAATTAGAAACTTTGTTTGAGATTTCATTTTATATTGGTGATAGATTGATAATAGTTTATTTTTCTGATCAAAAAGAAACAGATGTAAGATTAGTAGAGTCAATAGAAATTGATAGAAAGCCAATAATATTTTAATCATCTTCGCAGGGTAGTGTTTTTTTATTATAGTTTAGATATAAAATATTACTAATTTTAGATAAAAATATGTCATTGAAATTGACTACAACTTATCACCAAGAAGGTAAGTTTTTTGTTGCTTATTGTCCTGAATTGGGAGTAACTTCTCAAGGTAAAAATCTGGAAATAGCTGAAAAAAATTTGAAAGAGGCCATAGAACTTTATCTAGAAGATGCTTCAGCAAAAGACTTGAAGCGATTCAAAAATCAACCTTTTATAAAAGTTTTGGATTTTGATTTAGCTTAATCCCGACTTAGTCGGGACAAAAAGGCAGTCATATAAAATCTCGGATTATTTTCGAGATTTTATTTTTTATGCTATAATTAATTTGCTTTTATTTTTTTTGGAGGGTAATTTATGTTAAAGAAAATTTATAAAATATTAGTTAGTGAAGATGTCGAAAAATTTATTGAAAAACAAGATGAAAAAATTGTGGCCAAAATATTGCGTACTTTGGATTTACTTGAAAAATTTGGTCATAATCTTACAATGCCTCATTCCAAAAAAATACAAAAAAATTTGTTTGAACTTAGGATAAGAGGAAGAATTGAAATACGTATTTTTTATACTTTTAGGCGGGATATTATACTTATTCATGCTTTTGTAAAAAAATCTCAAAAAATTCCCAATAAAGAATTGTTATTGGTCTTAAAAAAGTTGGGAGATCTTGACAGTATATAACTTATATGTTATAATATTGGATATATGAAAAACTATAAAATCTTAAAAAACAATTTACTAAAAAATAAAAAGATAAAAAAGGCCTATGATGAACTTGAGCCTGAGTTCTTGCTTGCTCAAATGATTATTTCAAAAAGAATTGAAAAAGGTATGTCACAAGCAGACCTAGCTCAAAAAATTGGGACTAGACAGCCTGCTATAGCTCGTCTTGAGTCTGGTAACTACAATCCTAGTGTTACTTTGCTAAAGAAAACTGCTAAAGCACTGGATGCTTCGTTGAAGATTTCTATCGATTAAGAAATATGGAGGACTAAACAAAGAGGATCAGTCTTTGTTGAAAGACAATCTTGAAAGAGGTTGTTTTTTATTAGTTGTTAGTTGCTAATATTATTCATTATTGAATTCAGATTTTATTTTATCTTGGAACTAAGCTGAAAATGTGTTATTATAACTAAAATCAAAAATACTTTAAAGTTTTTTACAGAAGCTTTTTATTCATCTTAAAAAAATCTATGCAAACACCTGCTGAAAAATATTTAATAAAAAAAGTCATTGAATTTTTGAATTTGGAAAAAAATAAAAATCCAAGCAATACCAAAATTAAGATATTGAACGTTGGCGCTAATAAAAGTATTATCTTGGAAGAAAGTATTGTAGATAAATTCGGTCAAGGATTTGTTTGTGATCGTATGGATGTGGTCGATTGTGCTGTAGATTATCCTGTCGCTGGTAAGAGTTTTATCACCTCAGTAGAATCTATGCCAGAAGTAAAAACAAATGATTATAAAATAGCTTTTTCAAATTATGTTTTTGAACATATTGAGAATCTGGAAGCAGCTTCATCTGAGATTAGTCGTGTGTTGCAGTCAGGTGGATATTTCGTTGTTTCCTCACCAAATCCATCAGCACCTGAATTTGTCTTGTCCAAGTATACTCCTACCAAGTTCCATCAATTTATGAGAGGTGAAGACGATGGTGATGGTGCTCATGCCCATGAGACGCATTATGCGTATAAGAATATAAAAGATTTTATAAGAAATTTTGATAAGGATTTTGAAGTCTTGGAAGTTAAGTATTGGGCTAATACTTATGGATATTTATACAAATTTCCAGTTTTTAATATCTTGAGTAAGATTTATGATGTCTTGGTGGATTTATTGCATATTAGATTTTTGAAAGGAAATGTTTGTATAGTTTTTAAGAAAAAGTAATTTTAAGTATACTTTCTTCGTAAAAAAACATTTTTGGGAAATGCTTTATTTTCTTCTGGATTATTGTTATAATAAAGACGTATTATTTACTTAAGATCTATTGATGCAATCTCCCAATTTTTTGAGGCCTTGGCAAAATGTCTATAAGAGAGAACCTGTAGGCTGTAGCACTGCTATAATGGCTCTGTTTTTGTTTTCAATTGCTTTTGTACTTTATAGTGTGATTCCTTTTTTGGGTATTGCCTTTGTATCTTTGATTATCTTTTTGGTGGGTATTTTCAAAATTGAATATTTGTTTTACGCTTTGGTTTCAGTCTCTTTTTTTCATGCTTGGGATATAGATTTTTCAGCTTACGGTGGTAGTGGTTCTATTGGTTTTTTGAATACTGTCAATGCACCGGTAGCTGATTTTTTGGCTGTAGCAATTTTTGTTTCCCTCTTTTTTTCTTGGCTTCTTAGGATTAGAAAAATAGATTTTGCTAGGTTAAAGAAAGTCTGGCTAGTATTTTTTGTTTATGGACTATTTTTACTTGTGGCTTTCATTTCTTCTCGTAGTGCCTATGGGGGATTGATTGTAGAGAGTACAGACTACTTGTTGCGTCCTCTTATTTTTATCGCTATTGTTTATCTTATTTTACCAATACTTATAATAAAAAATAAAGAGACATTTATGAATGTCTTGTATTTTTGGTTTGGGACAGGTATTCTTATCGCTATTTATGGATTTTTGTCTTTGTTTTTGGATTATGGAGTAGGTTGGATTGGACTTCATCCTTTTGTATTATTTAATAATTTTGCGCCTCTTGGTGTCAATCACAATGCTATTGGTGAAGCTTTGGTTACTATTTTGCCTCTGGGTTTTTATTTGTGGTATGCTAAAAAACGTGTTTGGATAGGAGCTTTCACTATTTTTATTTTGCTAATTTCTATTGCCACTTTGTCTAGATCAGCTTTGGTTTCCATCCTGGTTTCTTTTACTACTTTGGCTTATATTTATCGTCAAAAAATAAAAGAATTTTTACCAAAGAATTTTTTTGTCTGGACAGTTATTTCAGTTATTTTATTAGTTCCTATTGTCTGGTATATTTCTATTTTTTTGTCAACCAATATTGTCAAAAGTTCCAATGATTCTAGATTGGAGATGAGTAAGATTGCCTTTTTTTATATCAAAGAAGAACCTTTGCTTGGACATGGACCTGGCACTTTTATTTATATGTTGGCTGATACAGAGATATTCCGTTATGAATACGGTGATCCAGTAGATTCACATGGTATTATTCAAAAGATTTTATTGGAAGAGGGAGTGGTTGGTTTGTTGATTTTTGCTCTTTTTGTTTATTTTATTTTGCGTTATCTGTGGGAAGCTTTTTCAAAAGCAAAAAAAGACGATAACAAATATTTGTTGTTAGCACTTTTTATTATGGTTATTAGTAGTCTTACTTTTCAACTATTTAGCACTTCTTATTTCAAAGCGGTGTTGTGGTTGCCTTTGGGAATTAGTTTGACGGTAACGGTTTTTTATCTAAATTCTTCATTGTATGATTCAAAAAAATAGTGAAGCAATCCATGTCGTGCATATTATTCCAACCCTAAATATTGGAGGTGCAGAAAAATTTGTCGTAGAACTTTGTAAAAATATTAATAACAAAAATATCAAACAAAGTGTGATAATTTTTTGGGATAGGACAGCTCTCAGAGAAGAATTGCCAGAATATGTCAACGTCAAATTGATTGATCTGACAAAAATTTCTCACATGAAACGCACAAAAGTCATTGCTGATTATTTGCAAGAAATAAAGGCCGATGTGGTGCATACTCATCTTTTTAGTGCTGATTTGTGGGGAAGACTGGCTGCGAGACGTCTCAAATTGCCAATAGTTACTACAGAACACAGTCTGAATATTTATGAATCAAAAATTTTGGCTTATATTAAACGATTTATGCATAAATATTCACTAGTTTATACTGCACCTTCTATAGCGGTGGCTAAGTATATGACAAGTGTTTATAAAATAAATTTTGACAAAATAAAAGTGATTTTTCATGGAGTAGAAACGGCTAGATTTGCAAATATAAAACTAGCCAAATTACTTAGTCCTTATAAACTATTAATTGTTGGTAGATTGGCACAAGCAAAAGGACACAAAGTAGCGCTAGAGGCTCTCTCAAAAATAAAAAATGTAGAAGTGAAATTGAAAATTGTTGGCAGTGGTGAACTCAAACAGGAGCTAATTGAGCAAGTCCAAAAAAATAATATAGCCGAAAAAATAGAATGGCAAGATGCAGACAGAAACGTGGAAAAATTTTATGAAGAAGCTGACTTGATTTTGGTACCTTCTATTGTCGAAGGTTTTGGTTTGGTGGCTCTGGAGGCTATGGCTAGTGGTAGAGCAGTCATTGCTTCAGATGTCGATGGACTTGCAGAAATTATCAAGGATGGGGAGACTGGATTTCTCTTTCTTGTTGGAGATAGTGATAAGCTAGCGGAAAAAATAGAAAATATTTTTTCTGATAAAGAAAAATTGCAAGGGGTAGCTCTTGAAGCTAGAAAATGGGTTTTGGAAAATGCTAAAGTAGAGGATATGGCTCTCAAATATGAAAATATTTACTTGAGTTTATCTTCATCCAAGGTGGACAAGTTAAAAACAAAAATATTATGAGCAACAAAATAAAAATATTACATATCATACCAATCTATACTACTGGTGGAGCAGAACGCTTGGTTTTGCATTATGCGCGCTTACTTGATAAAGATAAATATGAAATTCATGTCGCTAGTTGTGTGGAAGATGGTGAACTTAGAGAAAAATTTGAAAAATTAAATAATATTCATGTTTATGTTGGTTCACGCACAAAAGATGGTGGTAGGCTAAAAGCTTATGGCAAACTCTGGCAATATACAAAAGATATTCAACCAGACATTATTCATACTCATATTTTGGCCGCAGATTTTTTTGGTTTTTTTGTCAAATTAAAATTAGGTAAAAAAATAAAATGGATAAGTACTCAACATAATGTAGAGGCTTCCACATCAACTTTACGTAAGATTTTATGGCGTTTTATTTTGAAATTTGCTGATAGTGTAGTAGCTGTATCCAAAAGTGTTGAAAAATTTACTATTGATAATTTCAAAGTGAAAAAAGAGAAGTGTGAACTTTTATTAAATGGTATTGATACGGAAAATTGGTTGAAAGTACCACTCAACAAATTGTTTACTCATGACAAAATTCAATTGGCAAGTGTGGGCAGACTTTGGGAACAAAAAGGTCATACTTATCTTTTACAAGCATTATCTAAATTAAATTTTGTCTTTGAGTTGCACTTGTTTGGTGATGGACCTTTGCGTGAGAGATTGGAACTGGAGGCCAAAAATTTACAAATAAATGATAATATTGTTTGGCATGGTGTTACTCCAAATGTAGTTGATTATATGAGGGATATTGATATCGTTATACAAGCATCTCTTTGGGAAGGTCTTAGTCTGGTAGTGATGGAGATGATGTCATCGGGACGAGTCGTGGTAGCTACTCCACCGGCTGGTGAAGAATTGATGGTAGATCAAAAAACAGGTTATTTGGTTCCGTCAAAAAATTCTGTAAAATTGGCAGAAAAACTTGTATATATAGTAGAAAATAGAGAAGAAGCCAAAGCCGTGGCTCTTGAAGCTAGAAAAGTAGCCAAAGAAAATTTTGACATTATGAAAAATGTACAAGGTTTAGAAAATATTTATGATAAATTAGCCAAAAATTAAAGAAAAGATTGATATTAATACTTTTGTCTGTTAGAATCATATCATGAAAATAAATAATCAAAAATTTTATAAAAATAAAAAAATTGGTGCTTTGTTACTGGTGTTTGTTTTTGTCTTCATTTTTAATATATCATTTTTGAAACCAGCCAAAGCAAAAACAAACTCGCCTAAGTTGGCTAACTATTATTTAGATTGGGGACTTACAGAAGCTCAAGCCAAAGAATTATCCAAATGGGATTTGGTAGTTTTGGATATGGAAATGCAGGTTAGGCATCCAGATTTACTTAAGAAAATGAAAGTCTGGAATCCTGATATAATTCTCTTGGTTTATATCACACCACAAGAAATTTTGAAGGATTCTAATAATTCTTATAGTACTTTACGTCGTAAATTGGTGAGTGGTATTCATGATGATTGGTATTTGAAAGATAGTAGCGGTAACAAATTGTCTTGGTGGTCTGGTACTTACTTACTCAATGTTACAAGTGATGCTCCAATGCATGATGGAGAAAGATTAAACTCCTATCTTGCGAAATTTGTCACTAATAATCTTTTGTCCACTGGTCTTTGGGATGGAGTTTTTTATGATAATAGTTGGGATAATATCACTTGGTTTGCTGGACAAAATATTGATTTGAAAGGCGATGGTAAAGTTAGCAGTGACTTGGACAAAAAATGGCAACAGGGATTAACAAGTATTTATACACATACTAGAAATATTTATGGTAAGTCTGTAGTACTCTTGGGAAATAATAACAATACTCTTTATTTGCAAGAATTGAATGGTAAATTACTTGAAAATTTTTCAGGTAGTGACTGGACAAATATTATGAATATTTTAAAAACCATGGTCAATCTTCACAAGATTCCTCAGTTATCATTTATAAATTCCAACACAGGCAATACGGGTATTCAGAATTATCAGGATATGCGATTTGGTCTCACTAGTTCACTCTTGGAAGATGCTTATTTTTCTTATGATTATGGTGATCAAAATCATGGACAGACTTGGTGGTATGATGAGTATGATGTAAATTTGGGTAGCCCCATTGCCAAATCAAGTTCAAAAAATAATTATGACACTTATAAACCAGATGTTTGGGAGAGAAATTTTGAAAATGGCATTGCTGTCGTCAATAGTACAAAAGAAACACAAAAAGTAGATTTGGGTGGTGAATATGAAAAAATTCATGGTACAGAAGATACAAAAATAAATGATGGTTCAATAGTCAGTCAAGTAAATGTCAAAGGACAAGATGGACTAATACTTCTCAAAACTTTTGAAACTTTGCACAATGTACTTTTTACCAATGGTTCTTTCTTACGTTTTTTTAGGCCTGACGGGATGCGTATTAGAAATGGTTTTTTTGCTTTTGATGAAAAATATAAAGGGGGAGATAAAATTGCTTATATAGATTTGGGTGGTAATGACAAAGAAGATTTGCTTGTAGCTCACGACAACAAAATAGAAGCTTGGCGTGATGATGGACAAAAATATTTCAAGATTTATCCTTTTAGTGCCAACTATATTGGTAAAATGGATATGACTCTAGGTGACCTAAGTGGTGACGATGTACCTGAGATTTATGTAGCTCCTGGTAGTGGTATCTCTCAGCCGATAAAAATATATGGTATTTATGGAGAAGAAAAAAATATTAATTTTTATCCCTTTGGTAAAGGTTACACGGGTGGCTATAGTCTGGCTGTTGGTGATGTCGATGGGGATGGACAAAATGAGCTTGTAGTTGGTAGGGGAGTAGACAAAACCCAAATTTATGTTTATGACAAAAATTTGAAATTAAAAAAAGAATTTACACCTTTTGATAGTAAATTCAAAGGTGGTGTAAATGTTGCTACGGGAGATCTTGATGGCAATGGTACTGACGAAATAATAGCAGGTAGGGGAGATGGTGGTAAACCTGAAATAAGAGTGTTCAATATGACAGGTAAATTGCTCTATCAATCTTTTGAGGCTTATAGCAGTTTTGGTAATCCTGGTATTGATGTCACTGCTCTTGATGTAGATTTTGATGGTAAAGATGACATTATAACAATGAGTGAGGGAGCATTTTGATAGTTCAGATCCAATAGTTTTTTATACATAAAAAACGTCCTTAGATTTTAAGGACGTTTTTATTTTTTTATTGTGTTAGGCTAGTATTTTTTTGAGTTTAGTTTTGTTTGAGATCAAGACTCTTTTATAGAGTTGTTCAATTCTTGGAACTATGACATCCCAGGTGTATTGCTTATCTACAATGGAAAGATTTTCTTTGGACATTTTTTCTTTTTCTTCTGCTGTCATTTGTAAGAAATTTTTTAAACATTTCTCCATTTCTTCAACATTGTTTTCAATGAAAAGAGCTCGAGGGTTTCTGATAATTTCTAAGTGTTCTGGGATAGTAGAGACAAGTACAGGAATGCTATAACTCATAGCTTGTAACACTGTAATAGGTAGACCTTCGTTTAATGAAGGGTGTACCATTGATATTGAATTAGCATACAATTCATCCAAAGTATCACCTGATTGAAAATTTGTGAAAACGATATCAGAATTATTTTTTGCTTGTTCGTGCAGTTTTTTGATATAGTCCTCAGTATAAGCTGAGCCACCCACGATTGCTAATTTAATATCTTGTATTTTTTTATTGGTTGGATTGTGGGCTTTCAATTTTTGAAAAGCTTCAATCAACAAATGAGCACCTTTGTGAGCTACCAAACGAGATACAAAGACAAAATATTTGTCTTTTTTAAGGCCAAATTGTTTTAGATTTTTTTGACCTATTTTTTTCTCTACTTTATTTACACCATTAGGTATATAAGTAGGTTCTGTGTTGTATTCATTTTGACAATATTGTTTGATACTCTCTGAAACAGCAATAGTTTCATGGGCAAAGATACAGGCCGCTTTTTCCCCAAGTCTTAATGCAATTTTTGCTAGGAAATTCCATTTTTGATGGTATCTATCAATAGAATGGAAAGTAGTTACTACTTTAGTTTTTGGAGTCAAAAGACGTGGAATCCATGAAAGCAAAGCAGGCCCTACACCATGGTAGTGTATAACATCATATTTTTGGAACAAAGCATGTACCGTGGAAGTAAAGGTATGGGTGATAGCATCCAAGTGTTTAGTATGGATAGTCGGAGTATAAACGATATTTACATCTTCAAAATTGTTTTTATCACTTTTGGTATACCATTTTCTACTATAGACTGTAATATCGTGTTTTTGAGCCAAACGTAGCGCAAGATCATGCACGTGTTTTTCCACGCCACCATATACAGCAGGTATGCCTTTTTGTCCTATCATAGCTATTTTCATATATTTTTGATTAAAAATAGGCGTGTTTAGTTAAATTTATATGTAAATAGCTACTTCTCGCCCCGCCAATCGTGAAACAGATTTTGCGTGGGTCATAGCTATTTTCATATGATCGTTGGCTTTATTTATTAATATTGTCTTAACTTAGCCAATGTGATGGCCTATAATTAAAACAGAGTAGTATATCATAAAATGGGTGTTTTGTCAAGCGCTTTGATATATGATAGAATTAAACTAAATGGGATACGAAATACGAAAATTACGAAAGTACGAAAAACATAATTAAATTATTTATATATGAATCAGGGAGGGGGACAATTAAGGAGAAAAGATATTTTATATCCAGAATTGAGTTATATAATAAATGGTGCTTTGTTTGATGTTTTCAGACAAATGGGCGGAGGTCATAAAGAAAAATATTACCAAAAGGCTGTGTCTTTAGCTTTGTCTAAAAGAGGTTTAAAATTTCAAGAACAATTTTATGTACCTGCTAAATTCGATAATATTGTTATAGGAAAATATTATTTGGATTTTCTTATTGAAGAAAAAATAGTGCTGGAGTTAAAAAGAGGGAATATTTATATGATAAATAATATAGATCAAGTAAAAGAATATTTGAGTGCCTTAAATTTGAAATTAGCAATAATTGCGTCATTTACATTTAACGGAGTAAAAACTAATAGAATTTTAAATGAATATTGAAAAATATTTCGTAGTTTCGTAATTTTCGTATTTCGTATCCATAATAAATTAATTAAGAATCTATAAAAACTATGCAACCCATAAAATCATACTTCGAGGAAGCTCTCAAAGCAGGAGCTTCTGATCTTCACTTGGTAGGAGGTGACAAACCAACTATTAGAATAGATGGCAATCTCAAAGATTTAGAAACAGAACCTATTTTTGCTGAAGAACTGGAAAAAGCTATATATACTATATTGGATGCAAGCAAGAAAAAAACTTTTGAAGAAACTTTGGAATTGGATTTTGGATTGGAGATGAAAGGAAGTCGCTTTCGTGTTAATCTGCATCGTCAAAATGGTACTGTTGGTTTGGCTGCTCGCGTCATTCCAAAAAATATCCCAACACCACAAGACTTACGCTTTGAACCTCAGCTTCTCGAAGCTACCAATTTGCTTGATGGTCTAGTACTCATAGTCGGACCTACTGGTCATGGTAAATCTACGACACTAGCGACGATGATAAATGAAATAAATAAAAGTCGTAAATCACATATTATTACTATCGAGGATCCGATTGAATTTATTTTCAAAGAAGACAAAAGTCTTATTGAACAACGTGAAGTAGGGACTGACACAAAGTCATTTGCCGAAGCCTTGAAGCATGTTTTGCGTCAGGATCCAAATGTTATTCTTGTTGGTGAAATGCGTGACTTTGAAACTATTTCTATTGCTCTTACTGCTGCCGAAACCGGACATTTGGTATTATCTACTTTGCATGCTGCTTCAGCCGCGGAAGCTATTGAGCGTATTATTGATGTTTTTGATGGTCCACAACAACGACAAGTCATGATTCAGTTGGCTTCTGTCTTGAGGGTGATTGTCACTCAGCATCTTTTGCCTACTATTGAAGGTAGTCGTGTGGCTGCTCGCGAAATTTTGGTTAATAATCCTGCTGTAGCTAATATGATAAAAGAAAGTAATATTGCACAAATCTATAGTGCTATTCAAACTGGTTCCAAAAATGGTATGCAAAGTATGGAAAATGCTATCAAAGGATTATTGGCAGAAGGAATTATCAGTGAAGAAATGGCAGAGAAGAGAATGTTGAAGCATAAACAGGTGTAAGTAGAAAGTTCATAAAGTTTGTAAAGTTATAAAGTATCCTTACTTTATAAACTTTTAACTTTTTAACTTTATAAACTTTTAACTTTTTAACTTTATAAACTAAATTTTGTGCGTGTAAATTATCAAGCAAAACCAAGAAGAAAAGATCGAAAAGAAAATCCAGATTTTAGAGTGAATCTGGTTGTTTTGCTATGTTTGGGTGCTTTTCTTGTTGTGATATTTCGTCTTTTTACCATAATGATTTTGCAACATAGTTTTTATACTACATTAGCCTCAGGCTCGCAAGATATGTACGAAAGTCTTTTCCCCAAGAGGGGAGAAATATTCCTTGAATCGGAAAACGGGGACGAAATTTTCCCGGTAGCTATCAATCGTGATTTTTATACCGTGTATTCTGATAATCGTAAAATAGAAGACAAAGAAGCTTCTGAAAATATTTTGGAAAAATTATCTGAGATTTTTGGATACGATGAAGAAAAAAAAGCCAAAGTTTTGGCACAGTTGGAAAAAGAAGGTGACCCTTATGAACCTCTAGAACAAAAGGTAGAAGAAGAAGTAGTAGAAAAATTGAAGGAGTTGGATTTGCCGGGAATTGGATTTATAAGTTTTCCACAAAGATATTATCCTGAAGGATCTTTGGCTTCTCAGGTTATTGGTTTTTTGGGTAAAGATCAAGATGGTAAAGATGTCGGACGTTATGGTTTGGAGGGTTATTGGCAAGATATGTTGTCGGGTAGTGGTGGATTTTTGGAAGGTTCTAAGACTGCACAAGGAAGTTGGATTCCTTTGGCAGGTAGATCACTCAAATCAGCGGAAGATGGTGTTGATTTGGTTTTGACATTGGATAGAACATTACAATTTGAAGCTTGCAGAATTTTGGAAGAAGAAAGAAAAAGGTATGAAGCCGAGACGGCTGCTCTAGTTATTATGGATCCAAAAACTGGAGAAATTAAGACTATGTGCTCTAGTCCTTCTTTTGATTTGAATAAGTACAATGAAGTGGAAAGTGTGGATGTGTATAATAACCAAACTATTTTTACACCTTATGAACCAGGTTCTGTTTTCAAACCTGTGGTGATGTCAGCGGCCTTGAATGAAGGTGCTGTAACACCAGATACTACTTTTGTAGATACTGGTAGTGTTGATGTCAATTGTCAAAAACCAATATATAATGCGGATTTAAAAAGTTATGGTTTACAAACAATGACCGGAGTTTTGGAAAATTCTATCAACACGGGGATGGTCTTTGTTGCTCAAAAAGTTGGTAAGGCTAAGATGAAAGATTATATAAATGCTTATGGTTTTGGGGTCAAAACGGGTATCAAATTGAATAAAGAAGAAGATGGCACTATATCATCTTTGGATATACACAAGGGGGGCATAATAGATTGTTATACGGCTACAGCTTCTTTTGGACAGGGTATTACGGCTACACCAATACAATTGGCTAGTGCTTTTTCGGTGATAGCAAATGGTGGAAAATTGATGCGTCCTTATATTGTAAAAAAAATTATATATCCTAATGGCAAAGAAGAAGTAACTGTTCCTAGAGAAATAAGGACTGTTTTGGATAAGAGGACAGCTAGCTTTTTGTCAGGTATGCTTGTCCAAGTAATTGATGAAGGACAAGGAACTCTCGCCAAAGTACCTGGTTATTATGTGGCTGGTAAAACTGGTACAGCGCAGATTGCGGAAAAAGGGATATATACTGATCAAACCAATCACACTTTTATTGGTTTTGGACCTGTCGATGATCCTAAGTATGTTTTGCTCATAAAATTTGGTAAGCCAAGAGTAACTTATGCTTCTCTAACAGCTGCTAGAACATTCTCGGAGATTTCTAAATTTATCATGCAGTATTATCATATAGCGCCGAGTAGGTAAGCGACTTTTGACAATTAACAATTAATTTTTGACTATTACTATTGACAAAAGACGTCAAACGTGCTATACTAGCACGTTATTTATTTTAATATCTCTAATAAGAGAATATTGAGTAATTTTGTCAGGGTAACATGCTTTGTATAAAACTTGCTCAGTCTCAATATGATTTGAGATTAATTATTATTCTATATGAATAAAAAAATAGTTTCTTTGGCTATTTTAGTTGGTTTATTAGCTAACTTTATGGCTACAAATGTTAGCTTGGCTAGAACTAAAAGTAGTCAGATGGACACATTCAATATATCAGTAGTCGATCGTGATAGTTGGGAATATATTTCAACTCACTATACTGTAAAATGTTATAGTACTGATGGCACAATGTATCAATATTTATGTAAATATTACCCAAAGAATTTTGTATTTTTTCAGTTGATGAATTTATATATAAATAATGGTGGTTATTATGATTGGTCAACAGCTTCTCATAAAAGATATATTCCAACAGAAGGTATAAAGCTTTATGATAGAATTTCACCTGAAATTATCTTTAAAATGGCAAAAACTTGGAGTTATGGGGGTAAATATGTTTTCGAGTATGATGTTATCTTGAATGACAAAGATAGTTATCTAAAGTCTTTTAATATTAGTATAAAGACACCAGATAGTGATAACTTTGTACAAGTAAATCCTAATAATGGAACTTTTAGACAGTATGTGCTACCTAACAATCTTTATGGTGGCAATCTCGATTATTATGCTATTACAGATGTTGCATTTACTAGTATGAAAGCATATAATCAAGATAGCGGTATGTTTTTGGAAGAAACGAAGTCAGCTAATTTCTGGTATAATATAGGTGTTAGTGATACTGATTTTATTAATTTTGATAACGTGGATACTCTAAAAGATAGTATGTTGAAAATTGAAGTAACTGATAAAAAAGGTAATGTTTCTGAAGTAATTTTGAAAATTTCTGACATATTAGACGCACAAAATTAAGATTATAAAATAGATCAAAAACCCAGCTTTAAGCTGGGTTTTTTGACAAAATAGAGATTTTGTAGTATATTATTTGGGCTTTGAATTTTTTTAAGGCCTCATCGTCTAGTGGCTAGGACATGTGGTTCTCATCCACACAACAGGGGTTCAATTCCCCTTGAGGCTACAGGAGAAAATTACAATTAAAAATAAACAACCTGCCTGCCGGCAGGCAGGATTCCAACTATTATAAAAGTATTTTGTTATTTGTCAGTTGTTATTTGTATATTTAAAATGTCAGGGTAGCTCAGCTGGTGAGAGCGTAGGATTCATAACCCTAAGGTCGGGAGTTCAAATCTCCCCCTTGACACAAGAAAAAACGAGCTTAGGCTCGTTTTTGTTTTTTTGTGAGAGTATCTGTGAGAGTGGATTGACAAAATGTCCAAAATATGTTATACTCTTCTGTTTAATTCATATAATAATTAAAAAACATATGAAGAAATTCATCATCAGTCTGGTCATGATTATGACCTTAGTTTTACCAGTAGCCTCTGTAAAAGCTGCTCAGATTCCTCTATTAAGTAGTAGATATGACAGAGCTAGTGTTTTGCCAGAAGGTTGTCAAAGAGAAGGTTTTGTTGATAGTTTATTCACTGACAAACATTTTTTGGATAGTATTTACCAATCCCTTGGGTATGAAACTATATTTGTAAATGGTGGTTATTCATATACAACACCTTCTTCATACATTCGTACAAATTTGGAAGGGATAACTTCAAATGATTTACTTAGAATAAAGACATTGTCTGTGGCTTATGTAAGTAACTTGAAAAGAATTGATTGTATTATAAATTTGGAGAGTTATACCAGTGCGTATAGTTCAACTTCTAATTATGCTTATTTTTCTCAGTCCAAAAAATTAAAGAGTATTTCTACCGCTTTTTCTAGTGATCAAAATACCAATGGACTTTTGACACTTAATGGTCTGGAAAGTTTTGGAATAAATTTTTCAAGTGTTTCAGATTTGAGTGGTTTGAAAAATAATCTTAACATGAAAAAAATAAATTTAGGTTTTGCACATGTTTCGGATATTTCAGTATTGGCAAATTTTGAAAATCTTACACATGTTGAATTGCGTAGTACTCCTGTTAGTGATATAAGTTCTCTTCAAGATTTGAAACATTTGGAAGAAATAAGAATTATTGGTACTAAAGTTTTAGATTTGAGTCCTTTAGTAAATAATCAACATATTGCGGAAAATACGACAGTATATCTGAGGAAACCTCAATATATTGCTGATATAGATAGTGAGACTCTGACTAAATATTTGGAATCTGTGGAAATTCTTGAAAATAGAGGTGTTACTGTACATTTGGTAAATTAATTAATGTTATAAAATAAAAAATCACCGGCATTTGAGTCGGTGATTTTTTATTATTTTTACTTTATTTCTACTTCCAAATCGTTGCTATAAACTTCACACTTATCATCTACCACAGCACATAGTCTGATATGCGCTGGTCCACTTGGTAGTTCTGACCAGACTTTTTCAAAGTAAGATGGACCTCTTTCAAAGTACCAAGAAGCTGGTTCTGTTGGTTTGGCATCTTTGCCATAGAGTAACCTCCAGCTTTCTGCTTTGTCTTTCAAATCTTCTGGAGCTGACCAAGTAAGAGAAACAGTACCGACTTCTTCAGTCGCAACACCAGCAAGATTAAGCTCATCACTAGTAGTTTCTGTCTTAGTGTTTGAATTATTTGTAGAATCGTTGTTTGGAATATTGTTGGAGGTTTCAGATTGTTTGGTGTTTGAATTATCTGTTTCGTTTTCAGTATTTTCTGTGGTGCTACAACCAGCGCCTACTAAAAGTAGGGCAAAGGCGGAAATAAGCAAAAAATGTGTTTTGTGCATATGTTTGAGGTTAAAAATTAGTATATTATTTATTGTAGAACAAATTTATCGTTCATGCAAGGATATTTATATATTTAACATTGACAAAAACTACTATAATGGTATGATTGACATAGTTCTTTATTTATCTAAATATAAACATTTAATCCCTATTTTAGGGCTTTTTGTGGTTATGAAATAAATGCTCACAATGCTTACAAAGCTTACGAGGCCTATAAGGCATTTGTGAAATAAGTTAGCCTTGTGAGCTTTGTAAGCCTTGTGGGCCTAGTAAGCTTTTTAATATATGCAAGAAAAAATAATAATCCGCGGTGCTCGCGAACACCACGCAGAAGGTCTCCTTTCAGTCGACCTCGGCGTGGCAAGCAATTTGAAATAATTTATATATAGAAATATGCAGGAAAAAATAATAATCCGCGGTGCTCGCGAACACAATTTGAAAAACATTGATCTTGAATTGCCAAGAAACAAAATGATAGTCTTCACAGGACTATCAGGTTCTGGTAAATCTAGTCTAGCTTTTGATACTATTTTTGCTGAAGGACAGCGCCGGTATGTT
>Ga0208863_1001143_pt1 | contig 18372 bp, 15 predicted proteins | sample RifOxyD3_FD_184040 | JGI IMG/M metagenome (GOLD analysis project Ga0208863, IMG submission 184040) | Soil microbial communities from Rifle, Colorado - Rifle Oxygen_injection D3 (SPAdes) | ecosystem: Environmental > Terrestrial > Deep subsurface > Rock core/Sediment | place: Rifle, Colorado...
GAGCCGGTGAGTTATGTCGATCTGAATCGGACCGGTGTGCCGTTGATCGAGATTGTCAGTGAGCCGGACATCCGCTCTTCTGAAGAGGCGACGGCCTATCTGAAGAAGCTGCACGCCATGTTGTGCTATCTCGACATCTGCGATGGCAACATGCAGGAGGGCAGTTTCCGCTGTGATGCCAATATCTCGCTCCGACCAGTCGGCCGGCAGGAGTTCGGCACCCGTACGGAACTCAAGAACATGAACTCCTTCCGCAACGTCCAGCGCGCCCTTGACTACGAGATCAGGCGGCAGCGAGATCTCCTGCTTGATGGCGGCAGCATAGTGCAGGAGACCCTGCTCTGGGATGCCGACCGCAATCTGACGATCTCCATGCGCAGTAAAGAGGAGGCCCATGATTATCGCTACTTCCCGGATCCTGACCTGGTCCCGGTCGTTATCGATGATGCCTGGATCGCCCGGATAGCCGCCACCCTTCCAGAGCTGCCGGATGAAAAGAGGGCGAGGTTTGTTGAACAGCTCGGGCTGTCGATCCTCGACGCCGATGTCTTAACCGCCAGCCGGGAGCTGGCCGACTATTTTGAGGCAGCCCTGCAGACCTATCCTAATGCCAAGAAACTGGCCAACTTTCTGATGACCGAGATGATGCGCGAACTGAAAGGGGAGGATGGCATGGAGATCGGCCGCTGTCTGGTGATGCCGGTCCAGTTGGCAGCTCTCCTCAACCTGGTCGACACCAACGTCATCACCGGTCGGATCGCTAAAACCGTCTTTGCCGAGATGCTTGCCACCGGTAAGGATGCCGCTGCCATTGTCCAGGAGAAAAATCTCGTGCAGATGAGCGACGAGGGTGATCTGGCCAGGATCGTCCAGGAGATTGTCGCGGCTAACCCGAGTCAGGCTGCCGATTATCGGGCCGGCAAGGAGAAGCTGATGGGATTTTTTGTCGGCCAGTTGATGAAACGGACGCAAGGCAAGGCCAATCCGGCAATGGCTAATGAGTTGTTTGCAAGGGAATTGGCGTAGGGGCGAAAGATTTTTCGCCCTTACATTATAATTGGCCTAGGGGCGAAAAAATGGAGGATCTTTTCGGAAACCGTGGACCAGAAAGAGTGGCAGAAAAAGGGTGAAGGGCATCGTGGTCGGCTGCGGGATAAGTTCCTGGAGCGCGGCATTGAGGCGTTTACCGACGCCGAGGTGCTTGAACTCCTCCTGACCCTCTGCACGCCTCGCCGTGATTGCAAGGAGCCGGCCCGGGCCGCCCTGGCGCGGTTCACAACCCTGGCCGCTGTCCTCGAAGCCCCGGCTCCTGAGTTGCTGACCGTCCAGGGGCTGGGACCGAACAACACCTTTGCTCTGCGTTTCATCCACGCCGTGGCCCGTCGTTATCTTGGTCAGCGTCTCGAAAAGCGCGAGTATCTTCGCTCCTCCCGCGAGGTGGCTGATTATCTCAATCATGCCATGCGGGATCTCAAGCATGAGATTTTCAAGGTCATCTTTCTTGATGCCGGCCACGCGATTCTGACCGAGCAGACCGTGGCCGAAGGCACGATCAGCGCTAACACCATCTACCCCCGCGAGATCGTCAAGCTGGCCCTGCAGCATAACGCCGCGGCCCTGGTTGTGGCCCACAACCATCCCTCCGGCAATCTCAGTCCCTCAGAGGCCGACCGGCGATTGACCAGGAACCTTTATCTGGCCTGCACGCTGATGAGCATGCCGCTTCTAGATCATCTGATTGTCGGTGCGTCGGAAACCCCCTACAGTTTTGCCGACCATGGCCTGATGAATGAGATCCGCCGGGAGTGCGCGGCTATTCTTTAGAGCAGGGCTTGATCTTTATTCGTCATAGCGGCCAGAGGCCCCCAATGTCTGACGGTATTTACATTCATATACCATTCTGCCGGACCAAATGCCCTTACTGTGCGTTTGCCTCTCGTCCTTGTACTGGTGACCCGCCGGAATGGTATATCGATGCCGTTATCCGGCAGGCGGCGAGGATGGCTGACTATCACTGGGTCAGGCAACGGCGTTTTGCGACGCTGTTTATCGGCGGCGGCACCCCGACTATCTATTCAGGTCATACCCTTGCCCGGCTGATCAAGGCTTGTCGAGATCTCTTCCGGCTTGAACCGGACGCTGAGATCTCGGTTGAAGCCAATCCCAATACAGTCAGTGAACTGAAGCTGTGCCTGTTAAAAGATGCCGGGGTCAATCGTTTGAGCCTCGGCGTCCAGACCATGGAAGAGCGGTTGTTGGCCGGAATCGGCCGCTCGCACAGTCGGACCGAGGCTATAGATGCCTTCCGGGCCGCCCAGGCGGCCGGCTTCGGCAATTGCAGTCTCGATTTGATCTACGGGCTGCCCGGCCAGCAGCTTGGTGATCTGGTCGCCACCCTTGAAACTGCTGTGGGCCTTGCGCCCCAGCATATCTCGCTATATGAACTGATGGTGGAAGAGGGGACGCCTTTCAGCCGGCAGGCGAGGCGGGGTGAACTGATCCTGCCGACTGAGGATACGGTGGTTGCCATGGAGGAGGCCGCCTACTCACTGCTTGACCAATGCGGTTATCAACGATATGAGATTGCCAATTTCAGCCGGCCGGGATTTGCCTGCCGCCACAACATCAACTACTGGCTGAACGGATCGTATCTCGGTCTGGGCGCCGGGGTGGTTTCATCATTTGCCGGCCTGCGGATCAGGAGTGTTGCAGACCCGGAGCTTTTCCGCAATCTGGTTAACGCCGGTTTGCCGCCGTTCAGCGAGGCCGAATGCCTGGCCAAACCTGCCAGTTTTCGAGAAACCGTGATCATGGGCCTGCGGATGACGGCTGGAATCGAGCTCGGCTATCTTGAAAAACGCTTCGGGATTTTCGCGCCGGCCTATTATGGCGCCACTCTGGATGAACTGGTCTCCCAAGGTTTGCTGATCATTGAGGCCGGCCGCCTGCGTTTGACCGCCCAGGGCCTGCCGCTCGCCAATCAAGCTCTTGCCCGGTTGGTATAGCAGTGAAAATGGATATATTTTAACTTGTGCTTGCCAGGGAAAGTTTGTTATTCATGGTAAATGAGTAAGTAATGATATGGCCATATATCCTGGAGCATGGAGTTCAAAAAGATGAGAATCGGCAATAAACTGATTATCGGCTATGTTCTGATTGCTCTGTTTACCGCTGTGGTCGGGTATTTCGCGATCAGGACGATCTCTTCGGTTAAACAGCAGTTTTCCAATATGCTGGCTGATTCGATAACGGTGATCAAAGCGCTTGATGACGTCAAAAGCGCCTCGTTCCGGATAGTTTCGTCGACCAACGAGTTCGGTTTTATCAGCGCCGAAAGTCTGCTGGTTCAGAAGGATCTGAACATACAGGCAATTGAGGAAAATCGCCTACTGGCAGGGGGAAAGCAATTTTTTACAGAGGCCCTGGCGCGTTATGCGATTGCTGCTCAAAAAATCTGTCCGCTGACGAAGTGCGATGATGAGAAAAATATTCGTAGCCAGATCGCCGGGGAAGGGCAACGCCTTTTTGCCCTGAGCGACCAGTTGATCAAGTCCAAGGTGCAGGGGGTCAGCGGCAAGCAGATCCTTGAGTTAAAGGAGGAGTTTGAGAATATCGAGCAGTCGATCCTGGCACTTTTAGAGACGACGGCCGAGCATGAGAGAGCTGAACTGCTCGAGAGGGAAAGCAAGGTCATGGTCTCGATTAATAATGCCATCCTGACGATTATGGTTGTCTCTATCTTTACCCTTGTCCTGGCCGTGCTGCTGGGTTTACTGCTGGCCCAGTCCATAGCTCAACCTATCAAGCGGCTGAAAAATGCAGCCGGCAAACTCGGCAAGGGGGATTTGGATTTCCGTATTGATGTCAGTGAAAAAAATGAGATCGGTGAGTTGGGTTATACGTTCAACAAGATGTCCGATGATTTGGCCCTCTACAGGCAGCAGCTGGTGGCGGAGATTGACTACAACGAAAACATTATCTACTCGATCAGCGAGACGCTCATGCTGGTCTCTCCGGCCGGAGTCATCCAGCGGGTTAATCAGGCTCTCTGTGCTCTTACCGGCTACAGCGATGCGGAACTGGTCGGCATGCGCATTGAACTGCTGATTGAAAATTGGGAAGAGTTGTCGGGTGAGGCATGGTACTCCTACTTAAGCGAGCAGGGTGTCGCCCAGAATATTGATACCGTCTACCTGGCAAACGGCGGTCGCAAGATCCCTATGCTGCTTTCCGCGTCGTTATTGCGGGATAAAGATGGTGTGCAGCAGACTGTGCTTTATGTGGCGCGCGATATCTCCGAACGTAAGGCTGCCGAGCGCGAGTCTGTGGCTGCCCGGCTGGCCGCTGAAGAGGCAAATCGGCTCAAGTCGGAATTCCTGGCTAACATGAGCCATGAGATCAGGACGCCGATGAACGGCATTCTCGGGATGGCTGCCCTGGCGTTAACCACCGAACTGACCGAGGAGCAACACGATTATCTCCAGACTATCAGGGAGAGTGGTAATGCCTTGCTTGATATTATTAATAATATCCTGGATTTTTCTAAGATCGAGGCCGGTAAGCTCTCGCTCGACATCTCCAATTTCAATCTCCGTTTGACCATAGAGAGCGTGGTTGAAGCCATGGCGGCTGAGGCCAGCCAGAAGAGATTGGAGCTGGCCTGCCATATCCATCACGAGGTGCCTGCCCTGCTAAGGGGGGATTCCGGCAGAATAAGGCAGGTACTGCTGAATCTCATCGGCAATGCCATCAAGTTTACCGCGACCGGCGAGGTGGTCGTCAGTGTTGAACTTCAGAGGGAAACTGCAGATACGGCCACCGTTTTATTCTCGGTAGGTGATTCAGGTATTGGGATACCCCAAGATAAGCAGGCCCTTATCTTCGAGGCTTTTACCCAGGCAGACGGCTCAACCACGCGGGTTTTTGGCGGCACAGGCCTGGGACTTTCCATCTCGAAGAAGCTGGTTGAACTGATGTCCGGTCGAATTTCGGTAGAGAGCGAAGAGGGGAGGGGCAGTAAGTTCTCATTTGTTGTGACATTTGAGAAACAAAAGGGGAGCACGCAGGGCAGGGAAGTCAATAGTGTGCCGCCCGATCTGCATGGTCTCAAGGTCCTTATCTGCGATGACAATAAAACCAACCGGACAATACTGGAGAAAATCACCGAGCGGTTTGGCTGTCAGCCGCAATCCGTTGAGAACGGCGCAGCGGCCATAACCGCCTTGCGCCAGGCGGCCGAAGCCGGCGCGCCGTTCAAGGTGCTGCTGCTCGACATGCAGATGCCGGTCATGGACGGTGAACACGTGGCTATAATCATTAAAAACACCCCTGAAATCAGCGACACGGCAATCGTTATCCTTTCATCGTTGGGTACCAGAGGCGATGCTGCCAACCTGCGAAAAATTGGCTGCGCCGGCTATCTGATCAAACCGATCAGGCAATCGCTGCTGTTCGATACCCTGGTGCAGGTCGGCGCTGCCGGTTTGGAGAGCCAAAAGCTGAAGCCTAAAACATTTGTCACCCGGCATATGATTGCCGAGAAAAAACTTAATGAAATCAAGATGCTTCTTGCCGAAGACAACCCGGTAAATCAGAAACTGGCGGTGGTCATGCTTGGCAAAGCAGGTTTTCAAGTCGATGTTGCGAATAATGGTCAAGAGGCCGTGACTGCCAACAGTACAGGGGGGTACGACATTATTCTCATGGATGTGCAGATGCCGGAAATGGATGGTCTCGAGGCCACCCGCCGGATCCGTGAGCAGGAGGCCGGCTACCGGCACACCGTGATAATCGCCATGACCGCGCATGCCCTGAAGGGCGACCGTGAGCGCTGCCTGGCCGCCGGTATGGATGATTATATAGCAAAGCCGATCAATCCGCCGGCCCTGTTCAATCTCGTCGAAAAATGGGCGAAAAAAGTCCTGATGGCCCAGGAACATGGGCTCAACAATAACAACTTATCCTGAAGGTTTTATATGGATGAAGAGATAGCGCCATCGCCGGAGATGGCAGCAGAAGCGTTGCGGAGTGCCCTTAAGAAAGCCGAAGACGAGCGAGCCTGGACAGAAGCGATTCTTGCTGCGATCGGCGCCGGCATCAGCAATCAGACAGAACATTGAGGAGGCAATGCGCGCCAGCCAACGCGCTGCTGATCTCGCCCGCCAGATGTTAGCTTTTTGCTGCCAGGGCCGGATTATTGTCAAAGATCTGAATCTGAATGAATTCGTTACCGAAAATAGCTCTTTTTTTAATGCCGCCATCGCCAAAACCATAACGTTTAATCTGCAACTTGACCCGGATATCCCATTGATAAAAGGGGATGCGACCCAGATACGGATCAGGCCGGACGTCAGGGTACTGCTCTCCAGCGGGTTCAGCAAGAAGGAGATCAGCGAGCGGTTCGTCGGAGAAGGGCTTGCGGGTTTTATTGAGAAACCTTATACTCTCGAATCTCTAAGAGATGAACTGACTCGTGTCTTCAAGAAGGACGAAGCAATTAAATAATTCTGTTCTTTTCCCCTGCTAATACAATAGAATTTCCTAAGGTTTTTATTTGGAATATTGCCGGGGGTCTCTGCCGTAACTACATCATGCTCCTTGCCACGGTAGGTCTTCTCGAGAAGCGCTCCGGGGTAGCGGTAAAGTTTCTCCGGGCCGTTGCCCAGGCTGAGGATTTTATCAGCCAACGGCCTGATGAGACAAAAGCCATTGCCCGGGAGTACCAGAAGGTCTCGGCGGCCGAGATCAATAATCTCCTGGATTTTTATCAATCTCGGCTCTCGCTGGACCATGCTATGCTGATGGGGTTGGAGGATACAGCCCGCTGGAATTTCGAGAGGTCCGGTGGTCAGCAGCGTCCCAAAGCAATAACCATCTGTCATGGCAGTGTTACTGACATTCTGCCCCGCATTGCCCTTGAGCAGGGTTTTTTTAACCTTGAGGGCCTGACAGTGACCCTAAAGGATATGAGTGATGGCAAACTGGCCTTTGATAGTATGCTGCAGGGGGAGTGCAATTTTGCGGTAAGCGGGGCGCCACCGATTGTCTTGCATGATCCGAAAACCGCCAAATTCACCATCCTGGCAACGCTGATGTCTGATGATAACTCGGCCAGGATCATCGGTCGGCGCGATCGCGGCATTAGCCTCCCCCAGGACCTCAAAGGCAAGCGGATCGGCGTTAAACGGGGAATCATCGGACATCTTTTTCTGGATCTGTTCATGATGAAGCACGGCCTGGCGCAAAATGAGGTCATACAGGTCATAATGGAGCCGGACAAATTGCAAGCTGCCTTGTTAAGCGGCGAGATCGACGGTTTTGCGATGACCAATAAGATTGTCAACAGCGCTGCCCTTAGCCTGGGAGATCAAGCCACGGTTTTCAGCGAACCTGGTCTCAACATCATCTATGGTATTCTGACGACTCGGACCGATATTTCGGTCAACCTCCAGGTCACTCCACAGGTTTTGCAGGCCTTGGTGCACGCCGAGCAGTACACGCGGAGCCAGCCGGCAGCGGCCCAGGCCCAGCTCGCGAAGGTCTATAAAATCCCCAAGCAGGAACTGGCCGAGATCTGGGGCCGGACTACCATTGAGGTGGCGCTGCCCAATACCCTGTTTGTCAATCTGGAGGACCAGTATAAATGGCAGATCGAACGTGGGATCGCGCCGGCCGCTCCTGTTTTCCCCAACTACCTGGCTATTGTTTCACCGACCTACTTGAGGGCCATTAAACCTGATTCGGTTTCCATTTAAAGGAAGAGCGCTTGGCGGCGTTGCTGGTGCTCAGTCAGAAAAGATTTGACTCTGAGGAAGAGCTGCTCAGCTATGGCCTGGAGGAGGCGGTGCGGTTGACCCGCAGTACGGTCGGTTATCTGCACTTCTATAATGAGGCGCAGCAGACCCTGGGGCTCTTCCAATGGTCTAAGGCGGTCATGCAGATGTGCACGGCGGCCAAGACGCCGCACTATCCGATCACCGAGGCCGGGGTCTGGGCCGACGCCGTCCGGCAGCGCCGGCCGGTTGTCCACAACGACTACCAGAACCTTGCCGAAAAAAAAGGGTATCCGGAAGGCCACTTCCCCTTGTTGCGACATCTGAGTCTCCCGATCTTCAGTGAGGAGAGGATTGTCGCGATCATCGGGGTCGGCAATAAGCAGGAGCCCTATGACCATGCGGACATCGAACAGCTTACCCTTTATATACGCAGCACCTGGGAGATTCTCACTCGCAAGCGGGTTGAAACCTTGCTGCAGAGATCCGAGCAGGGGCTGAAGGAGTACGCCCTCTCCCTGGAAAAAAGCAATAAGGAGCTGGAGAATTTTGCCTATGTGGCCTCCCATGACCTGCAGGAACCGCTCCGCAAGATCGGCAGCTTTACCGAGCTGTTGGCCCGCAAATATCAGGACCGCCTCGACGAAAAGGCCGTGGTATACATCGGTTATATTGTTGATGGCGCCCATCGGATGCAGATTCTGATCAACGATCTTCTTGCTTTTTCCCGGGTGACCACCAAGGGCCGGGAGTTTGCGGCGGTTGACTGCAACGGACTGCTTGCCCGCGTCTGGCGGGATCTTGAATTAGCTATCTTGGAGAGCGGCGCCCGTATCAAGGTAGACGAGTTGCCGGTGGTCATGGCCGATGATGTGCAACTCGGCCAGGTTTTCCAGAACCTCATCGCCAATGCAATCAAGTACCGCGTCCAGGGTAAAATTCCAGTAATTGAGGTTACGGCTCAGCAGAATGATAAAGATTGGCTCTTTGCCATCAGTGATAACGGCATTGGCATTGAGGCGCAGCATTTCGAGCGGATTTTTCAAATTTTTCAGCGACTGCACACCCGCGAGGAGTACTCGGGCACCGGCATCGGCCTGGCGCTCAGCAAGAAGATCGTCGAACGGCACGGCGGCCGGATCTGGGTAGAATCGATCCTGGGTCAAGGCTCGACCTTTTTCTTTACAATACCGCTTAAGCCTGCATAATAAGGCTGTAGCCCCAATAACCTTATAAGTTGTTTGGTAACGAGGTGACCAGCCATGAGCAATCGCAATCCGAAGAGAATAGACGTCTTGTTGGTGGAAGACGATGCCGGTGATGTTGAATTGACTAAAGAGGGGTTGCTGGCCGCCAAGATGCTGGTAAACCTCCATGTGGTGGTTGACGGTGAAAAGGCTATGCAGTTTCTGAGAAAAGAGCCGCCCTATACGAATGCGATCCGGCCGGACATCATCCTGCTCGATCTCAACATGCCCCGCAAAAACGGCCGGGAGACCTTGAAGGAGATCAAGGCCGACAGCGCGCTCCGTTCCATCCCGGTCGTCGTGCTGACCACCTCGGCAGCCGAGACCGATATCGTCAGCTGCTATGATCTGGGCGCCAACTGCTACATCACCAAACCGGTCGGCTTTGAGGCCTTTACCAAGGTGGTGAGCGTCATTGAGGAGTTCTGGTTCACTATCGTCAAGATGCCGCCGAAAGAGGAGCGGCCTGTGGTTTCGTTAAAGAGTTAGGAGTAAAGGGTTAACTATGCTGATACGGGTTCTCCTCATCGAAGATGATCAGGCCGATGCGTTCCTCATCCGGGAGATGTTGTCGGAATCATTGGTGGCGGGTAAGCAGGGTGAAGTTGTCAACGCTGCCGTCCAGCACGTCAAAAGGTTGGACGAGGGGATCAGGCAGGCAGCGGATGGCCGGTTCGACATCATCATCTCCGACCTCGGTCTGCCCGACAGCCAGGGCCTGGCAACGGTCAAAAAACTGGCGGCAGCGGTGCGGCATATTCCGATTGTCGTCCTGACCGGTCAGGCCGATCAGGAGTTCGGATTTGCAACCGTCAATGCCGGCACCGAGGATTATCTGGTCAAGGGCCAGGTCAGTGCCGAGATGCTGGTCAGGTCAATCCGTTACGCCATCGAGCGCAAAAAGATTGCCAACGAGAAGGAGCAGGCCATCGTCCAATTGCAGGAGGCCCTGGCCAAGGTGAAACTGCTGAGCGGCTTTCTGCCGATCTGCTGCTCCTGTAAAAAGATCAGGGATGACCAAGGGTATTGGCAGCAGATCGAGTGGTATATCAAAGAGCACTCTGAAGCGGAGTTCAGCCACGGCATCTGCCCGGAGTGCACCAAGAAGCTCTATCCGGAACTCTATGATACCTCTCAGTAATAATTAAACCTGTAGGGGCAGGGTCTTCCTGCCCAAAAAAACCTGGGCGCGAAGACCGCGCCCCTACGATGAAAACGATATATTTGCTAATTATGAGGCCATAACAGCTAAGGGGTGACAGGATTGATCACCCTTTAATCACTGCCAGGGGGCGCAACTCCACCAGCACCTCTACCAGATCTAGCTGGTTGTCGATAACCTCATCGATGTCTTTGTAGGCGCCGGCCGCCTCTTCCAGATCATTGACCGAGCGGATGGCATGGATAATCCCCTGATCGTCCAATTTCTTCTTCTCCTGGTGCAGATCGAGCTGGCGTTGGGCCTGCTTGCGGCCCATTTTGCGGCCGGCGCCATGGGAGCATGACTCGAAACTCTCCCGATTGCCCTTGCCCTGCACGATATAGCTGGGCGTCCCCTGAGAGCCCGGGATGATGCCGATCTCCCCGGCCTGGGCCCGGGTTGCCCCTTTCCGATGGACTATGACGTTTCGGTCAAAATGCATTTCCAGGGCGGCATAATTATGGGCTATATTGATCATCGGCTCAAAAAATACCGGCTGGATAACCGACAGGATGGCATCCTTGACCCGCTCCATCATCAACTTGCGATTGGCATAGGCGAACTCGACACAGTAACGCATCTCATGCAGATAGATCTGGCCGGCCTCGCTGTCTATGGGTAGAAAAGCGAGTTGCCAGTTCGGCGGTATTTTTGATCCCCATTTCCTGTTCAGTTCCATTGCCAAGTGGTTGTAATGATCGGCAACCTTGAAGCCCAAATTGCGGCTGCCGGAGTGGATCATCAGCCAGATATGGCCATCATTGCCCTGCTGGATTTCAATGAAGTGGTTGCCGCCTCCCAGGGTGCCGAGCTGGGTAAGGGCGCTTTGATACTCACGGGCGATAACGGGCAGGTCTGTTATCGGCAACTCGGCCTTCGGCATGAGGGGATGAGCCTGCGGTCTTTTATGATGTTTAAAACCAAGGGGAATGGCCCGGCGGATTTCAATCAGGGCTGCCTTCAGTTGGTCAGTGGCGATGGAGGTGAGGGAGGTCCGCACGGCACACATGCCGCAACCGATGTCAACCCCGACAGCGTTGGGGATCACCACCTCTTCTGATGCCATCACCCCGCCAATCGGCATGCCATAGCCCTGATGGGCATCCGGCATCACGGCAACATGCCGGAACACAAAGGGCAGATTAGCGAGATTTTTGACCTGTTCAAAGGCTCCGGCTTCAATATCGTCCAGCCAGAGTTTGATCGACTTTTTCTCTGTAGTAATTACTTTTTTCATAACGGCGCCCTAAAATAAAAAAAGGCAGAGCCTTTGCCGGCCCTGCCCCTCAAAAAAACAAAAACTGCGCTGACGAGTTACTTCTTCTGTCTGCGGCTTAATCCGGCAAGTCCAGCTAAACCCATACCGAAAAGCAGCAGGGTGGCAGGCTCGGGGATAGGGGTGCCCGGGGTATCAGGGGTGTCGAGAAAGGAGTCGCTGAAGTCTGAATTATTAATGTTTGGGTCTATAATCCTTTGAATATGCAGGCCAACGCGCAAATCACCATTATTGAGTGCCGTGATGAGATCATCAAACGCTTTCGGTGCACTGCTATTCAAGGTAAAAATAATTTCCAACTTCTCGCCAGTATAGTTAATCCCGTTCTCAATTTGGTTGGCTTTTGGATTTTCTGTTTTTGCCGCATTAAAACCGTAGGATGTGTTAAAATTATAGAGTTCCCCGCCAGGAAAATTTGCTGGATTTTCGTTTCTTTTGACAACATCAGCTATAAAGAAGACGCCGCTGGCATTTGTAATACTAGCAGTCTGGAATGCAAGTAAGGCCGGATCTAAGTCGTCAAAATAAATATGTTGGATAGAGCTCGTAAATCCAACATCGTTGGTGAACAGGAAAGAGGCCTGGCCTGACAAGGTTTTTGTGACATCCATGCGGAGCTGGCTGGCTACCGCTACTTGCTGACCACTGTTGCTGGTGATAGCTTTAAAACCAAAGGAAGTAGCCGAAGCAGATGCTCCCATCATCAGTACAGATAAAATTGTACCTAGTGCTACTATCAAGGTTTTTTTCATGATTTTTCCGTTTAACATATTGTTGACAGGTATAATTTTAAACTTATCGTTTTTTATTGCAAAATGCTTGCCAGATAGTGCTATGCATAAAAATAATTAATAAATTCATCTTATTATATAAATTTTCATAAAATAACAGCAAGCTTAATTATTCCGGCTTAACGGAATCGCGGAAAAAAAACCGGAAAAAACCGGAAAAATAAGGCATGACCCGTATTTTGTTTCCACTATAACATGCGGAATTTTTATGTAGCCCTTCGAAGGATATTACTCCTTTTTGTCCTTTGGGGCGTTGGTGTCTTTTGAGGCATTTTTTAGGAACCCAGGGGGGCATTAATCTCTTTTTTCTCTGGGTTTACCGATAAGGGGCATAACTTTTAAAAGGTTGCCCTGGGCCACAGCATAGTCGGGCTTAAGCCTGAGCGCTTCCCGGAAGTGGACTGCCGCCTCTTCAAGTCTGCCCAACCGCATAAGGATAACTCCCAGATTGTTATGGCCCCTGACAAAATTCGGATTGCGACGCAGCAGTTCCTTATACTGTTCGAGGGCAGCCGGAAGATTGCCCTGCCGTTCGAGCGCTACGCCCAGATTGAGGCGAATTACCGCCGCATCCGGGGTGATGTTAAGCGCCCTAGTGAAATTTTCTGCTGCTCCTGTGTTGTCGGCCAGGTTGAGGAGGACGTTGCCGAGATTATAGAGGATCTCGTCGGCATTATCCGGCTTCAGTTGCAAGGCCGCCCGATAATGGCCGGCAGCTTCGGCAAACTGGCCGCGGCGTTCGAGGGCATTTGCCAGGATTGCATGGTTGCGCGGCTTTGCCGGTGACTTGGCCAGGCAGTCCTGCCTTAACAGTACCTCATCCTTCCACACCTCATTTCTGGCATGTGTCCAGAATGCCAGGGTAAACAGGAGCGCCATAAACAGTATGGCCCGGCAATAGCTGTTTTTTAACATTGTAAAGGCGATCAGGACCATTGCGGCTACTGGAAACACCGAAGGTAGGTAGGTGCGGTGCTCGAAGACCATTTCAAGCCCCAGTACGGAGGATTCGATGGCGAGATTGCCCAGAAACCAGAAGACCGCAAACGAAGCCAGACGGCAGCGGCGAGCCCCAAATCCTGCCAGGAGAAGTAAGGCGAGTAGCCCGACCATGGCCGGAAAGGTGGTTGCCGGGTCGAACAGACCATGCGAAATCGCAAAATCGTGGTCCAGGTTCAGGCGGGATGGATGGGGAAAGATCAGCAGGCTCAGGTAGAACCAGGTGACTCGCGGCTGAGTGAGCAGGCGCTCACCCAGGCTGAAATCCCTGATCGTGTAAGTTGAACTTACGATCTGCCAGGGGGTGCCGCCCAGCAGGATCAGGGCGGCGGTCAGCATCAGAACAATTGCCGCCAGCCCTGCTTGCCAATGCCGCTTCAGCCAGTCGCTCCTGAGATCCTCAATAAAAAACCAGTCATAGAGCAGGGCGAAAAAGGGGAGGGAGACGGCGATCTCCTTGGATGCGCAAGCCAAAAGCCAGGCCAGGACAGCAGCGGCTGCCAGAACACACCGCTCCCTCCTGGTCCGTGATAACCTGGCCTTGATAAACCCCAGCAATGCCAGTAAAGAGAAGAGGGCCGAGAGGGAGTTCATGCGCTGGATAATGTAGGTGACTGACTGGGTTTGGAGAGGATGCGCCAGCCAGAGAAGAGCGGCTGCCCAAGGCAGCATTCGGAGCTCCCGGCAGCGGTGCTGCATAGCCCTGGTCTCTAATGTTGCCGTCATGAGCAGAAAAACCAGTAGGCCGCAGCTCAGATGAATTAGGATATTGACCAGATGATAACCGGCAACCTTATAGCCGTCTGCCAGGTAATTCAAGGCAAAACTAAGATTGGCCAGGGGGCGGGTGTGGAGCGGACTGGCAAAGGCCGCCTCCTGCAAGGCCTTGAAGGAAAGGGAGTCGAGACGGATATGCGGATTGCCTTCGATGTGGAGCCAGTCGTCAAAGATGAACGGACTGTCAAAGGTGTTGGCATAGGCAGAGAAGACCAGCAGCGCAGCGGTAATCAGGAAAGCCGGGCGGCGCCAGCACTCAGCCGGGCTGCCTGGCGTTTTATTATAGCGGCAGAGTTCAGTAAGTCTTGCCAGGTTCACAGGGCCTCCAGGGCCTCGCGCAAAGTCCTCACCGCCGTGATCTGCACCCCGGGGATGGTGTTGCGCGGGGCATTGGCCAAGGGTACGATGGCGCGGTTGAAACCATGTTTGACAGCCTCCCGCAACCGCTCCTGGCCACTTGGCACCGGCCGGATCTCTCCGGCCAGGCCGATCTCGCCGAAGGCGATAACTCCTTTGGCAAGCGGTTGGTTTTTCAGGCTCGAGACAATGGCCAGGAGCAGGGCGAGGTCAGCGGCGGTCTCGGTCACCCGGACCCCGCCGACCACGTTGACAAAGACGTCATGACCATAGGTGGCGATGCCGCCGTGCCGGTGCAGGACTGCCAGGAGCATGGCCAGGCGGTTGTGTTCAAGACCGATTGCCACCCGGCGCGGGATCTCGGCATGACTCTCGTCAACCAGGGCCTGGATTTCGACCAGGAGCGGCCTGCTGCCTTCCCAGACCGCCATGACCGCACTGCCGGCCATGGGTTCGCCTTGATGCGACAGGAAAATGGCGGACGGGTTGCGGATCTCCTTGAGCCCCCGGTCGGTCATGGCGAAAACCCCCAGTTCGTTGACGGCCCCGAAGCGGTTCTTGACCGCCCGCAGAATCCGGAAGCGGCTGTCCTGATTGCTCTCGAAATAGCAGACGACATCAATGATATGCTCAAGGACCCGGGGGCCGGCCAGATCGCCGCTCTTGGTCACATGGCCAACCAGGAAAACCGCAGTACCGCTCTGTTTGGCAAAACGGGTGAGCAGGGCTGCACTCTCCCGGACCTGGGGCACGCTGCCCGGTGCAGCCTGGCTCTGCTCGGTGTGCATGGTCTGGATCGAATCGATAACCATGACCCGGGGCTGCTCGGCAGTTGCCGCGCTTAAGATCATCTCCACCTGAGTCTCCGAGACCAGAAGAAGTTTGTCATCCGGCAGACCTAGACGCCTGGCCCGCATGGCCACCTGCGGCAGCGACTCTTCACCGGTAACGTAGAGCACCTTCAGTCGTTCGGAGAGCAGACAGCACACCTGGAGCAGTCCGGTACTCTTGCCGACGCCCGGATCCCCGCCGATCAGCACCACCGAGCCGGGCACCAACCCGCCGCCCAGCACCCGGTCGAGTTCCAGCATGCCGGTGGCGATTCGCGGAGTCTCCTCCATCTGCACCTCGGTCATGCGGCGGACCATGGCAGGCGGGCCGGTATAGCCCGGGTCGGCTCGCTCGGCAATCGACTGGACCTGGCGCTCGGCCAGGGTGTCCCAGGCGCCGCACTCCCGGCACTGACCGGCCCATTTGCCGGAGACAGCCCCGCAGGCGGAACAGCAGTAATCTTTTTTATCTTTGGCCATTATGGCGATCCTCGCTGGATGTCGGATATTACGATTAAATTTTTTTCATAGTAACGAATCACCAGGCATGAGACAAGATTATCTTGACATTGCGATCTTCTTCTTGCTAATCAATGAAATTATTATGTATCATAAGATATCTAAGCGATTTTGTGATGAAAAGTCTTGTCGAGCTATAATAGCACACAGGAGAGCAAGTAATGAAGATCCAGCTGAACATCAAGCAGAAATTCTATCTGATCATTGCCGGGATCAGTATTGCCATGATTACCGGAATCGTCATCGGCCAGATTGCCTTTATGCGCGTTCAGGTGGGGGGGAAACTGTATCAAGGCATTCAGCTCAAGAAAGAGGCCATCTTTGCCCTGTCGGCCATTGAATCAAGCCTCTATCAGATTCGCGGTGATTTGTTTTCCACAGCTCTGGGCATGACCAAGGAACAGGCTAAGGGGCTGGCTCAACCGATTAGTGAAATCAAGGAAGAGTTTGCTGTTATTCATGCCATTGATCCCCGGGTTGATATGCAAGTCGAGGTCGGGTGTTCAAAATGTCATGATGATACTGTCCTGCAGGAGTTTTTCGGACCTGTAGCCGAGGCCAAACAAAGCTGGGAAGGCCTGCTCAAATACGTCGAAACCGCTAACCAGCGGACAACGTCCGAGGAGTTTGCCGCCAGATACCAGAAAGAGGCAGCCGGAGCTCTTAATAATGCTCTTACGCAAATCCACAGTGCCAGGCAACTCCTTATCGATGTCTCCCCGCAACAGATTCAGCAAATCCTGGATGAGGCTAATATGCTGCGCCGAGGCTATATTATCGGCGGGGTCGGTATCACGGTTTTTCTCATGCTGATCGCGTTACTCCTGCTCAGGCACACCACCCATCAAATCAAGATTGAAAAAGCCGCACTCCAGGCAACGACCATGGAGTTAAACCAGGTTTCTGAGGAGCAATCCAGGATAATCAACCATATCACTATGGAGATCGACGCCATAAAAAGAGGAGTTGAACTTATAGCCACGGATACCGCGCATGCCCATGATGAATCTTTGGAGGCGGCAGAGATAGCGACCTACGGCAAACAGACCAGCGGCTACAGCATCAAAAACCTCAAAAAAGGGGCGGATATAATTCATGAAGCCACAGCGACCATTGAAGAACTTGGCGATAAGACCCGGGATATCGGTAAAATCGTCTCGTTGATCGACACAATTGCCATGCAGAGCAATATCTTGGCCTTGAATGCCTCAGTCGAGGCAGCGCGGGCCGGCGAACACGGCAGAGGGTTCGGGGTCGTGGCCGAGGAGGTCAGGGCGTTGTCCAGGCGAACCAGCGAAGCGACCAAACAGATCGAAGCAGTGGTGAATTTTATTCATGATAATACCAAGCGATCCATCGACACAATCCATCACCTCAAGACGCAGGCCGAGAGCAGTCTCAAACTGATCAATGCGGTGGAGCAGAGTTTTGATTCGATTGTCAAGGCTTCTACCACGGTGTCCGACAAGGTCAGCCAGATCGACGGAGTTGCCAAGGAGCAATCAATCTCACTCGGCAAGCTGTCTGATGAGGTCCTTTCGTTCACTCAGACGCGTGAAAATGCCTTGACGGCGGCCAACCGTATTCTCAAGGTCTCGGACGGAAAATCCTGAAACTAAAAATTTACCACGGCGATCTGGCACAAGGTCATTTCGGCACCCTGGTAAACAAAACCGATCGATTTTTCTGTAGCTGATGAGACCCATACCACCGTGTAGGTACGGGGGTGGTTGACTCTGGCGTTTGGCAGTTCCTTGGTCTTTTCATATGGATAAAGCGCCCCGTATTTTTTGATAAAATCCGGGTTGCCGTTACTCAGCTCCTTGTAATAACTCATCGGGGTGATGATATCGACCTTGGGCGTCATCATCAGGTAGATGCCGATGATCTTCTGCTGTTTGTCGAAATGTACCATGATGCTCTCCTTGCCATAGATGAGCACCTTGTTGCCGCGGTTCAAGGTCGGGGTGCCAAGCTCTCGGATGGTGTCATCCAGGGTGCTGACCCCCGGGGTCAGATTATTGTAAGAGAAGTTTTCATAATCAAGTTGGTCGGCATGGGCTGCTGAAACCATGGCGAGCAGCAGGATTATCGTTAACCAGGCATGCTGAGCTTGTGCTATAGTTTTCATAAATTTTAGTCTCTCTTTATCTATCTGGAGATTCAAGATCGGGTAGTCTTTTACAGTTTGAGATAAGAGAATATATTGTCCGGAATTATTCCGGAAAATGCAACAAGATTGGTCACATAGTGGCTGACCAGGGCCGGGATGATAGAGCCTGTTTTCATCAGGGCGATCATCGGCAGAATCCCCCACAGGCCGGTGGTGATTATGGCGTGCAGGCCGAGTGACCAGTGGCTGAGCCCAAAGGCAAGGGCTGCAAGCACCATTACAGCCGTTTTGTTTTTTAGAAAGCCTTTGGCGACTGTACAAAAATAGCCCCGGAAGACAAGCTCTTCCGAAAAACTTACCAGTATGAGCCCGAAGGTGAGATCAATAACGTTCAGTATCGAACTGGTCGGCGCAGGAAAAGACATCATTTTGGTCTGCGGCAGATTATACTCAAAAAAACGCCAGACTATCTGATCGATCAATACCCCGA
>Ga0208863_1001148_pt1 | contig 18316 bp, 20 predicted proteins | sample RifOxyD3_FD_184040 | JGI IMG/M metagenome (GOLD analysis project Ga0208863, IMG submission 184040) | Soil microbial communities from Rifle, Colorado - Rifle Oxygen_injection D3 (SPAdes) | ecosystem: Environmental > Terrestrial > Deep subsurface > Rock core/Sediment | place: Rifle, Colorado...
AGCGCCTGTAAACGTGTACCGTCCTTACTCTGCAAAGCGGCGAACAGCTCATTTTCCAGCGCTTTGCTCAGTTGAGCATGCTGAACCAACGCGCGGAATACGCCCACATGCCCAAGGTCCAGATGAACGTGCTCAACACCGATGAGCGCTAACGCCTGCAGCATCAGCTGCTGGATTTCCAGATCGCTCTCAATGCCGCCATGACCGTACAGTTCGGCACCGATCTGCAACAACTCACGGGTACGATTAAGACCTGCGGGGATGGTGTGCAGCACACTGCCTGCATAGCACAGACGCGCAACCCCCTGACGGTTGAGCAAATGCGCATCGATACGCGCCACTTGCGGGGTAATATCCGCACGCAGCGCCAGCGTACGTCCGCTTAGCTGATCCACCAGTTTGAACGTGCGCAGATCCATATCGGCGCTATCGGCAATCAGCAGCGACTCTTCATATTCGAGCAATGGCGGCGCGACCAGCTGATAACCTGATTTTCTCAATAACTCGAGCACGTCCGCACGCATTTTTTCGACACGCCAGGCTTCGACGGGCAGCATGTCTTGTATATATTCAGGCAGTAACCAATTTTGCATTATTTAATAAACTCACTATTTAATCTGATCCGATGCCAACACCGAAAACTTACTTGCCCGCTTTACCCGAACTCTTCAGGTATTTAAAAAACGCGGAACTCGGATCCATTACCATCACATCGCTCTTGTTCTTAAAGCTTTGTTTGTAAGCTTCCAGACTGCGATAAAAGGAATAGAACTCTGCATTCCGGCCAAAGGCCGCAGCGTATATTGAAGATGCCTTCGCATCGCCCTCACCCTTGGTGCGTTGCGCATCACGATAAGCTTCGGCCAGAATCACTTCACGCTGCTTGTCCGCATCGGCCTTGATCTTTTCGCCGTCCGCAGCACCTGATGCACGCAGCTCATTGGCTACGCGCTTGCGCTCCGCATCCATACGGCGATACACGGAATCGCTGATTTCAGACGGAAAATCCACGCGTTTAAGACGGACATCGAGCACCTGAACACCGATTTTACGCGCATCGAGATCCGCCTTAGTGCGCAGCACGTTCATGATTTCCTCGCGCTCACCCGACACGACTTCATGTATGGTGCGTTTACCGAATTCCTCACGCATGCTCGAATTGACCGTCTGCTTCAAACGGGTATTCGCGCGCACTTCATCACCGCCCACGCTGATGTAATACTGCTTTACATCGACGATGCGCCATTTGACAAATGAGTCGACCATCACGTTTTTCTTCTCAGCCGTGATGAAACGCTCAGGTTCCCCCGTATCCAGCGTCAGGATGCGCGAATCAAAATAACGCACGTTCTGTACCAGCGGAAGTTTGAAGTGCAGGCCGGGTTTGGTCTTGACACTGACCATTTCCCCAAGCTGAAACACGATGACCGTCTGGCGCTGATCGACGATAAACAGGCTCAGACTCAGTAAAATCAGTACGAGTACCGCACCGATCAGGATATTAGCAACATTGGTTTTCATTAGCGGGCCTCCCGATCGCGACTCAACAGTGAATCGCGTGCACGCTGCGCGGCATTATTGTCATTTCCCTGCGACGTCACAGGATCCGTCTTAGGCACCACCGGCGCATCGACAGCCGCCCCCGAAGTGCGACTCGATTCGATCAGCTTGTCGAGCGGCAGATACAGCAGACTGTTGCCGTTCTTCTGATCGACCATCACCTTACTGATATTGCCCATCACCTGCGACATCATGTCCAAATACATCCGGTCACGCGTCACAGCCGGCGCCTTCTCGTATTCCACCAGAATCTGCTTGAAGCGACTCGCATCACCCTCGGCATTGGCAATCACGCTTTGTTTGTAGCCTTCGGACTCCTGTATCAGGCGTGCAGCCGTTCCTTTTGCGCGCGGCACGACGTCATTAGCATAGGCCTGACCTTCGTTTTTTTGCCGTTCGCGATCCTGCCCCGCTTTGACTGCATCATCGAAAGCCGCCTGCACCTGCTCGGGCGGCTGCGCATTTTGCATCGTCAGTTTACTGATCACGATCCCTGACTTATAGCGATCCAGAATTTCCTGAATCAGTTTCGTCGCGTTTGCGGCAACCGCTTCACGTCCTTCATACAAAACAAAGTCCATCTTGTTTTTGCCGACCACTTCGCGTATCGCCGTTTCGGCGGCCTGACGGACGTTTTCATCCGAGTTCCGGTTATTGAACAGATATTCGGCCGGATCACGCAGGAAGTATTGCACTGCGAACTGAATGTCGATGATATTTTCATCATCTGTCAGCATCAGCGATTCTTTAGCAACCTTATTTTTAACGTTTTCGCGATAGCCGACCTCAACCGTACGCACCTGACTCAGATTGACGAGTTCAACCGTTTCAACCGGATACGGCATATGCCAGCGCGGGCCGGCCATCGTGACATCCACTTGCTTACCGAAGCGCAATACCACGCCGCGCTGACTCGCGTCCACGATGTAAAAGCCGCTCCCCAGCCAGATCAGCACAGCAATCACGGCCAGCAGCCCCACCCCCCCGCTACCCAGTTTCGGCATATTGCCGCCACTACCGCCTTTATTGGCACCGCCCTTGTCGCCGAGCAAAATGGCTACCTGCGCTTTGAGCTTGCGCAACAGCTCCTCAAGATCAGGAGGTCCGCTGTTGTTCTTATTGTTACCCCATTGCGGGTCATTCAATCCCATGGCAAATTTCTCGCTTGTCTAATTTGATTTTCATTTTGTTCTACAACCAGCTTCGCCTCTTTGGCCGCTGTCAGCGCAAGACGCAAATCGTCCATACCCGCGCCGCTCACCGCGCTCAGAAAAACGCGGGCGATTCTATCACAGTCGTCCCGCTCCGCCGGCATCTCAGTTAGATCGACTTTGTTATACACCATTAACTGCGGAATATCCCCCGCATCAATTTCCTTCAGAACCTTGTTGACCTCGGCAATCTGATCGTCGCGATTAGGATTGCTCGCATCAACCACATGCAGCAGCAAGTCGGCCTGTATCGTCTCCTCCAGCGTGCTGCGAAACGCCGCCACCAGACCGTGCGGCAGATGCCTGATAAATCCCACCGTATCAGACACCACAATTTCCCCGGCGCCTTCAGAATACATTTTGCGTGACGTGGTATCGAGCGTTGCAAAAAGCTGATTCGCCACATACACATTAGCCTTGGTCAGGCGATTAAACAACGTCGATTTTCCGGCATTGGTATAGCCGACAATCGACACCGAAAATACGCCCGAGCGATTTCGCGAACGACGCATCACATCGCGCTGCGCTTTTAGTTTTTCCAGCCGCTCTTTGAGCAGATGCACCCGCTTGTCGAGTTTACGTCTGTCCAGTTCGAGCTGAGTCTCACCGGGTCCGCGCGCGCCCACCGCAAATTTTTGCTGCCCCATATCGGTGTTAAGGCCCACCAGACGGGTCGCCATGTACTTAAGTTGGGCCAGCTCTACTTGCACCTTGCCTTCATGGCTTTGCGCGCGCTGCGCGAAAATATCCAGAATCAGCATCGTGCGGTCGATCACGCGTGTCCCCAGCCTTGCTGTCAGATTACGCATTTGCGCAGGCGACAGATCGTGATTGAAAATCACCAGCGGAACTTCTTTTAATTCGACCATCTCGGCGATTTGGGCCACTTTTCCGCTGCCGGCAAATAATGCGGCATCCGGACGGATGCGCTTAGCCTCAAAAGTGGCCAGCGTACGCACCCCGGCCGTTTCGGCCAAAAGTCGCAATTCAGCCAGACTCTCCCGATAATCGGCGCCACCCAAGTCTATGCTGACCAGAATCGCCGCCTGGGTTCCTTCAGATGTTTGCTGCATACTTACGCGTCAGTATCGTCAAAAGCGATATTCACTGAGCGTGCCGGCACGATCGTCGAGATAGCATGCTTATAAACCATCTGGACAACGGAATTATTTTTAAGAAGCACCACATATTGATCAAACGACTCAACCTGACCTTGCAGCTTGATGCCGTTAACCAGATAAATTGCGACCTGTACGTGTTCGCGACGCAGGGCGTTAAGAAAGGGATCTTGCAACTGCTGGCCTTTTGCACTCATGTTATTGCTCTTTTTGTAAGGTTAGGAGCTGCACTTTACTGGATTCAGCTCCTGATGACCAGACACACGTAAAAATTTGAAGCTTATCCGGCTAAATGACATCCACCGGCAAGCAGCGGAATCGGACAATTTCAGCTTATTACCCCATCAGCCACCCACGCCTGAATGCTGAAAGTTCACCAAACAGCACCCGCATCGAAACAGGCCTTTCATCCGGCTTTCCTCCATCGACAACGCCACAGACAACCCGAATGCCGGTCGTATCAACTGCCGCTGACCCGGCGCTGATATTCAAAACACAGCCCCCTCAATCATTAACGATGGCATTCATGCTCCTGTCATATTTCTGGCCTAAGATGAAATTCATGACTCCGTTTAAAAATAGTGAACGAATGGTAATTTTTGACGCCGATGGGACGACCATCGACGCATTTCATGCTATTGAACTGGCTTTTTTGCAGCACGGCATGGATATTGGCGACATCGACCGATTTCAAAAGCGCCGCAAACTGTTCAAATTCCTCGGCGGACTGCGTGAGTTTCCCACCAATTTACGCCACCAGTTTGGTAAACAGAGTCGAAAACGATTGCTGGAAACACTGACTGAAGTCTACCGCAAGGAGGCAGGCTTGTATCCGGGGATAGCCACCCTGTTACGCACGTTGCTGGACACATCTGATATTCGAGTGGGGTTGGTGACACGCAATGTAACGAATGAACCCGAACAAACACTGCGCTGCCTTTTCAGTCGGCATGACATTGATATTGGCGAGTTCGATTACTTTGCCTGTATTCCGCTGAAAAAGGACAAAGCAGGCTATCTAAAAGAGGCTAGACAATCCTTTGCCATCAATCCTGCGCGTACGTTTGCATGCGGCGATGAGTACAGCGATTATCTGGCTGCCGTTGGTGCGGCAATGCACCCCTTTGTGGTGTCTTATGGTTTTGAGGACGGTTCACGCCTCAGCAAAAAGTTTGGCGTGCCGGAAGAAATTATTTCAAACACTCCAGCTGAATTGATTGACCGCCTGGGACAGGCACTGGATTTAAAAGGGAACAAGGTAACTTAACAAAAAATTTCGGTTGTTTTGCGCAATCAAATTATTATTTGAAAGGAATCTCGTGGTTCACTACCTCACTCAGCCGGAAGAAATTGATCGTGTTTTTAATTCAATATGTCACGATGAAGTTGAGCTCGCGAAACCTTATGGATATAAATCTGAGCGCAACAACCTGATTTCTTGGACAAATAATTTCCCCCAACACAGCGCAGAGGTGGGCAGCAAGGATTTGAATGTCAACTGAACACGCAAACAACACCGCTGTGACAGTTGAATACCTGCTAAAAACTATTCCGGCAGTAAATGAGGACGCCAGTTGTATCAAGGTATTGGAGTTATTTCACAGCGATAAAAAGCTCTACGCACTCCCTGTCGTGAACGATAAAAGCAGACCCGTTGGGATTATTGTCCGGCAAAATCTTACCGAGTTCTTCAGCAAGCCCTACGTCAAAGAACTGAAAGGCAAGAAACCCATTTCCACCTTGATGGATGAAAATCCCATCATCGTCGATAAAAACACCAGTATTGATGATATCGCCCGCATCATTTTGGATGCCGGAATTGAACACATGGTGAGTGGTTTTATCGTGACCCGTGAAAAAAAATATTTCGGCATGGCCAACGGCTATGACTTGCTCAAGGAAATAACGCACCGCAGGCAAAAACGTCTCTTTGATCTAGCGCATTTTGATCAACTGACAGGCCTCCCCAATCGAACACTGCTGCTGGATCGACTAAGTCAGGGTATCTCCGTCGCCAACCGGACTGAGCGGGCCATATCGTTGTTATTTATTGATTTGGATGGATTTAAACACGTCAATGACAGCTATGGTCACACCATCGGTGATTGCCTATTGAAAGAGGTTGCAACAAGATTGCTCTCCTGCCTGAGGGAAGGGGATACCGCAGCTCGCATGGGGGGCGATGAATTTGTCGTGATTCTGCTTGAGTCTAATATTGAGCGGGCAGTCAGTGTTGCGAACCGGATACTGAATATACTTCAAGCACACTATGAATTTGGAAAAAAAGATATTTCCTGTATTTCGGCCAGCATCGGTATCGCCGAGCATCCTTATCATGCCGATGACGTAAATGCACTGCTAACCGCTGCTGACAAGGCGATGTATCAGGCAAAAAATAGCGGCAAGGATCAAATTGCCATTTATACGCCGCCCGATTAGTCGCTTATCGTAACCGCATAGTTGCGTTCAGAAGAAATAGTATCGCCTTGCAGGCGATAAGAAAAAAATAATTTAACGCTACAGTAACGAGCCTGAATGCACTCAAGACTGGCCTGTTGTACAAGTTTAGCGCAGCTAATATTACAATAGCCTACGAAAATTATGGTAATTAGAATCCGCTATTAAATCAATTAAGGTAATCAAAAAATGTTGTTTTTTGACTTGTTTCGTCATGAGCCAGAGTTTATTGAAATTCAACAAGGTGAATCACTGTTCAATGAAGGCGATCAAGGTCAGAAAATGTATGTGCTCATCGAAGGGAGAGCTAATATTTCGATCAAAGGCGTTCATTTCGAAGAGTGTAGACCCGGAACTTTTGTGGGTGAAATGGCTGTTATTGATGGCTCACCACGTTATGCGACAGTTTCAGCTATTACCCATTGCAAGTTTGTCGTGATTGATGCTAAACGCTTTCATTACCTGGTTGATGAATCACCCGGATTTGCAATCGATGTCATGAGAGTGATGGCGCAGCGCTTAAAAAATTGCGATCTGCGTATTATTGAGCAAGCGCACTTAAGTTTGGGCGTTCAGGCAACTTATTAAGTCTGATGCATTTTAATGCGTAATCAGAAGTGCCGAAGCCTGAGTATTAAGGTTTGCTTAACAACCGATGCTCGCAGCTAATCCATCCCTGCATTGACAGCCTTCAGCGCCCCGATCAGCCGGTTCGATTTAGACTGAAAATTCAAAGGATGCGATAAATCAAGTACATTCGCATGCTGCCTAATGAAAGAGACATCCGGCGGGAATGCCCCATTTTTCACGGCCAGTACAATTTTATTAAACTCATCATCAGAATCGACCACCACGATGCGTCCCGCAAAACTGTTACTGATGCGCGCCAGATAGTCCTCGTAATGCGGGTATCCCCCCCACAGGTTTACCGCCAGAATACCGCTATCTGCTAAAGCGGCAAAGCAATCATCGTAAAAACGCTGGCTACTCAAGGCCGCAGGCAAACCATCCGTATCAAATCCATCGACGATCAACACATCCGCCACGCCTTGCGCAGCTGCAACCCAGTGAGCGCCATCGCCTGCCAACACACTAAAACGCGCATCATCCGCAGGAATAGCAAACTCGTTGCGCAACGCAATCACATCAGGACTGATTTCGATGACTTTGATTTCGGCAGCGGGTAAATTTCGATAACAATACTTGGCAATAGATCCACCACCCAGTCCGATCATCGCGATGCGTTCCGGGGCAGGATTGAGCAACAAAAAACTCATCATCGCCCGAGTATACGAAATCACCAACTCATCCGGCCTATCGACATACATCTCGCTTTGCACCGACATGGCATCAAAATTAAGCGCAAGAACCCCGTCGCGCTCAGTCAAATAGGGCTTAGCCGCCTGCGCCGCGCAAAGCCGGTCAAACTGACGGCAAACTGTTTGTGCAATATTCTTAGCGTATTTATTTTTAAATTTCATACCGACTGGCAGATTAAAACTTGCGGCGTGCAGGCATAGGCTTGCGGCGTAACGGACGCTTGGCATCGACAACGGGCTTAGGCTTAGGCACCAGCAGATTTTTCCCCGTGTGCATTTTAGACGCCTCATGCTCATGTATAGCCGCGACCATCTGCTCATCTGTCAGCTGAATAACCGGATGACCGCTCTTAAGCGCGTATGCAGAAATAGCCGCCTTGAGGCCGCGCAATCGCTCCTCGTTATCCGCCTTCTTGCGACCGGACGACATCAGCGTCAGTCCAACCGGCGTCAGCGTAAACCCTTCGCCCACTTGCGCAATCAGGCCATGCGAGGAAAGGTTTTTAAATGCCTCTGTCAAGTCCGACTTTAAAGAAACCGAGCCGTGTATCAAATCATTTGCAGCAATAATCTCTGCGAGTTCAGCCGGGCGTCTTTTTGAGGAGATCGCAATGGCGAGTAAAAGAAGTGCATCCACATCATGAACAGCGTGCATCGAATGACTTTCAAATAGTAAATTTTGGAAATAAGCAGAAAAACAGACCGCTAATAGTGTAATGGTTTATACCGAAAAACCAAAGATTTGAAACCTGCAGAAACAAATTGATGCGTAAAGCGCTCAGTCATGCTGTGACTGAAAGTTGTTAGGCACTCACGCTGACATGCTCAACCATATCATCCTCACGTAAGTTTCGACAACGGCGGTGAACACCTGAGCGAAAATCGACCAACACCGGTTTACGCAAAATCCGCTGACAAATTTTCCGCCTGTCGCCTGCAAGCGCAAGTCTGCCATCCTCTTGAAACAAGGCTGATTGTGCCTCAATTGATTTCTGAGTCACAGCGACAAAGTGATTGCGGTATCGCTGCTGACGGCCCAGTCTGACGTCTGCGGCCTCTTGCAAACTCCGCTCACCACTGAAACGCAATTCACGCGGCAAATTCGATAAATAAGACATAGTTCCTCCTTAACAATACTGACCTACTCCTGATTGTTATCGGCTGAACCTGCTAAAAATGAAGTAGAAAAACCACACGTTTTGAATCGAGTGCTTTAAAAAGCCTCTTTTGCCCCCTCCAATGCATCCAATTTCGCAATAAAACTCGCGAGTTCAGCCGGCAGCGGTGCGCTGATGTGCATAGGCTCACCGGTGAGCGGATGCGCGAAGGCGATGCTATGCGCATGTAAAAACATGCGTTTTAACCCTGTCTTCATCAATTCACGGTTACGCGCAAAGTCGCCATATTTATCGTCGCCGGCAATCGGGAATCCCAGATGCGACAGATGCACGCGAATCTGGTGAGTGCGACCCGTCTTTAACTGGGCTTCGAGCAGGCTGTATCCCGGCCAGTTTTTTTGCAAGGAAAAAATGGTGTGCGAGGCTTGCCCGCCCTCACGCACCATGACGCGCTTCTCACCCTGAGGGGTATCGAATTTAAACAGCGGCAGTTTGACATGCTGACGGGCGTTATTCCACTGTCCCAGCACCAGCGTCAAATAACGCTTGTCGCTCACCCCTTCCCGCATAATTTCGTGCATCGCCGTCAAGGCTGAACGTTTTTTGGCCAGCAGCAGGACGCCCGAGGTCTCCCTATCCAGACGGTGCACCAGTTCGAGAAATTTGGCCTGAGGGCGCGCACGGCGCATTTGTTCAATCACGCCAAAGCTCACCCCGCTGCCGCCGTGCACGGCAAGACCTGATGGCTTATTGATGATCACCAGCGCATCGTCCTCATAAATGACCGGCAATTCCAAGGCAGGAATATAGACTTCGTCGACCTCCTGTTTTTGCGCGACTCGCACCGGAGGAATGCGCAACAAATCGCCCAGTTTGAGGCGATAAGTCTGATCCACGCGTTTCTTGTTCACACGAACTTCGCCGCGCAAAATACGATAGACGTGGCTTTTCGGTACGCCTTTTAAGTGACGAAACAGGAAGTTATCGATGCGCTGCTCTTCTCCGCTTTCGTCGATAGTGAGGAATGTGACAGATTCTTTGCTTAAACTATTCATTATGCTTATACTTCGCCGTTCGCGCGTTTTGGATCGGGTAAGTTTGGGATACATTCCCGCCGATAATTCCTGAATTTTTCCTGCGAAAAATATCAGATTGTTGGTACAGGCGCCCTGCGCCCCCCGCCAACCGCAACCCGGTTAATATCGCTCACCGGAACCAGCAGTGATAGTAATTGATTTACGCGCTCAAAGCACCTGTGAATTCCGCAGCGGGGCAAACGAGTTGTAATACGTAGCTGGTTGAGCCAGATTTTGCAAGTGCCGCATGCCGCACTGCAACAGTCCAGGAATCCTCCCCAACGCGTTACAGCGAATGCCGCGCTGCCCAAAACATTTTTGACCAAACTAGTACAGAGAATCCATTTGACCCACCGTTTGTGTAACCAACGCCGTCAGCTGTTCCTCTCTCACGCTTAATCTGCGCGAGTTTGAGTCTTGCCCGTGTTCGAGCGCGGGAGAAAAATAAAAATGAAACGCATGTTATTCAATGCGACACAACCGGAAGAACTCCGTGTCGCCATTGTTGACGGTCAAAAGTTAATTGACCTCGACATTGAAATTGCCGGCAAAGAACAACGCAAGAGCAATATCTATCAAGCTGTTATCACCCGCATCGAGCCCAGTTTAGAGGCTTGCTTCGTCGAATACGGCGGCAACCGCCACGGCTTTTTGCCGTTCAAAGAAGTTGCGCCTCAATTCCATCAACCCGGCTGCGGCCCCCGCCCTTCCATCAAGGAAGCACTGCGTGAAGGACAGGAACTGCTGGTTCAGATCGAAAAAGACGAGCGCGGCAACAAGGGGGCGGCCCTGACTACCTACATCAGTCTGGCGGGGCGTTACATCGTTTTGATGCCGAACAATCCGAATGGCGGCGGTGTATCGCGCCGTATCGAAGGCGATGAGCGCGCCGAATTGCGTGAAGTACTCTCCAATCTGGAAGTGCCGGATGGCATGAGCATCATCGCGCGCACCGCAGGTATCGGACGCAATGAAGAAGAGCTGCAGTGGGATTTGAACTACTTAAATCAGCTGTGGACCGCGATTGCGGATGCGGCAAAATCCGAGAAAGCCCCGTCACTGATCTATCTGGAAAGCTCCTTAGTCGTTCGCGCCATCCGCGACTATTTCAATCCGGAAATCGGCGAAATCCTCATCGACACCGATGAAGTATATCAACAGGCGCATGCTTTCATGAGCACCGTGATGCCGGACAACGTCAATCGCATCAAGCGTTACGTGGATGATGTCCCTTTGTTCTCCCGTTTCCAGATCGAACACCAGATCGAATCCGCTCATTCACGCGAAGTGCGTCTGCCCTCGGGCGGCGCGATCGTGATCGATCACACCGAAGCACTGACTGCGATCGACATCAACTCGGCAAGAGCTACCAAGGGTTCGGACATTGAAGCAACTGCGTTCAATACCAATCTGGAAGCGGCCGAAGAAATCGCACGTCAGATGCGCCTGCGTGATCTGGGCGGTCTGATCGTGATCGACTTTATCGACATGGAAAACAGCAAGAACCAGCGTGACGTGGAAAACCGTCTGCGCGACTCCTTGCGTTTTGACCGTGCCCGTGTACAGACAGCCAAGATTTCCCGCTTCGGCCTGCTGGAATTATCCCGTCAGCGCCTGCAACCGTCACTTGGCGAGAGCAACTACATCACCTGCCCGCGTTGCAGCGGTATTGGCCATATCCGTGGCACTGAATCCTCCGCCTTGCACATCCTGCGCATCATTCAGGAAGAGGCAATGAAGGACAGCAGCGCAGCTATTCACGCTCAGGTACCGGTCGATGTAGCGACCTTCCTGCTCAATGAGAAGCGTGGCGACCTGCACCGCATCGAATCGCGCCTGCGCGTACCGATCACGCTGATCCCGAATCCGCACTTAGAAACACCGAACTACACCATCAACCGTTTGCGTCAGGACGAGCTGACGGGGGATGCGCAGCCTAGCTACACACTGGTCGAAAAACCGGAAGAAAACAAAGCTGATCAAGAGCCGCAAAAAGGCGTACGCGTACAAGCAGCTGTTAAGGGAATCACGCCTGTGGCCCCTGCGCCGACAGCCCCTGTAAAAGCGGAAGCTGCAGCGACTCCCGGCCTGCTCAGCCAAATTGGCGGCTGGTTCAAATCACTGGTTGCAGCTGAACCTGAAAAAGAAGCGCCAGCCGTCAGCCGTCAGCCGCGCGGTCGCAATGATCGCCCGGAACGCTCTGAGCGCGGTGATCGCCCGGATCGCAACGAAGGCCGCAAGCGTCGCGAACGCAATCCTGAACGCAATGCAGCTCAGGGGATTGAAAAATCCACAGAAAAAACGATAGAAAAATCGACTGTAACGGCGGAAGTAAGGCAGCCTAGACCTCCCCGTCCGCCACGTCCGCCTAAAGTCGCAAATGAACAGCGCCCGACAGAAGAAAAGCCGGTCATCGAAACCCTCGCCGCTGATGGTGAAACAGAAGCGGAGAAGACTGAGAAGAGCAGCGCCCGTCGCAGAGGACGTCGTGGCGGTCGTCGCGAACGTGAAAAACGTGAAGTGACACCGGGATCTGAAAACACAGCGTCAGCTGATAATCAGGAAAGCACCTCGACAGCCGTTCAGGCGCAGGCAAAACTCAAACCGACGGAATACATCGCGATGCCAAGCAATATGGCGGCAGCACCTGTTGTAGCAGTTGCAGCGTCTGTTATAGTTGAAGCGGTTACGCCAGTCGTAGCTGAAGTTGTAACTGAAACAGTTGCCGCACCCGTCGTCAATGCCTTCGTTGCCGTTGAAACTAAATCAGCAGGTCTGGTACAAATTGAAACCGCACCGCACAAGGTTTCAACCGAGGTGCCCGTCGAACGTCCCCAGCCGGTGATTCGCCGCCGCCCACGCCAGCTTGAAGTTTACGTTGAGAACGAACCACTGGTTCAAATCGAAACGCAAAACACCAAGTCGTAAGCATCACGCGTCAATAAAAAAGCCTCGCAATTGCGAGGCTTTTTTATTTGCAACGACAAAACACCTATGCAAGCTCACGCAGTCGGATATGTTGCAACAAACCTTGTGCCGCATCTTCCACCATATCCAACACAGACTCAAATCCCTGCGTGCCACCGTAATAGGGATCAGGCACTTCACGTTCGCTGTGATGACGCGAAAATTCCAGAAACAATCCAACATATTTCTTGCATCCGCGCGGTGCCAGATAGTGCAGGATGGCCAGATTGGCCTTATCCATCGCCAACACATAATCAAAGCGCTCAAAATCAAGCGTTTCGACCTGCCGCCCGCGCAGTCCGCTCATGTCGTAGCCGCGCTGCTCTGCCGCCTGCTGTGAACGCTGATCCGGCGCATGACCGATATGGTAATCGTGCGTTCCTGCCGAATCGATCAAAATAAATTCTGACAGTCCGGCACTCTCAACGTAATGACGAAATACCGCCTCAGCAGTCGGCGATCGACAGATATTTCCCATGCACACGAACAAAACTTTAATTTTATTATTATTTATCATATACTTAAACTAGAAATATTTAATTTTACAGTTGGATTTTAGCGCATTTCACAGCGTTAAGAATCAAATAGTTACACCTTAGTTTTGGGGAAGATTTATAGCGTGTTTTAAAAAAATTACAACTTAACTTGCTGCCTGAATTTTCACTGCCCAGCGACTCCCGTAGTACGCTGAACCAATACTCACTCGGCTATGCCCCGCACGCTCCATCAACTTCTGACTCGCCAAATGAAGCTCATCCTTATCCAAAATACTTAAATCACCACCACGCACAGGAGGCTCAATTACCAGTACAAACGCGATCTGGCTAACGTGCTTGAAAAATAGCATGAGAGTTATACTAGAGGGTGTAAATTAGCGCAGCATCGATCTTTTTTATCTTAATTTTAAAGGAGAAAGTTATGGCTACTAAGTCTCTGGATCAATCATCTCTCGAACAAATATTTCTTGAGGCACACACACATAATGCTTGGCAAAGCCGCCCTGTGTCCGACGAATTACTACATCGTCTCTACGAAACTTTCTGTATGGGCCCCACTTCTGCAAATTGTTGTCCGGCTCGCATTGTGTTCGTCAAAACCAAAGAGGCTAAAGAGAAACTCATTCCCGCACTCGCCGAAGGCAACCGTGCCAAGAGCATGGCAGCCCCTGTTATTGCTATTATTGGTTACGACCTGCATTTTTATGAAAAGCTTCCCAAACTTTTCCCCAATGCGCCTGATGCACGGAGCTGGTTCGATAAAGACGAGCAAACAACTTTCATCAACGCCTTCCGCAACGGGTCGCTACAAGGTGCTTATCTGATTGTCGCGGCACGAGCACTTGGGCTTGATTGCGGCCCGATGTCAGGTTTCGACAATGCTCAAGTTGATCAACTCTTCTTTGACGGAACAGCAGTAAAATCGAATTTCATCTGTAATCTTGGTTATGGGGACAAGAGCGGTGTTTATCCACGTAACCCAAGGCTAGATTTCGATGAGGCATGCAGCATCGAATAACCAGGCGGCACACATTCATTGCCGCGTTCCGAGCATCGGTATTGGAGTAAACCGATGCTTTTCTATGCACCATTCCATGTAAGTATCAGCAAGTTGACTTGCTGATAAAAAACAGATTGGAAATCAGATGAAGCTTATTGAACAGGATGAGACGGATGATTTTCAGACAGTATTGAAGCGATTCAACCTTTCTGCTGGAGACTTTGAACTGACTGAGACCGATACTACAGACCCCCAAACCGATGAGATATTTGCGCTTACTGGTTTTGTTGTGGTTATGCAAAAATCCACTGGTCTGAAAATGCAATACCCAATTGGAGATGGATCAAGATGGGTTGAAGAATTTGAGAGAGATATCGAAAAAACTTGTTTGACGAATAATGCTCCGAGCAATTTAATAGAAAATACACCATGACCACCAGGAAAGAATATGATTCGCTAGGTATAGTTGAGATTCCAGTAGAGCGGCGCTGGGGTGCGCAGACGCAACGTTCGCTCGAGCACTTTCATATATCTTCTGAAATCATGCCGGAGGAAATCATCATTGCCCTCGCAAATGTCAAACGCGCTGCTGCTCTGGTCAACAGAGATCTGGGCTTGCTTGATGCAGAAAAGTCGATGGCTATTGTACAGGCTGCCGATGAAGTGCTGGCCGGAATGCATAAAAATGAGTTTCCATTATCTGTCTGGCAAACAGGTTCAGGTACGCAGAGCAATATGAACATGAACGAGGTACTCGCCAATCGAGCCTCTGAACTGCGCGGCGCTGGGCGTGGTGAAGTTCGCAATATTCATCCTAACGATGACGTCAATCTTGGTCAGTCATCTAACGACGTTTTTCCCACTGCGATGCATATGGCAGCCGTTATTGGCATCTCACAAGAACTACTCCCGGCATTAGCTGCGTTGCGCACCATGCTTAAAATAAAATCCGATTCGTTTGCCGATATCGTAAAAATTGGGCGAACACATTTGCAGGATGCTACCCCGCTTACGCTGGGGCAGGAATTCTCAGGTTATGTTGCTCAACTGGATCATGCTAACACAATGCTAGTTAGCAGTTTATCCCCCCTATGCGAACTCGCGGTTGGTGGAACAGCGGTCGGCACAGGCCTCAATACCCATGCTGAGTTTGGTGAGCGGGTAGCAGCTGAACTGGCGCGCAGCATGGGTTTTCCATTCAAGAGTGCAGCTAACAAATTCGCCGCGATGGCTGCCCATGATGCACTGGTTTTTACTCACGGTGCGCTCAAAACACTGGCGGTAGCGCTTATGAAAATCGCCAACGACGTGCGCTGGCTCGCCTCAGGCCCACGCTCCGGGCTGGGAGAAATTAGTCTGCCGGAAAATGAGCCTGGCAGCTCGATCATGCCAGGAAAAGTGAATCCTACCCAGTGCGAAGCACTGACCATGCTGTGCTGTCAGGTATTCGGTAACGACGTTTCGATCACAATAGCCGGCGCCTCGGGTAATTTCGAACTGAATGTATTTAAGCCGCTCATCGCATACAACTTTTCACAAAGCGTACGTTTGCTCACCGATGGCATGACAAGTTTTGAGCAGCACTGCGTACGTGGTATCAAAGCCAATCGACTGAGGCTGACAGAATTGATGGAGCAATCCTTGATGCTGGTGACTGCGCTGGTACCGCATTATGACCGCGCGGCAGAAATTGCAAAATGCGCAGAGCGCGAGGCGTGCACACTAAAACAGGCAGCCCTCAGGCTGGCCTATGTCACAGAAGAAGAATATGACAAATGGATCGTTCCGGCAGCCATGACTCACCCTTTTGCTCTGGACGACTCCTGACTAATACGTGAGTCTCGGTCTTCACCGCGGACTCCAGAGTCTAGGCGGGAGGGTGTCCTAGATTTTGTGTAAACGGGTTTTCTTAGCGCTGCGGTGTCCGATCCTTCAATTTATGGGGGATGAGTAACTCTTGATCGGCCAATGCTGTCGGTCGCGTTGCCTCGAACACAATTGACCATGAGTGACCGCTTTCTGGCATGATATCGAGAGGCGCAATAGCAACTGTGTACCATGACCTGCACGTCACGGTGTGGAGCTTGAGTTGCAGGTTTGATACGAAAATCTGTCACTGGCGAGCAGAATTTCTGGCTTGCAGAAACCGGCTATTATTGCCAACCGCAAAGAGCTGTTTTGCGGCAGGCAACGTGAAGGAACTCTGTGGACGGTGGCTGGAAGCCAACCGACTGCCCTTAGTGTTTTTAGTTGCGTCCAGCCATAACGCCACCATCGACATCCCAAATTGCGCCAGTTACCCAACTCGCATCATCACTAAGCAGGAAGTTGATGGTTTTTGCCACGTCCTCAGGCGTGCCTATCCTTCCAATTGGATGAAAACTGTTGAATGAGGCTAGCACTTCGTCAAGTTTCCCCGGGTCAATGAATGCCTCGTAAATAGGTGTTTTAACCACGGCGGGTGAAACAGAATTTACACGAATATTGTGATCGGCCAATTCCATCGCCATGTGTTGCGTGAGTGCGTGCAATCCGGCCTTCGCCATCGCATAGGCGGAGGAAGGTGTTGCCTTAATGGCTTGTTTTGCCCACATTGATCCAATATGCACAATCGAGCCTCCGCCGTTTGCTGCCATGTTTTTTGCTACGGCTTGTGAAATGAAAAAAGCGGCGCGGTTCAAATCTAGGTAAGTGTCATAGTCCTTGTGCGTGTGCTCAAGGAATGGTGTGGGCTTGAAGTAGCCCGCCGCATTGACCAGATATTTGATGTGACGGCCATGATTTTCGGCAAATGCAACGACGCGCTGCACATCATCAGACTGGTACAGATTTGCTTGAATGGTTTCAACATTGCCAGATGCCAATAGCTCGTGCTTTGCTGCTTCTAGCTTGTCCGCTGAGTTGCCAACAATCACGGTTGTTATGTTACGCTCCAACAAAAATCTCGCAGTTTCGAAACCCATTCCGCTGGAACCGCCCACGATCAGGGCTAAAGGTTGGGTGATGTTTTTCATAAGATTATTTTCATAGGTAGTAGTAAGGTAACGTAGTATATGAAGGGCTGAACCCGCGTGAAAAGCGGGCACAAATTAGTACGGTAGTTACTTTTCGGTACATCTTAATGAATAGCAAAGAGAAATTATTTTCTAGAAAATCTGCTCCAGAACGAAGCGCGCGAATGGTTGAGACCATTTATGGCTGTAAATGGTCGCTTACGGTTTACGCACTTCTGGCAAATGAAATCAATCGGCCCGGTGAAATGGTTCGCAACGTTGAGGGTTTAACGACAAAAGTACTCAATGAATGCCTGCGTAAAAACGTGGCATTTGGTATTATTGAACGCCTCGCTTTCAACGAAGTTCCTCCACGCGTGGAGTACGTGGTTACACCATTTGGAAAAAAATTCATCCGCATTCTGGATGAGCTGGAGAAACTTCAGGACGAAATAGCAAGTTAAAACCGAATATCCGTACATGCAGGATTTAGCCCAATGTTCATGCAGGACTGCCAATAAGTATATTAAAGCAAGTATGAGTTTCTGGTTCTCGATACCCGCCCGTCACGAGTATCCGGTTTGGAGCAGTGAAAATTTATCTTCCGCTCAAAAATTTGGCTGCCCGATACCGGACCGTCGGCTAGTTCGGCAATCGAGACACAGCGGTCGTTCATGCGTGTTTTTGCGCAGTCACACTTGAGCGTAGGGTTAGGCATTTAACTTTCCCATAGCCAATTCCTAAACTCGCCACAACAACAGGTGCCGTCTAACTTAAACAAACCGGCCTCCACGAAACTCCGGTCGATTCACTCGTTTTGAATCCTAGCGTGCTAATCCAGAGCAACATCGTAAATCTGAAAGCGGTTTTTGCCAGACTGTTTGGCTACGTACATAGCTTGGTCAGCATGGCGTAGCAAAGTATCTGGATCTTGCTCATCTGCTGAATAGATACACACTCCGATACTGGCGCTGACAGAAACCGAACTGTTACTAATGCT
>Ga0208863_1001152_pt1 | contig 18256 bp, 15 predicted proteins | sample RifOxyD3_FD_184040 | JGI IMG/M metagenome (GOLD analysis project Ga0208863, IMG submission 184040) | Soil microbial communities from Rifle, Colorado - Rifle Oxygen_injection D3 (SPAdes) | ecosystem: Environmental > Terrestrial > Deep subsurface > Rock core/Sediment | place: Rifle, Colorado...
CGCCGACCGCTCTTCGGAGCTCCACGACCAGTCCTCCTCCTTCGAGAAAACCCAGGAGGCCTTCGAAAAGGCCCGGACCGCATCGCAGGCATCACCCGCCTCGGCCCGCCCATCGCTGGAAGAAGCCGAAAAGACCCTGGCCTCGGTCCGGGAATCCTTCCCCGGCCGCTAACCGCTTCCCTATAGTTGGTTTATCTGCTAGGATTTCGCAAATCCATGTTCGGGGAGAGATAATGGCGGACCGAAAGCGCATCCTCGTCGCAGACGACGACCCGGACCTCTTGGACTTGCTGAAGATGGACCTCGGGTTCCAAGGCTATGAGGTCCTGACGGCCGCCAACGGCAAGGACGCCCTGCAAGTGGCGATGGCCGAGCAGCTCGACCTGGTGCTCCTCGACGTGATGATGCCCTACATCGATGGATACCACGTCGCCTATGAGCTGACCAACAAGCTCGGCTCCAAGGCCCCGCGCATCCTGATCATGACCAGCCGCGACACGGTCAAGGAAAAAGGCATCGCACTGATGAGCGGCGCGACCGAGGTCCTTCAGAAGCCTTTCGAGATGGCCAAACTCCACGAGCGGATCGCCAACGTCCTCTCCAAGCCCGCCTAGGACACCAATGAATCAACGCCTCGCCCCGGCCGTCGCATCCATGATCCTCCTGCTGGCGGTCGCCGCCGGAGCCCAGAGCGGGACCTCGTCCGCGCCCAATATCCGCCCCAAGTCCGAACGCCGCCCGGTCTCGTCCTCGCGCGACAGCGGCCCGATCCAGCCCGACGTGGACGTCATCGACGCACCGACCACGGGCGTGCTCGATTACGGCGGATATTCCAGCCGTTCCCGCTTCTACGCCAACGGCGGCATCCTGGAGTATATCTCCTTCGGAGCCTACCCAGGCCTGAGTCTGGGCGCCTCTTCCTCCGTGGACGGCGTCATCGGCGGCGAGCGCGACGTGCGCATGCGCGCACCGACGGCCCAGGTCAAATACCGCTTCTATGAGGGAGACTCCCAGATGCCCTCGCTGGCGATCGGGTTCGATGGCCAGGGCTACGGCTACAACATCGACACCCGGCGCTTCAACCAGCGACAGCGCGGCCTCTTCGTGGTCGCCACCAAGGAGATCGGACTGCCGGGCCTTCTGATCCACCCGTCCTTCAACATCTCCGATTTCGACTCCAACGGCGTGTTCGGATGTCTGCCATTGACGCTGAACATCAAGGACAAGGCCAGCATCCTGCTGGAGTGGGACAACATCGCCGACTGGAGCAGAAGCCGGTTCAACGCGGGCCTGCGCGCCCACGTCATCTCCAATTTCAATATCGACTTCGCCGTGCGCTCCATCGGCACAGGCGGCTGGTATTCCGATGGCTCCTCGCGGGGCCCGGAAAGGATCGTCCAGTTGAAGTACAGCGGAAGCTTCTAACCTGATCCGGAGGCGGACTGACATGGCCAAGCGCATCGCGATCCTCACCGGCGGCGGAGACTGCCCGGGCTTGAACCCCGCCATCCGCGGCGTCGTGCTCAAGGCCGCCAAGCTCGGCTACGAGTGCGTCGGCATCCAGGAAGGCTGGAAGGGGATGATCGCCGGCGACTCCAAGCCGCTGTCCATCGACGACGTCAAGGAGATCGTCAACAAGGGCGGCACCATCCTGGGCACCTCACGCACCAACCCCTACAAGAAAGAAGGCGGCGTGCCGAAGGTCCTGGAGACCTTCAAGAAGCTCGACCTGCACGCGCTGGTCGCCCTCGGCGGCGAGGACACCCTCGGGGTCGCCGCCAAGCTATTCAAAGAGCACAAGTGCAACGTGATCGGCGTGCCCAAGACGATGGACAACGATCTGGACGCGACCGACTATACCTTCGGCTTCGACACCTCCGCGACGCTCGCGATGGAAGCGGCCGGCCGCCTCATCGACACCGGCCGCTCCCACCGCCGCATCATGGTCCTGGAGGTCATGGGGCGACACGCCGGCTGGGTGGCGCTCTTCACCGCGATCGGCGCTGGCGCCGACTACGTCTGCCTGCCCGAGCGCCCCGTCGACATCAAGGACATGGTCGCCAAGCTCAAGGCCGCGCACGCCAAGAAGAATGTCGCCCTCGTCGTCACCTCCGAGGCCGTGGACATCCCCGGCGAGAAGAAGGAGGAGGAGCTCGACGAGTTCGGGCACATGATCCTCAAATCGCGCGGCGTCGCCGAGCGCCTCTGCAAGATCATCGAGGCTGAGACCAAGATCGAGACCCGCTCCGCCGTCATCGGCCACATGCAACGCGGCGGAGCCCCGACCCTTTTCGACCGCATCCTCGGCACGCGCGTGGGCGTGAAGGCCGCGGAGCTCGTGCATGAAGGGAAGTTCGGCAACATGGTCGCGCTCAAGGGCGACGCCGTCGTCGCCGTGAGCCTCGAGGCGGCGACCGCCAAGCTCAAGACCGTCACGCCCGAGTGGCTGAAGCTTTCGGACGATCTGCTCTAAGGCTCAAGAGGAGGATGATGGCCGAAGACACGAAGAAGTTCCAGCGCAAGACGGTCCTGGTCAAGCGCTCCCTTCAGCTCAAGTACATCGGGATGGTGTTCCTGAGCGTGCTCGTCGCGTCTTTGATCGTCGGCGGCGACGTCTACTACTCGCTGTCACGGGTCATGCTGACCGAGTGCCCCTCCTCCATCGACAGGGTGGTTCAGTTCAACGGCGTTCTGCTCGTCAAGGTCGCCCTCTACCTCGGGCTGATGCTGCTGATCTCGCTGTACGTCTCGCACCGTTTCGCGGGGCCCATCTACCGCTTTGAGAAGAGCGCGCAGGCCGTCAGCGGCGGGGACCTCACCCACCGCGTGTCGTTGCGCACCGGCGACGAGCTGATGGAGCTTCAAGAGGAGTTCAACGGCATGGTCGCCGGGCTCCAGGCTCTCGTCCAGAAGGACCGCAACCTCGCGTTGCGGCTGATCGAGCGCCTCGACGATTCGATCAAGCGCCTGCCTGACGGCGCCGACTCCTGCCGCCGGGAGCTCAAGGATCTGAAGGTGGAGCTCGAACATCTGACGAAGTCGTTCACAGTCTGACATCCAGACGATGACGCGCCGACAGCATACCGCCCTTCTCCTCCTCGCCATCGCCCTCGCGGCGACGGGCGCCTCCGCCCAGACGCGCGCCGGGACGCCGGAGCGCATCTACGACCTCGGCGACGCGATGCGCCTGATCCGAAACGACCCAAGGCTGCAATCCTCGGAGCAGGATGTGATCATCGCGGAGTCCCGGGTGACCGAGGCGAAGCTGCGCTTCCTGCCCGAGGTGGGCGTGCAGGCCAGCGCGTCGAAGTACAACGCCCTCTACCCTTTCGCCCTCTCGCAGGACTTCCGCAGCATCCTACTCTACCCGGAAGCCCCCCAGAACATCTTCTCCGGGCGCGGCTACTTCAACCTCCCCATCTACGAGGGCCAACGCACGCTCAATACCCTGCGCCTGGCTCAGGCGGCCCACAAGCAGGCGCTCTCCAACCGCGACTCGGTACGCATGGACCTGGTCGCCCAGGTCAAGGACGCCTTCTATCGCCTGCTCCTGGCTCAGGAGCGGGCATCCGCGGCCACGGAGAACCTCGGCGCGCTCGCCCGCATCACCGAAGACCCGGGGCTCGGCCCTTGGGAGCGCATAGAGGCCGAATCGACCCTGGCCGTCGCCCGCTCGCGCACGGCTCAGGCCGTGCAAGACGAGCAATCGAGCCGCCTGGCTTTCCTCAAGTCGCTCAACCTGGAGCTGGACACCTCCTTCCGCGTCACCGGAAGCCTTGAGACCGTGCCCGCCAAGATCGAAGTCGAGAAGGCGGTGCTGTGGGCCATGGAACTCCGCCCCGAGCTCCAATCGCAGACCTACAAGGCCCAGATGGACGCCATCGGCGTCAACCTCGCCTTCAGCCGGCGCTACCCGACCCTGTTCGTGGCCGGGGACTACGAGCTGACGGACAGCCACTTCCCGCTGCGCAAGAACAACTGGGACGTCACCATCGGCGTCAAGCTCCCCCTCTCCTACGACCTCTGGAGCCAGCTCAAGCAGAAGCGCGCCGAGCAGCGCCAAGGACAGCTGGCGCGCTCGGACCTGCAGGACCGCGTGAGACTCGAGGTCCGCAGCAGCGCCCAAAGCATGAGCTACTGGCAGGACGAGGTCCCTCGCCGTCTGGCCCAGTGGCTGCGCGTCCAATCGCTCTACGACGCGACGCGGGGCAAGCCCGGCCCCGCCCTTTCCAAGCTGCGCGCCCACGAGGGCCTCATGGAGCTGCGGCTCGCCTACCTCGAGGCCGTGACCGAGCATCTCCTGGCCCGGACGCGGCTTGAGCGCGCCATCGGCCGGGAGATCGCTCCTTGACCCGGTCGCTGCTCACGCTCCTGCTCGCCCTCGCGGTGCCTTCCGCAGCCGCGCCGGACCTCTCCGCTGACGCCCTGCTGCGCGACCATCTCTGGCGGGAGGTCCGCCAGGCGGCGCCCGCGCGACGACCCAAGATCGGCCTGGTGCTCTCAGCCGGCTCGCTGCGCGGCGTGGCTCATGTCGGCGTGATCAAGGTCCTCGTCGACGCTGGCTTCCCCATCGACGTGGTGGCGGGGACCTCCATGGGCGCGGTCATCGGCTCCCTCTACGCGGGAGGCCTCCCGCTCCAACGCCTCTGGCACATCGCCTCCACCGTCACCGTGGGAACAGGCAGCGACCTGTCCGCCCGCCGCCTGATCAGCCTCCTGCTCTACGACCAGCTCCTCTCCTCGGAGAACACCAGCAAGCTCATCAGCAAGGAGCTGGGCGGCGTACGTTTCGACCAGACCAAGAAGCCCTTCGCCTGCGTGGCCATGGACGCGTACACCGGGGAGGCCGTCATCTTCAGGGACGGCGAGCTGGCTCCGGCCGTGCGCGCGAGCATGAACCTCCCCGGCATCTTCCGCCCCCTCGAGTACCGGCACCGCTATCTCGTCGACGGCGGCGTCGTGGACTATATCCCCGTCGACGCCGCGCGCCTGCTCGGAGCCGACTGGATCCTGGCCAGCGTGACCGAGACCGATTTCACGACCGCGCGGCCCAAGAACGTGCTCGAGTCGCTCAACCAGGTCATCGATATCCGCGGCGCCTATCTCTCGCGCGAGCAGCGCCGTCAGGCGGATTTCCTCATCGAGCCTCCGGTCGGCGACATCGGCATGTTCGACGCCGAGCGCGCTCCGGAGGCGATCGAGAAGGGCGTGATCGCCGCCTCCAGCCGCATCCTGGCGGCCGAGGAAAACCTGATCCTGGCCTCGATCCCTCTCTTGGCTGCGGACTGGATGGGCGCAGAGGCCCGAAAATGAGCAGCGCCGCGGCGGCCGCGGCGCTGCTCCTGATCCTGGCGGCCGCTCCGGCCCGCGCCTGGCGCCTCTGGGGCGAGCCCTCGGATAAGAAGATCCGCCCCATGCAGGAACTCAGCGACACCGGCAAGCCCGCCGAGGTGATCGCGGCGCTCACGCCGCAGTTCGTCCAGACACTGCGCGGCACCGACCTGCGGCAATCCTACATCCTGCTGGGCGACAGCCTCGACAGCCTCGGGCGCCCGGATGAGGCGCTCGCCTACTATCAGCTCGGGGTGAGCCTATTCCCGAAGAACGTCGATCTGCTGACTCGCCTGGGAAGCATCCTCCATCGCAGCGGCCTGGACGAGCGCGCCAAGATCGCCTTCAAAGAGGCCCTGCGCTACGAGCCTCGGCACTGGGGCGCCCATCTCGGCCTGGCGGAGATCGACGCGACCCTCGGCTTCCCCGACCGCGCCGCTGAACACTACGAGATCGCGCTGGAGACGATCGACACGCGCGCCGACGTCTGGCGCGACTACGCCGGAGTGCTCATGGCACAGGGCGAGACCAAGACCGCCGAGCTGGCCTTGGGCCGAGCCCTCGCCCTCGAGCCCGACAACACCGATTCGACCATCCTGCTGTCCTTCGTCCTCCGCGCCCGAGGCGACCACGCGGGCGCCATCCTCCGCCTCGATGAGGCCCTCGCCCGCGGCGCGGACGCGGGCGCGCGCAGGGCCAAGGCCCTCTGGCTTCTGGAGTCGGGACGCGACGCGGAGGCCGCGGCCGAGGCCGCGCTGGTCTTGTCCGCCATCCCCGACGACGCGGCCGCCCTGTGGGTCCGAGCCCGCGCTCGCCTGGCGGCCGGAGAGACCGTCAACGCTTACGACGACCTGTCCCGAGCCGCAGGAGAGCCTGCGAACACCCGCTTCTCCGCCCGAGCGGCGCGGGCCTTACGCGCTCGGATCAAGGATATCCAGGACCAGCGCCTCACTCAGCCGCGCCGGCGATGAGGTTGCGCTTCTGGAAGCTGTCCGGGGCAGGCAACGACTTCGTCCTCCTGAGAGGCCTCCCGGCCGGCCGCTCCGGGCCGGCCCTCGCGCGGCGCCTTTGCGACCGCCGCTCAGGGATCGGGGCGGACGGCTTACTCTCCATATCACGACACGGCCGAATGGTCCATCTGGACTACTGGAACGCCGATGGCTCCCCCGCCTTCTGCGGCAACGGCAGCCGCTGCGCCGCCCTCTGGGCCAAAGCCATGGGCTGGACCAAGGGGAATCGCTTCGTTCTGGGCACGAACCGCGGCGCTCTCTCGGCGAGGTTCACGGGAAAGGGCCGCGCCGACGTCGTGATGCCCGACCCCCACGGCCTCCGTCTCGGTCTACGACTGAAAGTCTCGGGCCGAACTCAGACGGTTCATTTCGTTCATACCGGCGTCCCGCACGCCGTGTTGTTCGTTCCCGACGTCGAGAAGATCGACGTTCGGACCTTGGGCCGGGCCCTCCGTTTCCATAAAGCTTTCGGAAAGGCCGGAGCGAACGTCGATTTCGTCTCGGTCAAGAGCGGATCGCTCATCCTCAGAACGTACGAAAGGGGCGTTGAAGACGAGACTTTGGCGTGCGGGACCGGGGTGATGGCCGCGGGCTTCGTCGCCTGCGTTCTCGGCAAGACCAGGCCCTCGACACAGGTATCCGTGAGAAGCGGTGCGAAGTTGAACGTCTCGTTTTTGGATGGAGCCCGCCTGGAAGGGCAGGGCAAGATCGTCTACACCGGAGAGGTGGTACTATGAAGTTCGAAGGCTCCTACGTCGCGCTGGTCACGCCGTTCGACTCGGAGGGACGCCTCGACGAGGACGCATACCGCGCCCTCGTGCGCCGCCAGCTCAGGGCCGGGACCAGCGGCCTGGTGCCCTGCGGCTCGACCGGAGAGGCCGCCACGCTTCTGCATGAGGAGTATCGGCGCTGCCTCGAGATCTGCATGGAGGAGTCGCGGGGGGACACGCCCGTCGTCGCCGGAATCGGCGCGAACGCCACCTGGAAGGCCGTCGAGCTGACGCGGGAGGCGGAGAGCCTGGGCGTGGACGCGCTGCTGGTGCTGGCCCCCTACTACAACAAGCCGACGCAGGAAGGGCTCTACCAGCACTTCCGCGCCGTAGCGCGCAGCACGCGCCTGCCGGTCGTGGTCTACAACATCCCCGGCCGCTGCGCGGTCAATATCGCGCCGAAGACGATCGCGCGGCTGGCGAAGGACTGCCCGAACATCCTGGCGGTCAAGGAGGCCTCGGGCTCGCTGGACCAGGTCTCCGAAATCGTCTCTCTGACCCCGCCATCGTTCGTCGTCCTCTCCGGCGACGACAGCCTGACGCTGCCCATGATGTCCGTCGGCGCGCGGGGGATCGTCTCCGTCGTGGCGAACATCGCGCCGAAGGAGACCCAGGCGCTGTGCGTGGCTTTCCTGAAGGGCGACCTCAAGAAGGCGCGGGCCCTCCACCTCAGACTGTTCCCTTTGGTGAAATCCCTTTTCGTCGAGACCAATCCCATCCCGGTCAAAGCCGCCCTCGGGCTGATGGGGCTGTGCCGCCCTGAGCCGCGCCTGCCGCTGACGCCGCTGTCCGCCAACGCGCGCGTGGGGCTCAAGAAATCCCTCAAGGCCTTCGGCCTGCTCTAAGTCCGCCTCCAGACGAAGAAAGGCCGCCCGTGTGGGTCCGGAACGGGTCTGGGTCTCGACTAGACGCCGTGGCCGATGGTCTTGCGCAGCGGCTTGTTGGCCGCGAAGAAGATCAGGCCCGCGCCCACGCCCATAGCCATCAGCAGCGTGAAGAACGCGTCCTTGGTCATCGTCTCGTAGAAGCCGCCGATGAAGCCGGACAGGTAGTTGCCGAAGAAGCTGGACAAGAACCACATGCCCATCAACATCGACACCATGCGGGCCGGGGCGACCTTGGTCACCAGAGACAGACCGATCGGGGAGAGATACAACTCGCCCATCGTGAAGAGCCAGGTCGTCGTCACCAGCCACATCAGGCTGCCCTGCTCCGTGGGGCCGACCACCTTCGAGGCTGCGATCATGATGACGAAGGCCGCACCCAGCAGGATACAGCCGATTCCCATCTTGGTCACGCTCGAAGGCTCCTTGCCGCGCTTGTCCTGCCAGCCCCAGAACTTGTCCATGAACGGGGCGAAGATGAAGATGAACGCAGGGTTGAAAGACTGGTACCAGCTCGACGGGATGTTGTAGCCGAAGAAATTCCAGCGCGTGTTCGCGTCGGCCCACAGCTGCAGGGTGTTGCCCTGCTGCTCGTAGACCGCCCAGAAGATGACGTTGACCATGCAGAGGAAGACGAGGGCGCCGATGGCCTTCCACTCGGTGGGCGTGATCTTATGCTCGGCGGCATCCTCGGTGGACGCGGACTTCACCATGATGCGGTCCGGAGGCAGGAGGTGCTTGCCGAAGTGATAGATGCACAATCCCGCAAGCATGCCCACGCCCGCCGCTCCGAAGCCGTAATGCCAGCCCACCTTCTGCCCCAGCGTGCCGCAGACGAGCGGCGAGAAGAACGCGCCCAGGTTGATGCCCATGTAGAAGATGGTGAAGGCGGAGTCGCGCCGATGGTCTCCCTCGGGGTAGAGGTTGCCGACCTGCGTGGAGATGTTCGGCTTGAAGCAACCGTTGCCCAGGATCAGGAAGAAAAGGGCCACAAAGAACATGCTCTCGATCGCCATCAGGAAGTGGCCGATGGCCATCAGAATGCCGCCGATGTAGACGGACTTGCGTTGCCCGAACACCCGGTCGGCGAGTATCCCGCCGAAAAAAGGCGTGAAGTACACGAAGCCGGTGTAGAGGCCGTATATCTGCGAGGAGAGCGCCTGGACCGACAGCGCGTCCTTCATGCCGAATAGCCCCACGAACCACTGCACGAAGTGACGGATGCCCTCGTAACCGAAGACCACCATCCCCTGGTCGGCGTGGATGATCAGATACTTCGTCATGTATAAGACGAGCAAGGCGCGCATGCCGTAGTAGGAGAAGCGCTCCCACATCTCGGTGAAGAAGAGCACATAGAGCCCTTTCGGATGGCCGAACCACTCGGCCTGGGACATGGAGGCCGACGGATCTCCGGGCAACTCTTCGTGGGCCGCGGTCGCGTCATTCGCACTGGTCATGCTCGCTCCTTCGCCTGGGGTATCACTCTTCATCCAGCCTGCTGATTATACCGACTTACGACGCAATTATTGAGAGAGAATCCAGCGTGCCGCCGCCGCCATATCGCGGCAGGTCTTCTCGGGCGTTGCCCGGTGCTTGCCGTCGCGCCCTCCCTTGCCCGTGCGCACCAGCACCGGCACGCAGCCGGCCCGGCGCGCGCAAAGGATGTCGGCGGTGGCATCTCCGATGAAATAGGAGGCGCGCAGGTCCAGGCCGAAGCGCTTCTGCGCCGCCTTCAACATGCCGATGCCGGGCTTGCGCCAGGGATGGCCGCTGTCGGGGCCGTGGGGCGAGAAATAGAGGGCGTCCCACTTGGCGCCGGCTCGAGCCAGGCGGCGCTTGAGCTCCCGATGTATCTCGCGCAGGCGGGTGAGGCTGAAATACCCCCGGGCCACGCCCGACTGGTTGGTCACGACCACCACCTTGAAGCCCGCCGCGCGCAGGGCCTTCATCGCCGAGGCGACGCCGGGGAGGACCTCGATGTGGTCGATGTGGCCCAGATAGTCGACCTCGCGCACGATGACGCCGTCTCGGTCGAGGAACACGGCCCGGTGGAGCGGTTTGCGGGGGCTCACCAAAGTATTCTAGCTGTTCGCGCGATACCAGGCGATGGTCCGCGCCAGGCCTTCTTTCAGGCTCACCCGCGTCTTAAAACCCAGCGTCTTGCGGATCCTGGTCGCGTCGCAGCCCCGCCGGAGTTGGCCCGAGGGCTTGGAGGGGTCGAAGCGCAGGCGGGCGCCGCCGCCGGCCAACCGCGCGATCATGCCGGCCAGCTCCCGGACGGAGACCTCCGAGTCGGCCCCCACGTTCAGCGGCTCGCCGACGGGACCGCGCTCGGCGACCTCCAACAGGCCTCGCGCGAAATCCTCGACGTACAGGAACGAGCGCGTCGCGCGACCGTCGCCCCAGACCACGAGCGGAGCCTCCCCCTCGCAGGCGCGTCGCACGAGCGCCGCGATGACGTGAGAGCTCTCGGGATGGAAGTCGTCGCGCGGGCCGTAGGCGTTGTAGGGCCGGGCCACAGCCACGGACATGCCGTACTCATCCGCATAAGCCTTGCCCAGATATTCGGCCATGCGCTTGGACCAGCCGTAGCCCTCGTTGGTCGCCTCGGGGCGGCCGCGGAGGCCCTCGCTCTCCGGCGTGGGGACAGCACAGTCGCGCGGGTAGACGCAGGCAGAACTCACGACGAGGTAGCGCTTGACCTTCTCCAGGCGGGCAGCCTCGATCATACTCATCGCGAGCAGCATGTTGTCGCGGAAGAGGGAGCCGTGGTGGACACTGTTGTAGTGCACCCCGCCCACCTTGGCGGCTAGGTTCAGGACCACATCCTGGCCGCGGCAGGCGCGGCGGCAAGAAGAGAGGTCGCGCAGGTCCGCCTTCACGAGACGGACCTTCTTAAGGACCGCCTTCAGATTTCGCCTTCCCACGGCCGTGATGGAGCCCGCGACGGTGACGCGAGCGCGGGGAGCGGCCTCGAGCAAAAGCTCGACGAGGTGGCTGCCGATGAAGCCGGCCCCGCCCGCCACAAGGACCCGCCGCCCGTCCCACCAGCATCTGTTCATGACGAAGTCTAGCCCACCCTCGGGGGCCATATCAAGAGGAAGGGATGAAATGATGCAATTGCGTCATGCATATGAGAACAAGCTCACTCATCATCGCGTCCCTGCTGCTCCTGCACGCGACGGCGGGCTTCACGCGCGAGGATGACTCGCTCCTCGCCAAGCACCGTCTCCGCACTTTTCCGCAGTGCAAGGACGACTCATACGCGATATCGTTCAGCGGAGACGGCAAGCGCATCGCCTTCATCCCGCACCAGGACGAGACCGGCACTTATTTCAACAGGGTTCGCATCTGCGCGATCGAATCCCCGGAATGCCTGGACATCCCCTTCGGCGAGGCCTTCATCGATCTGGCCCTCCTGTCCCCGGACGGTCTGACCGTGGCTGCGGCCAAGGGTCGAAAGCTGAAGTGGTGGTCGGCGGTGGACGGCCACCTCCTCAAGGAGGCCACGACCGGCTCGAGCGATCCCAAACAACTAGCCTTCTCGCCCGATGGGAAGCTCCTGGCCGTCGGACTGCTCGGCACCGGTACTGTCGAGATCTATGACACGCTGTCCGGATCGCTCCTCAAGACCCTGCGGACCCTGCGCGGCGGCATCGGCCTGGGGGTCAAGCGTGACGTAGTCACCGTGGAGATCACCCGAGTCGGCTCGAACCTGCCCGCGAACAAGGCTGGGATCAAACAGTACGACGACCTCATGTCCGTCGATGGTAAGGACATCTCCAAGCTGGATATCATCGAGATCCGCAGGCTCCTGCGCGGCGCGCCCGGCACCGAGGTCAAGATCAAGGTCTGGCGCAAGGAGAAGAAGAAGTCGGTCGAGTACGAGCTGGACCGCAAGGAGATGAGCGACCCCGTCGAGATGGTCTCCTTCACGCCCGACGGGCGGAAGGTGGTCGGGATGGCCGGCACGATGGTCTGGACTTGGTCGCTCGAGACCGGCCAGCCGCTCTCACAGTCCCCCATCACAGGGTACTCCGACGAATCCTCGCCGGACGGCGGCATATGGGCGACCCTGAGTGCGGACAAGACCATCGCCGTCTGGTCGACGTCGGATATGAGCCTGCTGAAATCCTTTCCCGCCTGCGTGGGAACGGCGCCCTGCCCCATCCGGGCGGTCTACCCGGCTCCCGGCGGCCGGCTCCTGGCGGCGCTGGACGGCTTCGACAAGACCCGCCTCGCCCTCTATGGCGTCGAAGAAGGCAAGGCCGTCCTCCCGATCACTCCGGTCGAGGACTCAGCCTGGTACAAGGCCCGCCAGCTCGTCTTCTCTCCCGACGGCCGCTTCTTCGCCGTGCCCACGAACTCCCGCCTATACGTTTTCCGCAATCCCATGCACCACATACGCTTCGTGACAGCGGATTCAGCGGAGCTGACCAACGCTGCTGGAAAACCGTTGACCAAACTGCCCAAGGGCACGGCCCTCGACGTGCTTCGGACCCTGGACGCGAGCGTCTACGTCAGAATCGGCCAGACCCTGAAAGGCTATGTGAGGAACGAAGAAGTCTCCCTGATCAAGCCCGACATCATCGATCCCGTCGTCCGGGTGACTGAGAAGGAGTTCCGCGAGCCGCTGCTGCGCATCAAGGGCGTGGCCTACGACGACGTGCTTGTCTCCTCCGTGAGCGTGGGCAGCACGCTCCTGCCCCGCGCCACTGTCGCGGCGGACCGCGGCAACTATGAGGACGCCTATCCCTTCGAGGGCGAGGTCCCCCTCGGTCCGGGCATGCCCTTGTCCATCCGGGCCGTCGACGCCAGCGGAAAGGTCACCGAGATTCCCATCAATATCGAGGACGCGGTGCAGGATTACACGCCACGCTACGTCAAGATCGAGACCCTCCTGCGCTGCGAGGCGCGTCAGGCCCCCGCGCCGGACGCGAGCGTGCTGACCAGCTTCGCCCCGAAGACCGTCCTCGCGGTCCTCGGCGAGAAGGACGGCTGGTATTACCTGGAGGGCGGCGGCTGGCTGCCCATGAAGGAAGCCAAGGAACTGGAGGTCTATGCCTCCGCCTCGAGCCGTCCGCTCGTCTTCTCCGCCGCTCCTGAGGCTGGCGCTCCGAAAATCCTGAGCGCGGCCTCCGATGTCAACGTCGAGATCCCGATGGCGTCCGGGCCCGCGCCGGACGCGGTGGCGGTCGTCATCGGCGTGAAGGACTATAAGAACAAGGACGTCCCATCGGTGGAGTACGCGCTTGAGGACGCCCGGACCGTCAAGCAGTACCTCGTCAAAGCGTTCGGGTTCTCCGAAAGCAACATCCTCTACCTGGAGAATCCGACACAGGGCGACCTGGCCCGGGTCTTCGGGACCAAGGAGAACCCGAGAGGCCAGCTCTCGCACTACGTAAAGCCCCGGAAGTCGGACGTCTTCGTCTACTACTCCGGCCACGGCGCGCCGGACCTGGAGACACAGGCGGCCTTCCTCGTCCCCTCCGACGCGCATCCCGACTACGTCAAGCTCAACGGCTATCCCTTGGACCTCCTCTACACCAACATCGCGGCCCTGCCCGCCCGCAGCCGGACGGTCGTCATCGATGCATGCTTCTCCGGCTCGTCGCATAAGGGGATGCTGCTGGCCAAGGCGAGCCCACTGATCCTCTCGGTCGAGACCGGCGCGGTCCCCAAGGGCCTCACCGTGTTCTCCTCTGCCTCGAACAAGGAGGTCTCCTCTTGGTATGAGGAGAAGGGACATTCGCTCTTCACCTACTTCTTGCTGAAGGGCGTTCAAGAAACGCTCGGCAAAGGACGCGCGCTCACCGCCGGGCAGCTCAAGACCTATCTGGACGAGACGGTGCCCTATGAGGCGCGCAAGATGTTCGGCCGATCACAGACCCCGCAGCTTTGGGGCGACGGGAGCCGGCCCTTCCTGAAAAGCGAATAGGAGCCTCCATGACGACCATCGTCCTCTTGCTGACTCTGCTGACCGGGACGGCCGCTTCGGCTCAGCGGATGCGTTCGATGCGACCGCCTGAATCCACTCTTGAGAAGGCTCTCAAGACCGGCACCGCCACGGAGGTCAAGAACGCCCTGGCCTACGCCTATGGCGACGACAAAGACGGCTGCGTGCACGGCGACTCGCTGGCTTCCCTCGCCGCGCGAAGAGGCGCCGTGGACATCCTGAAGGTCCTGATCGAGGCGGGCTATAAAGTGGACGGCACGCAGTGCCGGGGAGACTCTCCTCTCTACGAGGCGGCCGAACTGGGGCATATCGAGGCCGTGCGCTTCCTCCTCGGCCATAAGCCCGACCTGCGATTCAAAGTGGGCAACGGCTCTACCGCGCTGCTCGCGGCCGTGCACGGTCCGATCCTGGGCGAGGAGCCTGCGGGCAGCAAGACCAAGACGGCGCGCCTGCTGCTGGACGCGGGCTCCGAGGTCGAAGTCGAGAACGAATTCGGCCACACGCCGCTGCTGCTGGCCGTGCGCTTGACCGACGCGCCGCTGGTCCGCCTCCTCGTCAAGCACAAGGCCGACCCGGCGAAGATGAACAAAGACGGCCTCAACCCGCTCGCGCTGGCGCGCAAGGAGCGTCTGGACTTCATCGTCTCGATCCTGGAAGGCAAGGACCGCTATAAGCCGACGTCCGGGGGCGCGAAGCTGACCGAGGCCGTGAAGGCCGGAGACCTCGCGCGCGTCCAGGGACTGCTCGCCGCTGGCGTCGACGCGAACGGCCTCGACGAGGGCGGGAATTCCCCCCTGATCCTCGCCTCCTTCATGGGGCGCGAGGACATCGCGTCCACCCTGCTCGCGGCCGGCGCCGATCCGAAGGTGCGCAACGCGGCCAACGATACGGCCCTCCACTACGCCGCGCCCAAGGCGACGGCCGCGCTCGTGAAGGCCTTGCTCCAGAAAGGCGCCGACCCGCGTGCCCGGGACTACCATGAGAACACGCCCCTGGCCTACGCGGTCCGCGAGGGCAAGGCCGAGGCCGTGGGCCCGCTGCTGGCCGCCGGCGCCGCCCACGGCGAGAAGGACGCCGACGGCGTCACACTGCTCATGGAGGCGGCCAAGAAAGGAGACGAGGCCACGGTCCTGGCCCTCCTCGAAGGCGGTGCCTCCGCTGATGCCGCCGACAAGGATGGCCGCACGGCCCTGCTGATCGCGGCCGATGAGGGAAAGCTGGGCGTCACCCAGGCGCTCCTTGAACGCGGCGCGGACCCACGGCACGCCGACACCTCGGGCGCCACTCCTCTCCAGAAGGCTTTGAGCGGAGGCCACGCGGACATCGCGCGCCTGTTGCAGGAAAAAGGGGTCAAGCCCGACGCCGCGGCCCTGATGAGCGCGGTGCGCAGCCAGGACCCCGCAGCCGTGAGGCTCCTCCTCAAGAACGGCGCTCGCCCCGGCGCCGGGACCGGCTCTGAGCCGATCCTCGTCGAGGCCGCCGGCGCCTACAACAACAAAGCGGAGCTGACCGAGCTGCTCCTTTCCGCCGGCGCCCCGGTGAATGCGGCCGACCATAAAGGGACCACGCCGCTGATGGCGGCCGCGCGCTATTCCGGCGATGATTCCGTGAAGGCCGTCCGGGCGCTGCTGAAAGCGGGCGCCGATACCAAGGCGAAGGACGAGAAAGGCCTGACGGCCTGGCAGCAGGCGATGCTCAACGGCCACAACAAGGGAGCGCGGCTTCTGGCGGCGGCCGGCAGCCCGACGGACTACAACAGTCTCGGCTGGGATGGGAGCTTCCTCGACGCGAGCGAGGCGACCGCCGTCATCGTGACGGACCCCAAGGACTGGGAGGCGCTCTGGAAGCGGCTCGGCAAGGAAAGCGAAGCTCCGGAGATCGACTTCAAACGCTATGCGGCGGCCTTCGTGTTCGTGGGCCGTCTCTCGGGGCCGGACACCGTCGGCATCGATTTCGAGAAGCCCATCGAGACGAAGGGCACGATGACCATCGGTTACACGCTGCACCCCAACATCATCTACGACGTGCCCGGCACCAGCCCCTACGCCGTCCGCGTCTTCGCGCGAGGCGGCGCGACGCGCTTCGCGATCGCATCTCCACCCGTCGTCCCCCGCGAGTTTCCGTTCAGGCGGTAGGAGGATGTGATGGCCTTCGCGCGCAATTTCGTTGCATATCAAGAAAGACCCGAAGAAATATTATGATACCTTCCACCAAAGGCACGCCGAGCAAGCCGGAGCCGACCAAGCAGGAGAGGAGCAAGGACATGGCCAACACCGCGATTCTGAAGCTGGATGGGAAGGAGATCGAACTGCCGATCGTCGAAGGCAGCGAGGGCGAGAAGGCCATCGACATCAGCTGCCTGCGCTCCAAGACGGGACACATCACCCTCGACAACGGCTACATGAACACCGGCTCCTGCCTGAGCGCGGTCACCTTTCTCGATGGAGAGAAGGGCATCCTGCGCTACCGCGGCATCCCCATCGAGCAGCTGGCCGAGCAGTCCACCTTCGTCGAGACCAGCTACCTCCTCATCTACGGCCGCCTGCCCAACAAGAAGGAACTGGAGACGTTCACCACCAACATCACCCGCCATACGATGCTCCACGAGGACATGAAGCACTTCTACGAGGGCTTCCCCCGCGACGCGCATCCGATGGCGACGCTCGCCTCGGCTGTCAGCACGCTGTCGACCTTCTACCAGAACGCCCCGGGCAAGCAAGCCGGCGGCTCTGACCTGGACCTATCCATCTATCGCCTGCTGGGGAAACTCCCCACTATCGCGACCTACTCTCATAAGAAGTCCATCGGACATCCCTTCATCTACCCTGACAACAGCCTGGACTACGCTGAGAACTTCCTCAAGATGATGTTCGCCGTCCCCGCTGAGAACTACCAGGTGGACCCCGATGTCGCCAAGGCCCTCGACCTCCTTCTGATCCTCCACGCCGACCACGAACAGAACTGCTCCGCCTCGACGGTGCGCATGGTCGGATCCAGCCGCGCCAGCCTCTTCGCCTCCGTCTCGGCCGGCATCTCGGCTCTGTGGGGCCCGCTCCATGGCGGAGCCAACCAGGAAGTCATCGAGATGCTCCAGTCGATCAAGGAGAGCGGGATCAACCCGAAGGACTACCTCGCCAAGGTCAAGGTCAAGGACAGCGGCGCCCGCCTCATGGGCTTCGGCCACCGCGTCTACAAGAACTTCGACCCGCGCGCGAAGATCATCAAGAAGGCCTGCGACTCGGTCCTTAACAAGCTCGGAGTCAACGACCCACTGCTCGATATCGCCAAGCAGATCGAAGAGGCGGCGCTGAAGGACGACTACTTCATCTCCCGCAAGCTGTATCCGAACGTGGACTTCTACAGCGGCATCATCTACCGCGCCATCGGCATCCCGACGAACATGTTCACCGTCATGTTCGCCATCGGCCGCCTGCCCGGCTGGATCGCCCAGTGGAAGGAGATGAACGAGTCGCCCAACTTCAAGATCTGCCGCCCGCGCCAGATCTACACCGGTCCCAAAGAGACCACCTACACCACCGTCGGCCGCCGGAAGTAACGGCCGTCAGGGCCGGCGCAGCCTATAGGCCCGCAGCCAGGGCCCTGCGGCGACCCCGGGGCCGGAGGGGAACTCGCGCACCAGCTCGGACTGCTCGGCCAGTTCCGAGAAGAACGTCGCCAGCTCGCGCGAGCGGTGAGGGTCCGCACCGTAGCTGCTGGTGACGACCCACTCCACGCGCGCCGCGCGGACCAGGTCCAGACCTGGACGGACATCGAGGAACTCCGCGTCGGCCTGGGAAGCGGCGACGTGCCGGGGGGCGGACCAAAGATCTCGCGCGGTGCGCTGGATGCGATAGATGTACCAGCCCCCGCCGGGATGCCTGGCGGCCATCGCGCGATAGAGCCGGGCGCGAGGCGAGCCGAGCCTCTCCGTGCGCTCGGCAAGATGCAGGCACTGCTCCTTCGACGGGAACGCCATCGGTCCCGTATGAGGCTGGTCGAGGAGGATGACCGCTCCCGCGGGCACGTTCTCCTTGAGCCAGGCGGTCGACAACGTGCGTGTGTCGGGACGCAGAAGCTCCGCATCGTAGTGCCATGTGAGGTAGAGGCCAGGAGTAAGGGCTAAGAACGCGACCAGACCTCGCCTCCAAGCGCTTGCGCCGCCCAAAAGCGAGAAGCCCTCGCCGCCCAGCAGGGCCAGGGCCGGGTAGGCACCGAGGATGTAGCGCGGCACCCCTCCGTCGAAGCTGGCTGAGAGAAGGGCCGCATAGACCCCGACCGGGATCGCGAGGAGGAGGACCTCGAGGC
>Ga0208863_1001154_pt1 | contig 18194 bp, 21 predicted proteins | sample RifOxyD3_FD_184040 | JGI IMG/M metagenome (GOLD analysis project Ga0208863, IMG submission 184040) | Soil microbial communities from Rifle, Colorado - Rifle Oxygen_injection D3 (SPAdes) | ecosystem: Environmental > Terrestrial > Deep subsurface > Rock core/Sediment | place: Rifle, Colorado...
ACTAGTTTTTTCCAGCTGATTTACGAGGTTGCGGGTCCTCGGTATGCCCTACTCTGCTTTGCAACCCACGTCGAAGCCATGTCGCCCCCGGATGGTCATGCTACAAAACGGTGTTGATTGTAGCAGATTCAGAGCGGGATCAGGTCGAGAAGTTCCATCGGATGATTAATCAGTGCGTGCGCGCCCCAACTATCCGTTTGCGCATCTGCCGCAATGTAGCCGTAATTGGCGATCACACCGCGCATGGCGACGGCATTGGCCGCCTGCATGTCGCGCAGATCGTCGCCCAGATAGAGGCAATATTCAGGGGAAACGCCGATGATCTCGCAGGCTTTCAACATCGGTTCGGGATGTGGTTTGGCATGGGCGCAAGTATCCCCGCTGATCAGACAGGCGGCGCGATCCGCATACCCTAGCGCCTGCATCAACGGCAGGGTATAGACATGCGGCTTATTGGTGATAATGCCCCAAGGCATATCCAACTTATCAAGATAATCGATTAACTCTTTTATTCCATTGAATAAAAATGTATTTACGCAAATATTGTTTGCATAGTATTCGAGGAATATGTCGCGCAGGGCGTCATAATCAGGCGCGCCTGGTTCGATGCCAAACCCCGTTTTTAACAAGCCGGGCGATCCGTGCGAAGACTGTGGCCTTAACACCTCAAATGGCAAAGGAGGCAACTGACGAGTCGCGCGCACATGGTTCAACGCTGCGGCCAGATCGGGCGCCGTGTCGGCAAAGGTGCCGTCCAGATCGAACAGCACGGCTTTGACGTTACCGCTTTCCTTGCTGGCGCACTTCCCTCCCTCGTGTACGGGGGAAGGGTTGGGGGAGGGGGTGTTATTCACGACGGCAGGCCACCATGTAGTTCACGCTGGTATCGTTCCCTAATGAATAAATTTTAGACAGCGGGTTGTAACTCATGCCGGTCAGATCGGTGATATTCAGTCCTGCATTGCGGCAGGATTGCGCCAATTCGGAGGGTTTGATGAATTTTGCAAAATCGTGCGTGCCGCGCGGCAGCATGTTCAATACATATTCCGCGCCGATCACCGCGAACAGATAGGATTTCGGATTGCGGTTGAGGGTGGAAAAAAATATCCAGCCGCCCGGTTTGACCAGTTTGGTGCAGGCCGCAATCACACTGTCAGGATCGGGCACGTGTTCGAGCATTTCCATGCAGGTCACCACATCGTATTGCTCCGGCTGTTCTTCGGCCAGACTCTCCACTGGGATTTTGCGGTAGTTGACCTGGCGACCGCTCTCCAGCAGATGCAACTTAGCCACTTGCAAGGCTTTATCGGATAAGTCGATACCGGTCACGTTAGCATTGAGCGCCGCCATACTCTCGGACAGAATACCGCCGCCGCAGCCGACATCCAGCACGCGTTTGCCTGCAATGGCCGCATGCTGATTGATGTAATTCAGACGCAGAGGATTGATTTCATGCAGCGGCTTGAATTCACTTTGCGGATCCCACCACTTGTGGGCCATTTGGGAGAATTTTTCAATTTCGACGGGATCAGCGTTGCTCATGATAGGTCATTAGATTAATAGATAGGATGTGACTGTAGCAAAAGTTACTGTCGTAGCCAAATAATCCTTTAGTATCGTCGGTTCGCGCTGTCGATGGCTGTCAATGGCTGGTCTGAACGGGGCTGTCTGTGGTAAACTCGCACGCTGTTTTTTGAGCTAACTACAATAAATATCCATGGAACTATTCGCTAAAGAAACCCTGCCGGTCAGTCTCGAAGAAGAAATGCGCAAGTCCTATCTGGACTATGCGATGAGCGTGATTGTCGGGCGCGCGCTGCCGGATGTGCGAGACGGTTTAAAACCTGTACATCGCCGCGTGCTGTTTGCCATGCACGAACTGTCAAACGACTGGAATCGCGCTTATAAAAAATCCGCGCGTATCGTCGGCGACGTAATCGGTAAGTACCATCCGCACGGCGACACTGCCGTGTATGACACCATCGTTCGTATGGCACAGCCGTTTTCACTGCGCTACATGCTTGTGGACGGGCAGGGTAACTTCGGATCGGTAGACGGCGACAATGCGGCGGCTATGCGTTACACCGAAATCCGTATGGCCAAGATCGCTCATGAGTTGCTGGCCGATCTGGACAAGGAAACCGTTGATTTCGGCCCCAACTACGACGGCTCCGAACACGAACCGCTGGTATTCCCGGCGCGCTTCCCCAATCTGCTGGTCAACGGTTCATCCGGTATCGCGGTGGGGATGGCCACTAATATTCCGCCGCACAACATGACCGAAGTCATCGATGCGTGTCTGGCACTGCTGCAAAATCCGGACATGGACATCGAAGAGCTGATCGAATACGTGCCGGCACCAGACTTCCCGACCGCCGGTTTCATCTACGGTCTGGCGGGTGTGCGTGAAGGTTATCGCACCGGTCGCGGTCGCGTCATCATGCGTGCGCGTTGCCACTTTGAAGATATCGGTAAGGGCGAACGTCAGGCGATCATCATCGATGAGCTGCCATACCAGGTGAACAAGGCCAACCTGCTGATGAAGATCGGTGAGATGGTGCGTGAAAAGCGTCTGGAAGGCATCTCCGAAATTCGCGATGAATCGGATAAATCCGGTATGCGCGCGGTGATCGAGTTAAAGCGCGGCGAAAACGCCGATGTGCTGCTCAACAAGTTGTACAAAGACACCCAGATGCAGGATAGCTTCGGTATCAACATGGTGGCCATCGTCGACGGTCAGCCACGTTTGCTGAACTTAAAGCAGGTGATGGATGCGTTCCTGCGCCATCGCCGCGAAGTCGTCACACGCCGCACCATTTTTGAATTGCGCAAGGCGCGTGAACGCGGTCACGTACTGGAGGGCTTAGCGGTTGCCTTGTCCAATGTGGACGAGATCATCGCGCTGATCAAGGCGGCTCCCGCTCCGTCTGACGCCAAGCGCGAACTGATGGCGAAGAGCTGGCGTTCGGAACTGGTCGAAGATATGTTGAGCCGCGTGAGCGATGCTTCCCGTCCTGACGGATTGGCGCCGCAATTCGGCCTGATCGTGGCAGGCAATGAGCGTTTCTATCATCTGTCCGATGCACAGGCGCAGGCGATTCTGGAATTGCGTCTGCAACGCCTGACCGGCATGGAGCAGGACAAGATCATCGGCGAATACCGCGAGGTGATGGACAAGATTGCCGATCTGCTCGACATTCTGGCTAAACCCGAACGCGTCACTGCCATCATCGGCGATGAGCTGGCTGCGGTTAAAACCCAGTTTGGCGACAAGCGCCGCAGCGAAATTGTCACGCATACGCATGACATGAGCATGGAAGATTTGATTCCGCCTGAAGATGTGGTGGTCACCTTATCGCACGGCGGTTACATGAAGGCGCAGAAGATGGACGAATACCGTGCGCAGAAGCGAGGCGGGCGCGGCCGTCAGGCAACCAAGAACAAGGAAGACGATTTTATCGATAACCTGTTCGTCGCCAATACCCACAATTTCATTTTGTGCTTCTCCAACAAGGGGCGCGTGTACTGGATGAAGGTCTACGATGTGCCGCAGGGCAGTCCTACCGCGCGCGGCAAACCGATCGTCAATCTGTTGCCGCTGGAAGATGGCGAGAAGATCAACGCGATCCTGCCGGTAACTGAATTCGTGGAAGATAAGTTTGTATTCTTCGCCACGGCCAACGGTACAGTTAAAAAGACCTCGCTGACCGATTTCTCCCGTCCGATGAAGCGCGGCATTATCGCGATCAATCTGGATGAAGACGATTACCTGATCGGCGTTGCGATTACCGACGGAAAACACGACGTGATGCTGTTCTCAAATGCTGGCAAGGCGGTGCGTTTCGATGAAGATGATGTACGCGAAACAGGCCGTGCTTCTCGCGGCGTTCGCGGCATGAAACTTCAAGAAAATCAACAGGTTATATCGTTGCTGGTGGCAGAAAACGAGCAGCAGAGCGTGTTGACTGCAACCGAAAACGGTTATGGTAAACGCAGTCCGGTCGCCGAATACACCCGCCACGGACGCGGTACACAAGGGATGATTGCGATCCAGACTTCGGAGCGCAACGGCAAAGTGGTCGCTGCAACGCTGGTGAATCCGGAAGATGAAATCATGCTGATAGGCACCAACGGCGTGCTGATCCGCACCCGCGTCAATGAAATTCGCGAAATGGGCCGCACGGCGCAGGGCGTGACGCTGATGAATCTGGAGAAGGGCGAGAAACTGGCGGGTCTTAGCCGTATCGCTGAATCCGGTGAAGAAGAAGGGCAGGAAGAACAGGATTCAGAATCCGGGATGCAGGATGCAGGGCAGGAGTCAGGAACTGAGGAATAAAGGCCGCGACAAGAGATAAGGTACAGGGTTTTCTTGTGCCTTACTCCTTCAGTCTTAAGCCTTGAACTTATTAATTGAAAACTTTGGAGTGATTGCAGAATGACTATCTACAACTTTAGCGCAGGTCCGGCAGTATTGCCGAAAGAAGTGTTGCAACAGGCTCAGGCCGAAATGCTCGACTGGCATGGCAGCGGTATGTCGGTGATGGAAATGTCGCATCGCGGTAAAGAATTTATGGGTATCGCGGCGGAAGCCGAAGCCGATTTGCGCGAGTTGATGGGGATTCCTGCCAATTACAAAGTTTTATTCTTGCAAGGCGGAGCATCCCAGCAGTTCGCCATGATCCCTATGAACCTATTGCGCGGCAAAGCGTCGGCGGATTATCTCAATACCGGCGAATGGTCAAAGAAGGCGATTTCAGAAGCGAAGAAATTCGGCGCGGTGAATGTCGTCGCGACCAGCGCTGACAAGAACTTTTCCTACGTACCCGAGTTCGCTGCATGGAAGTGTGACCCGGAAGCGGCATATTTGCATTTCACCCCGAATGAAACCATCGGTGGCGTCGAGTTTAGCTGGTTACCAGATGCGGGTTCCGTGCCGCTGGTAGCAGACATGTCTTCCTGCATCTTGTCTCGTCCTATCGATGTGTCGAAATACGGTCTGATCTACGCCGGTGCGCAGAAGAACATCGGTCCTGCGGGTTTGACCATCGTCATCGTGCGCGATGATCTGGTAGGCAACGTGGTGGCCGGAACGCCGACCATGCTGGACTACAAGACGCATGCCGACAACGATTCGATGTACAACACGCCGCCGACCTATGGCATCTACATCGCAGGTATGGTGTTCAAGATGTTGAAGCGCAACGGCGGCATTGCGGCGATGGAACAGACCAATATCGCCAAGGCTAATCTGCTGTATGCAGCGATCGATGCCAGCGCTGGATTCTACAACTGCCCGGTAGCGACCGATAACCGTTCGCGCATGAACATCCCGTTTACCCTGAAGGACGCAGCGCTTGACGGCGCTTTTGTTAAACAGGCGGAAGCGCGTGGCCTGTTGCAACTGAAGGGTCATCGTTCGGTAGGTGGTATGCGTGCCTCTATCTACAACGCGATGCCACTGGCCGGTGTGCAGGCGCTGGTCGAATTTATGAACGAGTTCGCTAAACAAAACGGCTGATTCGGTTAAGCAGCGGGTCGGCCAGGTTCGGCTCGAACTTAATATTGGTTATTAATCAATAAGATGGAATAGGGTGTTAATATGGCTAATCACTATCGCATTCTTACCCTGAACAAGATTTCCGCTTCAGGCTTAAAACGTTTTCCGGCTGCGACTTATACGGTCGGGGCTGAGGTCACCGACCCGGAAGCCATTTTGGTGCGTTCGCAAGTCATGCATGACATGGAGATTCCGGCCAGCGTCAAAGCGATTGCACGAGCGGGAGCCGGCACCAATAATGTGCCGGTCGCTAAAATGAGCGCACGCGGCATTCCCGTATTTAATGCCGCAGGGGCGAATGCCAATGCGGTGAACGAACTGGTGGTGGCTGGCATGCTGCTCGCCTCTCGCAATATTGTGCCGGCGCTGCAATTTGTCGCCGGACTGCAAGGCGAAGATGAGCTGATACATAAGCTGGTCGAAGATGGCAAAAAGCATTATGCCGGTATCGAGTTGCGCGGTCGCACACTCGGCATCATCGGTTTGGGTGCGATTGGTCGTCTGGTTGCCGACACCGCCTTGAAACTCGGCATGCACGTCTATGGCTTCGATCCTGAGATCACCATCGAAGGCGCATGGAGTCTGTCGTCGCAGGTTAAAAAGGCGCAGAGCGTAGAGGAATTGCTCAAGCACAGCGATTTCGTCACGCTGCATGTGCCCTTGCTGGAGGCTACGCGCGGCTTAATCAATGAACAGCGCATCGCATCGATGAAGTCGGGCAGCGTGTTACTGAACTTTTCGCGCGATGCGATTGTGGAAAACGACGCGGTGCTGGCCAGTCTGGCGGCAAAACGTCTGCGCGCCTATGTGTGCGACTTTCCGGCGCAGAAATTGCAGGGGCAGGCGAATGTCCTGACCTTGCCCCATTTGGGTGCATCCACCGAAGAGGCGGAAGACAATTGTGCTTCTATGGTAGTGGATCAGGTCAGGGAGTATCTGGAGCACGGCAATATCACCAATACGGTGAATTTCCCGACTTTGGTGATGCCGCGCGAATCAGCTCACCGTCTGGCGGTGGCTAATGCCAACGTGCCGAATATGCTGGGTCAGATTTCCTCCACGCTGGCGGCCTCAGGCATCAATATCCACACCATGATGAATAAGTCGCGCGGTGAAATGGCCTATACCCTGGTGGATACGGACTCCTCAGTGCCTGACGCTTTGATCGCACAGATTGCTGCGATTGAAGGGGTGCTAATGGTACGCAGCTTACCGTTGGCCTAAGTTTAGATAACGCATTAATAAAATATTCTATATGTATGAATATTATATATTTTTTATGAAAAATAACTATGAGTGATACGTTAAAGCAGTGCCGTGAACAAATTGACAGTCTGGATGATGAAATGCTCAGACTGGTTAATCAGCGCGCCGCGCTGGCACAGCAGATCGGTCATCTCAAGCAGGGCGGGGTGGTGTTGAGACCCGAGCGGGAAGCGCAAGTGCTGCGCCGATTGCAAGCGAATAATCAAGGTCCGCTGGGCAATGCAGCCATCGCCGCCTTGTTCACCGAAGTGATGTCGCAATGTCGCGCACTGGAAGCGCCGTTGTCCGTGGCTTATCTGGGACCGGAAGGGACTTTTACCGAGGCTGCTGCACTGAAACGATTCGGCAGTGCTGTCTTAGGCGTATCGTGCAGCACCATAGACGATGTGTTTCGCGAAGTGGAAAGCGGCGACACACAATACGGCGTCGTGCCGGTGGAAAATTCCACGGAAGGCGCGATCGGTCGCACGCTGGATTTGCTGCTGCAAAGTACCCTGCAAGTCTGCGGCGAAGTGATGCTGCCTATCCATCAGTGTCTGCTGGCTAAGGACTGTGAACTGAAATCGATCAAAACGGTTTACTCGCATCCTCAGTCGTTGGGGCAGTGCCAAGGTTGGCTGAATGTGAATCTTCCCCATGTGGCGCGCATCGCCGTGTCCAGCAATGCGGAAGCGGCAAGACTGGCCTCCGAGCATCCGGGCAGTGCGGCGATCGCAGGTGCTCAGGCAGCGGGACATTTTGCACTTAACGTATGTGTGGAAAATATTGAGGACGATGCCCGCAACACCACGCGTTTTTTGGTGCTGGGCAAGCAGGAGGTCGCACCTTCCGGTGACGATAAGACCTCGCTGGTATTGTCCGCCGCCAATCGCCCCGGTGCCGTGCACGACCTGTTAGCTTCGCTGGCGAAGTTCGAGGTGAGCATGACCAAGTTCGAGTCGCGTCCGTCACGTTCAGGCTTATGGGAATATGTGTTTTATGTTGATATCGAAGGCCATCAGGCCGATGACAAGGTGGCTGCGGCTTTAGCTGAACTTAAACTGGCCGCTGCATTCCTGAAAATTCTGGGTTCCTATCCGGTTGCGGTTTAAAGAATTATATTAAGGGTTTTAAAGCATGACGATTAAGCAATTAAGTTGGGATGTTGATTTTCTGAAGAACAATCCAGCCTTTCAGAGTGACAATTACGGCATTCCTGCGGATGCACGCCACATTAACTATCCAATTAGAATGGTAAGATATTGGTTTATCTACCATTTTTTGCGTGAAGAGTCGGCACGGCGCGGTGAACTGAATGTCTGTGAAATCGGTGTCGATGTCGGTCAGATGCTGGGCTTTTTAAAGGCTGCCGTTGAGCTAGGCGGCGACAAAGTTGAACTGTCCAGCTGGGATGCCGTTGATGCGTTGATACGCGAGGATATCCTAACGCGTGTTGGTTACAACCAGTTTTATCAGGTTGATCTGGAAAGTCCTGAGTTCGCCCTGAGCGATGAGAAGCAGTACGATGTGATGATCCTGACCCATGTGCTGGAGCATCTTTTCAAGCCCGAGGCGTTGGTTGCTAAAATTGTTCCGCATTTAAAGCCAGGTGGCGTGCTTATCGGCGGTTTACCCTCAACGCCCAAATCCTTTGCGCAGGGACGTGAAGACAAAATTCGTGCAACTGCCCGAAAATATGGCCATGTCAGTGTGTTTTCGCCCGAACGTGTGCGCGAGATGGCAACACAATGCGGGTTGGAAGTCGAATTTCTGTCCGGCGCTTTCTTTATGCGTAAAAAGGGCTTTTTCCTCGAAAATTTCCAGTGGTGGTTGCGCTTTAATCTATGGTTTGGAGCGAAGTTTCCAGGCTGGCCCGGTGAACTATACTGGGTGTTACGCAAGCCGCTTTAATAGTATTTTTGTTTACTATTAACATTTCACGGTTTAAAGTGCAGTTTGCGGTGTACAGTAGCCTGTTACCTTTGTAGCCTGTTACCTTTTTATTGATCGTTATTGATTGCTTAAATGAATTATTCCGAACTGGCACCAAGTTATATTCGCGCCATCGCGCCTTACCAACCCGGCAAACCGATCTCAGAACTGGAACGGGAATTGGGGATCACCGACATCGTCAAGCTAGCCTCCAACGAGAATCCACTGGGTGCTAGCCCGAAAGCACTCGCTGCTGCCCATGCCGCACTCGATGAAATCAATCTGTACCCGGACGGCAACGGTTTTGCGTTGAAATCTGCGCTGGTTTCCCGCTACGGTGTGGCACACAACCAAATCGTGCTGGGCAACGGCTCTAACGACTTGCTGGAATTGGCAGCTCATGCCTTTCTGACCGTCGGCGACAAGGCGGTGTATTCGGATCATGCTTTTGCAGTCTATCCGCTGGCAACGCAGGCGATCGGGGCGACCGGCATCAGTGTACCCGCCGTTAATTTTGGTCACGATCTGGATGCGATTCGTCTGACGGCGGTGGCAGAGGGCGCAAAACTGATCTTTATCGCCAATCCTAATAATCCGACCGGTACATTTTTGTCCGGTGATGCGCTGCTAAGTTTTTTGCGCGCATTACCAGCCAATATTCTGGTGGTGCTGGATGAGGCCTATAACGAGTATCTGCCCGAAGCTTGCCGTTATGACAGCGTGAGCTGGTTAAAGGAATTTCCAAATCTGCTGATTTCCAGGACTTTTTCCAAGGCTTATGGACTGGCGTCTTTGCGCGTCGGTTACGCGCTGGGTGGCGCGCAGGTGATCGACATGCTCAATCGCGTGCGTCATCCGTTTAACGTAAACAGTCCTGCGCAGGCTGCTGCCATCGCGGCGCTGGATGACGCAGACTTTGTTCGTCGCACCTTCGAATTGAACCTGCGCGGTATGGAACAGATCACCCAGGGCTTATGCACGATGGGACTCGATTACATTCCATCCTTCGGCAACTTTATCAGTTTTCACGTCGTGAATGCAGCGCGGATTTACCGTCGCTTACTAGAGTTGGGCGTCATCGTCCGGCCTGTCGGTAATTATGCGATGCCGGATTATTTGCGCGTGAGCATCGGTTTGGAAGAACAGAATTTTAAATTTTTATCTGCATTAAAACAGATACTTGGAGATACAGCATGATCATAGTTATGGGTAGAGATGTCACCGACGAACAAATTGGCGCGGTGGTTAAGCGTCTGGAGACTGCCGGTCTGAAGGCGAATATATCGCGTGGCATCGAACGCACGGTGATCGGCGCGATCGGCGACGAACGCAAATTGACAGAAGAGATGTTCACCTCGCTGCCGGGCGTCGAAACGGCGATGCATATTGCCAAGCAATACAAGATCGTGTCTCGCGAGTCGCACAAGGAAAACACCGTCATCGATATCGGCGGCATTCCGCTAGGTGGCAATCAGATTCAGATCATTGCCGGTCCTTGCTCGGTTGAAACTCAGGAGCAAATGGATTTGTCCGCCCAGTTCGTGCATGAGGCAGGTTGCCGCATGATGCGCGGTGGTGCCTTTAAGCCACGCACCAGTCCGTACGCATTTCAGGGACACGGCGAAGAAGGTCTGCAAATGTTCCGTCAGGCAGCCGCCAAGCACAATTTCCCTATCGTCACAGAATTGATGGATGCGCGTCAGATCGATCTGTTCTTGAAATACGACGTGGATGTGATTCAGATCGGCACGCGCAATATGCAGAACTTCGATCTGTTAAAGGAAGTCGGTCGTCTGAACAAGCCTGTCATTCTGAAGCGCGGCATGTCAGCGACCATCTCCGAATGGCTGATGGCGGCGGAATACATCGCTGCGGGCGGCAACCATAACATCATCTTCTGCGAACGCGGCATCCGTACCTTTGAAACCGCTTACCGCAATGTGCTGGACGTGACAGCCATCGCCGTACTGAAGAAGGAAACACATCTGCCAGTGATCGTCGATCCTTCACACGCTGGCGGTAAAGCATGGATGGTGCCGGCTCTCTCGCAAGCTGCGATAGCAGCCGGTGCGGATGGTCTGCTGGTTGAAATGCATCCGACCCCTTGTGAAGCCTGGTGTGATGCCGATCAGGCTCTGACCCCTCAGGAACTCAAGAAATTGATGTGTACCTTGGGCGCGATTGCCGGCGCGATTGGCCGTACCCTGTAGGACTGTCGTGGCAGAGATCCGCTTAAACAAGGTAATCATCTTCGGCGTCGGGCTGATCGGCGGATCTTTTTCATTGGCTTTGCGTAAAGCCTGCGCAGTAGGGGAGGTGATTGGCTTTGGCCGCAGCCTCACCACATTGGAACAGGCAAAGCAACTGGGCATCATCGACCGCATCGGTCAGGATGTCGCCGCTGAAGTGCATGACGCCGATCTTGTATTGCTGGCAACGCCCGTAGGACAAATGGCGGAACTGATGGCGCGTATCGCGCCACATCTGGGTGCTCACACCTTGGTGACCGATGGCGGCAGCACCAAGTGTGATGTGGTTGCGGCGGCTTATGCCTATATGGGAGACAAAATTGCCCAATTTATACCCGCACATCCGATCGCCGGTGGCGAAAAGAGCGGTGCAGCAGCGGCACTGGCCGAGCTTTATATCGGCAAGAAGGTTGTTCTGACGCCGATTAAAGAAAACTCTACAGAATCAATAAGCCTCATTCGCGCTGCCTGGGAAGCCTGCGGAGCTGTGGTCAGTGAACTGACGGCCGAGCAGCACGATGAGGTATTCGCAGCGGTGAGTCATTTGCCGCACCTGTTATCTTTTGCATTGGTGCACGATCTGGCGCAACGCCAAAATCGTGACCAGTTGCTCTCTTTTGCGGCCAGCGGTTTTCGGGATTTCACCCGTATCGCCGCCAGTTCTCCGGAAATGTGGCGCGACATCTGCATGGCCAATCGCAGCGCACTGATGGGCGAGTTGGCAAGCTACATGAATGAGCTTGCAACGATACATACGGCGCTGTCCGAATGCGATGCGGACAAGCTGCAGGAAATATTCAGCCTGGCCCGCGAAGTTCGCGGAAATTGGACGCAGCAATAACTCCTGTCAAGCGCAGGATACCTCACAAAATATCTTGGTAAAGAATTTGAGGGGGCGGATACGCATTATGCTAAGCGTTATTGGCATTCAAAGGATATCGACGGCATCACAATTTTAAAGTTTTGGCTTGGTGCCACTAACTTCAAGGATGCCATTGTCGAGACGCATAACCTCGTTCACGGTCGTGGTGCCTCTAATCTGTCTATATGGGCGGCGGATGACTGGCAGAATATTTGGGTTAGTGGGTCAGATCTGTGCCCGTTCTGATAATTTATGTTACAAACCGATAATCTATAAATCGAAAGATTTGCTATGTCTACAGTGATTATTGAAGTTTATGACGCGTTTAAATCTGCGGGTGCTACAGAGGATAAGGCACAGGCGGCGGCAAAGGCTATCGCTGATTATGATAATCGCTTTAACAAAGTTGAAAGTGAACTCGGCACCATTCGCGGTGAACTGTTCGCGCTCAAAATGATGATCGGCATTGTTATTGCTTTGAACATGGCTATCATTGGTTTAATCGTCAATACCTTGATAAGGCAATGATTTATCTCAGGATTTTAAAATTTAGTGTGTGTAGGGTGGTATTAGGCGAAAAATAACTTCTTTTTCCAAAAGAATATTTTCGTTTTGAAGGGGCTAAAAATGGAAGACTTGGAATTTTATAAGGCTCGTGTACTAGAGCTTACGGGCAGGGTTAATACGCTTAATCAAGAAAATCAGGTTTTGCGTCTTACGGCTTCATCTGCTCAGGCTTGGTATAAGATGTGGCGTAATCTTTACATTCTTAGCGCTTTGGCTGGTTGGCTGTGGTTTGCTTCTTTATCTCACGCTTTTCACGTCTGATTTTTTCGTCAACGCTGTATTGTCTTCGGTATGCTTCGCGGCGGCTGGGTAGCGCTGAGAGGTTTTTGATAGAGTCTAGCCATTCGTTAACTTCGGCTTCGCTCACTGGGACGTCATCATTAAACAGGTTTGATTGCATAGCGTGCATTATCTGCCTTGAAACTTTCAACAAACTTACAAAATAGGGCTTTTGCTATAATTCTTTTAGCGCTCCAATTAATACGCATAATGTATAAAGAGTATTACGCATCATTTTGATTTTATTGAATATTCCTAGATTGATGTTGGTGCTTTCAAACACTGAAACTATTCCGAGTTTATAGGTGTACATTATTTTCTCCTGTCCTGTCAAAGTAAATTTCATTTTCCTACCAACTTCAGTTCCGGCTTTTTTGGCCGTCTAACAAGCAACTGCGGCCCTCGACGTGCCATCGCAACACGGAAAGGAAAGCCAACTTCCCAATAACCATTTTCGAGCTGGCGACCGTACAAACGACTAGCAGAGAGTAGGGCACGGACGCGCCGAGTTGATATGCCGAACTCCTTAGCCGCCATAGAAACCGGAATCCAAGTTTCAAGCCCCAATTTCATGTTGTGTTCCCGTTTCAGTTCTTCTTGAGTTTTCATCGTGCTGCTCCTATGCGTTGTGGTTGGGCTTCCAGTGGCTTCAATTTTTCAGCAGGGATTGGTCTTCGATCGGGGAATGGCACAACCGTAGAAGCAGTTTTTTGCAGTCCTGAACGGGCGTACATCTGCCGCCAAAGACGAGCTTGAGCAAACACATATTCGGAGTTCTCCAACCATACGGCATCAAATGATCGACCGTTCGGGCTGACCAACTGATGATTGCTGATCCTCCAACCTTCCCAAGACACCCCGGGCAACGCATAGCCGCGCAATATCCGCAACATGCGGTAAGCCATCCAAGGAATGCGCGCGCCGGCCGTTTCCCAGTTCTGGATGGTTCTAGGAGTTACATCCAAAGCTTTGGCCGCTTCTTTGCGCGTCAATCCTGCCTGGTGACGTAAATCTGCGAAGTCCTGAGGATCTATCCAGCGCCGTGAACCTTTTCGGCAGCTCATGACGGCACCCGTTTGGTGATCTCGTTACAGTAACGAGAAATCTCGTTAAGCCGTTCGATCGCCTCTACTACTTCGGGGCAATCTGATTCGTCACCGTCCTGCAAACCGGAAATCTGACAAAGCACTGCAAACGCCAGGTGAGAGAGCTGTTCTTCAGTCAAAGTCAAAGTCAAATGCGGCCTTGCAGAGGGGTGAATGCCTTCGGCTTTGACGTCCACCGCAGACTGACCCGACTTCCCCGAATCCGGAAACACTTCGCCAGCTCCATTGCGACGCCACGGGAGAAGATCGGGGGACTCGGATTCGCATTTGACATTGCCTTCGGCAATTATCGAATTGCGAAATCCGACAACAAAGCCGGAATAGTTTTTTCGGACCTCAAACGCCCCTGTAAGCCTTGTGTTATATGGCTTTGCGCAAAAACTCGGAATAGTTTCGTGACGAACCTCGTTACACACCTTAAAACCGCTGCAAGCCTTATGGCATAAGGCTTTGAATGGAATTGCCACCTGAAAGCGGGAACAGTTACGGGTGAAACGTGGAATAGTTTTTTCGGACCCAGTAACAGCCCTGTAAGCCTCATGTTTATTGGCTTTAAGTGGGGTCGAGTTCGCTGGGTTCGTTACAGCGTTACTCTCACTTTTGAGAGTTAGTTGCAGTGGTACAGACACTGCAACTGGAAAACATACAACCACAGGCGGCAGGCGAAGCGCCGCGGATTCGCGCCCCTCGTTACCGTTACAGTAACGAGAATTTGCCTCGATCGAGAAGGCCGGTAAACGCGAAACAGCGGACAATTTCGCTTTCGAGTCCCGCGAATCCGCGGCGCTTCGCCTGCCGCGTGCTTCTCGTTCCTCGATGCGCGAAATAAGGGGTATGTAAAAGCCGAAACTATGCCGCAAACTGTTCCAGTTCGCCCCTAGGCTAAATACGCATAATGTATATTATGTCAAATTACTACGCACCAAACTGCATCGCCTGCTTTTTCCGAGCAGCTGGCAGACAACATTTAGGCGGTTATTTACATTAAAAGTGGACAGAATTTAGATAGTCTCGACTTTTGACGTAATACTATCTAATTTGTGTCCCGCCAAAATTGCCTATCGCTGATAATTTGACGACGGTTTTGAAGTGATGTTGAAAGCATGCATATATAAGGACTACTTTGATGTTACACATGCCTCTATTAGTGATTTGCATGTAATAAATGATCAGACATTAAACCGCCCCTCTGATTTTTCGAGACGTTCGACGTTTGGTGGATCTTAATGATTCAAGCTCCTTCTGTCCGGCGCAGTAAATTTGGAGACAACTTGGAAGTAATTTTGGAGCCATGCATATATATAAGGTCTACTTTCAGGATTTTAAGAAGTAATTTTGGAGCCGTCCGACACAGTTAGGAAGTAAATGTGGAGACAACCGTCCAGTCACTCACCGCTCGCCTTGGAAGTAATTATGGAGCCGTTTCAGAAGTAAATATGGAGCCATCTCGTTTAGCGCGGTTCGCTCAAAACGATCAGTGTAAGCGAGCAGGACGGGAGCCCGATTTATGCTGTGAAATTAACTACCCGGGACTCACAAGGCCTTTACGAATCGCTTTAACTAATGCTTCGCGACGGGTTGATGTTCCAAATTTATGACGGATATTGCTAAAATGAAAATTGACTGTTGCTGCTGAGCAGTTTAAAAGCTCACCTATATCCCATGAGCTTTTACCGGCCGCACACCATTTTATGCATTCTAATTCGCGCGGAGTCAATACAACGATTGTTTCAGGCTGGCTTGAAGGAGACATAAACTGAAGTGATGTTTCAAAAATGAAATCGCGAAATAACGACAGTGTCGGCATGTTTCGGATTGCTTCACTGGTGAAATTTTTATCTGGTTTCATATCAGCGACAAAACATAGCACACCAAGCTCCCCGTTGGAGCCATGAATCGGTAAAGTCACACCAGATCGAAGCCCGTGACCACATGCCTCCTCATACATTTCTTTTTGCTTGCGAGCCAAAAAGATATCAGGAGTCCAGATCAATGGAGTTGATTTCGTAGCACAATGAGACACGGTAGGATCAACATGCCCCATCTTTTCATCATCATATTTATCACGCCAATGAGCAGAATAATTGCTATGCAAAAAAGCGAATTCAGCTTCAATTGGCGCTGTGCGATCAGGGAAAATTGCCAGCAGCGTATTGCTATAGCCGAGCTCTTTCGCCATTTCAAAAATACGATCTCGCCAGCATTCGACCGTAGAATAACTGGCAAGTCCCATAAATCGTTCCATTGAATCCACTCGATGCGTTCCTTGTAATACGCCATAACGAACTGTGCTGTTAATGTGATTTGCATCGGTTATACATTTACCAGTGTACTTCATGAAACTTACACAATACTTACATGTTGCTTACAAACTGTATAAAAATAGGATTTTTTTACATTTTTTCTCAACGAAGTCGTATATTCCGTCGGTTTTAGAATAATGTTAGAGCCCTACCTGCAGTCGTCCAACAACACAACGGTGAACATGATGAGCAGCGATGAGTCCATCAAAATGTTTATTAGCGATCCTGTCTTGCAGAAGCGGCTGGCTAAATATCTGGTGCTGAAGTGTTTTCGAAACTCAATACTGGAGGACTGGCATGCAGGCACATCGCCAGATTCAAAATGTGGCGACTACGCAGATGTCGTTGTTAAAACACCCTTTGGCGAAATTCCCTGGTGCGATCTGTCACGATTCAATGAGCTTGAAATGAAAACGCTCATGGTTAACGTCACGAACGCCACCTACCATCTCATACAAGAACTTTTCGATGAGCAGCGCGGCGGCGAATTGCTGCTCAAATTGGCGATGAAAGACCCGGCCCCTCACTGGGATGATCCGCTGTAATGATCAACGGTTGATTCAATGCAACACCGTAGAGCCACCGCAACACTTTTTGAACTTCTTCCCGCTGCCGCAAGGACAAGGATCATTCCGCCCTATCTTCGGATGCTGACGCTGAAAGGTCGTGGCAAGGGTTCGCTCTGCTACTGCGTCGCGGTACGGTTGCCAGAACCGGTAAATCCAGGCAACACTCGCAGGAATCTGTTTCGATAGGCCATCACGTTGTTCCAGCGTTTCTACCTGTGTCGCCTCGTCTGGCAGAACGTCGCCGCCTAACAAATAGATCGGACGCAACACGACCGTACTGGATGGTTCATCAAAGAATGGCTTCCAGTATTCTCGCTGTAACTCAATACCGGCGATGTAACCGTTAGACCATATCTTGCCATCGATATAGTCGTGAGGATCCGCCTGATATGCAGATGTCACGTCGAATACAGGCTCAAAAGTATCTGGATACTGCTGTAGAGACGAAATAATGCTATTCAGATGCCGAAATATCAGCCCGGTTATTCGTTCAGCGATAGCCAATGTCTCGAATTTTGGTCCATCATTGATTGATGATCCCCATACTCGAGGCAACCATACACTGGGTCTGAGCATCACAGGGCCGGAGACAATTGCTGTTAAAAACCCGTCAAGACAATCCAACATCATTGTATTGTCAGACGTCGCATCCGACATCAGAAATGCATTCAACTCATCGAGTTCATCATCAGAAAGCATGTCAATTTCCGGCTGCAGATTTGTAACTTGTTGAGAATGGACAACGCCGGAAGGCTCACCGATCAACGAATCAATCCCTTCGTCATCAATCGTTCTGAGCGCTTCATCGAGGGCGGCTTGGGCCGTGTTGAATGCTTCATCCCATACGGTGGAATTCCAGTGTTGATCTACCACCTCCAATAGCCAGCCACCCTTCCCGTCTTGAATTGCCGCGATTTTTACCGTTTTACCATCACGCGTGACTGATTGATATCGGGGTGCTGCGGAGCTTGGATCATTTTTGTCGTCGTTCATGCTGTATCGTTTCTTATTGGAATTTTCTTGGATCCGTTAGGTGCAATCATAACCTGATATAACGAATTGATGTAACAGCCAAGGACTGAAATGCAGTTGTCATGTAGAATTGCGCTGCTCAGCAATGCTGAGCTATTTTTCAATAAAAAATTATTCCGTTCACTTACTCACATAAGATTGATTTATGGTCCGCTCAGAATTAATTACGGCGCTGGCCGACAAGTTTCCTGAAATAAATATAGTGGATGTTGTGGAGAGTGTTGCAATTGTCCTGGATGCGATCGCCGATCAGGTGAGCAATAGAGGGCGGGTTGAAATTCGTGGTTTTGGTGCCTTCCAACTAAATCATCGCCCGGCAAGAAAAGCACGGAATCCAAAAACAGGGGAATCTGTCATGGTACCAGCTGAGTGTGGTCAGCTAATTTGATGGTTTGATGTTTACGATTGGTGATGGTCGGTGCGTCAAGGAATTTCAAGCAAAACGGCACCAGATTTTTACTGGTGCCGTTTTTCGTTGAGCGGAGTGTCAGAA